>Ga0310691_10002052_pt1 | contig 28260 bp, 20 predicted proteins | sample 176DNAGHGlowgp2_FD_203887 | JGI IMG/M metagenome (GOLD analysis project Ga0310691, IMG submission 203887) | Sheep rumen microbial communities from Palmerston North, Manawatu-Wanganui, New Zealand - 1766 DNA GHGlow gp2 (v2) (version 2) | ecosystem: Host-associated > Mammals > Digestive system >... | reverse complement strand
CTATTGGACGATCAATAATTCCACATCTAACTATACCAACCAACGCAATTCCAGATAAGGAAATTGCAATAGAATATACAACTGGATTCATGGTGTAGAACGGTTGCCAAATAGCTATCCATGACAAAAATAATAGCAGTATAAATGTGATTTCATCTCGTTTTTTCATATTAAACAAACACCTCTTTATAGTTCAAGCAGCAACAAATGTTAGACACAGACAAAATACCAGTTATAGAAGAATTGCAATTGGACTGCGGTGAAAAATGTATAGTCGTTTTTCCATTCATTGGCATCTCTTAACATAGTGTTTTCAAGCGGATAACTCCATCTGCTTCAATCTGTATTCAACCAGACTCATATAGCCGAGGTGTGAATGCATACGTTTTCTGTTATAGAACAGCTCAATATATTCAAATACATCTCGCTGTACCTCTTCCATTGTATCGTACTTTCTCTTGTAAATCTGTTCTTTTTTCAGAGTTGCAAAGAAACTCTCTACACAGGAGTTGTCATATGGACAGGCAGGCCTGCTCATACTCCCATCCATCCCATAGAGCCTTAACATCTCCTGAAAGCCTTTACTCGCGTATTGGCTTCCTCTGTCACTATGGAATATCAATCCTTCCCTGGTTCCATTTCTCAGGATCGCATTCCCAAGTGATCTCTTTACCAGTTCCGTGTCTATTTTCTTACTTGTCGAATAGCCGATCACCTCTCTGTTGTAAAGGTCTAACACAACCGATAGATATACCCACTTTCTTCCCATTGTGGCAGGGCTTGTACTTCTTAAGAGTCTCCGGATAGAATCCGTTCTCCTTCATTATCTTTCAAACTCTGTATTCACTTGATTCACTGCCCTCCTGAAGGCTTCGACGAAGAGCGGAAAAGAGCGTTATGTTGCCGTTGCTCCTGCTGTTATGGAAGCACTGGCTAAGCAGAAGAACAGACAGAAAGAGATGATGTGTGTTGCAGGTTCGGCTTGGAATAACGAGTGGAATCTTGTTTTTACCAATGAATTGGGAAGACATCTCTGCCACGAGACGGTGTATCGGAATTTCAAGCGGATCGTTAAGAAACTCGGTATCGAAAAAAAAAGATTCCATGATCTGCGACACACTTATGCGGTTGCTTCGATAGAAAGCGGAGACGACATCAAGACGGTGCAGGAGCAGATGGGACATGCAACAGCAGGTTTTACACTTGATAATTACGGACATGTAAGCAAGTTGATGAGGCAACGATCCGCTGCTAATATGCAGCGGTTTATCAATAAAGTCTCGTAGAGAACATAGAATTCTTTCGTAATTGTCGTCAAAACTGTCGTCAATACGGAATTCTGAAGTAAAAGAAAAATCCTGAAAGCATTATATTTCAGTGCTTTCAGGATCGCGGTTACTGGTGGAAACTATGGGGTTTGAATTACCCAAAGAATAATCCAATCCGCACATTATGTTGAAAATAGGCGCTTTCAGGCTATGGGACAAGAAGATTATATATTGGTCAGTCCACTTTTTCCATTAAATCTAAAACTAATTGTCGTCAAAACTGTCGTCACAGTTATTGAGCGCATTTCGAAGTGGAAGATCCGTAATAACGCTTTTTATTGAGAATTTCAAAAGTGATTTGCAAAATCTACGAGTATTCAGTGCCCAAAGTGGGAACTTTTACTGCATACTTGCCATAATCTGCTATAATACAGTTCCCTGAATATTCTGCCTTCATAGAGTTCCACTCTTCCTCGCTTGTCAAAGGCTGATCAAAAACATAGTATGTTGGATATGATCTCCCTTTGAAAATACAAAGCTTTAGTCCAGTCCACTGATTCAACATTTCTATAGATTCAAAATACCCACACAACACTAGTTCCTCTACATAATCAAAGTGGCTTTCTTCCAAATGCTGTAATTTCCAAGTACTACCACTGTCTAAATAACACAAATGTAGACAAATGCTGTGCTCCTTGTCACTTTGTGAAGATGCGCTTTGATTGGTCAATATAATCAGAGGTTCTCCAACCGGGTATTCTTTTTGAACATCTCGGCTTAATACAATCTGCCATATTTCGTTTGCATCGACATGATTCACGCAGTAGTCCTTCATTGAACGCAATACTGGAAGAACATCTTCATATGAAGTGTTTTCACGGACAGAGAAAACAAACTGTTTGATGTTTTTTTGTGGCAATCGAAAATACTCAAATTCAACGAATTCATTGTCAACCGATTTACAATAAGAGATATAACTGTGAAACTGAATCTGATATGATGCGTCTTTTATCAATGTCCAACAATAGTCTCTCAGAAGGAAGACCAACATGGCCATAAGTAGTAGAATTATGATTAGAGGTCGAACCACTCTTTTTTTCTTAGAAACACGTGTCATCAGAAGCCCCACTCCCATTCGCTGTAAGAATATTTAAATTCTTCTTCTGACAATTTGTGAAGTATTATATCATCGAGTTGTCACAAATTAAACAGTTTCCGATATAACTGAATATATCTTGCATAACCTACCAGTGGTGGGCCCGGGCTACTGCCCAATACGTCTGTATTTGGTGGCACGCCAAATGCTCTTCTTGCCTTTTTCAGATGCACTTTCAAAAGCGCCGGCTGCATAAGCCCCCTCGGAGAGCGCGCTTGGATGTGGGCTCCGCCCACATATAAGTGCGCCCTTAACAAGTTAAGGGAATGGGGATTGATATTTACGGACACGTTAGCAAGTTGATGAGACAACGATCCGCTGCCAATATGCAGCAGTTTATCAATAAAGTCTCGTAGAAAACATAGAATTCTTTCGTAATTGTCGTCAAAACTGTCGTCAATACGAAATTCTGAAGTAAAAGAAAAATCCTGAAAGTCAATCGTTTCAACACTTTCAGGATCTCGGTAATTGGTGGAAACTATGGGGTTTGAACCCATGACCCCTCCCCTGTGAAGGGAATGCTCTCCCGCTGAGCTAAGCTTCCGCCGAATATAATAACACATATCTGCGAGTTGTGGCAAATCTTTTTTTTCGTGTCCGATTTAATGAATGTTTAATAATTCGGGAGGTATATTGAACTCAAGAAAAACGAAAGCGAGGATACGAAGATGACGGATTTTGATATTAAGGTGAAGAACGCAAAGCAGGTAAAGATCTACGGAACAACAGATAGAACAGTGGTTCTTCCGGAGAATGCGAAGGTGGACGCCAATCGTGGTAAGTTTGATATCTCGGTGGAGAGTGTGTCTTCGGTGGAGATCGGGATCCCGATGGAATCTGGAAAGGTGGAGCTCGCGTGCGGCGAGGCGTCGATCGATATCCGTGATCTGAAGTTCGAGGAGTTTGAGATCGATGGTAGTGATGATCTTTCCATCGAGGCTTCTGGGATCGAGGGTTCGCTGGAGATCAACCTGATCGGAAGTGCGGCGGAGCTCCGGGTACCTTCTGGTTATGCTTTCCGTGTGAAGAATGCCGGCCGAGGCTGCAGGATCGAGGGTGACTTCGCTGAGACACCGGATTCCGGGCATGTGATCGAGCTCAATGGTAAGGACAGTACGCTTACGATTCGTACATAAGCGCTGGTGATGGCGTGCGCTGCGCATGCGATGGTCCATCAATGATGCGATGGTCAATGTAATGGTCAATGTAGAGGGGAGTTACATGGACTACTGCATTGACTTTTGGCAATATTCCATGTAGTGGTCTATGTTGAAACATTTTACATGGACCACTTCATTGACCACCTTTGGGAGAGGTTTCTTAAACAGTGAGGCAGGAGGATAGGTCAGGGTTTTCTGGGTGCTTTACGTGTGAAATCTTGATTTCTGGAAATCCACACGTAATCCCAGAGTTCCTGCCCAAGAAAATTACGTGTGAAATCTCCAGTTTTGAGAATCCACACGTAATCCCAGACTCGCCGCCAAGAAACTTTACGTGTGAAATTTCGATTTCTAAGAATCCACACGTAATCCCAGAGTTCCTGCCCAAGAAAATTACGTGTGAAATCTCCAGTTTTGAGAATCCGCACGTAATCTCAGACTCGCCGCCAAGAAACTTTACGTGTGAAATCTCGATTTCTGAAAATCCACACGTAATCCCAGAGTTCCTGCCCAAGAAAATTACGTGTGAAATCTTGATTTTTGAAAATCCACACGTAATCGGATGTAATCTCCCTCTTGACCCCGCCCCCTCGTTTTCTGGCTAGGTGAAGCACGCTGAAAACAGAAAGCTGTCACTATACTTCTAAGACTCTTCTTCCTTAACAGATCCATATTGTGATACCATGTTAACATAGACTAACAATGAACCGGATGTTCCGGTGCGTGGTATAGAGTAGAAGGACGATCGATATGGATGTGTTTATCGGGTTGATGATACCGTTTCTTGGCACGGCGCTTGGCGCGGCGTGTGTCTTCTTTATGAAAAAAGAACTGAAGATGCCGGTGCAGCGCGCACTTACGGGTTTTGCGGCGGGCGTGATGGTGGCCGCATCGATCTGGAGTCTTCTGATCCCGGCGATGGAACAGTCGGAAGGAAAAGGAAGATTTGCCTTTCTTCCGGCGGCAGCCGGTTTCTGGGCCGGCATTCTGTTCCTGCTTCTTCTGGATCACATCATCCCGCACCTTCACATGAATACGGAAGAATCGGAAGGACCGAAGAGTAAACTTGCGAAGACCACCATGATGGTCCTTGCCGTGACGCTTCACAATATCCCGGAAGGCATGGCGGTCGGCGTCGTGTATGCCGGATTCCTTGCGAAGAACAGCACCATGACGCTTGGCGGCGCATTCGCGCTCTCGTTAGGTATTGCGATCCAGAACTTCCCGGAGGGAGCCATCATATCGATGCCCCTTCATGCCCAGGGAAAAAGCAGGACGAAAGCTTTTGCCGGAGGTGTTCTGTCCGGCGTGGTGGAGCCGATCGGAGGTCTTCTGACGATACTTGCGGCAGGTGTTCTGGTACCGGCGATGCCGTATCTTCTTTCTTTCGCAGCCGGAGCGATGCTGTATGTGGTCGTGGAGGAACTGATCCCGGAAATGTCCTCAGGGGAACACTCCAACATCGGTGTTCTTGCTTTCTCTTTCGGATTTACGGTCATGATGGCCCTGGATGTGGCACTCGGCTGAACCGGAGAGGGATGGCCCTCGACGTGGCACTTGGCTGAGAAAACCATGGCACCCGGACGGGGAATCGATTCTTGTCATTTCTCTTCCCGCACGTTAGAATGATTTCGGGGAAATAAAGTGTGGAGCGGAAAGATGAGAGTCTGGGTCAATCAGAAGAGCATCGGCAAGAGAAAGACGATCCGCCAGGTGCCTCTTGAATATGAGAATGTGCCGGGAGATGTCCGAAGCCTGATCGAAGAGACGGTCAGGATCATGGTGGATGCATTTCTCTTAAGGCAGAAGAATAAGAAAGAAATACCCCTTTCGGATGAAGAGATCGCAGATCTGGCTGACATCGGAAAGATTTCGTTCGGGATACTGAATAACGACAACAGGCCCAACCTGGAAGAAGCGAAGAAGACTGCACTTCTGGCTTTTCAGGATGGGCTTGTCTGCATTTTCTTAAACGATGAACGGATCGAGGTCCCGACGGAGAACCTTGGCGGGCCGACGCCCGAAGACATGGAAAAGATGAGAATCGAGCTCCATGAAGGTGACCGGCTCACTTTCGTGCGCCTGACCATGCTGGCCGGGCGGATGTGGTAGAAGTGCCGGAAAAGGAAGTGCCCGTCGGTTGCCGGGGATGGCAGACCTTGGGGCGGATGTGGTAATAAAGGAGAAATACTATGGCTGAGTTAAAATATCAGGATGCATCGAACTATAACAAGAAGATCCAGGCGGAGTACGATAAGAGATGGGCGGGACTTACGAAAGAGTTCCGGGAGCTGATCTCGGCGATGGCGGTCAACAGGGAGCGGGGAGAACTCGCTGCCAAACTCTCGAAAACGATCCGGAAAGATGTGCCGTCCGCCTTCTTTAAGACCTATGAAAAAGAACTGAAGAAACTCATGGACAGTGAGTTTATCGAGCTGTTCTATATCGCGATCGATGCCTGCAATCAGTGGCAGATCAGCCACTCGCCCTATAGAAGATCGTACCGTTCCAGAAACTACCGCTTCTATTTCAAAGACATCGCGCAGATACTGAAGGACTTTGCCTTTATAGCATGCATCGGGGAAGACCGGTATCGTCTCTTCTCCGGGGAAGGTTCCGAAGAACTTCAGAACTATATAAAGCATTACGAGACGCGGGGAATGCCGCCGCAGATGCTCTTCGCGATGCTGGAGAAAGGGGATCCGAAGCTTGAGGAGCTGATCGAGAAGCAGATCCTCGAAGAGGGCGGAGTCGTCAAGCTGAATACGATCCGCTGTATCGTGATGAGCAGGAACACGCGTTTGTTCGAACTCCTGAAGAAACTCCTTCTGGCTGCACGGCTGCAGGAAGGACTCCGTCAGTCCATCTGCGAGAATATGGACTTCGGAACGAAAGAGGCCTTCCTCTTCTTGCTGGATGTGATCCTCGACAATGACCTGATCCGCTTCTCCTCGGTACAGCGCGCGATCAGCACGTGTACTGGGCTTTATGCCATGGAGGAGAAAGGCATGGAGAGAGTGACGGATAAGCAGGTCAAGCTGATCCGGGACTGCCTCTCCGACGAAAAGAAGAGAGCAGAATACATGGCATCGACGGACCATATCGAGATCTATATCGCGCTATGGTCGCTGGGTTTCTCCGATATCGATATTGCGAAAGAAAAAGCACAGGAACTGATCCTTTCCGGTACCCGGGAACAGTGCCTGACGGCTTCGTATTTCCTGGCAAAGACCGACATCCCGTTCCGGCTGAGTATGACGATCCTAAACATTTTCGAGAAGAAGCCGGAGGATTTCGAGGTGCAGGCACTTCTGATGCCGGCCTGCATGAGCAACATATCGTATGCTTTTTCCCAGACGGTCATGAAAAGAGATGCCAACGGCTTCCTGAGCGGCTCTTTGACAGGACGTGTTTTCACAGACTATGCCTTCTTCTTCGAAAGCATCGACGAAGCACGTCACGCCTACGATGTACTCCTTTCCATCTCCGAGCATTTCCCGAAGAAAAAACAGGTATTCGAAGGCATTGTGTTCCCGTGGGTCAAGGTCATTCTGGAGAAGAAAGACTATGTCACGAGAATGGCCTTCTGCGCCAGCGCATGCATGGATCGAAACCTCACGAAGCACATCGCCGGTAATCTTTCGGAGATTGATAATGTTGCCAGAGATAAGGTGCTGCGTGTCCTTCTGAATGAGCCCTGCGATCAGGAAGAATATGAGGCCCTGGCGCAGGCGGTGGGCGATAACGAGACCTATACACGAAGAGCGGCTGCGGAGATGCTGAAGCATGAGCTTGAGAGAGATACATCGATCCTCGAAGAAGGAGCTAGAGCGAAAGAGGGATGCCTTCCGAAGGCCTGCTATACGATTCTGGAAGACCTTCTCAGATTGAAGAAAGCCGATGTGCGTGCGGAGGCGATCACCCTTCTGATGACGATGGAAGAAAGCGAGAAGATAGGACTTGTTTCACGCCTTCTTTCGGATCCGTCCGAGGAGAAGAGAAGCGCAGGCCTGGATATCCTTCTTCAGATGAAGAAAGATGATTCCGATTTCCTGGGAGAAGGGCTGGAGCTGGCGAAGGAACTGAAGGATCCGTCGACGAAGGAGAAGATCATCCTCGACCAGATCCTGGAAAGTTCAGATACCTCTCATGCCGGTGCCGAAGAGGGGTTCGGCCTCTACGATCCGGATGCTTCCTATGAGCCACAGTTCGATCCGAAATATACGGAAGAAGCCCTTGCGGAATTTGCAAGGGTCTTCCCGAATTCTTCCTTCCATAAGAAGAAACTCTCACTGTTTAAGAAGAACAAAGACCAGAAGGAGAACTGGGACGAGATGAAGATCTTCCAGAAACTGGAGGATCTGATCGAGAAGAATAAGGACCTGGAATATACTTATATGGGAGAGAAGTATCTCCTCGGAAACGACAGGATCCGCTACGATGTCCGTGAAATGGATGCCTCTTTCCCGTTCCCGGATATGTGGGAGGCATTCTACGAGAAAGAGATCCACGATGAGGATCTGCTTCTTCGCTGCCATATGCTGATCTCGAACGGTTCCTGGAGTGCCTACCTGGATCCGGATACGGATTATTCGAAATTCTGCGAGAAGGTTTCCTCTGAGTTCTTCGGAAAAGAAATGAGTGCGTACAACACCCTGCGGAAATATACGCATGGTATCTCGATCGATACGATCATCTCCTTCCTGGGAAGGCGCCATACCAACAGGAAGAGGAACACCCAGCTCGCCACTGCACTCTACTACCATATCGCGAACTATAACGGGCAGCTGGTATACCGCTATGCGCCGCATCCGGATTCCCGGGATGCAAGAGTCTTCGGGAAGAAGGAGTGCGAGAAGACCGTGATGCGCTACAGACTGTTCCAGTTCTTCCAGAACTACCTGCGCGGAAGTGCGGAGGGGTTCCCGTATCACTACGCGGTGGGAAAGAAATTCGGGTTCGATTATCTCCGTGACGACCGGTATGTCTATACGGCGAAAGACAGGATCAAGAAAGAGGACGGACCGAGTGTGGGCGACTATTTCGTGGCTTACGGGGCTGGTATCATCAGCAAGGATTTCCTCTACAAGACTATTCTCAGTTATGACCATATGGACAAAGCACTGGAAACCATTTCCTCTGTCGTGATGTTCTCCAGAAAACGATCTGAGAATAGCGATGAATCCAGACGTGTGGGAAGCAGGTACTGGGTCACGAACGATCTGGCAGATCTTCTCGGAAGACCATATAATACTCCGATCGCACCGGAGAGTATCACCGAAGAAGAGCAGAGAGTTCTGGATCTGGCATCTGCGGCCTACGATGAAATCGTGCCGAAGATCTTGAGCGTGGAACTGACGCGCGGCGATTCACCTACGGTCTTTACGCCGAATGTCAATAAGCTCCGCAGGATCTACGGTCTTTCGAACTTCGTGGCGATCCTGTCCGCGATGGGTAAATCGACATTTAACCGATCGCTGTATATGGGCTACCGGTCCGAGCTCTCTACGAAGCCGGATGTGCTGTCGTATCTTCTGGCGGTATGCGTACCGGACAGAAACGACGGCGATACGAAGACGCAGGCGAAGCTTCTCCGCGAGAAAATCGCGGGCACAGATATTACCGAGAAACGCCTCATCGAGGCAGCGCTATTCTCGCCGGCGTGGCTGGAGATCGTGAATGCCTATCTCGGCTGGGACGGTTTCGTTTCGGGATGCTATTACTTCATGGCGCACATGAACGAGCGATTCGACGAAAGAAGAAAAGCGACGATCGCCAAGTACTCGCCGATCTCCGAAGAGGAGTTCCAGCTGGGCGCCTTCGACAAGACATGGTTCGATGAGGTCTACAAGGTCCTCGGCAAGAAGCGTTTCGAAGAGATCTATGCCTGTGCGAAGTATATCTCCGACGGGGCAAAGCATTCGCGTGCGAGAAAGTATGCCGATGCCGCGACAGGAAAACTCGAGGCGGAGAGTGTCAAAGAGGAGATCGTGAAGAAGAGAAATAAAGATCTGCTCATGGCCTACGGCATCATCCCCGGAAAGAAGGAAGAACTGCGGTCGCGCTACACATATATCCGTCAGTTCATGAAGGAAGCCCGTGGCTTCGGCGCGCAGCGACGCGCCAGTGAGACCGCCTGCGGAGAGATGGCCATCAAGAATATGGCCATGGCAGAAGGATACGCCGATGAGACGCGTTTCATCCTGAAGATGGAGAACGAAATCGCCGGCGAGATGAAAGGCTTCTGGAAGCCGGTGAGGGTCGATGACGTGGAGGTCTGTCTTGTGGCGTCGGACGGGAAGATCGAGATCCTGACCACGAAAGATGGAAAAGCACTGAAATCTCTTCCGGCCCGTCTTAAGAAGGATCCCTATATCGAGGATCTTCAGGAGGCGAAGAAGGCCTTTACGGAACAGTTCCGGAGAACGAAACTCATGCTCGAAGAAGCCATGGAAGGAAGAAGTGCTTTTGAAGCGGAAGAATTAAGCGGCATGGACGGAAATCCGGCCCTGTCGCCCCTGATCCGGAACCTCGTCTTCGAAGGAGAAGACGGCACCTTCGGCCTGTGGGACGAGCTCTCCCTGAAGAAGGGATCGAAGTGGTTCGTTGCCCACCCGTTCGACATGTATACGGCGGGGGTGTGGAGAGATCTGCAGAAGAAGATCTATGACAGAAAGATCGTGCAGCCCTTCAAGCAGGTCTTCCGCGAACTGTATCTCAAGACCGACGAGGAGAAAGAAACGTATCATTCGCCGCGCTACGCCGGAAACCAGATCCAGGTCAAGAAGACGATAGCGGTCTTAAAGACCAGAAAGTGGCTGCCGGATGAGGAGACGGGACTTCAGAAGGTGTACTACAAGGAGAACGTCATCGCGACGATGTGGGCGCTGGCGGACTGGTTCTCGCCGTCGGATATCGAAGCGCCGACACTGGAATACGTGGTGTTCCTCGACAGAAAGACCTTCAAGGAGATCAAGATCTCGGATGTACCGGATATCCTGTTCTCGGAAGTCATGCGGGATGTGGACCTGGCGGTGAGTGTGGCCCACGCCGGACAGGTCGATCCGGAGATGTCCCACAGCACCATCGAGATGCGGCATGCCATCGCGGAGTTCACGTGCCAGAGCTTCGGCCTGAAGAACGTGTCCTTCACCGAATCCCATGCGATCGTCGAAGGGACGAGGGCGTCTTATACCGTGCATCTCGGAAGCGGCGTGATCCATCAGAGAGGTGGCGCCATGATCAACGTGCTGCCGGTGCATTCGCAGCAGAGAGGGCGCATCTTCCTGCCGTTTGTGGACGACGATCCGAAGACGTCTGAAGTGATCTCGAAGATCCTTCTGTTCGCCGAGGATAAGAAGATCAAGGATCCGTTTATCCTGGAGCAGATCATGTGAGGGAAGGATTTTTCTTCTTCATATGCCGGACGGCGAGGATATAGGCCGTAAGACAGGCACACGCGAATATCAGACCGATTGGGCAGGAAACGGAGCCCGGGAGCTTCAGTCCTTCTTCGGCCATCAGGATATAAGTCATGCTGACGGCAGACATGAAGGTGGCAGGAAGGGCGGTCATCAGGCTTACGGTGAGGGATCTTCCGGAGTGGATCAGATACAGGGAACAGACCCATAAAGTGATCATGGCCAGCGTCTGATTGCTCCAGGAAAAATACCGCCACAGCACGTTAAAGTCCAGCTGGGTCAGGAGTGCACCGGTGCCGAGAAGCGGAATCGTGATCAGAAGACGGTTCTTGATCGGTTTCTGCGGAAGGCCGGTGATCTCACTTAGTATCAGACGGGCGCTGCGGAAGGCCGTGTCGCCGGAGGTGATGGGACAGGCGATGACGCCGACGACGGCCAGTATGCCGCCGACCGTACCCAGCATGCCGGTGGAGATATCGTACACGACCCCGGACTGGCCAAGATCGGTCAGGGCGGTATTCAGTGCATGAGTCGTGCCGTAGAAGGCGACGCCACCGGCGGCCCATACCAGCGCAATGACCGATTCGGCCAGCATGGCGCCGTAGAATATCTTCCGCCCCTCTTTCTCCGAAGTGATGCACTTGGCCATCATGGGCGACTGTGTCGCGTGAAAACCGGAAATGGCGCCGCAGGCCACTGTGATGAACATGTAGGGCCAGACCGAGAGGTCACCCGGATGCATATTGGAAAGCGAAAACTCCGGAACCTTATATCCGCCTGCGAGGATGCCGTACACGATACCGATGGCCATGGTGATCAGAACGACGCCGAATACCGGGTAGAGTTTTCCGATGATCTTATCGATCGGAAGGAGGGTGGCCAGAATATAGTAAAGAAGGATCACGACGATCCAGAAGCTCGTATCGAGTCCTTTCGGAGTCAGGCTGGCGATCAGAGACGCGGGACTGTTCACGAAGACCGTACCGGTCAGAAGCAGAAGAAGGACAGAGAAGATGCGCATGATCCATTTCGCGGGCCGGTTGATATAGATGCCGGAGAGTTCGGCGATGGACTTGCCGTCGTTTCTTTCCGAGATCATACCGGTCATGTAGTCGTGGACCGCGCCGCCGAGGATCGATCCGAATACGATCCACAGGAACACGACAGGTCCGAAACATGCACCCATCAATGCACCGAAGATCGGACCGGTGCCTGCGATGTTCAGAAGCTGCACCAGGAACGCTTTCCATGTTTTCATAGGGACGTAGTCCACGCCGTCGTTGATCCTGCTTGCCGGTGTTTCCCGATCGTCCGGAGCAAAGACGTGTTCTACCAGTTTCCCGTATGTGAAGTAGCCGAGTAAAAGTACAAGAAATGAAATGAGTAAAGCGATCACTTTTCTTCATCCTCCTTGTTTCTCATCGTAGCATGAAGGGGAGGGTATATCGTGAATAATCTGTGACTTTTTTCGAAATTGGATTTCGATGTGAAAAATGTCAGAAACTGTATTGTGCGATTCATTTCGAAGTGCTACAATAACCAGCAAAATGAAACAGCGGGGAGCTTGTGTGACAGGCTGAGAGGAAGGATAGAAACCTTCGACCCATAACCTGATTTGGATAATGCCAACGTAGGGATGCCTGAATATATAGGTTTGAACGAAAAGCTGTCCGGTCAGGGGCAGTTTTTTTCTGCTCCTGAGGCGCGAAATTCCCTGTTTCGGTTTCGAATAACACATAGCCGGGAGACGGCGGAAAAGAGGTCGAAGATGAGTTTATTTGGAAAAGAAAAGGAAAATGCGGCGACGGTATCCACGGAGCGGAAATCTCTTGGGGCCTGCCTTCAGGCGGTGCATGAGAAGACACCTCTTATCCATAATATTACGAACTATGTGACGGTCAACGATGTGGCGAATGCCCTTCTGGCCTGTGGCGGAAGCCCGATCATGTCGGATGAGCCGATGGATGTGTACGACATTACATCGATCTGCGGAGGATTAAACATCAATATCGGCACGTTAAATGAGCGTTCCATCGAGGCCATGACGGTGGCAGGAACCCGCGCCCGTTCCCTGAATCATGTGATCCTTCTGGATCCGGTGGGGGCCGGTGCCAGCCAGCTTCGCACCACGACAGCGCAGACGATCGTGAATACGGTCCGTCCGGACATCATACGCGGCAATATCTCGGAGATCAAGACGCTTGCGAAGGGGACCGGTACGACGAAGGGCGTCGATGCCGATGCCGCCGATACCGTCACGGAAGAAAATCTCGATGAGATGGTCGCTTTTGTAAAAGCATTTGCGAAGAAAGTGGGCGCCGTGATCGCTATCACCGGTGCCATCGATCTGGTCGGCGATGCGAATATCTGCTACGTGATCCGTAACGGCCGTCCGGAGATGAGCCGCATCACGGGAACGGGCTGCCAGCTCTCTGCCGTGGCGACGGCGTATGCGGTGGCCAATCCCGAGAATAAGGTCGATGCGGTTGCGGCAGCGGTATGCCTCATGGGCCTGGCCGGGGAGATCGGCTGGAGATACATGCAGGAGGGCGACGGAAACTCGACATACAGAAACCGCATCATCGATGCGATCTTCAACATGGACAGCAAGACACTGGAAGAAGGTGCGAAGTATGAGATCCGATAATCACTGTGAAGAGAGGGCAAAGGCCCTTCGCGATGCGCTTCTTCTTTATGCCGTGACCGACCGCCGCTGGACGGGGGAGAAGACCCTTCTTCAGCAGTTGGAAGAAGCGATCCTCGGGGGCGCGACATTCGTACAGTTACGTGAGAAAAACCTGGGCGAAAGTGCTTTTGAACAAGAGGCGGTGGAGATCCAGGCACTGTGCAGGAAGTACGGTGTGCCGTTCGTCGTGAACGATAACGTGGAGATCGCGAAGAGAATGGGCGCGGACGGTGTGCATGTCGGACAGAGCGATATGGAAGCGGGCGATGTGCGGGCGCTCCTCGGACCGGATGCGATCCTCGGCGTATCGGCGCAGACGGTCGAGCAGGCTGTCCTGGCGGAAGCGCGTGGTGCGGATTATCTCGGCGTCGGTGCAGTGTTCCCGACGGGATCGAAGGACGATGCGGTCGAGGTTCCGCACGATGTGCTGAAGGCGATCTGTGAGGCGGTCAGTATCCCGGTCATCGCCATCGGCGGGATCAGTGCGGAGAATGTTCATGAACTCTCCGGATCGGGGATCTGCGGGATCGCCGTGATCTCGGCGATCTTCGGACAGAAGGATATCCGGACAGCAACAGAAGAACTTCTTACGAAAACGAAGGAGATGGTTGGGAAATGAAAACAGCTCTTACGATCGCGGGCAGTGACTGTTCCGGCGGCGCCGGGATCCAGGCGGATATCAAGACCATGACCATGAACGGTATCTACGCCATGAGCTGTATCACGGCGCTTACGGCACAGAATACCACCGGCGTCACGGGGATCATGGAAGTCAGCCCTGAGTTCCTCAAGCAGCAGATCGATGCCGTGTTTACGGACATTTTCCCGGATGCGGTGAAGATCGGGATGGTGTCGTCTCCGGAACTGATCGAGGTGATCGCCGAAAGGCTTTCTTTCTATAAGGCGAAGAACATCGTCGTCGATCCGGTCATGGTGGCCACATCCGGAGCGAAGCTGATCGCGGACGAGGCGATCGATGTCCTGATCGAAAAGCTCATGCCGCTCGCGACACTGGTCACGCCGAATATCCCGGAAGCGGAGATATTGTCCGGCATGAAGATCACTTCGGAAGAGGAGATGGAGAAAGCCGCGAAGGCTATCTCGGAACGGATCAGCAGAAGCGGTTCGGAGAAACGTGTGTCGGTTCTGGTCAAGGGCGGGCACAGTATCTGCGATGCCAACGATGTTCTGTATGACGGTGCCGACGGGTCCATCACATGCTATAAAGGGGAGAAGATCGATAATCCGAATACCCATGGAACGGGATGTACCCTTTCTTCTGCGATCGCGAGCATGCTGGCCATCGATGTCCCGCTTTTCGACGCGGTAGGTGAGGCGAAGACCTACCTCACCGATGCCATTCGGGCCGGACTGGATCTGGGGAAGGGAAGCGGGCCGCTGATGCATAACTACGCACTGTATGAAAAGGTATAAGTGCTTTTGGAAAAGAAAAACATAACGAAGAAATAAAATAAAAATACAGAAACGAGGAAGAAAAGATGAGTGAGTACACGACACAGATGGATGCGGCAAGAAAGGGGATCATTACTCCAGAGATGAAGAAGGTCGCGGAGAAGGAGTACCGGACCGAAGAGGAGATCCGTAGTTGGGTCGCAGAAGGTAAGGTCGCGATCTGCTGCAACAAGAACCACAAGTGCATCGAGCCGAATGGTGTGGGGTCGATGCTGAGAACGAAGATCAACGTGAACCTGGGCGTATCGAAGGACTGCAAAGACTACGATATCGAGATGCAGAAGGTGATGGCGGCCGTTGATATGGGTGCCGAGGCGATCATGGACCTGTCGTCCCATGGAAATACGCAGCCCTTCCGAAGAAAACTGACCTCAGAGTGTCCGGCCATGATCGGTACGGTGCCGGTCTATGACTCGGTCATCCACTATCAGCGAGATCTGGCCACACTGACGGCCAAGGACTTTATTGACGTGGTCCGTCTTCACGCGGAGGATGGTGTGGACTTCGTGACGCTTCACTGCGGCATCACAAGAAAGACCATCGACCAGATCAAGAAGCACGGCAGAAAGATGAATATCGTTTCCCGTGGCGGTTCTCTGGTCTTCGCCTGGATGTGCATGACCGGTGAGGAGAATCCTTTCTACGAGTATTACGATGAGATCCTGGAGATCTGCCGGGAATACGATGTGACCATCTCTCTCGGCGATGCCTGCCGTCCCGGGTGCCTCGCGGATTCTTCGGATGTGTGCCAGATCGAAGAACTGGTCCGTCTCGGTGAACTTACCAAGCGTGCCTGGGAGAAAGATGTGCAGGTCATGGTCGAGGGTCCGGGCCACATGGCGATGGATGAGATCGAAGCCAACATGAAGATCCAGCAGCGGATCTGTCAGGGCGCCCCTTTCTATGTTCTGGGGCCGTTGGTGACCGATATCGCGCCGGGCTATGACCACATTACTTCTGCCATCGGCGGTGCCATCGCGGCAAAAGCCGGTGCGGCGTTCCTCTGCTATGTGACGCCTGCCGAGCATCTGGCTCTTCCGAACGTAGATGACGTGAAGCAGGGCATCATCGCTTCGAAGATCGCGGCCCATGCGGCGGATATTGCGAAGAAGATCCCGCATGCCAGAGACATCGACGACCGGATGGCGGATGCCCGAAGAAAGTTCGACTGGGAGGAGCAATGGAAATGCGCTATCGATCCGGAAACCGCCAAGGCGATCCGCGATGACCGGTCTCCGGAGATCGAGGAGAGCTGCTCCATGTGCGGGAAGTTCTGTGCCGTCCGTTCCATGAATAAGGCACTGGCAGGAGAGTATATCGATATTCTCTGATGCGGGAATGAATTCTCAAGTAAAATTATGGTATAATGTGATTTCCGAGCGGTTCTGACCGGGGAAGAGATCCCTGTGAGCCGGACCGTCCGAAATCAGAAATACCACCCGGAGAATCCTATGCCGTCTACGGAAAAAAACAAGAAAAACAAGAAGACCAGTCAGAGTCAGGATACCGTACTTTCCATCGTTTGTAAGAACGTGTTCACCTACTTTAACCTGGTCTTCGCCATTATCGCCGTACTTCTGATCATCGCCCGATCCTACAGAAGCCTTACGTTCCTGCCGATCATTATCGCCAACACCGGAATCGGTATTTTCCAGCAGCTTCGTTCGAAGAAAGTCCTCGACCAGCTGAACGTGCTGGCGCAGGCGTCCTACGAGGTCGAGAGAAACGGGGAGACGGTGACGGTGCCGATGGACGATCTGGAAGTAGGCGATATCATCCACCTCGAAGGCAGCCAGCAGATCCCGGCAGACGGCACTCTCTGTGAAGGTATTCTGAACGTAAATGAATCGCTCCTTACCGGTGAAGCGGACGAGATCGAGAAGGTCGAGGACTCGACCCTTATGTCCGGATCTTTCGTCGTATCCGGCCACGCTAAGGCCAGACTTACGGCGGTCGGCGAGGACTGCTATGCGGCGCAACTGACCACAAAGGCCAGAGAGATCAAGGAAAAGAAGTCCCAGATGGTACAGAATATCGAGCTGATCATTAAAATCGCAGGTATCGCCATCATCCCGATAGGCGTGGCGCTCTATGTGGAGGGCGTGACCCTTAACCATCTGTCGGTCAGTGAATCGATCGTCGCGATGGTCGGTGCGATCATCGGATTGATCCCGGAAGGTCTGTATCTCCTTCTGACCGTAGCCCTGGCACTCGGCGCGATGCACCTGGCCCAGAAGAAAGTGCTGCTCCATGACATGAGAAGTATCGAGACGCTGGCCCGTGTCGATGTGCTGTGCGTGGACAAGACCGGTACCATCACCTCGAACGATATGAGCGTGACAGAGATTTTCGCGCCGGTAAAAGAAGGCGAGGAGGATCTTTCCGTTCCGGAGGAGATTCCTTCGGTAAAAGCACTGAAGTTTAAGAAAGTTTCTTCGAACTCAAAGGAGAGCGATGCTGAGGAAAACGATGCGGAGGAAGAAGGAAAGTCGAAACTTCGTGTCCTGATCGAGGATGAAGTCCCCATCGATCATCTCCCCGGGTATCCTTCTGAGGAGAAGCCGAAGCCGGTCGTCGGACTCGACGAGGAACGTGCGCTGGCGGTCCGTTATATCACGACCGTCGACGACGGAAATATCACGATGAATGCACTGAAGGAATACTTCGGAACGGGTGAGGCTTTTAAAGACTGTGAGTTTACGCAGTTCACATCGAAACTCAAGTATTCCGAAGTTATCCTGAAGGACGCGACGTACCGCCTCGGTGCGCCGGATATCCTCCTTACCGAAGAATCTTTCGAGAAGAACAGGAAGGGAATCGAAGCCCGCGCCGAACACGGACTTCGTGTGCTGGTGCTCGCGAAGAAAAATGGCGAAGGATTCGAACCGGTGCTGTTCATCGTTCTGAAGAACGGGATCCGTAAGAATGCGCCGGAGACGTTCTCCTACTTTAAGAATCAGGGCGTGGAGGTGAAGGTCATCTCCGGTGATAATCCGCTGACGGTATCGAAGATCGCGGCGCAGGTGGGGATCCGCCATGCTGACCGTTATGTGGATGCGACGACATTGACGACGGATGAAGAGATCGAAGATGCCGTACTGAAGTACACGATCTTCGGCCGTGTAAAACCGGAACAGAAGAAGAGTATCGTGCTGGCGCTGAAGCGTCAGGGACTGAAGGTCGCTATGACCGGTGATGGTGTAAACGATATCCTCGCGATGAAAGAAGCGGACTGCTCGATCGCGATGGGCTCGGGTTCGGATGCGGCGAGACAGGCGGCGCAGGTCGTGCTGCTGGATTCGGATTTCTCGCGCATGATGGATATCGTGTCACGCGGAAGACAGATCATCAACAACATCACGCGCTCGGCGACGGTGTTCCTCTTTAAGAATATTTTCTCCGCACTTCTGGCGATATGCGCGATCATCGCTTCCTTTAAGTATCCGCTGGTTCCGGCACAGATCTCCCTGGTTACGCTCTTTAATACCGGTGTGCCGGCCTTCCTTCTGTCCCTTGAACCGAATACGAGAAAACAGAAGCAGGAGTTCTTCAGGAAGATACTTACCAACGCCGGGCCTGCTGCTTTTACCGCATTCTTTACGATCGCCATATTGACGATGTACGGAGAACGCAACCACATCTCGCCGGTCAGTATCGGTGTCATCAGCACGTATCTTCTGGCGATCGCGGCATTTATGCTCCTCGTGCATATCTCGCGTCCGCTGAATACATACCGCTCGATCGTCGTACAACTGATGTTCTTCGGATTCATCCTCTTTATCTGTGTGCCGTTTACTCGGGATCTCTACATGATCTCCGAGATCAACACGGTAGAGCTGAAGATCTTCATCGGCTTTGCCGTGATCGAGATGATCATCATCAAGGTTCTGATCTTCGTCCTCGAGCAGATCAAGAGGCAGAAGAGACTCGACAGACTGAAGAGCCTCGGACGCTGGAAATAAAGAAAAGTGTTCCCACACGTATATACCCCATATGCTTCTGCTATAATGAAAAAAGTTCAAGCTCAAGCCTTTCGTGGGAAAGCTTTAGGGAGGTAGCGCATATGGAGAACAAAGTCAGATGGGGGATCCTGGGTACGGCCAATATTGCAAGATGGGCGACGATTCCGGGAATGAAACTTGCGAAGAATGCGGAACTTGTTGCGATTGCCGGACGGTCGGCGGAGAAGGCGCAGCGCTATGCGGAGACGTTTGGCATTCCTAAGGCGTATGGAAGCTATGACGAGCTTCTCTCGGATCCGAAGGTGGAGGCGGTCTATATCCCGCTTCCGAACGATATCCACATCAAGTGGGTCACGGCGGCACTTCGTGCCGGGAAACATGTCCTCTGCGAGAAGCCTCTGGCGATGAATGCAGGGGAAGTCGAAGAGATGTTCCGGACTGCGAAGGATTGCGGGAAGTATCTCATGGAAGCGTATGCGTATCTGCACAGTCCATATGTGCAGAGCCTCAAAGACGAGGTGGCAAGCGGCATCATCGGTGATGTAGACTACATCGATACGGCATTCGTTACACAAGGGTATAAAGAGGACTTCCGCCTGCATAAGGAATTCGGCGGCGGGGCGATGTACGATCTGGGCTGCTACTGCACGACCATGATCCTCTCGCTGATCGATTCAGACGTGGAATTCGTGAAAGCAAGTGCCGAGTTCTCGGATCTGGGTGTCGATGTTCTGACATCAGGACAGATGCGCTTCCGAAACGGGGCGCGTGCCTCCTTTAATGTCGGCATGATCTTAGATGAGACCTCGAATTCGAGATTCGACCGTCTTTATATCCATGGCACGAAAGGCTCGATCCGTTCGGATGTGGAATATAACCAGCAGGGCAAAGTCAGCTATAAAGTGTACACCGAAGATGGCGTGAAGGTGAGGGAGATCGATGTGCCGCAGAACTACGCACTGGAGATCGATCAGCTCAGCCGCTCGATACGGGGAGAAGATACCCCTCATGTTACAGAGGCATTCTCCATTAAGAATGCGAAGCTGATCGATGCGGTGTTAAAGGAGATCGGGTACTGAGTATGGAGCTTTGGGACGGATATACTTCTGACTACGAAAAAATCGACGGTGTGGTGCTGGTTCGGGACGACAGAGCCGGCATCCCGGAGGGGATCTATCACCTGGTCTGCGACATTCTGGTCCGGCATAAGGACGGGACCTATCTTCTCATGAAAAGAGATCCGAGGAAGACCCACGGCGGCATGTGGGAAGCGTCCGCAGGCGGCGCGGCCCTTCAGGGCGAAGATCCGATCGCATGTGCGACGCGTGAACTTCGGGAAGAGACGGGGATCCTAGGCAAAGAGTTTCAGGAGATCGGCCGGGACAGAAATGAAGTGGCGCACAGCATCTTCGTCCTGTATCTCTGTGAGACGGAGCAGGATAAGGACAGCGTGACGCTTCAGGAAGGCGAGACGGTGGACTACAAGTGGGTCACCTTCGAGGAGATGATCGCTATGCCGGAGACGGAGCTTCTCTGTAAACGGATCAAGAAGTGCATACCGGGTTGGGCCGCTCCGGTGTGAAGATGAGAGAAAAATCGGCGAAACTTGATGGGAGCAGAGCTCTCGACATTCTGAAATAAGAGTATTACACTATTTTCAGAGATGTGAGAGGAAGTTAACCGCTTTATGAAGAAACGCAGAGTTGCATTTGTTTTAATGACTGTTTTCCTGTCCGGATTTATGTCGGTCGGATGTGATAAGAAATCGAAGAAAGTCGAGACCTTGCCGTCGCTTACGAGCGAAGGACAGCAGTCGTCGTCCCTGGATCCGCAGGTGCAGACCACCACGACGGAAGCAACGACCGAGCCGACAGAGAGCACCACGGGGATGACGATCATCGACGGGTACGAGTACAGAGATCCGCAGGTCCTGGCCAGAGATTACCTCAATCCCTACGACCGCTGGGAGTGTATCCGGGAGTGCCTGATCGAGAATACGGATTACTACATGTCTCTCGACAACAACGCCGAGGATACATGGTGCTATGTCCTCAAGGACAACCACGAACAGTCCGGCTCATATGAGTATTTCCCGATCGCCGATTATAACGGCATCTACGTTGACAAGAACGTAACCGATGACGATAAGGTCGTGTACCTGACATTCGACTGCGGATATCCGTCCTCGCGCACACCGCATATCCTGGACATCCTGAAGGAACATAACGTGAAAGCGAATTTCTTCGTAACGAAGATGTATCTTGAAGAGTGTTCCGACTATGCTGTCCGCATGAAGCAGGAAGGCCATGCGGTCTGTAACCACACCGTGCACCATAAGGATCTGACGACGCTCTCGGTCGAAGAGATCGCGTCTGAGATCATTGATGTGGCCGAGTATTTCTATGAGAAGACGGGCTATGAACTGGATCCGTACTTCCGTACACCGACGGGCTCCTATACGAAGCGGCTGATGACGATCATCAAAGACTGCGGATATAAGACCGTTTTCTGGAGCTTCGCACTCTATGACTATGACCAGAATAACCAGCCGGCACCAAGTGAGGTGTACGACCAGTTCGTGAGAAGACACCATAATGGTGCGATCATCCTGATGCACAATGACTCCTCGGCCAACGAGGCGGCGCTGGATGATGTACTTACCTATCTGCAGGGGCAGGGTTACCGGTTCGCGCTTCTGAATGAGCTGGATGAGTGAATAACAACTAAAAACAACAAATAAAGATCAAAGAAAAATAACACAAACGGAAGAAAATGTGAGAGAATCAATGACATTCGCTCATAAAATGTGAGAGGATACTGTTTTGAAAGCTCATAAAATGTGATAAACTGGCTCTGAAGGGAGGGTTTGTCATGTATCTTCGAAGAAAAATAGATGAATACCTGATTAAATGGAAGAACGATGTCAGGCGAAAACCTCTTATTATAAAAGGGGCGCGACAGATAGGGAAAACAGAATCCATTCTCCATTTTGGCAATAGTGAATACTCAAGTGTAATATGCATCAATTTTGCGCTGGAGATGAAGTATAAAACAATACTGTGTGATGGTTACGATGTCGGCAGTGTGATAAAGAATATTTCTCTCATTGATCCGTCAAAGAAGTTTATTCCCGGTGACACATTGATACTTTTTGATGAGTTGCAGGAGTTTCCCGACATAGCGACTACCCTTAAATCATTCAAACAGGATGGAAGATTTGATGTGATATGTAGTGGATCCCTTCTCGGAATCAACTATAAAAAGATTCATAGTAACAGTGTCGGATATAAGACAGATTACGAGATGTTTTCTATGGATTTTGAGGAGTTCCTGTGGGCAAAAGGTTATGGGGAGGAACATATCGCTGATCTTCTCGGACACCTCAGAAATCTCATTCCTTTTTCAGAGACTGAAATGAATGTCTTTAGAAATCTGTTTTTGGATTATTGTGTCCTGGGTGGAATGCCTGAAGTGGTGAAAATGTATCTTGAAACGGGTACTTTTGAAGATACTCTGGAAGTACAGAGGCAAATACTTTTTGACTACGAAGAGGATATCCGTAAATATGCGGAAGGGTTAGACCAGGCAAAGATTGTCGCAGTGTTTCGTAGTGTTCCGTCTCAATTGGCTAAAGAGAATAAGAAATTCCAGTATTCGCAGGTTAAAGCTGGTGCCAGGGCCAGAGAGTATGAAGGTTGTATAGAGTGGTTAAAAGATGCGGGCGGCGTTGCTGCCTGTTACTGTCTCAATTTTCCAGAGCTGCCGTTAAAGGGTAACTGTAACAATTCAAAATTTAAATTGTATTACCCAGATACTGGGCTGTTGATTGCTTCTCTTGATGCTGAAGCACAAGAGGACCTACGGGCGAACAAAAACCTGGGAGTGTATAATGGTGCACTATATGAGAATTTTGTTGCGGAGGCTCTCTTGAAGCAGAAACTAGGTCTATTCTACTACAGTAAAGAAAATTCGACTCTGGAAGAAGAATTCTTCATCCGAGCCGAAAATGCTCTTGTTCCTGTTGAGGTGAAGTCGAACAAAGGTAGATCGAAATCGCTGATAAATCTCATTGAGCGTGAAACATACAAAGATATCTCATTTGGAATCAAGCTCGGAAATTACAATGTCGGTCATGCGAACAATATTTATACCTATCCATATTTCTGTTCATTTCTATTAGGTAGGGTGTTCCGTTCGGAGTGAATCAGCTGCATATCCTCCGAAGAGAACGGATGTATTCTTCGGTTAAGGCGGACGGGTGGATCTGCGTAGGGAGGATGTATCCGATCTCCATGTAATCGTCGACCTTGAGAGGTTTGGCGATGATGTTCGGGCCGTTGAGTTCTTCGCTGATGACACCGCTGCAGATGGTGTATCCGTCAAGACCGATCAGAAGATTAAAGAGCGTGGCGCGGTCGCGTACGATCAGTTCGCGGTCGGAGTCGACGGTGCTTAAGATCTCCTCGGAAAAATAGAAAGAGTTATGGCTTCCCTGTTCGTAAGAAAGTCTCGGGTAGGGCTTGAGGTCCTCGAGGGTGAGGCTTCTTTTCTTCGCAAGGGGAGAGGATTTCCCGATGAATACGTGGGGTGTCGCCGTGAAGAGCGGCTCGAAAAGAAGGTTATTGTCCCGGAGGGTCTTGCGGATGACGGTCTCGTTAAACCCGTTCAGATAAAGGATCCCGATCTCGGAACGTAGGTGGGCCACGTCATCGATGATGTCGTAGGTCTGCGTCTCCCGCATGTGAAACTCATACTTACTTCCGCCATGATTCTTCAGAAGCTCGACGAAGGCCTCGACAGCGAAAGAATAGTGCTGGGACGAGACGCAGAAACGGATCTTACTGTCGGTCTTTCCCGTATACCGCTCGTTAAAGAGATCGGCCTGATCCAGGATCTGCCGGGCGTAGCCCAGGAATTCCTCACCTTCCTTCGTGACCTCGATGCCTTTGTTGCTTCTCGAGAAGATCGTGATACTGTATTCCTTCTCCAATTCCATAATGGCGGAGGTCAGACTCGGCTGTGCGATGAACAGGCGCCGTGCGGCCTCGGTCATGTTTCCGGTATCGGCGACGGTGACGGCATAGCGTAATTGTTTCAAAGTCATGTTATAAGTTCTCCCTATAAGAAGTAATAGATGTTGCCTATTATTATACCATTCGCCATAGATTTTATCTATGATGAAAGCGGAAAAAGATGTATTTTACCTATCTTTTCACTAGGTCTATACTTCGCTTATCGAAACCGGAAAGCAGAGGATCCGGATCGGAAAAGAAAGAGGACAAACCTTCTTTAACGAAGAGAGAAAGTGAGAAAGATTTATGAAAACATCAGTTGTTGGTTACCCGAGGATCGGAAGAGAAAGAGAGCTGAAGTTCGCTTCGGAGAAGTTCTTCAGAGGTGAGATCGAGGAGAGCGCACTATCTGAAACTGCCCGGAATATCAGGGAATGTAACATTGTTACACAGAAAAATGCAGGAGTGGACTTCATCAGTTCTAACGATTTTTCCTTCTACGATAATGTGCTCGATACGGCGTTACTGTTCGGCATCGTCCCTGAGAGATATCAGAAGCTCAAGCTCTCTTCGCTTCGGACTTACTTCGCGGCGGCCCGTGGCTACCAGGGCGAAAAGGGCGATGTAAAAGCACTTCCCATGAAGAAGTGGTTCAACACGAATTACCACTACATCGTTCCGGAGTTCGAGGACAGCACGAAGATCGGTCTTTCCGGAAGTAAGCCCGTAGATGAATTTCTCGAGGCAAAAGCACTGGGTGTGGATACCAAGGTGCAGATCGTGGGGCCGTTTACTTTCCTGAAGCTTACGAAGTTCGTAGGTACGAAGAAGGCTGCGGATGTGGCAGAGATCCTCGCCGGGGAATATGTCCGGCTCTTCGGGAAACTGGCGGAAGCGGGTGCATCGAAGGTCCAGCTGGATGAACCGTATCTGGTAAGAGACCTGGGACGCGAAGATATAGTGCTTTTTCAGAAGATATATGACGTCATCCTCTCGGGAAAGTGTGGTCTTCAGGTATTCCTTCAGACCTATTTCGGAGATATCCGTGACATCTATGACGAGGTGATCCGTCTTGACTTCGACGGAATCGGACTGGATTTCCTGGAGGGGAGAAAAACACTTTCGCTTCTTAAGGAGAAAGGGTTCCCGAAGGATAAGATCCTTCTGGCGGGTATCGTGAACGGGAAGAATATCTGGAAGAATGACTACGGTAAGTCGGCGGCGATCCTTGAGGAGATCACATCGGTGATGCCGGAAGAGAATGTGGTGATCGGGACGTCCTGCTCGCTTCTGCATGTGCCGTATACGCTGAGAAGTGAGACGAAACTTCCGGAAGAATATAAGAAGCACTTCGCTTTCGCCGAGGAGAAACTCGACGAACTTCGAGATCTGAGCCATCTCACAGAGGAGATCCTTTCTGAGAACTGGGCGCTTCTTCGTAACAGAGTGGACAGTGTGGATGAGAAGGTGCGTGCCCGTGTGGCGGCGATCAGGGAGTCGGACTATACGCGCCTTCCCGCTTTCGAAGAAAGAGAATCGATTCAGAAGGAGGCGCTGGGGCTTCCGCTGTTCCCGACAACGACCATCGGATCCTTCCCGCAGACCCAGGATGTCAAGAAGAACCGAAGCTCTTTCCGTAAGGGGGAGATCAGCCGGGAGGAGTACGTGAAGTTTAATCAGGAGAAGATCCGGTCGTGCATCCGCCTGCAGGAGGAGCTCGGACTCGATGTGCTCGTGCACGGGGAGTTCGAGAGAAACGATATGGTGGAGTACTTCGGCGAGAACTTAAGTGGTTATGTGTTTACCGAGAAGGCGTGGGTGCTGTCCTATGGCACAAGGTGTGTGAAGCCGCCGATCATCTGGGGCGACGTATCCCGTAAGGCACCGATCACGGTGGCGTGGTCGAAGTTCGCTGCGTCCTGCACGAGTAAGCCGGTGAAGGGCATGCTGACAGGTCCGGTGACGATCCTGAACTGGTCGTTCCCGCGTGAGGACATCTCCATCAAGGAGAGTATCCAGCAGATCGCGCTGGCGATCCGGGATGAGGTGCTGGATCTGGAAGAGAACGGGATCCGCATCATCCAGATCGACGAGGCGGCGCTTCGTGAGAAGCTTCCGCTCCGTAAATCGGACTGGTACAGCGAGTATCTTGACTTCGCGATCCCTGCGTTCCGTCTCGTACATAGCGGTGTGAAGGCAGAGACACAGATCCATACCCACATGTGCTACAGCGAATTTACCGATATCATCCCGGCCATCGATTCGATGGATGCCGATGTCATTACCTTCGAGGCGAGCCGTTCGGATCTGCAGATCCTTGATGCGCTGAAGGAGAACCACTTCAAGACGGAAGTCGGTCCAGGTGTCTACGATATCCACAGCCCGCGTGTGCCATCTGTCGAAGAACTGGTCGGACAGTTAACAAGGATACGTGAGAAGACGGAAGACCGTAAGCTCTGGGTAAATCCGGACTGCGGACTGAAGACGAGAGGCGAAGAGGAGACGGTGAAGAGCCTTCGTAACCTGGTTGCGGCTGCGAAGATTATCCGGGAGAACTAAATGAAGATTTCAGAACTGTATAAACAGAATAAGAAAAGTCTCTCCTTCGAGATCTTCCCGCCGAAGAAGGACACGGAGCTTCAGAGTATCGATGAGACACTGGAGGTGCTGTGCGAACTGCACCCGGATTTCATCAGCGTAACCTTCGGGGCGGGTGGCGGAAGTAACTGCAACCGGACCATCGAGATCGCGAAGAATATCAAGCACCGGTATGGTGTGGAACCGGTCGTGCATCTGACGTCACTTCACTACGATAAGGCGGAGATCGATGCTTTTGCCAAGGTCATGGAAGCGGAAGGTATCGAGAATATCCTGGCGCTGCGGGGAGACCGCACGCCGCGGATCGCGGAGAAAGATGATTTCGCCCATGCGTCCGATCTTATCTCCTATCTGTCGAAGGGCCATGATTTCTGTTTCCTCGGGGCCTGTTACCCGGAGTGCCATCCGGAGTCGGACGGGAAAGTCAGCGATATGAAGGGACTTCGCACGAAAGTGGACGCCGGTGCGAAGGTCCTTCTTTCCCAGTTGTTCTTCGATAACGAGAAATTCTATGATTTCTGCGAGCGATGTCGGATCGCCGGGATCGATGTACCGATCATCCCGGGCATCATGCCGGTGATCAATGCCGCACAGATCCGCCGTATGCTCTCGCTGTGTAATGCTTCGTTCCCGGAGAGGTTTAACCGCATCGTGCGTAAATATGAGGATCGGGCAGACGCACTGTTCGATGCAGGTATGGCGTATGCACTCAGCCAGATCATCGATCTGCTGGCGAGCGACATCCCCGGGATCCATCTGTACACGATGAATAACCCTGCCGTGGCGAGACGGATCTGTGAAGGGATAAGGAATATCGTGTGAGCTGCGTGCTCCTACCCCTGCTGGTCAATGTATTGGTCCATGTAAAACGTTTCAACAGTGACCATTGCATGGAATAATGGGAAAAGTCAATGAAGTGGTCCATGTAAATGCCCTTTACATTGACCATTACCTGGAATAACGGGAAAAGTCAATGAAGTGGTCCATGTAAATCGTTTCAACATGGACCACTACATGGATTTTTGTAGCTTCAACAGTGGCACGATCATCCACCGTAGTTCATCCACGATGGATCAATTTCGTCCAACATAGCAATCGGATCAAAGCCAACATTGTAATACTCGTAAGTAGCATTTGGGTCATTACCGTCAACTGGAAAATAATAAACTGTCCATTCTCTTTCGCCTCTGCCGACAATAGCGTAGCCATTATACGTCCCCGTCTTATTCGTGAAGTATACTTTATACTTCTCAGAATTTTCTGACGTGACCGTATAGCCAAGGTTCTTTATATGAGCTAAAACAGCATCATATTCCGCTCTCAGATCTCTACCTGGCGGATCACTCGGCTGGGGTGTTGTTGCCGGAGGCGGAGTGGTCTCTGTGGCCTCGGTTTCGGAAGTCTCCGGTTCAGCTGCTTCCGGTGTTGTTTCTGCGATTTCTTCCTTAGATTCTTCCGGTTCGGTTGTTGCTTCAGTGGCTTCTGTCGTTTCAGGAGTGTTGGTCGGAACCGGTGTCTTAGTAG
>Ga0310691_10002051_pt1 | contig 28270 bp, 27 predicted proteins | sample 176DNAGHGlowgp2_FD_203887 | JGI IMG/M metagenome (GOLD analysis project Ga0310691, IMG submission 203887) | Sheep rumen microbial communities from Palmerston North, Manawatu-Wanganui, New Zealand - 1766 DNA GHGlow gp2 (v2) (version 2) | ecosystem: Host-associated > Mammals > Digestive system >... | reverse complement strand
TAGCTCTTTTCCGCGGAAATGAGCATGTCGGTCAGCTTTGTGGCACGGCCGAGACAAACCGGAAGTACGCCCTCCGCCATCGGATCCAGTGTGCCTGTATGTCCCACTGCCTTCTGTCCGAATATCCTGCGGCATACCGCCACCACATCAAAGGATGTGAAGTCACGCTCTTTATTAATTACTACAACGCCCTGAACCATAGTCCTACCTTATTTCAGCTGTTCCCGGGCAAGTCTGAGAACCTGCTCAAGGATATCCTTACGATTGCCGGTGGCATCAAAGCCGGCAGCCTTCACATGGCCGCCGCCGCCCATGGCCGTGGCAATACGGTTCACATCGGCATAATCCTTGGCACGCAGACTGAATTTATAATTCTTTTTTGTGAGCTGGTATGAGAAGATAGCTATCTCAACGCCCTCAGTCAGACGAAGCTGCTCTACTATGCCCTCGGTATCGGTTACATTTGCCTTAAACTCCTTAAGCGTATCTTTGGAGATATGACCGTAAATGATCTTTCCGTCATCATAAAGCACGGATTCAAGCACAGTCTTCGCCATGAGCAGATTCTGCTTATATGTCTTTTTATAAAATGTTTCGTCGATGATATAATTGCCGTCAACCCCTTTTTCAAGGAACATCCCGGCTATTTCCATCGTATAACGTCCTGTGCAGCTGTATTTGAACACACCTGTATCATGAACTATTCCGGTATACAGACAGCTTGCCGTGTTAAGGCTTATCTTATCCGGATCTATAAGCTCTGTTATGGCCTCACAGGTACTGGATGCTTTGGGCCTGATCCAGGTAAGATCCCCGAAGCCCGGATTGCTCACATGATGATCTATGCAGATTGTGGAAATGGCAGACATATACATATCCTTGAATTTTCCAAGTCTCTCCACATCCGATACATCCAGTGAGATAGCCAGGTCATAATGCTTTCCCTGGGGCTCGTGCTTGACCTTTCTCGCTCCGTTAAGGAATTTGAAGGGTGCGGCGAAGCTCTCCATGTATACGTCTACAGTTTTACCGGGAGCATTATCGCATATGTAATTGTACATACCCAGCGTGGAACCTACACAGTCCCCGTCCGGCCGGATGTGTCCGATGATACAGATACTGTCGGCAGCGACTATCATCTGCCTTAACAGCTTCCCTTTTTCTCTAGCTTCATTATCCATAGAATCATTCCTCTTGCGGAAGTTCATCGTCAGCCTCCGTGTGCTGCTCCTTATCATGTGCGATCACTTCATCTATCCTTTTCGACATATCCACGCCATAGGCAATGGATGTATCCGGAACAAAATGAAGCTCAGGTGTATTTCTGAGATTCAGGGAAGATGCAAGGGATTTTCTGATAAATCCCTTTGCACTCTCCAGTCCTTCCATCGTTTCTTCAACATTTCCGAGCACACTGATATATGCCTTGCATTCCTTCAGATCCCTGGTCACTTCACAACGTGTGACGGAGGTCATCATTCCTATCCGGGGATCCTTCAGTTCGGAAATGATACGGCTCAGTGAGCGTTTAACATCATTTGAGACCCTTGAGGCCCCGTGTGTGTTTGACCGCATATCTTTTCTCCCCTACCTGGGAACCTCGACCATCTTATAAATCTCGATCAGATCGCCTTCTGCCAGGTCATTATGTCCATCAAATACCATACCGCATTCATAGCCGGTACGGACTTCCTTTACATCATCCTTAAATCGCTTAAGTGAAGAGATCTTACCCTGGAAGATCTGCTCTCCGTCACGGGTGATCCTTGCAGAGCTTCCGCGCTCGATAACACCGTCAAGCACATAGCTTCCGGCAATGGAACCGATGCCCGACGCCTTGTAGACCTGACGTACCTCCGCATGGCCAGTGATACGCTCTTCATAGATAGGATCGAGCATACCCTTCATAGCGGATTCTATATCGTCTATAGCATTGTAGATAACCTTGTAAAGACGTACATCTACCTTCTCTTCATCTGACAGCTGCTTTGCCTGTGCATCGGGGCGAACATTGAAACCTATAATGATGGCGCCTGATGCCGATGCAAGCGTAACGTCGGATTCATTGATAGCGCCGACACCCGAATGGATGCATTTGATTACTATCTCGTCATTTGACAGCTTGAGCAGGCTCTGCTTAACGGCTTCAACCGAGCCCTGAACATCAGCCTTGATGACAAGCTTAAGCTCCTTAAGACTGCCTTCCTGCATCTGGTTGAAGAGATCATCCAGTGACATTCTTGACTTGGTATCAGCAAGCAGGTTTTCCTTGCCTCTTGTGATATATGCTTCACTGATTGAACGTGCTTCCTTCTCCGTATCCGTTGAGATAAATGTATCGCCCGAATTCGGAACACCGGAAAGACCGATGATCTCAACAGGTGTGGAAGGCGTTGCCTCCTTAACATTTCTCTGCTTATGGTCGAGCATCGCACGGACACGTCCATTCACTTCACCGATTGCAACAAAGTCGCCCACATGAAGCGTACCCTTCTGCACAAGCAGTGTGGCAACCGCACCGCGTCCTCTGTCAAGACGGGCTTCGATTACGACACCGCGGGCACGGCGGTTTGCATTTGCCTTTAACTCAAGAACTTCAGCGGTAAGAAGGATCATATCCAACAGGTTTGATATACCTTCGTGTGTATGAGCCGATACCGGACAGAAGATGGTGCTTCCTCCCCATTCCTCTGCTACGAGGCCATACTCCATAAGCTCCTGCTTAACACGTTCAACATTTGCGCTGGGCTTATCGATCTTATTTACCGCAACGATGATCTCTATACCTGCAGCCTTGGCATGATTAATAGCCTCTACGGTCTGCGGCATAACGCCGTCATCTGCAGCAACTACAAGGATGGCGATATCAGTAGCCTGTGCTCCACGGAGACGCATGGCCGTGAAGGCCTCATGTCCCGGAGTATCAAGGAAAGTGATACGCTGATCATTTGCTTTAACAACATAAGCACCTATGTGCTGAGTGATACCGCCGGCCTCATCCTGAGTGATGGATGAGTTACGGATAGCATCCAGAAGCGAGGTCTTACCGTGATCGACATGTCCCATAACGCAGACAACCGGCGGACGCGGAGTAAGTGAATCCTCCGGATCCTCTATATCACGGATAGCTTCCTCAACAAGGTCGATCTTCTCTTCTTCCTCGGCAATGAAATTGTATTCCAGAGCAATCATGGATGCGTCTTCAAAGGAAAGCTCAGTATTAACGGTAACCATCTTTCCTTCCATGAAAAGCTTCTTTATCATTGCATTTACAGGCTGTTTAAGCTTATCAGCCAGTTCCTTAAGTGTAAGTGTCTCCGGAAGAGTGATATTTCTGATCACAGGCTCTTCAGGCACCTTAGGAGCAGGTGCTGCGGACTTACCCTGCGTTTTTTTGTCCTGCTTCTGATTCTTCTTGCCGCGCAATTCATCACGTGACTTGGGCTCAAGGCGCTCCCTGCTCTCTTTTCTGTCGAATTTATCCTTATCCTGACGGTTCTTTTCATGGCGGTCTCTGCGGTCCTTGCCGAACTTCTCGGCGGGAGCATCTGCAACGGGAGCTGCCGCCCTGTCGTTACGGCTGCCTCTGTTTGCAAAACGCTGATCCTGAGAAGCTCTTCCGTCCCTGCTGTCTCGTCCGTCACGTCCGTCTCTCCTGTCATCTCTTCCGCGGTTTTCGGGACGTCCGTCCGGTCTTCCGGATCCTTTGCCGTCTCTTCCGTCACGGCCATCCGGTCTTGTTCCGCGATCCGGTCTTGGGCCTCTGTCGCCCTTTCCGTCATTTCTCCTGCCGTCCTGGCGTGAACCATCTGCAGCCTTGTCCTTCCTCTGAGCCTCACGACGGCTCTGGCTTGCTGCCACACGTTCGGCTATGGTCTTTGCATCCAGGATCTTAACAGGCCTCTGCTGCTCCTGTATGGGGCTGGAAATAATTCGCTGAGGTTTCTGCTGAGACTCCTCTTTCTTTGTTTCTGCGTGAGCTTCTGTCTTATTTACAGCTTCGGCTTTTTCCTTATCTTCAGCGTTTTCCTTAACCTCTGCTTTATCCTTATCCTCAGCTGTTTCCTTAACCTCTGCCTTATCCTTATCCTCTGCCTTGTCTTTAACCTCTGCCTTATCTTTATCTTCTGCCTTATCCTCTGCTTTTTCTGCGGTTTCGGCCTTTTCTTCCTTCACCGTTTCAGCTGATTTCTTTTCAGCTTCGGTCTCTGCGGTTTCAACTACGGCAGGTGTCTCTTTCTCTACAGGAGTTTCTGCAGGTACAACAGGAGTAACCTCTGTAACTGTTTCAACGGGAGTTACAGCGGTCTCTGTCTTTATTACTTCAGCCTTTTCCGGCTTTACTGCCGGTTCAGCCGGCTTAACCTGAACAGATGCAGTCTCCGCAGTACGCACATTCTCTTCCGGACGCTTTACTGCAGGTCTTACAGGTTTTTTCTCACTGGGTTTTACCGGTCCTCCGGTCACAGGCATGGGGCGCCTGGGTCTCTGTCTGGGCGGCTCCGTCCTCTGCTGAGTCTTCCTCGGTGCCGGCTTAAGATGCTTATTCGGCTCCGGTTTCTTCTCCACCGGCTTGATAAATTTCGCGCGAACATATGCCATCAGCTCATCATCAATGGTGCTGGTAGCCTTAAGTCCCTCCTTCTTCTTACTGAGAATAGTAAGAACCTGAGAACTGGTGATGGTTTTACCTGTTTCGGTTGATAATTCCTTTGCGTACTCGTGTACTCGCAATTGTTATACCTCCTGTATCTCTATGCCGAAGCGTTTTATAAACTCTTTTGCGAAGCCCTCCTGAAGTACCGCAACCGTACTGCGGGCTTCTTTTCCAATCCTGTGTCCTAAGTCATCTTGCGTTCCACAAAACACATACGGCACATGATAAAAACTGCATTTATCCTGTATACGTTTTTTTGTTCCCTCTGATGCGTCTTCTGCAATTATCACAAAATAAGCCTCACCGCCGCGTATGGCATTCTCCGTCAGAGTCCCACCGCTGGTCACGGCTCTTGCTCTTGCCGCCATACCAAGTAGCGATAACTTATCCTCTCCCAATTCTTACTCCTTTATCAGCATTTCCAATGCTTCAAATGATTCCGCGGAAATATATTTCTTTTTGACTGCCTTTGCTGCACAATCCATATTCCTGCAGATATAAGCACCTCTTCCGTTCTTTCTTCCGGTCGGATCCACAATCCCTTCACCGTCTTCTCCGGTCACGATCCGGATCAGTTCCTGCTTGGGACGGCTCGTACCACAGACAATGCATCTCCGCATGGGGATCTTTTTACTTTTCATTTTATAACTGACCTCTGAATGTTATTACTCTGACACCTCTCCGGAAGTCTGTTCTTCTGTTTCGGTAACGGAAGGAGCTTCTTCCTCCGCGGGTTCAGCTGCTGCTGCAGGTTCTTCCTCTTCACTGTACTCCTCATCATCGTAGTACTCTTCATATTCCCCGGCAGACCCGGACTTAGCCATTAATTCCTCGTAATATGCATCCATATCCATCTCAGCCGCCTGAGTCTCGGACTTGATATCGATCTTGAAGCCTGTCAGTCTTGCTGCAAGACGTGCATTCTGTCCTTCCTTACCGATTGCAAGCGAAAGCTGGTAATCCGGAACCACAACAAGAGCAGACTTACCATCGGGGCCGATAGTTACCGAAACAACCTTTGAGGGTGACAGTGAATGCTCGATAAATACTGCCGGATCCGGATCCCATTCGATGATATCTATCTTCTCTCCGCAGAGATCATCGACGATGGCATTTACTCTTGCACCGTTAAGGCCTACACAGGAGCCTACAGCATCCACATTCTCATCATTTGACCATACGGCGATCTTTGATCTGGAACCCGCCTCACGGGAAATGCTCCGGATCTCAACTATTCCGTCGGCGATCTCGGTAACTTCCCGTTCAAAAAGCCTTTTCACAAGATCGGGATGTGTACGTGACACGACAATGCGGAAGCCCTTCTGATTCTTCTTCACCTCAACCACATAGAGCTTTATACGGTCACCCCTGCGATAATACTCGGTGGGGATCATTTCCTTTTCATTCAGTATCGTATCTGTACGTTCATCAAGGCTGATACTAAGGTTATTTCCTACATATCTCTGAACAACACCCGTTATGATATCCTTCTCCTTGCTTGCGAAATGCGAATATACCGCATCCCTTTCGCCTTCCTTAATAGCCTGAACAATGATACCGCGAGCCTTCTGGGCTGCGATCCTTCCGAAATCCCTTGTTGTGATCTCGATGGGGATCTCATCATCCTTTTTATAATTCGGATCGATCTTTCTGGCATCTTCTATGGACATTTCAGTCCTGCTGTCATAGACCTCCTCGACAACGATTTTCTTTGCAAATACTTTGATCTCGCCGGTCTCACGGTTCATCTGCACCGAACACTCGATATCCTTACCGAAATCCTTCTCACAGGCTGAATTAAGGGATTTCTCTATAGCCTCCATGATAAACTCTTTACTGATCCCTTTTTCGCGTTCCAGCTGGTTCAGCGCCTCTATGATCTCCTGCATGTTTCTTTCCTCCTTATATTTTAAGAAACCCTTTATTCTTCAAAGCAGAGCCGTACTCCGGCAAGGTTGCTTCTTTCTATCGTTAATGCAGCATCACCTGTATCAACCATGATCTTCTCATCATCCGCTTCTCCAAGGACCGCTTCGAATTCCCTGCTGCCGTTCACCGGCTGAAAGGTCCTGATCTCGATCCTTCTGCCTTTGCACCGGATAAAATCATTAGTCTTCTTAAGCTGGCGTGTAAGCCCCGGAGAACTGACTTCAAGAATGTAGGCATCCTGAAGAAAATCCTCTTTATCGAGCTCCGCTTCAAGCGCCCTTGACACATCTACACAGTCATCGATACTGACGCCGCCGTCCTTATCAATGTATGCACGAAGGTAATAGTCCTTCCCTTCCTTCACATATTCAACATCCCACAGTTCCAGTCCTTCCTTTTCAAGGATCGGAATTATAAGCGCCGTGGTTTTTTCCTCGATCTCCTTAACCTTCAATACACCGCTCCTCTTCTATAAAATAGAGTGGGTCCTGAACGAACCCACTCTACTACAAGTTACATATGCTAAAAGATATATTAACATAATATTTATTTTTTGCAAGCATTATTTTTAAAAAAACGTATTCTACACACCGATCTCTATCAGTTCCTTCGGTGATGCCGCAAAGCTTTCATATCCTTCTTCGGTTACAACACCCATATCTTCGATACGTACGCCGCCGAATCCCGGAATGTATATACCCGGTTCTATCGTTTCGATCATTTCCGGCTCCAGCACAGTCTCGTCTCTGGTGTTCAGTGCGGGAGACTCATGGATATAAAGACCCACCGAATGTCCGAGCCCGTGTCCGAAAAATGAGCCATACCCGGCTTCCGCTATATGATCACGGGCGATCTTATCCACATCACAGCATCGCATACCGGGCCTTAGTTCATTGATAGCCTTAAGCTGCGCCTCAAGAACGGTATTGTATACCTTCTTCTGCTTTTCATCTGCAGGACCGATCACGACCGTTCTTGTCATATCGGAACAATACCCCCGGTATCTGCAGCCGAAATCCATGGTAAGAAAATCACCTGCCTCCAGCTTCTTTTCGGAAGGGATAGCGTGAGGCATGGCGCTGTGAAGCCCCGATGCGGCAATGGTATCAAAGGAAAGGCCTTCAGCTCCGGCCTTCTTCATCTGATATTCAAGCTCGGCAGCAACTTCAAGCTCAGTCATTCCGGCTCTGAGTATCGGAATAACCGCGGCAAGTGCCGTATCTCCTATAGCTTCCGCTTTTCTGAGCAGCCTGAGTTCCTCCGGCGTTTTGATCCTTCTTTGCCGCGTAAGATGATCCTCAACCGGTTTCAGGACAAACTCAGAGAGTTTTTCCTTCCATGACACATAATCACAGCAGGTCATGTACCTGTCTTCAAAGCCCAGAGTCTTTACGTCATCCTCCCTGAGCTTCTTCGTGAGCAGGTCCTTAAGAGGATGTTCCCTGTTATATTCGACGGCAGCAAAACCTCTGCCGGCCTCTTCCGTCTCGCGTATTGCGGCTTCCGTGTATCTTGAATCCACAAAAAGCACACCACTGTCTCCGGAATAGAGGGCTATTCCCTCTCCGCCTCTGAAACCGGTGAAATAATGCAGGTTATAGGGATCCGTAATGAGAATACCGTCCATATCCGTAATGTCTGTGATTTTTTCAAGTGCTGTCATAATACCCTCCCGAAACCGGGTGATCAAACAGGCATGGCCTTATCATCAGTTAGTTTTATTGTTTTTAGTATATTCGGTGATACGGTCAAGTTCTTTCTGCATATCGTCTGTATTGAATCCCTTATCTGTGACCTCGGCTACAAGACCTACAACGCCAAGATTCTTAAGAGAATCTGCACATGATGTAATTATCGGGCAGTCACCGATTTTCTCAGCCTGTTCCTTAAGAGTTTTTGAAACGCCCATAAGTGCAAGCTGCATTAAAAATGCGAGGGCTATACCGATGATACCGCAGATCATTCCTCCCGCCTTCTTGGGAAGCTCTTCTGCTTTTTTACTATTGTAACGGATGCAAAGGAATATACCGAGTGCACCCAATACGGCTGCTACACCGAAACCTGCCCAGCCGGCAACCCAGGGAGCAAAAAATCCGATGAAGATCGCAAGAATACCAAATACAAGTGCCATTTTTTATTTCCTCCTTGAATGCTTTAGTGTTTTGTTAACATACAGCATCCCTCATTCCGGACGCGTATCATTTTAAACAGATCAGAAATCCAGTTCTTTCTTTCTGAATACAACCTGTGAAAGGATCACAGGAAGAATTATATAAGCGCCGATAAGTATCAGCAGATATACTATACCTTTCGGAATATCCTGTTCTATAGCAGGAGTGAAAAGGTCAAGTTCAGGTGAATTTATCTCCGCTACGCCGAGCAGATAGTTCGAAGCATTGGTATAGATACCGCTGGGGATCCAGTCCTTAGGAGATATATTGTTATCCTTTAAAAACGAGATGTTATCCAGCAGTGAAAACAGTAGCTTGAATACATTTGCTTCAAAAAGAATGTAGAATACAAGCCCGACAGTTGGATTCTGGGTTAGGTAAAGCAGAAACATTGCGCATGAAATGTGAGCAACTATGACCACAGCGCTGAGGAACATTTTACCGATAAGACCTGCTATACCTCCTGCAGTTGCTCCGAGAACCGCCCCACAGATAGCTGCCGTGATGCCGAATACGATATACGCCTCGACCATCATAAGGATAACCTCGACGAAACGTGAAAGTATCAGCTTGTCTCTTGATATACCCCGTCCGATGGCTGTCTGCATGGTACGGCTTTTGAAATCATCCATGAATACCGCAGCGAATATGGGAATTCCTACCATAAACGGTATAAATGCTTCGGTTGCGGAATATGCACTGAGGAAGAAATCTGCTTTTCCGTTTTCCAGACTTCCTATCTCAATAAGCTTTTCAGCCTTTGTGGCAAAAAATACCGCAAGAACGGCAAGAAGGATGATCAGAACAACAACGCCGCCCATCAGGATGATATAGCTTTTCTTTTTCTGTCCGCGGATCAGATCCGTAACGATAAGTCTACGCATTTTCGTCACCTCCTATCAGACCGAAATAGAAGTCCTCAAGTGAGGATGTTGCCTGCTCGGTACCTTTGATCTCGATGCCGCCGTTTTTCAGAAGCTCCAAAGCCTTTTCCACATCTTTATCCGCAACATTTATAGATGTGACATGTCCCTGAACCCGCATATCTTCCTGATTCATCTCTTTCATCAGTATGCCTTCATGAACGATGCCGAACCGGTGTGCTGTGTGTTCAAGTTCACCGAGAATGTGCGAAGATACAATGATGGTGGTGCCATATTCCTCATTTACATGCTGTATCATATGACGGACATCCATGATACCCTGGGGATCAAGTCCGTTTGTAGGCTCATCGAAGATCAAAAGCTCCGGATTACCCAGCATGGCATTTGCAAGTCCGAGCCTCTGCTTCATACCGAGGGAAAACATCTTCGCCTGACGTTTTGCCGCATCCGTATTCAATCCCACAAGTTCAAGAACACGATCTACTTCCTTTTTATCATCAATGCCCTTCAGCCGGCGGAAATACTCCAGATTCTCCCTGGCATTCAGATATCCGTAAAAGTTTGATCCTACGAAAAAACCGATTCGGTTTCTGTTCCTGTTATTCTCCCTTGCATTCTTCCCGCCGAAAATGGATACTTTTCCTCCGTTTATTGCGGAAAGACCGAGCACCACTTTAAAAAGGGTTGTTTTTCCTGCGCCGTTCTTTCCTACAAGGCCATAAATATCACCCTTGTTGACGGTCATATTGACACCCTTCAGAACCTTGTGCTGACCATAGTACTTTTTCAGGTCAGTAATTTCAAGTACTGCTTCGCTCAAATCATCTCACCTCCCTTTTTTGATCATTTTTTAAAAGGACTGTTTTTCAAAGACAGTGACGATTGAAAAACAGTCCATAAAATTATTTATTCATCTGTGCGGCAACTTCCGCTGCAAAATCTTCGTTCTTCTTTTCAAGGCCTTCGCCGGTCTCAAAACGAACAAACTTCCTGATAGAGAAGCTGCATCCGTTTTCCTTTGCAACCTTCTCTACATACTGCTTTACATTTTCCTTATCCTCTGCCTTGACATAGGTCTGATCTACAAGGCAGATCTCCTTAAGATGCTTGGAGAAACGACCCTCTACAAGACCTGCAAAGATCTTGTTCTCAAGATACTCATCCTTATGCGTGGCTGCAGCATCCCTGAGTGCCTGCTTTGCTTCTTCGGAAAGGAAGTTAAAGAGGAATTTGTTGTTCTTCTGCTCTTCATAGGCATTCTTGTCATCCTCTGACCATGCATTCTTCTCGATCACCTCGGTGAAAAGAGCATTCAGGATAGGCTTCGGAAGTGAAGCGGGATCAGCAAGTGAACTGTCTACGATGATCTCCTTCTCCTTTGCAAGCTCAGCTGCAGAGATCTGCTCTCTGTTGATGTACTGGGGATTCATTGCAGCGATCTGCATGGCGATGTTCTTCATTGCTTCCTTGATGGCATCGTTCTTGTTATCACACTCAGCCTCAACAAGTACACCGATCTTACCGCCCATATGGATATAGGATACAACAACATCTCCGGTGATCTTCTCAAAGCGGCGGATCGTAAGGTTCTCACCGATCTTTGCGATCATAGCCTTGTGATGCTCTTCAACCGTTGTTGTACTGTCGATCTCCGATGTTGCCGCAAGGAAAGCAGCCATATCTGCATAATCACCGTCATTGATCTGCTTTGCAAGACCGTTAACATATGTCTGGAACACTTCATTCTTTGCTACAAAGTCTGTCTCGGAATTAACCTCGATGATAGTAGCTGTCTTATCATCATCTGAAATAACAGTAGAAACTATACCCTCTGCCGCGATACGGCCGGCCTTCTTCTCAGCGGTAGCCATACCCTTCTTACGAAGGAACTCGATGGCTGCATCAAAGTCACCATCTGTCTCTGTAAGTGCCTTCTTGCAATCCATCATGCCGGCACCTGTTACTTCACGTAATTTCTTTACATCTGCTGCTGAAATAGCCATGATCTCTCTCCTATTCTATAAAATTATTCTGTAGCCTCTGCCTCTTCCTCAACAACCGGAAGCTCTTCGGAAGCATCACCCGCATCAGCGCCCTGGTTTGCCTCTATAACAGCATCAGCCAGCTTGGATACGATAAGCTTTACGGCTCTGATCGCATCATCATTTCCCGGGATCACATAATCCAGCTCTTCGGGATCACAGTTTGTATCAGCGATACCTGCGATCGGGATGCCGAGAGAACGTGCTTCCTGGATGCAGATATGCTCCTTATGGGGATCAACTACAAAGATCATATCGGGAAGACGCTTCATCTCCTTAACACCGCCGATATTCTTCTGCAGCTTCTCCATCTCTTTCTTGATCTTTACAACTTCCTTCTTGGGAAGTACATCGAAGGTACCGTCAGCTTCCATAGCCTCGTACTTCTTCAGTGTCTCTACGCGGGACTTGATGGTCTTGAAGTTGGTAAGCATACCGCCCAGCCATCTCTGGTTTACGTAGTACATACCGCAGCGCTCAGCTTCGGACTGAACCGAATCCTGTGCCTGCTTCTTTGTGCCGACGAAAAGGATCTTCCCGCCATCGGCAACAGTATCAAATACTGCCTTGTACGCTTCATCCATCTTTATAACGGATTTCTGAAGGTCAATGATGTGGATACCGTTACGCTCAGTATAGATATACTCAGCCATCTTGGGGTTCCAACGTCTTGTCTGGTGTCCGAAATGCACACCTGCCTCGAGTAACTGCTTCATGGAAATAACGCTCATTTTCTTTCCTCCTGGTTATTCCTTATAATAAGGTACTTCTGCAACAGCCTTTATTTCCGGCCGTAAACCCTGCATTCAGGGCACCAGCGTCCGTAGAACTGTTACAGGTTGATCAGAAACAAAGCACATATTAGCATAACTATCTACTTTATTGCAAGAAAAAAATTTACTTTGTAAGATAAATCTTCTTTACAAGCATTTCTCTGCAGCGGTCGGGCAGTATTTTAAGCAGAAAACTAAGGAATTTATACCTGATCCCGGTCACTACCCTGGCCCGGGGCTTATCGCTCCTTGCCACACGAAGTATGGTTTTTGCAATGGATTCAGGCGAGCCGCCGCTGCGTTCGTCATGATCCATTACCCCAATGGCATGCCTTGCCATATCGGAATAGGGAGAGCCCTCGGGAATATATACCTCCCTGCTGTCCGAGAATCCGCTTTTAACATCTCCCGGTTCGATTATCGTCACATCGATATCGTAGGGAGAAAGCTCAAGGCGAAGAGCGTCCGAATATGCTTCCAGGGCATATTTGCTGGAAGAATAATGGCTCTGCATGGGGATGGCCACCCTTCCTCCCAGGGAACCGATGATGATTATCCTTCCGTACATCCTCTCTCTCATGGGGGGAAGCACTGCGGATACAACCCTCATCACTCCGAAATAATTCACTTCCATCTGTCTTTTTGCAAGCTCTATGGGTATTTCCTCACAGGTCCCCGCGATACCGAAGCCTGCTGCCAGGATAACAACATCAACCGGCCCTATCTTTTTTACCGTTTCCTTTACGGAGCATTCATCCGTCACATCCATGGGCAGGAAACGAAGTATACCACCCTTTTTATACCGTCTGTTTTCTCTTTTAACGGAACGCGAAACGCCATATACTTCATATCCGCATCTTGCAAAAAGCTCTGCAGCCGCCTTTCCTATCCCCGAGGATGCACCGGTCACAAGAACCTTCGGGGCATTATTTACAGTCTTCTTTTCTTCCATCCGTCATGCACCTTTTTCCTTCACTGCATATGTGACAGCCTCTCCTTAAGCGGGGCATCCTGCTTCTTCCGTGTCATTTCGACAAGTCCCAGGCGGGTCATATCCACCACATGAACCTGGCAGGGATCGGAAGCCGTGATCTGTTTCAGCCAGTTCATAAGTTCCTTTTCATTTTCTGTTTTCTTCATGCTTATAAAATCTATAAGTATTATTCCGGAAATGTTCCGCAGCCTCAGCTGCCTTGCTATCTCCTCAGCAGCGATCTTATTTTCCGCAAGTGCCCTTTCTTCATGACTGCTGCCTTTTATGGATTTTCCCGAATTAACATCTATAACCGTCATGGCTTCGGTAGGATCTATATAAAGGTAGCCACCGTCCTTAAGAAAGACCTTCCTGTCCAGTGCCTTTTCCAGCAAAACCGGAATATTGAAAAGCACCAGAGGATTACTCTCATTTTCCCTGATCCTGTGAAAACGGAACTGCCCGGGAACCGAAGCTTCATCTATGGGAAGATCGGTATGAAAAACCATTTCCTCATATATATTCCCCGAAGAAAGACGTCTCAGCCTGTCTTCTACGGTTTCGGAACGGCGAAATAGCGTTTTAAACTCGGGGGAGGTCTCGGCGGATATGATAAGAGCCTTTAATTTATTAAGTAAATGTATGGTTTCTTTTTGGATCTCCTCATCGGAATGGCCATCAGCCGCTGTCCTGACTATGACTCCGTACCCTCCTTCCGGATCTTCCTTTTGAAGGATTTCCTTCATCATATTCTTCAGCTCTTCTCTTCTTTTTTCATCTCTTATCTTCTTTGACACACCCGCCTGGCCGGTCCGGTTAACTATTATCGAATCACCTGTCAGCGACAGGTTAAAGGAGGCTTCGTACTGCTTATTCTTCTGGGCATCCGCAGTCACCTGAACAAGAACCGTGTCGCCCGTTCTGATCTCTCTGCCATTTCTTCTGCCTCTCCTTCTCAGTATCAGTTCTTTTCCTGCCGAATCCTGAAGATGCATGAACATTTTTATATTATCAGGACCATCAAGGAATATACCGTCAATGGCCGGAACCACCTTTTCAACTACAGCCGTACAGATGTCTCCCATCCTGCTTTCCGGCTCATCCTCTTTCATGTAAAAGAAATGGGCCTCTGTAAGGCGCATATCCTCAAACAGAAAGCCCATTTTCTTTTCCCTGTAAATGGTATATACATAGTCAAGTTTCATCGCAGCATCTCCGGCTCAGACCATTATCTTCTGGGTTTTACATAGAATACACGTCCGCAGTAATTGCAGATATATGCATCCCCCTCACCGGTAACTCCCTCAGCCTGTGCAGGAGTAGCCGGAGAAATGTCCTTTGCGTCACAATAAGGACAGGTAGAACCATCACTCTTCTTAAAACGATCGAAAAGTCCCACTTCTATTCCCCCTTCCGCTGACTTTTAATCTTCTGTGTACAATTCTAACATTCATTTGCAAAAAGTCAATCCGAATCAGCATTTTTTTAAATATGATCCGGGAAAAGCTTTATTCAAAGGGCCGCGCAACGCCGTAAATATAGGAATGCGGATACTGCAATACTCCATATCCGTCCGTCACGGCCGGGTACCATGATTCTATGACCCGTCCGTTTCCCAGATATATCGCCACATGATTAATGACCTTTGTTCCTTTTCTCCTGTAAAAAATGAGGTCTCCCCTTTTGATATTCTTAAATGAAATATGCCTCATATTTACGTAATTGTAAAGCGTTCTGGAATCATACTCATTTTCGGGGCGGGCATGATGCCTGGGAGTGGCCGGTGACGGATCAAATCCCGCCGCATACAGGCACTGCATGACCAGTCCGCTGCAATCCGCATACTGACCGGGGGCCATGGACTTGCAGATCCTGTACCGGGTGCCTGCGTTTTTATAATCATACGCCCTGCGGATCATGGCTTCTATCCTTTCCTCCGGAGTATTGAGCTCACCGGCGTACATCGGACTGATGTAATATCCCGGCATCGAAACCAGCTTCTGCGGTTTTGTTGTATCCACATCCATCTTTCCGTCAGCATCAAAATGATATGTATGGCCGCCGCGTACCAGCCATCCGTCACTCTGCATGCTGCCGGAATCCGAAAGCAGATACCACTCACCGTCGGTTTTCTGCCATCCGGTCTTCATTTTCCCGTCAGTCCTGAAATAATACCGTTTTCCATCTATATCCTGCCAGCCCGTAAGCATGGCTCCGTCTGTATCCAGATAATACCAGTTATCTTCAAAGCTGAGCCAGCCTGTTCTTTTTACACCGTATGAATTAAAGAAATACCATTTACCCTCCAGCTTAACCCATCCGGTCTGCATCTCCCCGTTATCATTAAAAAAATACTGCCTTCCTTTTATCTCACTGAGTCCGGTGCTCATGGCACCCTCTTCATCCAGATAATACCAGTTGTTCCTGACACGTATCCAGCCTGTTTTCTTTTCCTGCTCAGCCGTATACCAGTACCATCTGCCGTCATCCTCTTTCCAGCTGCCTTTTACGGCTGCCGCTTCCGACGGAAAAGCTGACAACCCGGAGGATACCGTAAGCGCAGTCAAAGTAAGCAGCATGATCGATTTTTTTCTGATCAAACGATAAGACATTTTAACACTCCCCCATCTACAGACCCCGAACCTGTACGTGATGATACCTGCTACCATTCGGTTCCCGCATCGATAAGAGACAGAAATCCGGCGCCTCCACCCGGCATATCCATACAGGTTTCAAGTCTGTGAATATCGTAATGAAAGCGTATAAACTCCTTTTCTCTCCTGGAGCATACCTCCTTCAGTATATCTGCAGGTCTCAGATTGATCTTACTGCCTGCCGCAAGCAGCATATACAGAGAATATCCGGGAGTTTCACCCTCGCGGCAATATCTGCTCACGTTCCCGTTTCCCCAGTCAAAAAGGAACTCCTCGCCGTGATCCCGCATTTCGATCATATGTATCATTGGCCTGATATCCGTCGGTTCTTCCTTCTTTTTCGTTTTTTTGATCACGATGATCTCTTTATCATCCGGAAGCCTTTTGAAGTCATCCCTCATTTCGGATAACCAGTTTTCCTTTATCTCACGAACCCCTCTCCCGCTGAGATCCACCCGGTAAAGCGATGCCGTAACCGCCGCCATGGAGTTAAGACATTTTTCCGGAAGCAGCGCCGCATCCAGAACCTTCAGTTCCGGTACCCCCGTCCCGTTCAGACGATCGATAAACTCCTTCCTGTCGGGAAGGCTGTTAAACTCCGCATCAAAGTATTCCGCCTCAGATGTAAGCATTAGCGGCATAGGTGCGGCAAAAGAAATGATCTCATGGGGACTCAGCCCGGTACTGTATGCTATATCCAGTCCGGCGCGCCTGATGTTCTTCTGAAAATAACGCATTACATCCAGATGACTGATGAATTTTAACGGACCGGTCTTGGCATATTTTACTCGAACCTTCATTTAAGGATCTCCCCTTTACTTGTTTATGTCATAGCCGGGCAGGGGCCTTCCGTAAAGCAGGCCGCACCGCAGCCCGAGCAGCCCGCCCTGCAGTTGGATGTGACCACCCCCTGCTTCGCCCTTTCCCATTCCTTTTTAAGAAAGGCCTTGGATACGCCGCAGTCAATATGATCCCACGGAAGCAGCTCATCTACAGATCTTTCTCTTGTAAGATAGAAATCCGTATTTATTCCAAGCTTTTCTATAGCATCTGTATATCTCTTCATTGAGAAGAATTCCGTCCACGCATCATAAATCCCGCCCTGTCTGTATACCTCCAGTACAAGTGCGGAAAGCCTGCGGTCTCCCCGTGCGTAGATCCCTTCGATAAGCGAGATATCCTCATCATGATAACTGAATTTCATCCTTTTTGCATTTCTCATACTCCGGAAATGATCCCGTGCATGATAGGCATGTTCAAGATATGCTGCCCTGTCCAGCATGGGAGCCCATTGGAAGGGCGTAAAAGGCTTAGGTACAAAATACGAAGCGGACGCGGTTATCTGAAGGCTTCCTATCCTTTGTTCCTTCGGCACGGTATCAAAATACACCTCGGATATCTTTTCACACAGCTCCGGGATACCCTCGACGTCTTCCGGGGTTTCTGTGGGAAGACCCATCATAAAATACAGCTTAACCTTATTCCATCCTCCGGAAAACGCCTGGGTAACGCCCTGAAGTATATCATCCTCGGTAAGCCCTTTATTTATTACGTCTCTCAGCCGCTGTGAACCCGCTTCGGGAGCAAAGGTCAGTGACACCTTATGGATATCCTGTACCTTCCGCATGACATCAAGAGAAAAAGCATCCACTCTTAGAGAAGGAAGCGATACCTGGATATGATCCTTCTCAATACGTTCCAGAAGAAAATCCATCAGCTGCGGAAGCTCTTCATAATCGCTTGTGGAAAGGGAGCTTATGGATATCTCGTCATATCCGGTATTCTTAAGCATCGAATCCACATAACTTTCCACCAGTCCTACCGGCTTCTGTCTGGTGGGACGGTAGATCATACCGGCCTGGCAGAAACGGCAGCCGCGTATACAGCCCCGCATCACTTCCAGCACTACCCTGTCCTGGGTAGCCCTCAGATAAGGTACTACGGGCTTCATCGGGTACGGCGCAGACGAAAAGTCCTTTACTATAACCTTGCGTATCCTGTCCGGAACCCTGTCGGATACGGGTCTTATCTCCTTCACGGTTCCGTCATCATTGTATGAAACGTCATAAAGAGACGGAACATAGATACCTTCGATGCCCGAGGCCCGGATCAGGAATTCATTTCTGGTCATATCACTGTTCCGGTATTCCTTATACAGTGAGAAAAGAAGATCATAGCTTTCCTCGCCCTCGCCGATATAGAAGATATCAAAGAAATCAGCTATGGGTTCGGGATTATAGGTACAGGGTCCCCCTCCGATAACGATAGGATCTGCCCCGGTACGGTCCTTCGAGAAAAGCGGTATCCCCGACAGATCGATGACCTGCAGGATATTTGTATAGCACATTTCATACTGTATAGTTATACCCAGGAAATCAAAGTCCCGCACAAGTGACTGTGATTCAAGGGTAAAGAGAGGGATATGCTGCTCTCTCATTATCCTGTCAAGATCGGGCCACGGACTGTAGACTCTCTCGCACCAGGTATCTTCCCTGCGGTTAAACATATCGTACAGGATCTGAATACCGAGATAAGACATGCCGATCTCATAAACGTCCGGGAAACACATGGCATAACGGATGTCCACCTGCTCCGCATCCTTTACCACCATATTCAGTTCGTGTCCGATGTATCTCGAGGGTTTATCTACCTCCATGAGGATCTCATCGGATAGAGCAAGGTCAGACATATACTGTATCCTTCCGTATCAGTTTTTAAATGAGTGAACCGGTGCGGGAATACGTCCGGTACGGCTGATAAAAGCGTCGCAGCCATAAGTATTGACCGGCATTATGGGTGCAGAACCGAGAAGTCCTCCGAATTCAGCCTTGTCGCCGACTTTCTTGCCTATAACGGGGATAAGCCGGGCCGCAGTGGTTTTCTGGTTTATCATGCCTATAGCCATTTCATCGGCTATAATACCGGAAATAGTGGACGCCTTTGTATCACCCGGAATGGCGATCATATCAAGTCCTACAGAGCATACGCAGGTCATGGCTTCAAGCTTTTCAAGCGAGAGCGCTCCCGCTTCGGCAGCTTCGATCATTCCCTGATCTTCGCTCACGGGTATAAATGCACCCGAAAGACCTCCAACATATGATGAAGCCATAATACCGCCCTTTTTCACCTGATCGTTAAGCAGTGCGAGGGCTGCCGTGGTGCCGGGGGCACCTGCCTTATCAACGCCTATCTCCTGCAGTATATCCGCTACGGAATCACCGATGGCCGGAGTGGGGGCAAGAGACAGATCCACTATACCGAAGGGAACATCCAGCATCCTGGATGCCTCCATGGCTACAAGCTGGCCTACACGGGTGATCTTGAAGGCCGTCTTCTTTATGGTCTCACAGAGGACTTCGAAAGACTCTCCTCTGATATCCTGCAGTACACGGCGCATGACTCCCGGGCCGCTGACGCCTACATTTATCACACAGTCACCCTCGGTCACTCCGTGGAAGGCGCCCGCCATAAAAGGATTATCATCAGGGGCGTTGCAGAATACCACAAGCTTTGCACAGCCGATGGAATCATTATTCTTTGTAAGCTCCGCAGTCTCAACTATCTTCTCTCCCAGCAGACGCACGGCATCCATATTGATACCGGTCTTGGTCGATCCCACGTTGATGGAACTGCAGACCACCTCCGTTTCCGCGAGAGCCCGGGGAATGGAGCGTATAAGCAGTTCATCGGCTCTTGTCATTGCCTTTGACACCAGAGCTGAATATCCGCCGAGGAAATTCACTCCCACCGTTTTCGCAGCCCTGTCAAGCGTACGGGCGATCTCCGTAAAATCCTCTTCGGTCCTGCAGACGGAGGCTCCGACTATGGCAGCGGGGGTAACAGAGATCCTTTTATGTACGATCGGGATCCCATACATTCCGGTTATCTCTTCCCCGGTCTTCACGAGATCCTTTGCCCTGGTAGTGATCTTATCATAGATACGGTCACAGGTTTCCTTCACATCCGATCCGACGCAGTCAAGTAAGCTTATGCCCATGGTTATGGTCCTGACATCAAGGTTCATCTTGCGGATCATTTCATTTGTTTCAAGTACTTCGTTTAAAGTAATCATTTTTTTCTCCTATATGCCGAAGGCCTTAACATCCGGTTAAGGTAACCGGATGTTATCCCCACTTCGTGGGGCAATCGCTTCGCGATTGGACATCTTCGTGGGGCAATCGCTTCGCGATTGGACATCTACGGATCTAAAAATCCTGAAGGGATTTTTAGATCCTGTGCATCATGTCAAAAATCTCCTCTTTCTGTGCCTTGATCTCCACTCCGATCTCGTGTCCTACGGAGGCGAGCTCGCGGGCAAGCTCTTCATGGGACTTTACTGCCTTATCGGTGTCTACGATCATCATCATGTTGAAATATCCCTGCATGGTCGTCTGTGTGATATCGCAGATATTGATGTTATTACTTGCCAGATAATTACAAACCTTTGCAATGATACCCACTGTATCCTTACCGATAACAGTTATTATGGTCCTTGACATTTGATATGTCCTCCTTCATTTCATTTATTCCCCGCAGCCAAAAAATAAAGGGCAGGGAAAAGGCTACGCATTATTATAGCCTTTCCCGCCCTTTGTTTCAATGTTTAATCTTTAAAGTTCCCCAAATCCGGAATCAGTCTTCTTCGATAGCTTCGTCACCGAAATTGATGATATTTGAGATCAACCTGATACCGTCCGCTCTGTCATATATTTCCAGCATTGAAAAATATGGGATCGAACCGGGCTCCGTGCTGCAAGCCTGGCAGAGCACACGATACTTCAAACCTGAAACAACCTGTGAACCGACATAAGCGAAGGGAGTAAATACAGAACCTGTGAATCCCTCAATTGCACCATCAAAGGCTTCCCTGACTTCTTCGGTAACCGTCATATCCTCATTTTCATTATATCCGCCTGCCAGCTGTACCGTCGGTACCTCAACAGTTGAATCATCTATAGCGGATAATTTTACATTTCCTTCCAGATCCTCATATATCGTAACAAGCGCATAATAAGGCTTTGCTTCAGGATAGATTACCGTAGCATGGCACAGGAACAGATAATTGGTCCCGCTGACAACCTGCCTTCCGACCAGCTGTACCGGTTCATACCCGACACCGGTTAAGCCTTCCATGGCTCTGGTAAAGATATCCTTCTGTTCGTCTGTAACCTCCGATGCAAAATATTCCCAGGCGCCATCCGGATTATCGTTTGCGGCGGCTATCAATATGCCGTTATCATCGAAGATATACTCTTCACCGTCGATAATAACATTCCCCGTAACCATGGCGCCGTCTTCACCGAGATAATAAGCCGCATCCTGGCCGAAATACCAGCCCGTCAACATGTCTCCACCGCCTGTAAAGAAGTACCATTTTCCTTTGAGCTTCTTCCAGCCGGTCTGCATAACTCCGCCGCCGCTGAAATGATACCACTTTCCATTTATATTTTTCCAGCCCGTAGCCATGGCTCCGCCCGGCGTAAAATAATACCATTTATTATTGAGCTTCTTCCAGCCGGTTACCATATAGCCTTCGGCATCAAAATAATACCACTTACCGCCGTCCTTTACCCATTCGCTTTTTGCATATGAACCCTTGGAATAGGAATACCACCAGCCCCTGCTGTTATGCTTCCATTTTCCGCCTGCCGCCTCTGCCTGGTAACCGCTGCCGGCAAATATCTGAGGGAGCATCAAACCCACCGCAAGTGTTGCAGCGCAAAACTTCTTAAAATGTCTCATCGCAGCCTCCTCCTTCATATTCATAAATAAAGCCGAAGGGGCAAATCTCTTTGCCCCCTGCCTCTTAAATTCACAGCTTATCAACTGTATAAATTAATTCACTTTGGTAAACTTTTCAAATGCACCGTCAGATGCAAACTCGCCCTTTCTTCCGTCCTCAAGGCCCTGATATACAGTTACTATCACATAATATCCCTGAGGATTCAGAGTAACCGGCTTTGCATAGCAAAGGAATCTGTAATTGTTTCCCGTTACAGCTTCATCGCCGAGATACAGCAGAGGTGTATAGTCTACGCCGCCTATACCCGCTTTAGCCTGTTCAAATGATGCCAGAGCAGCCAATGTGTTATCTTTGTCATTTCTGTTCTCATCATCCAGGAACATGGACCTGGGCTCATCATAACCGCCGGGTATAGTCTTCTGCGGTGCGATAACATTCTTTGCTATCTCAATACCGGTGATCTCCGTATTGCCTTCAAGATCTTCATAGATTGTCATGATGCCGTATTTCATTACCGGATCACCGTTTACGATCTTCTTCTGCTTGCAGAAGAAACGATGATTCGTTCCTGCTACCAGCTGCTGGCCAAGATAAGCCACTGCAGTATATTCAGCCCCGGTCATTCCCTTTACAGCCTTATCAAATACTGCCTGCTGTGTTTTCGTAACAGGTGTTGCCGAAGGATCATCCCATGCACCTACAACAGGATCATCAACCGGATCTTCCTCAGACCCGAGATATGCACCGTTCTCATCAAATTCATAATCATCGCCGTCTATGATCACTACACCTGTAGCCATAGCGCCGTCTTCATTGAAGTAATAAGTTACGCCCTTGATATCCTTCCAGCCTGTGGTCATAACACCGCTGCCTGCGAAATAATACCAGACATCTTCGATCTTCTTCCAGCCCTTTACCATGGCACCGCTGCCTGCGAAATAATACCATTTGCCGCTGATCTTCCTCCAGCCCTTTGTCATGGCTCCGCTGGGTGCAAGATAATACCACTTACCGCCATCCTTCAGCCAGCCCTTAAACATATATCCTTCATCATTGAAGTAATACCACTTGCCTCCGTCCTTCAGCCATGTACTTTTGGCATAATCTCCGCCTGCGTAGGAATACCACCAGCCCTTGCTGTTATGCTTCCATGTTCCTTCTGCAGCAAATGCACTGCTGCTGATAGCCGGCAGGAGCATACCTGCAACGAGCGCCGCACAAATCGCTTTTTTAACCTTCTTCATCATTTTACCTCCTTGTAATGATATTACGATGATATTACGATTATATAACAAATCATACCAAAACTGCAAGTTTGTCATGAAAAATATGCGAATTCCAAATAATCTAAAGTTCAACCGGTTTGTCCGCCGTATCCCTCCCCGCAATATATACGGGAAGCCCCTCCGGATCCGGTGAAAAGGGATTGCCGAGGAGTTCCTGCCGCACCGTCATCAGCGCAAGCTCCGGGAAATTATTCTCCTTTGAAAGATGTCCCAGGCGTATCTCCTTTACATGCTCATTCAGTAGTTCTCTGATAAGTGCGCCTCCCGCTTCATTTGACAAATGCCCGCGATCTCCAAGTATCCTCCGCTTTAACTGATAGGGATAAGGCCCGGCTTCAAGCATACGTATATCATGGTTGGCCTCCACCAGCATATAATCGCAGCCCGAAAGACTTCTTATAAGCTCATTGGTGAAACAGCCCATGTCCGTTGCGATACAGGCTTTTGAGTGATCATCGGTGAAGCTGTAGCATACCGGGTCCGCCGCATCATGAGATACGGAATGGGCGCAAATGTGAAGATCCCCGATCATTGCGCCCTCTTCTTTTGTGATCGGGTTAAAAAGCCCTGGATCCATCCTGCCCAGAGACCGGTCACCGAGGATCGCCCGTATCGTTCCCACGGTTGCATAGACGGGGATATTCCATTTACGGGAAATGACACCGAGTCCTTTAATATGGTCGGAATGCTCATGTGTAATAAAAACCGCATTTATATCCTTCAGTGTGTGGCCTGCCGTGTTCAGGCATTCTTCAATTTTCTTCATACTGACGCCGGCGTCGCAGAGCACCATGCTCCTGTCGGTACCGATAAGGGTACTGTTACCGCTGCTTCCGCTGACCAGATTCATTATCTTCATTTTCCACCCAAACAGTGATCATCCGGCACTGCTCTGCGTGCAGGCACGCGGCAGCGGGATTTTTATGATATATGTGAACAGTTACTAAAATTCAATGCTCTGTAAAATTCTTCTTCATACTCCGGATCTCCGGCAAACTGCATCGCGATTACCTTTTTTCTGTAGGCATCATAGCTGTCATAGCCCTCTGCGGCCATTTTCTCCGCTGCCAACAGTGAAGTATTTCCCGATACCGTCACTCTTTCACGGAGATTTCCGGGAATAAGTCCGACCGTTACCGCATCCCTGAGTGACAGGTGAAATCCGAATCCGCCGGCAAGATATATGCGCTTCAATTCCGGCAACTCAAGTCCGGCCCTCCTGACCAGCAGTGTAAAGGAAGCAGCTAACGCCGCCTTTGCCGTCATTACCTCCCTGAGTATATCGGCGGTGACCGATATACCTCCCGACTCTATGCCCGAAAGAGCATCTTCCGGAGACAGTATTCCGTCACCGGATATCCTATTCCTGCGGAGCAGTTCGGAAATGGCGGAGATCACAGTCTTCCCGTATATCCCCCTTGCACGCACACAGTTCTCGAAGGCAGGTCCGCAGGCTGCCGATGTTCCGTACAGCTTTCCGCCGCTGTTCACGATCATCTCACCGTTAGTGCCAAGATCCATCAGCAGCTCTCCGTCTCCCGGTTGCAGCGCCCATGCGCCTCCGCAGGAATCACTGCCAAGGAAGGCCGATGCTCCCGGAAGGACCGTCATCGGTGTTCCCGTTAACGCAGCAGTTTCCGTCTCTGTAAAGGGAGACACAAACGGGGCTTCCGACAATCCGGAAGTCGGCAGCCCCAGTATGATCGCGCCCATCACGGTATTACAGGTGACAATTATCCTTTCTGCCGCAGCATATTGTACACCTGCCTGCCATGAGAGCATTTTTCTTATATTTTCATCCATTTCCTTAAGAACACAGGCTCTCAGGCTGTCACTGTCCGGATTCTTCTTCAGATAGGTCATGCGTGAGATGACATCGGAACCGTATCTTATCTGGGGATTAAGAAAACCATGTTTTGCCGCGATGGTCCCGTCTTTTCTGACCAGCGACATTTCAACGGTGGTAGTACCCAGATCGACTGCTGCTGTATAAGCTTCCGGCATAGCTTTTCCTCCCCATCACGAGATCCTGCGTCAAGAGTATGGTTACGATAGCATTAAAATACTGCTTTCTTACTCTTATCTATAGGTCTGTAGCCTCTTTCCTTAAGCACTTCCATGATCTTTTCCTTATGCTCCGGGCCGAAAGCTTCTATGGTTATCACAAGCTCAACCGCAGCATTCCTGTTAAGGGATACAAACTGATTATGCACAAGCTCTATAATATTTCCCTGCAGCTCGGCTATTACGCTGGACACACGTACAAGCTCACCCGGCTTATCCGGAAGCAGCACCGATACCGTAAATATACGGCTTCGGGCTATAAGGCCGTGCTGGACTACCGAGGACAGGGTGATCACATCCATATTCCCTCCGGAAAGGATACTTACAACTTTCTTTCCTTCGGCAGGAAGATGCTTAAGGGCCGCCACCGTGAGAAGACCGCTGTTCTCGACTATCATCTTATGATTTTCTATCATATCCAGGAAGCTGACGATAAGTTCACTGTCCTCAACAGTGATGATATCATCCAGGTTTTCCTTTATATACGGAAATATCTTTTCGCCCGGAGTCCTTACAGCAGTACCGTCGGCTATGGTATTTACACCGGGCAGCGTGGTGACCGCACCGATCTTAAGGGACTCCTGCATGCAGTTCGCGCCGGCAGGTTCAACGCCGATCACCTTTATATCCTTATTCAGCATCTTTGCCAGTGTGGAAACTCCCGTAGCCAGTCCGCCGCCGCCGATAGGCACAAGGATAGTGTCCACGAAAGGAAGCTCCTTCAGTATCTCCATGGCGACCGTACTCTGGCCTGTGGCAACCTCCAGATCATCAAAAGGATGTATGAAGGTATATCCTTTTTCCTCGGCAAGCTCCAGAGCGTAACCGCAGGAATCATCATACACATCTCCGTAGAGTATGACCTCCGCTCCGTAGGATTTAGTGCGGTTGACCTTTATCAGCGGCGTGGAGGTTGGCATAACTATAGTGGCCTTCACCCCGTAGGCCTGGGCTGCATAGGCAACACCCTGGGCATGATTACCAGCAGATGCGGTAATAAGTCCCCTTGAACGTTCCTCATCACTGAGCTGGCTTATCTTATAATAAGCTCCGCGGATCTTATACGCCCCGGTTACCTGCATATTTTCAGGTTTCAGATATACCTTGTTTCCCGTAAGCTTTGTCAGGTATTCGCTTTCGATGAGATTGGTGGGACGTACTACCTTTGAAACTATCTCATATGCTTCTTCACATTTTTTTCTCGTGATCGTGTCCATATTTTTTCCTCTGAAAGATTTGAGTTCCTTCGACCCCGGGTCTCGGAATGACATTCTGTTATCACTATTACCGATACGAATTATTTACCGGTTATTTATCGGAGTAGTCATAGGCTTCATTCACATAGTATCCGGCATCCTCGGGCATGGTGAAATCCTCGAACAGTGCGGAAATGTACTGTTTTGCATCGAAACGTTCCATATCCTCCACCTTTTCGCCCACACCGATATATTTAACCGGTACGGATAGCTCGGATTCAATAGCAACAGCTATGCCTCCCTTGGCGGTTCCGTCAAGCTTGGTAAGTATTATACCGTTGATCTCGGTAACATTTGCAAACTGCCTGGCCTGTTCAAGAGCATTCTGACCCGTTGAACCGTCAAGCACGATAAGGGTCTCAACATAAGCCTCGGGATACTCCTTAGAAATGATACGGCGCATCTTGGCCAGCTCATCCATGAGATTCTTTTTATTATGCAGACGTCCTGCAGTATCGATCAGCAGGATATCCGTATTACGTGCTTTTGCAGCGGAAACCGCATCAAATACAACAGCCGAGGGATCTCCTCCCTCTCCCTGGGCTATCAGCTCGGCACCCGCACGGTTCGCCCAGGTGCGCACCTGTTCCACCGCACCCGCACGGAAGGTGTCGCCTGCAGCGATCATGACCTTTTTGCCGCGCGCCTTATATTTTGCGGCCAGCTTACCGATGGAGGTTGTCTTTCCCACTCCATTGACGCCGATTACAAAAACTACCGAGCGCTTATTCTCAAAGTCATAGGCATGCTCATCCACCGTCATCTGCTTCATCAGAGACTCCATGATGATCATTTTTGTATATTCGGCATCCTTGAGATTCTTTTCCTCAACCTTTTCGCGAAGCTCATCCATTACGCGCTCCGTAGTCTCTACGCCCATATCGGCGCTGACCAGAGTTTCTTCAAGAGCATCATAGAAATCCTCATCGATCTCGGATACCTTGAATACATTTGCTATGCTCATACTGGTCTTCTTGAGACCATCCTTTAATTTCTGAAAAAAGCCCATACAGTATTCCTTTCATTCCTGTCCTTCAGGAAGATATTTTTATATCAGTCATCCAGCTTATCTTCGATCATGTTTACCGATACCAGAGTGGATATACCCTTTTCCTGCATGGTGATACCATACAGGATATCGGCGCACTCCATGGTTCCTTTACGGTGGGTTATAACGATAAACTGAGTATCCTTCGTTAGCTTTTTAAGGTATTTTGCGAAACGTGTTACATTGGAATCGTCCAATGCAGCCTCGATCTCGTCAAGCAGACAGAACGGCGACGGCTTAAGGCTCTGTATAGCAAAAAGCAGTGCTATGGCCGTAAGACTCTTCTCACCGCCGGACAGCTGCATCATATTCTGAAGCTTCTTTCCGGGGGGCTGTGCATTGATCACAATACCCGTTTCAAGGATATTCTCCTCATCAACAAGCTCCAGATCCGCCTTACCTCCTCCGAAGAGCTCGCGGAACACCTTGCTGAACATGGATCTGATCTCCCGGAACTTTTCGGCAAATGTGGCCTTCATCGCTTTGTCAAGCTCTGCGATGACTCCCCGGAGATTTTCCTCCGCCTGGATTATATCATCATGCTGACCCTTAAGGAACCGGTATTTTTCGGACACCTCCTTATACTCCTCAATGGCACCTACATTTACCTCACCGAGGGCCTTGATCTTCTGCTTTACCGCGGCGATATCCTTACGCATCTCGGTAATGCTCTGTCCCGTATCTTCCCGCTTTTTTTCCGTCTCGCTGTAGGTAAGCTCATATTCCTCCCACATATATGCGGAAAGCTTTTCCTTATCCTCCTCCAGTTTTTCAATGGCTGAACGGAGCG
>Ga0310691_10002050_pt1 | contig 28302 bp, 8 predicted proteins | sample 176DNAGHGlowgp2_FD_203887 | JGI IMG/M metagenome (GOLD analysis project Ga0310691, IMG submission 203887) | Sheep rumen microbial communities from Palmerston North, Manawatu-Wanganui, New Zealand - 1766 DNA GHGlow gp2 (v2) (version 2) | ecosystem: Host-associated > Mammals > Digestive system >... | reverse complement strand
AGCTTAAATAACTCTTTTTCCGGAACAATCTCTTCAAATCTCTGTGTAGCACCGTGATCTGAGTCTTTTGCACTAGAGTCAGCTACAACACCACCAAACCAAAATCTTTTATTAGCAAAACGAGAATTATAACGAGTAATAACCTCATCCATTTTACTTTTTGCATCTTGAGGTCTCCAGAATCCCAGCTCACTTAATCGAAGTTTGTTATCTCATAGGCTTTTTATCCTATGATTCTATAGATTACTCTTCTCTATAGTCCAGCGTACATTTTCATATTTCTATGTCGGATACTCTTGGGGATATTATATTTACTCAATCCCTACGCGTTACACTACTACAAGACCTTTCGCAATTCTTATAGTTAGCTCGGTATTATCATTTCAGACTTCACCGACTTTACCCGAACCGGCAATTTAGTTCACCGTATATATAAGTTGAGATCCTAAGACTGAGCCAGTTGACTGTGGTCCAGATGGAATTAGACGGATAGGTGGATTATTATATTGAGATCTAAAATATGGGCTTTGATCTAGTATAAATTTCCAGAATCCAATACCGTCTTTTTTACTAGTCTCAAAATTAGCATGAAAAAACGCCATAGCTAATTTAGTACCACCAGCCAGACCGACACTTTTATAGACATTAGTACAACAATCCAGCTTATGATAATTGTACATTCCTATGATTTTGCTTATGAAACTTTTGCCCGATCCTACACTTCCTGAAAATGATAGATAACAGTAGCGATTAAATATTGGAGATGGAAATATTTCTTGGAGTTTTTCTACCCAATACTTGAATACTCCCTTTCCATGATTTGTTATCTGTTCACCACCAAGAAAATAATCGTCAAATAAGAATGTTAAAATATCGACAGGCACATGATTCATCCCAAGAAATTTAGCCATAACAACATTCTTTTCTTCATCTGACAGACTATTATAAAGATTTCCGATATCAGTAGTTAGATCCGGAACATTTCCTAAATCTATAGGAGTGGTCGGATCCTTATGTTCAATAAATTTATTATCCATATTTTCCTCTCATCCTCCTGTGTTAATTTAATGTTGAGAGATTATTACTAGGACGGTCCATTTCTTTTCATAATCTCTCTAAATGACTAAGCGGAGGAAATTTACCTAGTCATTTATTTAGTTCTCAGAAAGCCGATCAAAGCCGTCTGAGAAATTTATTTTAAACCATTATTGTATCTATTTCGGAGTTTGTTAATGCTATATGATTTCCTGTATGAAGAAATGTTGCCCAAGTAGTGAATGTTTTATCAGCATCATTATTTCGTCCTCTAATACACATAGTCCTGCTTGGGTTGTCGTCTAGGTATATTTGTCCACCAACTGAACCAGAATTCCAAGACCAAGACAATATCCAACCGTCTCCACCACTTTGACCTGTCGTTGAGCTTGTTCCATTATACCGCCAGAATCTAAGACCGGGTGCTTCATTATAACAAGCATCGGCATTTTGAGAAGTGTTGTTAGTTAAGAGAACGGTTGATGTTGTTGCTGTTCCTGCACTAGTAGCAGATGCGGCTGATCCTGATATATTAATGCCCCACGTTCCTGTTGCTCCAGTTCCATCTTTCTTAACTGTATAGGAGTCATAGTTGCCTGAGTTTAGAAGAATATACCATGATCCCCACTTTTCTCCAGAATCTCCACAATGTCTGAAGTATAGGTCTTTGCTGCCAGTTCCTCCATACACAGATAACTGAAATCCACAATAGCCAGTCATGAAAGATACGCCGGAATGATATCTTCCAGGTGACCCTGTGGCAGAGGTTGATGCAGTAGTTGTTAGAAACCTTAGCTTCTTTTCTGCCTGCGAGATATTCCAACTTACTTCGTGCTCATTATTAATTCCAAGAGGGCCTGTAAGATCTCCCCCAGACAGCGGTAGGTAATCATGGGTATGTGTACTCGGCGTAAATGTTGAAGGTTTGCCACTTACATTCGCCCATGCAACTGAATTGGCTGTTGTAGCGGTAGTAGCAGTTGCAGCATTTCCTGTTATAGATATTCCCCACGTTCCAGATGCATTTGTTCCGTCCCCCATCGGAATCTTTTTCCAACTAGCCCAACCATTTGTCCCTCTTTGTCTAAGGGCAATAAAATAATTTGGATCATCATCTATAGCTAGCTGGAAACCATAAGTAGCGCCTGTCCATCCACCATCTAAGACAATTCCATTATTTGTACCAGGATAAGAAGTACCAAGGGAGGTCTCTTCACTATTACCGTTCCATGTGGTTACTTTAAAATATCCGGCTTCATGAAAACTATCTAACGTCTCTTTTGTTGTCAGCTGTGAAGTGTATTTTAATTTTCCAGATGATGTAGAAAAATTAACACTCTGACTACCTATATCTGCTATCTTAACATAAACATCATCATAGTTCCAAGATGCTTTTGTTGGATAGGCTGGGAGGTTACCACTGTGATAAATTACATTACTGCCTATATAACCATTTCCATTCTCGCTAATTGATAATGTTGGATTTCCAGTTCCATAGACTTGCATGTACATCTCACCTACTCCACCAGGACCGTTGTGATAATAACCAACTTCACCTTTATTTGTACTACTTGCCCCAAATCGAATAAAGCAATAATTAGAACTTGTTGTAAGTCCTAGTGGGACAGTACTTGCGCTTGTTATTGTTCCTCCACTCAATGGTAAATAGGAATGAGTATGACTAGAAGTAGCAAAATCAGAAACAGCTTTATGTCCACCTCCGCCTAAGAGAACATAAGAGTTATTTGAGCTAATCTTAGCGAATCCAGAAGAAGTAATATTACTGTTTCTCGTGTGTCCTGAAATAATATTTCCCGCTGTTCCGCTCACTTCTGTACCACCACCAGCACTTAGATCTCCACTAAACCATTCCCAAGACTGACCTACATTTACATTATTTGTTTTATTTTTTGCTGGAACAATCAATTTTGCACCGGATATTGAGTTTTTAAAATATACTTCAATATAAATATAGTCTCCCTCATATGTTGTCCTCAGTCCACCAAAAGAGTAGGAATTTGACTCAACATGTATATCATATGCGTTAGCTCTTGACCAATTTCCATAGATAGTATATTTTGCGTAGTTAGGAGACCATGAACCTCCATAAATAGCAAGAAAGAACTCTGTAATTCCTCTAGCCATGTCTTGTGTCTTGAGTCGAGCTACCCTATACCAGCCTTCCGAAGATACATTTACTTCTTCATTCCAAATTGGATCTAGTAAAAATTTTGATGCATGATAACCATCAAGAGTATCAGCGTCTAATCCACTATTAGCACCATCATTACCAGAATGCCAAACTGTGTATCTATTAGTACCATCCGGACTAACAATTAGAGTACTGCCGCTTACATCTAAATATGTGGTTCCATTATTCATAATATATAGCGGGGCTCGTAACTGACCAGTTAAAGTACCCCCAGAAAGAGGCAAATAAGAGTGCGTATGAGAAGATAGCGAGTAGGTATTACTGTCAACACTTCCATCAGCTTTTAGAAACTGAGAAGAAGTACCTCCAGATTTAGTAAATGATGCTGCTGTTATATTTCCAGTAACATATGATGTACCACCAACATAAAGGTTGTATTCAGGAGATGCACCGTTTGCAATATATCCATTTACATACAAAGATTGCCCTTTAACTTGAATAGATGGAGTTCCTATAACTGTACTCTGCCAATCAGTTTTATCTGAAAGATCAACTCCAGACTTTACTATAAATGAGGTAACAGCATTGTGAAGGCCTAATACTAGGGCTTCGTTTCCTGGAGTATAGTATGCAAGCATTGCATTATAGCTGCTATGCCCCGTTCTAAAGTTTATACCAGGAGCTCCATATTTTGTATTAATGCAGCCAGACATCTGTCCGCCACTAAGCATCAAGTACCTATTGTCCCCCCCCCCCCGGTGTTAGAAATGTATTTTTAATCTTCGACCATAATGTACTAACGCCGGTCGCATCTAAGTATTTTGCCATATTTTCTTTTATCTTAATTTAATAGATCCTGAGAGAGTACATTCAAACGTCTCTTAGGATAGTAAAGTCTAGGAGGGATGATTTATTATAGCCACCCCTCACTAGACAAGAAATATAAAATTAAACAAGAGCATTATTGATCTCGTTTTCTGTCAAAGATGTCGGCATTTCTTCTTTCTCTACCGAATCTACTTTTAATCTTCCATTTACAATCTCAAAACCACTAATCGCCTTTCCTTCTTCAGCGGGTATACTCCAATCAAGGTCTTCAATAGCTTCCTGAATAACTCGAATCTGTGAGGAAATATCACCACCAACGGGAGTACCAACGGATTCTTCAAGGGTATCAAGTCTAGCCAATACACCATCTTTACTACCCTCTACTTCTGGATCTTCAACTTCGGTCAGGATCTTCTCAATTCTAGCCTCTTCTCCCGTCGCTCTAGCTTGTTCTGCGTCGACGAGATCATAGGCGTATTTAGCTATAGTTCCATCGGCCGGTTCATGTCCTTCTTCTGGGAGTGCTGTTACTGCCTGAAGTTGAATTATGGCAGTATTCATGGCACTAGCTTCGGCGGGATGATTTTGTATCCAGTCTGCAATTTCTTGAAGAGTATCTAGGGCTTCTTGTGCGTCTTGAGGAATTAACTGAGAAACTAATTCTTCTCTAGCAATTCTTCGAGCACTTTTACCTTGATCTTCCCCCACTAATGTATTTAAAACGCCTTCTATTTGGTCAAGGTCGCCGGAAGATGCATATTCGGAGAGGATAGTTCTTAGAGCGGAAGCAGATTGAACGTCAGTAAGTGATAAACGATACTCTACGTGCCCATCTTCTCCTTCTCCATTATGAACAATAGCACTCATCGTAAATCCTGCAAAAGCTCCGGCTGCACTAGAGTTAATAGAGACTGTCGATGCTCCTGCTAATGTTGCCGCCCTTACTTTTCTCCAGAGGACTTTAACACCTTCTAAATCTAAAAACTGCATATCTTAATCTCCCTTATATATTTAGTTCAGCTTCAAGAGTGGCAATTGGGATCGGCTCTACTACATCTCCAATATTATTAACTGTCACTATGGTTGTTTTATCAAGGACTATCGGAGAATCATCACTATTACCTTCCTTCAGAGTTACGCTAGAAAAAGTACCAGCTATATTTGAATTTTCCGCATCAACTATATCCAAACTCTCTGCCTTTTTCTTTAGTATCTCTGCATCATCCTTAAAATCGTTTATATAATCTACGGCATCAGATACTTCATCAATTCTTCTTACCAGGTCATCATTTATTGCGATTACCTCTTGAATTGCTTCGTATGCTTCTGCCAGTCTTCTTTCTAAATTCCCTAAGCCTTCCCAATCACCACCAGAAATAGTATTAATAAGTGCATCTATCTCCTCCTTTGTGTAGGTATCGGTGATTGCTCTAACTTGCTTATCAGAATCAGAGACATAGATTACATTATTTCCTAGGTTTAAGAAGATATGTGGTTCAGGCGTAAGTGGAATGATCGACCTATGAACATGATCCGGTGCACTAACTACCCACCAAACCTGATTCTCGTCCTTCCATAGATATACTTCATCGTGTACTAGTGAAGAAACATCAGGTAAGTCAGTAGTAACGCCCCAAACAATCTCCCACTGTCCAATAGTAATAATCCGGAAGCAATCTTTACCTCTACCATTTCTAATTCCAACGACAACTATAGAATTTATCGTTCGGCTGTCTTGAGAATCTTCATAGTAGTTGACAATGACCGGCTCTCCTCGTGTGAACTCTCTATCCCTAAGGTGGAGCATGGCGGTACTTCTTGAATCAAATACCTCACGACACCTAGAGAATTTTATTTTTGTTACTGCATTACTCATATCTAGAATTACTTTTGAAAGAGAAAACAAGGTTATTAATTTTTATCTTAATATTCCCTGTTTTCTCTATCTTAATTATTAACTTCACTAGTAAGAATTTGATGTCTTCATAATAGCGGATTGTGGTATTTTAGTCGACAAATGCAATACCAGGATAATATTTAGGACGCCCTGTTTCTTCATCAATAGTTTGTTCAAGTTCAGCCCAGTTATAAATACTAGACTTGGAAACTTCACTATTAGATGTAGAAGATAGGAAGTTGTTGTTTCTGGCTGGTAGTTCTAACATTGCATTTGTAGAGAGACCATTCATACCAAGGATAATCGCAAAGTTATTAACAGAAGCAAGATGACCTGTCCTATTCCATAACAAAGCGCCTTGACCACCACGAACGAAATCTCCAGACATGATAGCCGCTAAACCAGGTTGAATTATATTATCAAACTTTAAGGCATAGAATTTTTCATAGTCAATTCCAGTCTCCATTGCTAAGAAATCTCCCGTCTCACTATCAAAAACCGGGCTACCCATTATACTCAGGTACGATCCTTCTTCCTCACTATTTCCAGCCCAAGTTCTCTTTATATCATTACCGTTAGGGAATGAGGTATCAAGACTACTAAGGTTTCCGGAGATAGAAGTATTAAGGAGTAAGTAGTAATGTGGTCTTTCAAATCTTCCGCCTCCTGTAGTTACTCGTTTGTCAGGAATTAGAAGTTTGAAATTAAATGTTCTAGCCAAGTTTGCTCTGTCTGTGAAATCTTCTGGCACAAAGTAATAGTAAGTTTGTTTCAGTCCGGTCTCTTCTGGATCATCTACTTCGGTAAACTTGATAGGCCAGATATTAAGACCTGAGAAAACATTACTAAGAGAAGTTGTCGTGCTTAGGTTTTTCACAAGATGTTTAGGTAGAGCTCCGGAGAATACAGGAGTTTTTCTAGCTTGAGACGAAACATTAAAGCAGTCATCAATTATACCACCATCAGCCACTCCATAGAAAACATCAGGAGCACAGAAAACACCATCACGGAGACTATTTGTTGATCTTACCGGGTTTGTCCATTCGTCTTCTCCAAAAATGATAGAAGCAGAAGGACTATCACAAGTAAATCCAAAACAATCTTCATATCCAGGATCGTTTATATACTGCTTTGTTATTGCTGATTCGGTGAGATAGTATTCGTTGTATTCAATATCCTCTTCATCCTTAACTGTCATCCTCGTCACTCCTGTATTATAAGAAGCATTCGGATCATAGCAGATATTTTCTTCAGTTGTTACACCAGCGAAGCAACCAGTTATATCCTCCAGCTCTTTTCTATAATCAAATGTCGTCAGAGTGGCAGGAGTTTTAGTTCCATTCTTTAATACCCATACCTGCTTCTCCGTTATATTTGTTTGTTTTCTGAAGAAGTTGAAAGGAATAGGATTAGCCCACTTAGTATTATTAAAAGTATACTTAGCGACAGTTATATTAGGAAGAGGTTTAAGGAAGTCGGAGGTAAAATGAATGCCTACCTTAGTCGTATCTTCCAGGGATCTTCTATGACTTAGACCCGCGAAAAGATAGGAGATATTTCTGGCAGTACTTGAGGTAAGATCTGGATAAGTTTCGTCATCAATCAGCGTAAACCTTGGAATATCATTGGGTTCGATTATTGACAGATCTTGGAAAATACTGCCAATACCTCCTCCTGATCCTCCGCGGGTAAAATCAAAGTTGGTGATGATATTATACCAGATATTATGGAAACCTTCGTAGCTACAGTGTTTCTTAAAGCCCAATGAGAATGCACCAGACGAAGAGAAAAACAGATTGCTACAAGTTCTCAAGCCTTCCCAGTTAATAAAGTTCTCCATGTCGACAGAACCAGGATAATAGCCCATATCTCTAAGACTGAAGGAAGCTGAAGAAAGTTTGATCTTCTTAAATAATCCATCTAGAGTTGTTTCTGAGTCATAATATCTGTAGGTTCCATAGTACATAAAGTAGGAGAGTCTAAGTCCACTACTACCACTTCCGGCTACTCCCCAATTCTCAGTAAATACATTCTGCATGTCTAATTTATGTCCCTCAAAGAATTCAATATAAGAGAGATCAGTTAGACGAAGAGGAGAATGACCGCCTGGATTGAAGACGTCGGATACATGAAGAGTTCCTAGGACAGTATATTCACCACTACTTCTTGGCTCAATGAAACAGAGGCGGACGGATTGAGTAGCGTCGATTAATGTTAAGCTTTCAATGCCCTCAATTATATCCTCCAGGAAGTCAGTTGTGGTATAGATGACTCGATTACTCATTATAGCAAGTCCACCCTCATCAAATACATACTCTAGGTTATCACTTCTGATGGATGAATAATAGTTATCCTCAGTGACAGGTATATTGAGAGTCCTGACGTCCAGACCAGTGAACATATAACGACTTATGGCATCGACAGGACAACCACGGAATACATATCTAATATCAGTACAGCCAGAGAGATTAGCAAGACTTAGAGAACAAATGCCCTGAGTATATTCACGAGCAAACGTATTCCTGTCATAAGTCACTAGCTGATTTCTGAATAGGTTGACACAGGATCTAACATGGGATGCATCTCTACAACTAGTCTGAAGGAAATACTTAGCTGCCTCAAAATCAATTCTACCACGTCTTAAAGGTGCACTAATCCAGAAAGTTCCATTAAGGTTGGTGTTATCAGGGGAGACATATAAATCTACCATCTCACCACCCTCTTCCTTTCTCATAGTAAAATCATAGGCGTTATAGAAAGTGTTTGAGTCAGAGCTAATCCCATAACCGCCAGGGTCACTAGATAAGATAACACGCTTTCCTTCACCACCCAGATATACTAACTTCTCACAACCAGCAAAAGCACTAGGGAGAAGGTTAACATCGTGATCAGGGAGTTTTATATTCTCGACAGTATAGAGATTCATCAACCGGACATTCTCGAGGGTATCCCAAGAACTAAGGTCGACTTCATTTTCAATATTGCCAATAGTGAAGCTCTGAATATTATCCTCTTCAGTCGTGGATTTACTTGGCATAGTCACATCGATAGTCCTAAGTCCAAAATTCTCATGATCTTCTACGTCGTTTATAACAATAGAGGTGAGTTTAGGACAACCATAGACAACTATCTTAGAGAATCCAGCCAGAACAAGTGTAGTCAGATTAGGTGCATTTCCAATTGATATTGCAGCACCAGGATATTTAGTATTCTGGACAGTTATACTGCTACTACTGATAGTACTTCCATCATAAGGGATTCTGATATCTGTACCCCAACCTGGCAGAGATAGATCACCAATAACACCAGATACTCGAATGTCGGATATATTTGGAGTATTAGTTATTCTTAATCTTGATCCAGTTCTCATACTAAGAGCAGAAACTGTAGTAATATTTGAATTAGATACAGTCAGGTTAATAGCAGTACCATCAATTCTAACAGACCTCAAGTTCGGATATCTCTCAACACCATCCAAAACGATATTCCCAGAGTATAAGGTCGTCTTAAGATCCGTATTAGTCAGGGAAAGTGATTTTAGAGATGGAGTATTGAAAGTCCAAGAATTACATGCCGCCCCACCAGTTCCCGTTATGACCGAGAAGTAGTCGGAGTCGATAGAGAATGATCCAGTTCCAGTGATGAACGGGTTAATGGAGCTCAGTTCAGTCCATAATGCAGATCCACCGAAAAGGACTGTCTGGTTACCACTAGTTCTCACACTAAATCCACATTCCTGATTTTCATCTCTCGGGAACATGTATCGACTAGTAACGTTAGGAGTCTTGATAATCAGCGGTGCAAATGATTTAGCCTTAGCCGTGATGGAAGACGAAACATTAGCATACTGGGAACCTACGGTATTAGTTGAGAATATATCATGAAGAACATAGATATCCTGGTTATTGGTATCAACTGCTTCACTATTCGTAACCATAGGTGCCATTATCCTACTAGTCATGAGGTCATTAATACTATTTATATTGAAATACGCGTCAAGGATATGGAGTCTGTTATCAAGCCAAGTTTCAGTATAGGCTATTTTTCGACCATAGAACTTAGGGAAGTTAATGGTATCGAATCCATTTCCGGTGGATCTGACAAAGTATTTATAGCGATAGTTATAGTTAAAGGCTACTTCTGGAATGTTGGCAAGGTGATGTCTATAGTACTTGTTAATGAAAGATGTAGCATTTTCAAGACATCCTCCGGTTCTTCTCCATAGGGCCCACAGATTATTAGGGTGTGAAGATATAGAACTAACCTGCTCGGAAGAAGTAGAGTTAGCTAAGAGTACAAAGTATGCATACTTAGCGATAGCGAAGAGATAGGAGCTAGGGACATCATAGAAAGAGTCTGCACCAACCTCAGATTCTCCACCACCTTTAGGAGCAAAATCACGATAGATCTTGGTACTGGTAAAGTTTTCTCCATCAAAAGAGTTAGCCCAATCCCAGTAATCAGAGAAAGCAAAGTAAGAGATCTTGGAACCTGAGTTAGAAACACCAAGACAAGTATCCATATCGTAGAATGCTAGATAGAATTCACGGCCCGATGTCCAAGATTTAATATTCAAGTTTTTCTCCACAGAGTCAACCATACCAAAGGCCATGCAGATAGTATAGTATTCACATAGACTGGCATAATCGATTCCCTTCTCTCTACTCTCATCCTCTTCGTTTGTAATTACGAAGTCCCTTAGATCATTAACAGTAGCTGAATCAGGAGAAACGTTAAAGTCATAGTAGTTGTCTGACTGTACTACTGTTCTGACGGCTTGTGCTCTATAGTTAGGAACCTGATTCTTTGGTACACCATTTTCATCAACTGCAGAATATCCTTCAGTGTATCCATAACTGTTAGTAGTATCATAGCTAAAGGTCTTTCCAATTGAGTCAAAGATAAAACCACCAGCCTTAGACACTTTCTGAACGAAATTAGCAATTGCAGTCCTAGTTATAGCTTCTGAATTACTACCGTTAACGAAATCTCCAAACATGTAGGTAAGGTCGTTACCTTCTTCCTTCTTGAATAGAATTGAAGTATCGTATTGTGAGAAATCAAAGTAGTCATTATTACCTTGTACTTCGGCTACCATTACATCTCCCAAGATATTATTTCTATTTCTAGGAAGTTCATAGATACCAAAACCTTCCTGAATATCTAGATCTTCGAGGGCGGCGGTATTCTTATAACCTAAGTTGAAATAAGACTTACGACCAAGGTTGAAATTGTAGATACCGAGGAAATAGTAGTTGTGTACACTAAGTTCTGCTTCTCCGTCAGCTGACCTATAGTTAGTATGAAGGAAGACAAGGATAGGAAAACCAGTCAGACAGTTTTTAACATATCCGGCATATTTAGATCTTCCACCACTTGCCGATCTCTGAGCATTAATGGCTGCTTGGAATGGTGTACAAACGTCATTAACAAAATCACCAACGGCATTGTTGTTTGTGTGACTAGAATCAACGACGTCGGCTTTAAGGGTAAATGACTCTTCAGGTAGGAACGTCTTAGTATCAGACTCAGAGAAATTAGGAGTATAGATACAAACATGGTCCTCATCATTAGCCGAAGGAGCATACATTTCCCAGTTCTTACACCTATATGATTTGGTTGAGGAACCCTGAGGCTCTATAAGGAATGAAGCAGGAAGCCCGTTTTTCTGGATTGTTACTGGTTCTTGTCGGCCTGGTGAGTATTCGACCGTAATTGATGCTCTTTCCGGTTCGTCATTCTCTTCATAGGCCGTAGACATATATTCCTTGAAACAGTCCTTACCATATCCTTTAATACCATTGATACCATTACCCTGGTCTGTAAAGTTCATAACCAGGACCGGAGCGTCTGAGTATCTAGCTATATTATAAATAGCGGTCTGGTCAGTCAGGATAAAGTTTTCAGAATCAGCTGTGAATGTTTTAAAGTTATCATATAACTGTTTAGTTGCCTCATCCACCTGAGTTCCCAAGATAATCTCCTTGTAAGCATAGTAATAACCCTGAATATCAATATCGTATAGATATGACTCAAATGCATCGTTTCCAGAGTGTGAGAATGAAGAAGACTCAATTAGGTTAATGTAGTAGTTGCCAGGATAGAAAGAGACCGAGTTATATTTATTATGAGGGGCAGCCACGAAAGCATTAAAAGCAGCCTCTAGGATACCATCAATATAAATATACACACCTTTCCATGAGTTATTACCTTCCTTCTTTTCTAATCTTTTGTAAATAGTGATTAGATGATAATCCGACGTATTAGAATCAGATAGAGTTTTACTCATTGGCAGGTAAATCTCACAGCTATTACCATTAATCTCACCAGTATCATATGTATCCGTTGAAATCGTTACTTTATTCTGATAAATATAGATATCTCCGGCAGGTCCATTCTCAATACTAAACTTGGCTATCGGAATTGAAGTATCGTTTGATCTGACGTACTGAATACCAAGACATATCATCTGGTCTAGATCATTATACTGCGTCTGTTTCTCTGATAGGAAATTATAAACGACGGGACGATCTAAGACGGATGAGATTTGAATATTAGATAATTCGGTTAGTCCTTCTATATTAATGGCAGTATGAAGTTTCCTAAATACATCTGTCGTAACTGGGGAAACATCAATTGTGCCCGTTGATATAGAACGTTTTGGATAATAGGTAAATGATGATGTTGCTTCTCTCGAGACAAACCAATAATCGACTGTATAACTGGCTCCGCTTGCTGGCTCGACGATAGTAAATTCTACCTTGTGCTCTTTTGCTTCAGAAACAGGGATAGGTATAGATTGTAGTGTTTGGTCGGAGAGAGTATTTACGCGAATACCCTCATCCTCACCAAGTTGAACATCGTCAAGGAAAACTGAGAAATTATACGTTCGACCTACTACAATAGCCCCATAGAAAGGAGTTACCTGAAAAACAACAGTACCTATAATAAACTGACCACTCTCTGGATATTCGGATTGTTGGGTATCATAAATAGTACCACCAGATGCAGTTACTCGAAGGAATAAGTTAGAAGGAATTAGGTTATCTTTTAGCGATAATTGTGGAATACTCTCTTTATCAATCTTTCCCTCTAATACTAGGTTAATGTCAACGAGGAACTGACGATATTTAGCATTTTCATCATTCGACAAGAATTCTGTAATATTCTCACAAAGATCTAGATAAATAATTCCACTAGACTTTTCTTTAATATTCTTTTCATCGTCGCCGGATATAGTAACTACCCGACCTTCCCAATCTGTATAAGTATATGAAGCGGATTGAACACCTACTGCAACAGAATATTCAAGCGCTGCCATAAGTCCTCTGTTCCTAATATCACTAATGAAAATAGTATTGTCGGTACTATTAAAAGGAACTTTGGTATCGGCATATACATAATAAAGATTGAATGAGTAAGATGAAGTAATATAGGGAATAGAAACGATTAGTGGTGCTTCGTCTGGTTCTGATCTATTAGTGATTCTTACTGTCAGAGTTCCATTAACATCAAGATCGAGTGTTTTGATTGTTAGGAATGAGTTATTTGCATTAAGAGTATCGCTAACAGTTTGGGCGCCTTTACTACTTTGATAAGATATCTGGACAGGGAAAGAGTCAGATCCACCCTTATAAATCTGAATGCTGAACGTATATTTTCCAGCACTCGGCAGATTAAGGGTAGTTCCATCTTTCAATACTTCGCCGGTATCTACTCTAGTAATGACGGCTCTCCAACTACCGGAACCAGAGCCGGAACCAGAGCCACCTCCTCCAGTTCCAACCCTTCCGTTCCTATAAATCCACTTAACGTTTCCTTCAATCTGATCCAATCTTTCCTCATGATTGGTAAGGGTTGAATCAAGTGTTTGTCCAGAGAATCCTTTTCCAGTCAGAGTAATATCCTGATCAGTTATAATATTTTTTCCGTTACGCTTCATTATTTAATTTCTTTTATATTTCTAGTAATGGTGTTTTGTCGTTTACCCAGTGACCAAACATAGTATCATTTTCACCGTCGGTCTCATTACCCTTAAGATACATGAACTTGGCAGGATTAGTTGAAAATGCTTGCTGGGAGAAAAGTTTTGTTCCGCTAGTAATTTCTTCGATTCTTCTGAGATAGATAGTATAAGTTCCTTTATTCAGTGAGATTTCTGAGAACATAGGCTTAAGCTGATTATCGTTAGGCGAATCGGCAGTACCAGAGTTATCAGTCTTAGGAATTACATAGGAGAATTTTTGCTGGCTACTAGGAAGCTCTTTGTTGGATTTGAGCTTGAATCCGGTCGCCTGACACATGAAATAAGTTACCTTCGGATATTCATCTTCCCGAACACCATAGTAAGGCCAGAGAGTTTTAGAATTAATAGACACACCAAGATCAACACCAGTCCCAACTTCCATAATCGGGAATTTAGTGGTATTGAATTCAGCGGTTGTCTCAGATTCAGCTCCATACTGATAAACCTCTAGTGCTCCGGCTACAGTTTTTCCGAGAGTAGCTGTCCATGTTACGAGATTATCATGTTCCAAGGTGCTTTCCATTTCCATAGGACCATCGATAAGCGAATTCTTAGTCCCACCATCATAAAAGTAGAATTCACGAAGGGGATTAGTACAAGCATAAGTATGTTTATGCCCACCTATCATGAGCTTTACCTGGAAATGTTCTAGAAGACGTGATAACCAGTATATTGATCTTTCATTAACCGATCCAAGTCTATTACAGTGACATCCTACGAGGGATTGTCCATTCATAGATCTATCATCACCTTTCTTACCATCGGCCAAGTTAGCGTTAGTAACAACAGTAAATGGCATTTCATGACACGCCGCGATTATATGTTGTCCGTTAGTCTTGGCGGCATCGAGTATTTCATAGATCATAGAATAGATTGTCTTAAATCCACTATCATATTCAGCTGCAACCGAGTCAGTGATAGGCCAGCCAGTATAAACATTGACTGGAGTTTCATTTTTGACTCTCCTAAACCAATCCCTACAGTTGATTGTAGTGATTTCAGTATCTAGGAATACAAATCTGTAGCTGTCAACGGATGAAGACGCCTCGTTTTGGAAGTAATAGAAACTAGGAACGTATTTCCACTGTGGAGTTTCGTCAGATGATGGAATAACTGGATTGATGGCTGGATCTACCTCATAGCAATAGAATACATGGAAGTAGTGGCCATTTGATTTACCATTATCATCACCAGTTCCTAGGATTTCTGGATCAGTACCTACCAAGTCATTATTACCTACGACATTCATTTGCTCGAGGTGATCAAATAAACAATAGCCTGCATTATAGTAGTCTAGCCATTCGTTTATTCTGGTACCATTCTGAGTCATATCACCAGTATTGACTAAGATAGGAATAATATTTTCAGTTGCTAACTCAGAGTTAATTAGCTTATTAACTTCTTCTGCAGCTGCCGCCCAAGCCTGATATTCAACCCAGTGGAAACCTTGCTGGTCGGTAGTTTGGAAGATTCTTGGAGTATATGTATTTGGATATAATGTGAATCTCTGGATGTTGCTGCTATGATTCGGATCAGGGTTCATATTCTTATCTGCCCTACCAACAATATATTCATACTCAGTTGGTTGAGATGGAGCAGATGTACGAACTTTAACAATACATTTATGAGAAGTATACTTAGTTCCGTCGGCAGGGAAAGTACCATGAATTCTCTCATAGGCGGCCGTACGAAGAATAGGAGTATCAAGGAAATCAACCCTAGTCATATCAAGAGCCTCGTCCGATTCATTTCCACCAGCCTTGTAAGTTTCAAAACGATTAGTCCAGGCAGAGGCACCAGACGGACGAAGCCAGACATATTCGTCAAACTCACCAGCACTTATCCAATTAAAGCATCTGGTTGTATGAATATTAATACCAAAGCTACAAGTTACCATATTAGGCTTATCCATATTGAGCTTTGATTTGTCTGTACATACATTCTTGTGCTCCCATGATGCCTTCGGTGTATATCTGGAGACAGGGAATGTTTCGTCAGACTTAGGGAACTCGATTACATCCTTATCAAGTTTGAGATATTGATAGTCGCCAGCTGTAACACCACGAAGACGACTAGAATCAATTGTCCCACAGCTCTGATAACCCTGTTTAGCTGGCTCTAGTTCGAATGTATTCTTATAGATACAGTCATAAGGTTGGGCGGTATAAGGGATTGCTTTATTAATATCGTCCTTTGGCTTATATGGATTCCAGGTTGAGTTATTGATGTCTTTTCCGTTATAAACCATATTGCCGATTGAGACGGAATCAATATAGTGAGGATCATAGATAAATGGAGCCTTCTTCTTGGTTGAAGTGTCTGGATTAACATCCCACATGATAGTAGTCCAAGGAAGATCAGGCATACCGTAGGTTAAGAGATATGTATTACTCTGTCCTGGTGTTAGGTCGATAAGTTCATCCTTTCCTATATACCACTCCTTATCAAAAGTGCTAACGTTGATGAAGCAATTCGCCTGGCCCGGATCTGTATACTGTTTTCCCCTAATCAAATAAGTACCACCTGCCGGAATAACACCTTCGAGGGCAAGATGATAAGTAGTTATATCAGGGGTTTCACCAGAGATACCAGTCGCATAGTGAAGATAACATCCGGTAAGGAGGAAATCTTGGTCAGACGTATTCTCTAACTCGATATATGCGTGTGAACAACCATAAGAAGTAAGAGAAGCGGCGGGAGCATAAATAGCACCAATCTTAACACGGTCTGAGTATAATCCATGGTCTTTATCAACGGCAATGGCTTTATTTTTTGCTGCCAGTTTCTTATCACCAAGAGTACCTACAAAACCACGAATTCCCCACTCTGCTTCTTCTGGGTTGAAACTGTTGACTGATAAAATACCACCAGTTCCTTCATAGTAGTCATTTGAAAGCTCAGTCGAATGTAATTTTCCTTCGGCATCTGCTTCAAACTTAAATTTCTTGCCGGTACCTTGATGAACGAAGGTAATGTCGGCAATCTGGGAGATCTTGAGGTCTCCACCTTCGTCGGTAACAATAATACCGTTCTTAGCTAACCAAGCAATTATTTCTTGTTTTTCCATACCACTTGTTTCTTCTCCTTCATCTTCTTTACCTCCACCACCAGAAATAGCTTTAACCTTAGTGGCAGTTTTAATATAAAGAGTTCCAGATTCTTCGTTATATATTAATTCATTCTTAGGTAGCTGATCTTCTATACTCTTAAGCTCGGTATAGTTAGAAACCGACCTAATTGTTATATGCGCTACCTTATATTTATAGTCTTCATCACTGGGAGTTGTTGGTGTGATAGTTCCTGAGAAGTCTTGATACTTGCTATAACCATTTAACTTATAGATATCTTGGTCAGCAAAATAGACTGTATCAAAAACATATCTAGAGTCCAGCGATGTTTTCTTTGTTGTCAAGTTATTTGTTTCAGGGTTCCAGTATCCTTCGTTCGTTACTATTCCAGTCGCCCAGTTAGATACACTTACCCACACATAATTATCAGAAGCCCATTGTCCATCCAGTTCTACTTTTCTCGACAGGATGATTAGGGTATTGTATCTATCAGACCGAGGGATATTAAGCTGTCTAAGATCGAGCGTTAAATTTTCTTCACTCTCGTCATCTAGGTTCTTAAGTTCAGCTCTTATTTCTTGTCCGCTCGTAGTTAGATATAGATACAGCTTAGAATCCTCGGTGACCATAAATCCATCTAGCCCATTCCAATAAGCCGTTCCTGTAATTCTTAACCCGTGTGCAAGAACTTCAACATTTTCTTTAGGCAGGAATGTATTATCACCCTCTAAGCTCGTATTTAGTTCTAGAATCTCACTTAAGTCTTCCTCAGTAGTTGCCCATAAAGGTTCCTCTGGCTCTGAATCATCTTCTCCCGATACTCTTGACATTGCTGTATCTTTGCCAGTGTAAGAATTGATTCCGTACTTAAATGAATTCTTTAATCTAGCTACTTCTGCCTGTAAAGATCTGATTGCATCGAAGAGAATATCAACATAATATCCACTTCCTCCGTATTCAGTCTCTAATTCTCCCTCTTCCGGAACTGAAATCCAATCTTCTGGTTTTTCTGCTAGAGCGTTGTACATTTTCCTAGTGTAAATCGGAATACCACCGCCAGGAATAACAACAGCTTCTCCACCAGTACCAAGAGGAATCCACTCCCCGTTATTCTTCTTTACATATATCATTTCTTCGCTTTCGACATATGCAAAGTTTACGTCCAAGTCTGCGAGATCTGATACTTCATCTACTTTAACAATATCCGGCCCTTTATCTTCCTCATCATCTTTCGAATTAAACTTAGGAATTACCCACTCTTGATTTAGGTATTGATAAAGGTGATTAAGTGAGGGATCTTCTATTACCCAAACAAGCATTCCCTCTTCTCGCCTTTCTGAAGATATCAAATCTCTTTCTTCTATAGTCTGCACCGTTCTATAACCACCTCTACCATATAAAGCATAATGGGTAGGAAATTCATCGTGGTCAGTAAATGGAACAACTGGGGCAGATAAGTTAGTTCCTCGTATTTGTGTCATTATTTAACTTATTTGGTTTTATAATAGAGAAGGGGAGATTAAAGAGAGCGAATATATATAACCTCCCCTTTCTATTGGTTTTTTTAATTGTCAAACATTATATTAAGCACGCCCGTTTGAATATGACCAAGAGAACACACTAGATATTCACTTGTATTCCCAGAGGCGTTCGTTAATGTTTTTTGAGTTATTGTAAAATCTGTACTCCTTAATCCACCTACCCACAGCTGAAAATCTAATTCCCCGGGGTAGAGAGACAAAGGGATAACATATACAGGATAAAAACCTCCAGAACAATTGAATGTAGTAGTCGGCAATCTCCAAGAATCAGCCCATGTCGAGAATAAACCATAAGGATCATTAAACTCGGCAGGATCAGATATAACGCCCCAGTACTTCTTATAGCTAAACTTGATGTCAACAAAATCGACATAAGTAGCTCCATCATACCAGGCCTTAACTGTATATCTTCTGTTCGAGGTGATTGGTTGGCTAGGTCTCCAAACACCAGACTCAGGGCGTTCTACTACCATATCATCTATAGTAACTTGTTCTGGTATCATTAGAGCTGATTCTTTTTTCAACTCCCATGAGATTCTAGGGATGATACTTTCACCAATTTCATAAACTCCACCACCAGATACATTAAGAGTAGCTGGAAACACTTCGGCCATAAGCTTATTAATTTCAAGTGTATAGTCCTTCAGTGTAATCCTTTTCTCCCAATGACCGGTTTCCATGTTCCAGTAATCTTCTCCTTTATAAATATACCACTCGCCGTTAACACATACTTCAAAACCAAGGGGAACTAGTATATCCCAATTTAGAAGATCATCAAGGGTCTGTGGTAATCCTTGTCTACTATCAAGAAATGTTGCTCCCTGATAATTAAAGTTTGCACCTATATTAATTCCGCCCATGATTTCTCTTAGTTAGAAAATGATATAACGGGAGATCCATTTTGAAGCGTACCTAATCTAATAACTGTATATTGTGTTCTATTCAATTCAGTCACTACTTCCTGGGTTGTTACTATAATATCCGTATTTCTAAGTCCGCCGATCCACATCTTGAAAGTACTTGGATCATATAGACTAGAAGGGATGATATAGTAAGGGTATTTTCCGCCACTGCAATTAAAAGTAGTAGCACCCATAGTCCAAGAAGAGGCAAAATCTGAGGAGAAAGACAAGATATCAGAATTAGTCAGTGTCGTTTTACTAGATACTCCCCAATACTTTTTAAAACAGAATATGTACTTTGCGGTCGATTCAACAGATGAGTCAGAATCAGTCAAGACACACCTTACTTTAAATTGGGCGTCTCTATAAATTGTCTCTGGATGTGTGTAGGAACTTTTATTAGTCTGCTCTACACCATTAACAAAAACTTGATTCGGCACTACAACCTCTCCTCTCTTCTCTAATGTCCAAGAAAGGCTAGGTGTTATCTGCTGTCCAACCTCAAACGTACCACCACCTGAGAAAGTAGAAAAAGTTAGTGGAAATACTTTATTCTCTAGGTCTTTAAAATCTTCGAATCCAGGTCTCTTTTTAAAATGACCAGTGATAGGAGAATTATAAAGGCTATCATAAATATACCAATCCCCACTAACACAGACCTCAAAACCTTCTGGAACAAGAATATCCCACTCCAGAAGGTCATTAAGGTTGTCTGCTATTCCTTGGCGATTATCAAGAAACCTCTCTCCTTGATATGAAAAGTTAGCTCCAATATTAATTGCCATATATTAAACGAATCTTACGCCAGGATATTGTGCTGTATTGATACTTGCAAAATTCGTGACGCTATTTTTATTTATCCAACAAGATGTCTGATTCGTGCTAGGAACTCTTAGGAAGTTATCATTGTTAGCCGGGAAATCGATCTCTGCAGCAGCAGATATACCGCCGTAATCCCCGAAACCAGCATATATAACATACCCATTAGCCGGATCTGCCAGGTATTTATTTCTATTCCAAGAGGACATGTTGATCGTTCCAGTTCTGAATAGAGGCCCTGACATATAGAGGGCTAAACCGTTTCCGATGAGATAATCAAGTTTAAGATTAGTAAACTTAGATAGATCTAATCCCTCATACGGCATTGCATAGTCATTGCCAATCTTATTTGGTGTCTGCATTAGATTAAACCTAGTGCCTGGATCGACATAACATGTAGTAGGCCAGCCGGCTTCTTGTCTAACTAATCTATCATAGCTAGTATCTGGAATTGAGTTCGCCAAGCTAGTTACTGTATCTGGGAGAGAGTCATTACTAAACAAAAAGTAGTGGTCTAGTGAATTTCCTGGCAATAATAATCTAAAGTTAAAGGTATTACTTAGATCATTATACTTAGTAAAATTACTAGGAACAAAGCAATATATGTTATGTGTTTCCTCTCCGCCATACTCAGACATTGATGTTACTGTATAGGCTAGCTTAGGAACAATATTTAGCCCAGAAAGTACGCCCCTAATTGATACAGATTTAATTCTATCCGGAATTAGGTGATCTGGTATCATTCCTGAAAATCTCTTCTCATTTCCAGACATAGAGCTTCCATTGAATAGATTTTCAATAGACGCACCCGCTGCTACTCCATAAAGAACGTCGGGAGCAGTAAAGAGATGATCCTTATCAAATCCTGAATAATTTTCAACTCCTCTAGTACCATTATCCAGCTTGATAGTAAACGATTGAGTATAGTTTCCCTGGATACCATCACAGTCTGTTATTTCAGTTCCTTGAGTTAGAGTTAGTGGTCTGATGGGATAATCTTGAGAATATGTTCCACTCATTCTATTTAAAATATATAGATTCTTACTATCTCTAAAGGCATCTGACAGATTTGAGTAATATCTGGTATGCTCTAGGCCATTTACTATTATATTATTCTTTATGAACGATCCCTTATTATAATCCGCACTCTTATCAAATCCGACTGTACCTGAATCAGAAATTAAGATATCCTGGAAACAGCCATAGATCGAGGTAAGATGGACATTATAGGAGTACGTATTCATAGTAGCCTTATACAGTCCGAGGTTAGTTATATTACTTCCCGTTATACCAGACTGGACAAGATCGCTGTAGTTTATAGGCTTAATTATCTCACTATCATCTACTTCGTCATCTTGTAATTGAATATACACAACACCATTTCTCAGATAATATGTCTTTGAGGCGCTATAATACATTTTTATAGATGTTCCGACTTCGATATTTTGATCAATATTGCCAATAAACTTCCAAGAGTCACCTATCCAAATGAAGTAGTTATCATTGTATATAACGGTAGTGCCTGGAACAAGTGATGCAAGCGGTTCTCCTTCGATAGTTATAATATCGGTAGTAGATCCATCTGTTATTTCAGTTGTAGAAGTCCCAATCACATCATCACCAAGACTACCAACAACGGATAGACGATAGAAAGGTCTGCCGTCTTCTCCATCGAATAGTAAGCGATGTCTGTAGGAAGATCCATCAACTCCCTCTAGTGTCGTTACCTCATATCTCGGGGTTGAAGTTTCCGAGACATTTGTTATCGTAGTTCCAGAGGTTGCATTAAACTTAGACTCATCAATAATCCAGACAACCGAACTAGATAGAACTCTCTTATTGAAGAAATCAAAGGGGACGGGATTATTCCACTTCATTCCCTTGAAGTCATAGAAAGCAGATACTAGGTTTGGAAGCGGTTTAAGGAAGTCGTGAGTAACTGTTATACCAATGGAGGCTGCTTTATTACTGTGGGCGCTAGGATTTTCAACATCTTCTTCACCCTGAGCAGCATTCCAGAACCAGCAATCTCTAAACAGGGCCGCCGTATATCTAATAGTAGTATTGACAGTATCTTTATTACTTGAAGAAACTAAGCTAAACTCTCGCTCTTCCCAGTTGATTATTGCACAACTACTGAATAGATAAGCAACACCAGTTAATTGATTACCAGCATTGAGTATATAATTCCAAATATTCAGGAACTTCGAGCCAGTAACTCTCTTCTTAAATCCGAGCGACTCATAACCAGCACCAGAATAGAATAAGTTTGTACAAGTATTCTTTATGGTAGTCCAGTCTATAAAGTTGCTCATATCTACCTCACCAGTATAACCGGTATATCTTAAGAACAAATCAATGCTCCTAATCTTCACTGGCCTTAGTAAGCTTTCAAGTGAGCCAGACTTTATATTTGGATAAGATAAATACCAGAAACAAGTTGATATACTAATTCCAGATGATTTCGCAGCAGCCCAGCCAGAGTTAAACATGTTGGAGAAGTCGAAAGTATGATTAGGCCAGAACTCAAAACTCGACATACTGGTTAAGATCTTTGGAGTTCTCTTAATGTTTGTAGTACTGTCGGTTGGTGAGAAAATGTCATCAAGCTTCACCTCACTTAGGGCCGTACCAGAGGAATCAATAAAGCAGTAATTAGTTCCTGTCAGGTTGTAATTGATAAGAGCGATACTACTTAAGTTCTCGATAATTTCATATAAGAAGTCGGTAGTAGCATAAACAACTCTATAACCGGACTGTGTTGTTGTTGGAAGACTTGATACATTTCCTAATAGTGTAGAAACCGAAATAGCTCTACCAGTATTATTAGGACCAAACATGTATCTATTCCAGGCAGTCACAGGATTATTATAGAATACGTAATAGAAACTACTAACTTTATCGAAATTCTCAAAGCTAAGTCGAGAAGTTTTATTAGGGTAATCGACTAGAAGCTCACTCTTGCCGTAAGTAATATTCTGACCAAGGAACAGCTCATTTATGTTAGTCACAGATGTAGCTACTCCAGCGTCAGGTTTACAACAAGTCTTTAAGAAGTATTCGGCAGTATCAAGTCCAATCTTACCCTTTGTATTATCAGTCGTAGCGCCAATATAGAATGTTCTACTAATATCGGTAACTCCCTGGGCAATTTTTAACTTCAGGCTGCTATTAAATGTGAAATTAATACAGTCTTTGAAGGTATTAGGTCCAGTGATATAGTAAGTACCTGACCCAGAGATTGTAGTTAGGTTGGAACATCTATCAAAAGCACCAGGCAGGAAGTTAAGATTCTGGGATGGCAGGGATATGCTGGTCATCTTAAGATTAGATAATTTCAGTCTCTTAAGATTTGTTTGAGAGCTTAAGGATACTTCGCCATCGTTAGAGCCAATCTTAAATGTATCGGCACCATCTGCACTTGACGAATCACCTGAAATATTGAGCTCTTCCAGGATATTAGTCTCACCCTGAATATGAACTTCTTTTAGTTTGGGGCAGTTTAAGATAGTGATAGTTTTAAATCCACTCGCCGTCAGTTTCTCAAGATCGGCGTTATTAGCAATCAAGAGAGTGGCGTCAGGGAAATTACTAGTTATATCTATAGTTCCACAATCTAATCTGGCTGTTGTACTGCCGGGCGTATAATTGGTAGGAAGGACGATATCTTTCTTCCAGGCAGGTACAATAAGGTCTTTAATCTTACCATAAAGACTAAGAGACTCAAAATTACCTACCACATTCGCTATCGTAATTCCACCACCAACCATTCCTTCTGCCCTGACTGTATTAACTGGACAAGAGTTAATAACCAATTCTAGAGCAGTCCCAGAAATATTCACTTCGCTTAAGTTAGGGAATCCAATTAAATTACTATCATCCTTAACAAAAGATAGCTTACCGGAGTAGAATCTATTATTAACAAGCGAGACCTTTCTTAAACTAGGTGCCTCGATGTCCCAAGAGCTACAAACTCCAGAAGTACCATTTAGAGTTGTGAAGTATTTAGAATGAACCCTAATCTTTCTATCGGCCGTAATAAATGGATTGATTGTACTTAAGTCAGTCCATAATGCAGATCCACCGATAGTCAGGGCTTGGTTACCACTAGTTGATAGGTTGACCGTTACTTGTCTACCGTCTTCTGGGAAGATATATCTAGAACTATGATTAGCTCCATCAAGAATCAGTGGTGCATAAGGCCTAGAAGATACAAGAACATTATAATCCAGGTTAGCATACTGAATCTTTTGAACAGAGAAAATATCGTGAAGAACATAAACATCATCATTCTGAGCTGCCATATTCTTGTAGATATCTTCAGTGTATGGTGCAGAATAGTCAGATGGAGTTAACTTATCACTCATGCGGTTTATGTTAAAGTACGCATCGAGGATATGGAATCTACCATTTAACCAATCTTCTGTATAATATAGTTTTCTTCCATAAAATTTCGGGAAGTTGAGGGAATCAAATCCATGTCCATCCGAAGTTTTAAAGAAGTATTTGTATTTATAGTTAAAATTATATGCGCTGGTGTCGATTGTGCTCAGGTGATCTCTATAATAATCACTTATAAACTTCTTAGCACTCTCAAGACATCCTCTAGTTTTATCAGTGACGTTTCCAACACCACTTCTCCAGTTTCCCCAAAGGTTATTAGGAACGCTGGCAGTATATTCACCATTCCTTCCTAATACTTCCCATCCATACTTAGCAATAGCAAATAAGAATGAGCTAGGGACATCATAGAACTGACTAGACTCTTCATCCTCGCCCTCTCTTCTTTTTGGCGAATAATCTCTATACACTGATGCAGCCAAGAGTCTTCCGTTTGCATCAATTCCAGAGGTCCAGTAGTCGGAGAAAGCAAAATAGGAAATCTTAGAACCAGAGTTAGATACACCAAGACAGGTATCCATATCATAGAAGGCAGGGTAGAACTTAGGGACTGCCGCATCAGCATTCCAGGTCTTTATATTCAAGTTTTTCTGGACGGAGTCAACAAGTCCGAATGCCATACAGATAGTGTAATATTCACAGAGGGCATTAAAATCAAGACCCCTCTGAAGATTACCACCACCGACATCTGCACCCTCTATTAATTCCTGTAATGACTGTGCTTGGTTAGCTGGGAATGAAATCTCGTGAAAATCATATTTAGTTGTTGATCCATCTAACCTACGAACAGCCTGGAACTTATTATTTGGTACTCTGTTCTTAGGAACTCCATTTGCATCGACTGCCGAATATGGGTCTTTATAACCATACTCATCGTCAGCCTCGGAAGTACTAAATGTCTTTCCAATGCTCCTAAAGATATATCCACCTGCATCTGATACTTTACTTACGAAATCCTTGATCTTTGCCTTGGCGTTAGTATCAGACCTTTCTCCGTATACAAGATCTCCGAACATATAAGTCTTATCGTTTGCATCGTTAGAGAACTTGAAGAGAATCGTATCATCGTATTGTGAGAAGTCAAAGAATCTATCATTACCCTGAACCTCAGCCACAACTACACCAGGATTGATTGTATTATCATCATCAGAAATACTATAGATGTTAAATCCATCTCTAAGACCTACCGACTCTAAGGATGATGTATTCTTATAACCTAAGTTGAAATAAGACTTACGACCAAGGTTAAAGTTGTAGATACCGAGGAAGTAATATTGTCCCTGATCCGTCGAAGTACTCTCAGCTGATACCTTATACCTAGTTCTTAAGAAAAGTAGAATAGGAAAACCGGTTAGACAGTTCTTGATGTATGCACTATATTTACCTGACTGGGCCGCTGCATCAAACTTCTTTGTTATACTATTTACAAAGTTACCAATTGCATTATTATTCGTATGGCTAGAGTCAACAACATCAGCCTTCAGTGTGAAAGATTCTTCGGGAAGGAATGACTTATATGCTTCCTCTTTTGCTTCATCGCTAGTATTATTATCGACAGACACAAAATTAGGTGAGTAAATATATGAATAGCCTTCCTGTGCGTGATGAGGTGCATAAAGTTCCCAGTTCTTACACCTATAGCCTAGTGTAGATGAACCTTGTGGCTTTATCCAGAACTGAGCAGGTGGGGCATCTGGAGAGAGTGAGACTGGTTTTAAATCATCATGCCCACCGGACCAAGAAATAGTCACTGGGAATTCTGATAATGTCTCTCCCTGATCTTCTTCATAATGCTCGCTCATCCAATCTTTAAAGTTATCCCTGTTATATCCAGAGTAATGACCAACCTTACCATTATCATCAATGAAAGTCATTAGGAGGACCGGAGCTTCAGAATTCTTTGCAATATTTCGGATTGTACTTTCCTTGGCAATTACAAAATTATCATCATCATACTCTAGTTCTCCAAAGGCTTCATAGAGATTTATAATTCTTTCTCCTTCAGGCGAACTAGAATCAAGCTCGTGTTTAAGAATCAGCGCATCATAGGTATAGAAATAACCCAGGATATCGTGATCTGACATCCACTTCTTAGCACTTGATGTAGTTGGCTGATGAAGAATGCAGGAAGACTCGATAAGGTTAATATAGTAGTTGCCAGGATAGAATGAAACTTTCTCAAATCTCTGATGAGTTGTTACAAAAGACCCAAAAGCTCCCTCAAGTACGCCGTCAATATATACATAGATGCCTTTCCAGTAGTTAGTTCCCTCTTTCTTCTCTAATTTCTTGTAGATATTGATGAGGTGGTATCCGTCCATATTTCCCTCTTCCATTCGGTCAACCATAGGGAGGAATATCTCACAATCAGAGCCAGTGACATTATCTACATCACTTGGATTCCTGTCGGACAGAAGTACTTTATTCTGATAAATAACAATAGCCTGGTCTAGAGAATTTTGAAGACTGAATGAGCAAATCGGCTTCTCTAGATCATTTATGCTGGAATACTGAATACCTATCGATAAGAACTGGTCGTATGTATCGTATGTAGATAAAGGGTTTCCATTGAGAGTAAGATTATGTTCCTGTTTCTTTGAGTTAACAGTCATAGAAATATTACTATCCTTCGTTAAGCCAGAGATATTACTACAACTATTGTACTGTCTAAAATAGGAATTCTCAACAGTACTAAATCGTTCGGCAGTATCTCTAGGATACCAAGAGAAACTAGAAATTGTCTCTTTAACGTATATATAGTATTTAAACTCTTTAGTTACAGAATCTTCACTCAGCGAGAACGTAATCAACTTCTCACCATAATCTGAGATTGCAATGGAAACGGATTTTTCTTGCTGATCAAAAATCTTTACTCCCTGAGGCGTAGCTAAGACACCATTGACATAGATCATCAGTGTATAGCTTCTAGTCGGCTTAAGAGATCCGTGGAAGGGAGTTACTCTAAACGCAACAGAACCTGTAGTATACTGACCATCTTTCGGATAATTATTCTTTATCTGACCTTGTGAATCTATCTCTAACTGACTTGTATCATAAAGCCCCTTATCAGAAACAACCTTTAGATACATATCTCTAGGAACTAAGTTATCTCCGAGAGTAAGTGTCTTTAGGTTTTCTTTCTCGACATTTCCCTCTAAAATAATGTCAATTGATAAAGAGAATTGATAGAACTTAGCGTTAGAGGAGTCAGAGAGAAATTCGTTTATATTATCACACAATGGGAGATAAATAATTGTACTAGACTTTTCCTGAATGGTTTCTTCTATCTCTTCACTGGTATGTGATACTCCTTTCCAGTCAACCCAGCTAAACGATACAGAGTTTATGCCGACCGATACTGTACTATCTAATGCGGCAAGAAGTCCCTTTGTTCTAACATCCTCCATAAAGATGATGTTATTATTTGGGGTAAACTCAGAGTGGTCGTCAGCATATACATAACGGAGATTAAACTTATAAGGTGATACGATATAAGGAATACTATAGGTTACGAAATCACCAGTGTCTAGATTACTAATCACAATACTTATTGTCCCATTCTGATTAAGTGTTAACTTATAGGTGCCAATAAATTTAGTATCATAAGTAATGCTCTCATCGATTCTCTGTGAA
>Ga0310691_10002049_pt1 | contig 28307 bp, 32 predicted proteins | sample 176DNAGHGlowgp2_FD_203887 | JGI IMG/M metagenome (GOLD analysis project Ga0310691, IMG submission 203887) | Sheep rumen microbial communities from Palmerston North, Manawatu-Wanganui, New Zealand - 1766 DNA GHGlow gp2 (v2) (version 2) | ecosystem: Host-associated > Mammals > Digestive system >... | reverse complement strand
TACAGTGTAATCTTTCATCTTATGGGCAAGGCTTGCAGCTGAAGTACAAGTTACACTCATCACATTGCATTTCTTGATAAGGTCAGACCTCTGCAAACCACCCTGAGGGCCTTTGTAGAAGAAGAATGCCTCATCATTCTTGCAGATGAGCTTTGCAGCTCCAGCAGGACTTGAATCACTGAGGTTGTTGGCAGCTGTTGCATCCTTAGGCTGTGTGCCTGGATCCTTGATGTTGGATGTAGTAGCATTCAGCACATAAAGCTGTCTCGATTGATTTTCTGTGTACATAATAAAAAGGTTTTAAGTTATACATTTGCCTCCGTTTGTTACTGGAGACGGTTATTGTCCTTTACCATCTATCCAAATGGTTTTTGCAAGAGCCACTGCCCTCTGTAATATCTCATCGTGCAGAGATTCATCAAGCTGACATTCGGTTTTTTCCCAAATACCATCTATAGTCATATCCTCATTAAAGGTCTCAAGAACTATTGGCTTGAGTTTCTCCAAATACCGCACATAATAAGAAGCAATTTCTTTCTCACTGACAATCTCCACAATGTTGTCTTTGAAATCAAGTCTGAGTGCCTTGTTACCGTAAGCACCTCTGAAAGGGTTTTTTCTAACTTTATGATATTGGTCTTGTGTAATAGGAATAACCTTTAGGAAAGCACCTGAATCACATTTGTTCTCAGACTCTGGCATGAAAGCTGATTCATAAGTGATGAACCATAGGTTTTCTGGAAGCTTGAAGAACTTTGACTTCTGGTCAACACCTTTTGGAAGTGGATTTTCATCTGAAGGCTCTAGAGGAGACAAAGAACATTCTCTTATAATAGATGCAAGATACCTTCTAAGTTGCTCTGTTTGCTCAAATCCTTCTAAAAGTGGATTTCTGCCATTATACAAGGACACCACAACATCTTCCTGTGCTTTTGTTAAGAGGACACTTTTTTCATAAGTGTTGAGTCCTGGAGCCTTGTTACTGGCAATATTGTTCCAATAAATGTCAAACCTTATGTCAAATTCCCTGTTGTTCATATCTTATTCCTGTTGCTTTAATTTTGCTTGAAGACTGAACAAAACCTCTTGGTTCTTTGGCAGTGAAAGCCACTTGGCTGCATTGCTGAACACTGGGTCTTGACCATCTGAGCACATTGGTGTGTTGGTGTCTTTGACATAGAGGAAACCACCTCTGTCAGCGATGATTCCAGCAAGAGTGGCTTTGCGAATGAGAACCTTGACATCAAGAAGTCCATCATCAACAATAGTTGTGAACATCTTGGCATTCTTGGTGCTTGCTTTAATAAGGTCTGAAACTTGTGTCTGGAACCATTCCCTCGATGTGTTGCTTGAGAACTTCTTGCCAAGCATTGTCTCAGCAACAAGCCTGAGAACATCAACATCATCAGAAATCTTACCAAGCTTCATGAAAGCGTTGATGGTGACATCTGTTCCTTCCTGTGCATTTCTCTTCTCATCACCTTCCCTGATGATAACATACTCATAGGTTTCCCTTGGCATGTTTTGATAATCTTGCATTGAGGGACAAATCTTGTCTTTGTTCATCAACAGAATCTTGTAGGAAATGTAATCAATGGGCTTGGAAAGGTCCAATATGTTGTCTTTCTTTGTAAGCCTTACTGTAGAGAGTCCTGCTGGATTTGCATTACTCCAGAAGTTCTCTTCAGCTGGTTGCTTGTAGATTGATAAAGCGTTTTTCTCAAGACCCATTACCCTTTCAAGACAGTCTTTCTCCTCATTGGTGAGCACATTCACAAAGTTGTTGCTCTTTTGCATCTTTGGAACAGAGAAAATCCTGATGGCATTATCATGCATACCGTCACCCAAAATATGATTTGAGTCAGTGACAATACCGTTGTTCTTAGGCAACTTTCTGACAATCACAATCTCGTTTCTCAAGCAGTTGTATTCCTCTGTTTCATTCATCTCAGTGTTCTTGTTTCTTCTTTCCATTTTTGAACTCTTTTGATTTGTTAAAGTAAATGGCAGAGGGGATACCCCCCTGCCTGTATTGTATTACTCAAGAATGTCTGGAATAATCCTCATTGTCCTTGTTGGGTCCCAAACAACAATACCGCTGTCTGCCATCTTGTGGATAGTTGCAGCATCCTCATCGTTGCTCATGTGGTCATTGTCCCAAGCACCAGTGAAAGGATTACGCATACCTGCTTCATAACCACGGCACTCTTCTGGATGTCCCTTAATCTTACACTTCTGGATATTAGGACTAACACTTGAGCCAAGGTCAAGGATATCAAAAATGTAAGAGGATGCTGGACCTCCCAGTGGGTGCATTACCTTATAGCCACTGTGGTTAATGTTGTCATAACTCATGTCAATCTCAAGAGTGATTGCGATACCCATAGGAGCCACAAACTCTGTTACCTGAGGAGCCACAACCTTCAATGCACCACCATAAGGAGCCGCCTTGTTGGAAGTCTTCTGAATGAGACCAAGATTGGTACCTTCAAAGTCAAACATGGCTTTCCATCCAGAACCATCCTTGAGGGCTGCTTTCTGGAACAAGGCTCCACCTTTCTCACCAGTCTTCAAAGTCACCTTTCTCTTATTGAAATCAGTCCTTCCTGCAAAGAGGTCATAGAGGGCATTCTCAATAAGCTTCAACGAGAAGTCATTGTAGTAGAACACATTTCCTCTCTCAATCTGCTCAAAGAGTCCAGCACCAGTCCTGATAGCATCACCAGATACACCAATGTTCATGTATTCACCATTGGCATTGCGATTACTTCTACCCCAAGCCCAAGCATAGTTCTTGTAGTTGCGGAATGTCTTCTCAAGCTCAAAGTCAACATTGTGCATCCATGTATGGACTTCCCTTATACCCTTGTTACCTTCCTTAATTGGAAGAGCAATGGCAAGTTTGTCATCCATCACATCACCAGAAACCTTGTGATGGATACGGATATGTGACCATTCATTCCTTACAGTCACAGGAACTGCATGACGAATACCACCAACTCTCCTTGAAAGACCACCTTCAACAAAAGCTGCACCATAAGAGAAAAGCTCACCCGGCTTCAATCTCTCAGAAGGAACACCTGCTGTAATACCTGCCATGGTCTCAACCTTGTAAACATAGTTAGAACCCTCTTCCTTGGGGTCTTCAAGAACACGCAGTGGATAACGGTTTCCAAGGTTACCTTCAATAGTCTCACCTTTGAAGAACCAGTGTTCCCTGAACACAAGGTAGAAAGGAGCTGTACCAGCACCAACCATAGTGGGATTGTTGGGGTCATGTGTCACCACTGTGCCATTCTCATCCCTTGCTTCAATAAGCGGAATAAGCCTGTCAGTAGAGCCAATCACATCCCATACATAATCATCGCCACTCTCAAACTCCTTCACTGGAAGACCTGAGAGCATTGTGTCAAACGTAGTGCCACCTTCGAAAGCCATAAGCTGCACCATAACACCTGAGACTTTCTGCACTCCCTTGGCACCAAAGAGGCTGCTGATGTGATTCCTCTTGGTAATCTGGGCTCCCCAACCTCGGAAATGCCTCATTGTAAACTGTCCAATTTGTCCTGCCATAATATAATTTTCTTTTTAAGCGGTTAAGATATTTGCTGTCTATTACAGCGCAAGTTCCCAGTTTGACCTGTCATCATCAAAAGCATCATTAGCAAGATTAAGCACTCCGTCAGAGTTTCTCCTTGTGTTGTTGATGACACTCTCAAGCTCAGCAAAACCCTTTTTCATACCTTCCTTGACTTTTCCCTTCACAATCTTTTCCATGTCTTTGAAACCATTGGTGATTGTATAGAGAATCCCCATGTTGGCAGCATATTCCTTAGGATGCTCCATCTGGTATTTCTGTAGTTCTGTGAGAACTCTGCCATCTTTCAATTTGACCACTGGCTTTGTAATGTTCTCATAAGCTTTCTGTCTTGTCACCTTGTCAACCTTGAGACCTCCAAAGAAATCACCTTTTTCCATCATGTCCTTGATGCTGGTTGCCATTGCCTCATCTTCTTTTCTTGCTTGCTCTGCTCTTTGGTTGAACATGTTCTGGAAGTCATTCACCTGTCTTGTAAAGTAATTCTTGCAAGCAGTGTAAGCTTCTTTAGCATCCTCAATGTCAGTTCCATCAGCAATGCTTTTCTCAATCATCTTGTTAGCTCTCTCCTCTGAGAATCCCCTGTTGATGTAATCTGTCAACATGATTTGTCTCCTTGCTTTCTCACCTTCATCACCTTCAGCACTAAGAGCATTGATGAAATTCTCATTGTTGAGAATACCCAAAGTATTCATGCTTTGGTTATAAGCTTTCATCTCATCGGTAGTAGCACCTCCATTGAGGGCATCCTCAAGCCTTCTTGCTCTCTCATTGAACTCCAGTTTTACCCTGTCATCAAACAATTTTCTGAAATCACTTGCGCCTTTGACACCTTTCAGTGTCTCGTCATCAAGGTCAGGGAAAACACCTTCATCACGCAATGCCTTGGCAATGGAAAAGAAGAGGTCGTTGTTTTGAGTACCAGCGTCACTAGATGCAGGTGTCTCCTTGCCCCTTGCGTTTCCACTACCTACGCTCTCTGATGTTAATCCCAAGTCTGAGAAATCCACCTCGGTAGTGTTATCTTTTGTTTCTTCTGTATTTTCTGTTTTTTCAGAGGTGTCCTGAATCTCCTCTGTCTCATTGTTGCTTTCGTCAAAGAAGTTTGTCACTTCCTCATTACTCAGCATGTCCAAACTCAAACCTTCCATATCTTTTCCTTTTTTTTGTTAAAACTTGAAGCAAAAGTAAATAAAGGCTTGGGAGAAGGAAATGGCATAAATTTTCAACTTATACTCATATAAGTGTGAGCAATAAAAATCCTCCCTACTTTCACAAGCAAGAAGGAGAAAATCTAAACTGTATTAGTAATCAAAATACGTTGTGACTCAGATGGGGCTCCAACCCATGACAACCATCCTTAGGAGAGATGTGCTCTATGCACCTGAGCTACTGAGCCATAAAAAAGAGGGTAGGGAGTAAACATACTATCCAACAATAAAAACCATCTGACTGAAAAAAGCTAATCACCGATTACCCTACCCTCTTTAGAGAATTTACGCAATGCAAATTTATACAAGAAATTGTATAAAGATAACTGTAATTTATATAAAACAAATACGTTCACTTTATTTAACGCATAAATCTTGTTCTTGTATTGATTTGAATTTATTTTTGCCAAGACTTCACGCCAGAAGTCCTTAACACACTTGAGCCCCCCTGTAGTGATTACAGGGTGGCTTTTCATTTCTTAGGAGATTGTGAAGCTTTTTCCTTGGCTATTCTTTCCTGACTCTTAATCTTTTCCCTCTCAAGAGCCATCTTCTCTCTGTCAAGTTTGTTTTTCTCCCTGAATTCTTGTTCCTTTCTCTCAAGCTCTCTTCTGTCTTTCTCAGAAAGTGGCTGGATAGGAGTTTCAGTGAATCCTGATGCTCTTGCAACAGAAGCATCAATGCTTGACTGTGCTTGTATCTGGGCAATGAGAAGTTTAGTGTCATTATCCCTCTCGTTGAGCCTGTCTTGCTGCTCCATCTCAAGTTGCTTCTGTTGTGCCTGAGCTTCCAACATTTGCTGTTGCATCTGCTGTTGCTGCTGCATCTGTTGCTCTTGCTGTTGTCTTATCCTCTTCTCACAAGCCTCAATCATCCTTATCTTCTCAGCAAGCGAGTCTGAAGTGTAGAGTTTCATCATGGTGGAGAAGTCTATCAACTGATTCTGAAGACCTGCCTGAGCCAAAACATCCATCTTCTGATGCAAAGCTTGCATCATAGGGGTATTGTCAACAATGATTCCATAGTCACACTCACAGAACTCATCACCGTCTATCTCCATAATCTTCCTCGAACCATCAGATGTAATGTACTCAAACTTCTTCTTTCTTCCCCTCATGGCAGCTTTGGCTGTCTCAAGAAGGCATTCAAGTTCCCTTCTTTTCAAGTTCTCATGCTGTGCAAACAAACTTTCTGTAATGTGGCTTGATTGAAGTGTTGCCCTCTCAACACCTCCCACAGTTTCCCTGTTGCTTATCTGTCCTTCTCTTTGAGGTGATATGCCAACAGCCTTTCCCATTTGCTGGTCTATGAGTTCAAGAAGCTGGAAGTTGTACTGTATCTCATTACCAACAGAAGCATCAATAACACCGTTGTTTGCGGTATTTAATCCTGCATAAAGCTTACCCGTGGCAGCACCTTTCTTTCCCTCATTGAATGAATCTCTCACAGCAACATGCAAGGTTTTAGCAAAGTACATCCACTTGCTCACATCCCATGAGTCTGGAACACTGGCTGAGTCAAATATTGTGAGCTTTCCCAAATTGGATTCAAGAAGTTTATATAATTTGTCATACACAGCATCATACAAATAAGCGTAAGGCTTCATCTTATCAACCATTGAAGGAGAGTTTGAAGAACCTATGTTATACAGTTGTCCTATGATACCAAAATGACATCTTGAAGGATTTGAAAGTGAATTATATTGCACAGGTCTTGGTCTTATGTTCACATAGATATCTGTGCCTATCTTGGTTCCTTCCCAAGCCTCGTTTATCCAAAACACCTCTTCTTCCTCACCCCTCATTTTGTCTGGAACATAAGTTTCTGGATAAAAGTGAAACTCTTCCTCACCTGTCTGTGAATCATAAGACTTTATCTTCTTTATCTTTCTTCTTGATTTCCAATAAACCCTGAGCACTCTGACATTTCCCTGATTGTCAAAAGGTGCCATAATGTGGTTATAGGAATCTCCAAAAAATGTAGAGATGAACTCAGAGTTGGCATTAGGGTATTCCTCAAACATCGACATGTCTATGAACTCATTCCTTTCATCCCAATCATCACTTCCAGGACCAGATTTACCTGAGAGTACATTTTCAAGATAAGTGATATCTTTCGGTTTCAGAACATCATAGTAATTATCGTAAACCCACCCTATGCTCTTGTATGATTCATAAACAATCATGTCAGCATCTTCCATTCTATTAGAATTGCCAGACCTGAATACTCTGAGATGAAGAGGATCAAGTTTCTCAACAACAGGCTCACCACCAACAACATCATTGAGATATGCCTCTTCTTTAACAATCATGGCATCCATGATACCGTGTGTGTCAAACAAGTCTTTGAGGTCATATTCCTTTATGTAATGTTTGAGAAGTTCTGTAGCCCTCACAACTCTGAAATCCTTGTATTGATATGTGAAAAAATCACCTTGCTCCTCAAGTTTCTTATCAAAATCCTCCTCTGAAACAGCAGAAGACTGCACAAGGCTTTGGAGGCTCTGATAAATTACATCTCTTTTCAGATTCTCAATTTCACTCACCATATTGGGATTGGTCACAACAACATTCCATGTGAACTCCCTGTTGATGCACTCTCCTCTTAAAAGCTCAAGTTTGGCATTAATAATGGGATAATGCTGTATTGACGTTGGTATATGGTTGGCTTTCAACTTATGGGGATTGAGTACATATTCTATATCCTCAGTGTGGAGTTTCATGTTCACAAGGTCATAGTTGATTCTTTTATGCAACACTGATTTCCTAACAGGAGAATAGAACATTTCAGACCCTTTGGAATCTGCATAGTCAATGCACTTTTTCCTCCACTTCATTCCTTTTTGTTTATAAGACAGCTGCTGGCATGGAAAGCCATTTGGTATATCTACACTATTCATAATGTCAAGTTTTTGAGCAAAAATAAGAACACATTTGTTTCAGAGCAAACCCATTAGTCTTTTACTAATTATCCCATAACTCAAACTGATGGTCATAATCTACTGGTTTCTTGTAATTGTCAGTAAAATAAGGGTCATTCAACTTGTTATCAGGGTCATAGGCATCCTCATTTCCAAACTTGTATTCTCCTCCCATATACTTCAATTTGTCTTCTCTTAGAAGCATCAGCATACCAAGACTACTTACACGGTCAAAGTTTCCAAGTGGATTCCATTGTGAAAGTTCTATAAGAAGAGCTTTGTTCTTAATAAAATAAAGGTTAGGGACTGTCACCTGTTTCTCCTCTTCACCTTCTTTGACAAACTTCTCTTTAGGTAAAAGAAGCCACTTAGCTATCAACTGTCTTGCCCATCCATTAACTGCAAGAGTAGCGTTTGTACCTTTTGCAACATTACCGTATCCCCTTGTTTTCACCATCTGTTTATCAACAAGTATCTCAAGGGTATCTGTAAGGAGATAAGTGGAGTTCATCTTCACAAAGTGTGCATACAAACCTTTTTTATTGTTTTCGTAATTAAGTCTTCCATTATAAAACAAACAGAGTCTTCTTGTTATCTCAAAGTAATCGTCAGCCATAGGTGGTCTTCCTGTATATTCAGCAACAATTCTGTCTGTCCAAAGGTCAAGTACAAAAGTAGAACCAAGAGAGTTGGTTGTAGATTCATCGTTGTCATAGGGGTCACTCGACAAAATGTATCTTCCTTCATACACATTATCCTTGTCATCTTTTTGTGGCATCTCAAATATCTCCACAGCGCCTTTCATATTCTTATTGTCCTTAGAGTTGTAGAATCTTATTGGAACATCAGATGTAGGAGAGAACTCCACCTTGTCATCATTGATTACAAGTTGTCCTGTGTAAACATTATCATAAAAGTTGGGGTCAGAGTTAATCTCAAGAAGCCTGTTGTCAATATCCACTGTTGGAAACAATGTAGTGGTACTTTTAATCATAGCCTCTGCTGGAGTGAAAGGCATATTACTCACAACTTTGATGATAGTTGTAGGGTCATCAGTTTGATATTTGGCGGCATACCTCTCCATCAACCTAAACAAAAGTGAGGCTGTTACATCAGAAACCCCATCTTTGTTGTAAAATCCTTTGGTACACACATAGGCTGGAGTGAACAATGCAAACCAAGGTCTTCCTTGATTGGGTTTGTCCCACACATTTGGTAAGGCATAAACATCATATCCTTGTGGGTTATAGACAAGTTCTTGAGCTCCATGGAAATCAGAATCACTATCACCACTGGTACCAACTAAGTATGCAAATCCGTAAACATACTTACCTTCTTTCATTCCATCCCTCACATTGTTATAAATATCAATAAGTCCCTTGAATGAACCAAACTCCTCAAATAATATGTCACCACGTTTACCACGTATTTTACCTTCATCATCTTTTGAAGACAGTCCTAAAAGAATATTCTGGTCTCCAGTATCAGCTCCAGTAAGCTTATCTTTATAACCAGATTTCCATGACATCTTGTGTGGTGAATCTATCAACATTCTTCTTGGAAATTGTGTGTGTTCAGCAAGAAATGACTTAATTGGGGTAAACTTTGAAAGAGTACCATCTTTCTCAGCAAGATATTCCCTCAAGTATGCTGTAAGGATTGTTGTTGTCCTCTTGTGAGCCTCTCGGCTTTGTCCCAATATGAGGTTGTGTGCCATAATGGCAGCTAAACTAAAACTCTTACCTGAACCACGTTTTGACAACTCAACTGCATGGTTTCCACCTTCAAACTTATTATAAAGGCCACCACTTCTTGCTTGGTCTAAATAATGAAATCTCCAATATGTAGATTCCCATACTTCAGGAAATCCCTCAACACGGGATGCGGTTCTTTTGTTGGGGTTATCTGAAGCTTTAGTAACCATCATGGGCACATAGTTGAGATAAAAATACATCAATCCTGTAACCCATTCACCATCAGAAGGCCTTACCATTCCCTCCCAGCACCTGTGTATCTCTTGCCTTATCCATTTACCAAAGGCTGAATTAGGATTCTTGTTGGGTCTAAAATCAGTATATTTTCCATACTTGATGAAGTGCAATGCAGAAGGTCTGAAATAATCCATATCCTCTAATATATGAGGATTTGCCAAATCCACTATTATTCTTCCTTTTTCATCTCTTGGTCTATCCTTAGCCCTCTGCCTCGATGGTGATATCAAATTCTTAATAAAAGGAACTGTATGCAACAGTTCCATAAACTCATCTTGTACCTCCTGTGGATATTTAGCTAAAAGTTCTTCTGTCACAGGAGTCTGAAATTCGTTGACCTCTATCTTTTCCATTGTATATATTATTTACAAACTCTCACAAAATTCAGCTATAGCTTCTACATGCAACCTCTCAACCATGTGCTTACCAGCATTTGACAAAAGCCATGCTATCTCTCTTTTGTTATCTTGAAAACCTGTTTCTGTAAGAACAGCTGGGCACTTGGTATAATTCAGAACATAGAGATTCTGCTCCCAATAACCTTCTTTAGGTACACACCTATTACCAAGCATATTCATTTTTCTTGCTCTATCTGTGAATATCTTGGCAAGTTTCCTTGATTTCTTAGAAGCGTTTGGAGACACCCTCACTGAGAAACCAGACGCTGTATGCCAAAAACCATCACCACTCATAGCATCAGTGTGAATTGACACATATACAACTTGTTTACCTTTACCACAATAACTGTTGACTACCTTGACTCTGTGTCTGAGTTCTTCTTTCTGCTCAGCCACATAGCCATACTTGTCTCTTTTTGCAGTCCACTCAGGAAGTGGCTCTGGAGACTCATAGTCAACAACTACTGAATATCCCATGTCCTCAAGCTGAAGTTTAATTGCTTCAATTCTTTCCCTTGAATAACTGTATTCCCTAAAGGAACCATCAGGAGATTTCTTCCCTGGTGTTGTCCTTAGATGTGCAGTTCCCAGCACAATCAGTATCTTTTCCTTCTCCATCTTTCAAATCACTTAAATCCACGTCAAAATGTCTTTCTGTTTTATCAATGAAAATCTTTGACAACACTTTCCACAATCTGTAGTTTTTGTCATGTATCCCCCTGCATGAACATTTGTTCTCAGCAATGCTTACAAATTGTCCTGCGGCAATCACCCCAGCAGCTACATAACTAAGTGGTATGTATATATCCACAAACACCCACTTCTGAACACTGTAGGCAAGGAGTATCACCACAAGACTCTCTATGATTGTGGGAATTGTATTCCAGAATTTATAACTCACAAATCTCGCAGGTCTCTTGTGCTTGTCAGGATATGTCTTCTTCACCCTCTTATCTAGCTCAAAAGCTGACCATGAATCATAGAGGATAAAGGCAATGGCTATAAGCATCAATGGAAAGGCAGGACTAAATTCACCCACAAACCATCCCACAGCACCGCCAACCAGCATTGATAATGTCTTAACTGTATGTTCCATTCTCTTTTACGTTTAATGTAGCAAAGGTAAAAGGGAATGGAGGCTTTTGAAAGCCAATAAGGAAAATACTAGCAAGTATGCAAACATAACACACTAATCATCTTGCTTACAAGATACCCCATGGTGTATGCAGGAGGTTCATCTTTATCCTCTACTTTGTAAGCTTTGAGCATTGCTTGTTTCACATGCTCACACTCATGCACAATAGAATTTAAGAAATCTGGCTTACTGTTGTGTTTACCAAAGACCATAACACTTGTGTGTTTTTCAAGATTACTGTATGTAAAAGCCATTGCTTTTCCATGGTATAAAGACTCAAATACCTCTTTGATGTTTTCCCAAGAGCAACCAAGGCTTCTGAGAGAAGATATAACATTGCCGAAAAGGTTGTAGTCTTCCACAATAAAGACCACAACCTTCCAGTAAGATTTTATGTTAAGAATGTGTTTTCTCATATCACATCATCCCAGTCAACAGGATTGTCCATGAACATACAATCAGCGTAGAACCTATTAAAGACATAACCCTCATCAGCATCAGCGTCATCTATGACATCTTTGATATAAAGTGCAAGGTGCATCTCATCTGGAATGGACTTTCCCAAGAAATCGGCTTTTCCCATGTTGGCGACATAGACAGCATCATACAACTTATTTCTCTCAAGAGTTACGCTGTATGAGGAGAGAATACTCTCCACCTCATCCTTTGTATAAGGCTTGATGTATTCCCTCCTTCCATTGTTCACAGTAAACATCCTGCTGACAGCTTCTTCACACAATTTCTTGTTAAAGTGACACCCATAATGATTGAGATATCTCATCATACCTTCAGGTATTGTATCATAGCTTCCAGCATTCCTGTGGTACATAATCACATCCTCCTGTTAGACTTGTAAGAACCTCTGTAGCCGAACCTTCCCTTGGGAGAATCGTCATCGTCATAATCCTCATCCTCCCTATACTCAGGCTCATCCATCTTATCCTCGATGCACTTCTCAAGCTCTTCTGCAAATCTCTTCATCTTCTTGAGTTTCCTAAGGATATCCTCATGCATCTCATTGTCTCTAAATCTTAATACTATCATAGCTTCATTCTGTTTTAACGTTCCCAGACTTAATCAGAGCAGTAAGTTCTGCCACTTGTCTCTGAAGGTCAAACAACATTTTGTCTTTTTCAGCATTAGCTTTTATCTCAGGGTTAAGCTCTTGCATTGCCTCCTCATAAGCTTTTACAAGTTTCTGATGTTTCTCAATGCTCTCAAGCACACTTTTGCTATTGTTCAACATTGCCGATACATAAGAATTAAGAGCTTCCTTGTTTTCCGCTATCACAAAAGCATTGTCACCAAAGTTGGCCACAGAGCCATTAGGTACACCTTTGAACTCCCTCCTCTCACCTGAGATACTTGCCACGATATCAACTACCATTTCAAGCCCGGGATTGAAAGAATTATACTTTGGCATAGGCACTGAAACCCTCTCTACTGTACCACTTGAAACTTTAGGGTTCCCTTTCAAGTCAAGCAGGTAAATCACACTGTTCTGAGTTAAGTTTGAAAACATAGTCCTTAAATTAAATCACGTTCAACATCTGAAGGGTGTCAGCCCATCTGTCAAAATAAACCAAGTAAATACCTACACCTGGAAGGTCTGCCACAGTCACATTGGAACCACCAGCAGATGTCACATTGCTTGTAGTGCCAGCCATTGAGAACTGCACAGGCAATGTGGTTGTAGTACCCTCAGGTATGGCTTCTGAGATATACACAAGTATCAGTCCCCTGAAAGGCCTGCCATCAAAGTCTGGAGCAAACTTGAAAGTAACAGCGGTGTCTGATACAACAACAGTCTGTGTCTTAATAGTAGGAATACCATTGATATTCACATACTGAAAAGGAAACCTTGCCATAGCTTCTGATTTTTAACCCCAGTAACTCTGTCCACAACCCCAAGGATTGAATCCTGTATAAGGGGTGTTGTTAACCGCCGTCAAATTTGGATACACCACAGGTACAGTGTTAGGTGACTTGGCAGACAAGATGTTGATTTTCTCATTCAAAGTGTTGAATGCTTGATTGAAAGCCTCAGTCTGCTTGTCATTGCTGATTTGTCCCCTAAGCTGTGTGATGATATCGCTCTGTGTATCAATCTTGTTTTGAAGCTCTCTTTCCTTCAGTTGGCAGAACTGGTCCACAATCATTGCATTCTGGTTCTGAATAGCACCGAGGATGCTATTGGTATTCCTGTCAGCCTGTGAACCTAATTGGTTGGTTTGTTGACACACTGCAAGCTGGTCTGCTGCTTCAGACTGTGCTGCCTGAAGGGTTGCAGCTGCATGGTTTGCAGCCATCTGTGACTGAAGGGCATTTGTCTGGTTACAAATAGCCAACCTGTTTTCACAGCAACACTGGCAAAGTTGCTGGCTCAAAGCAGCATTACCTGCCTGAATGGCATTCTGTACCTGAAGTCCACTCATGCCAACCTGTGAACCTACCTGAAGAATACCTGTGTTAATATTATTCACAGCGTTTCTCACTGCATCCACACTTGTGTTAGTGATTTGGGCAAGTTGTCCAAGAGCATCAGCTCTGCCATTGATAGCTTGGAGAAGCAAGTCCCTGCCCTCACTATTGCTAATCTGGTTGGCAAGATAGCTTGTACCATTGTTGTTACCAAAGCCATTACCGTTGTTACCCCACAACATCCACATGAAAAGGAACCAAATCCATGAGCCGTTTCCATTGAAACCACCATTCTGATTCAAAGCCATAAGAAGATTTGGGTCAATACTTGAAGCTGCCTTAGCAGTCTCAGGAAAAACATATACACCATTTTCACCCATGATAAATAAAGTTTTAATCTTGTTTGTACTAATGTATCCGAATACAATGCAAAATTAAAACTCCAAAAACGGCTTTTGAAACGATGTCTGAAAATAAAATAACCTGTTAACTTTCAGGTAGTTAACAGGTTAAAACGTTACTTTTTGTAATTCATCTTTATACCATCTCAATTCCTTATATCCACTGACTTTCCTTCCCTTGGGTATCTTGCCTTCTCTCACAAGCCCATCAAACTTACTCCTTGACATATTGAGAAATTCACAAGCTTGGTCTTTACTCAGTGGTTGATGGCTTATAACACTGAGGATTTCCATTGCCTCATCCTCTGTTATCTCACAGTTGTCTGCCTCAATATCCTTGGCAACTTTCCTCATAGTCCTGACTACAAGTTTTCTCAAGTCAATCATTTTCTAAATTTCATATATAATATAAGAAAAATAAACACACCTGCAATTATCATATTTACACTAAACAGAGTTCTGTCATCAAGAGGTATTCCAAAACACATGTCATAGTAGGCAATCAAATCAGATAATACCACATAATGCAAAAACATTCTGTGATACTCACAAAATCCCAATGAATAAGAAGCTCTGTAAAGAAACAGCAATGAGAGTACAGACATTCCTCCTATAAGTGAAAGCACTGGAGCATCAATGCCTGCAAACGACAATATTGTATTCAAAAGGTAAACCCCTGCAATAAGCATGGGGATTACCTTTAGCATATACATAAAGAGCTTATGCCCCCTTCTTAATTTTTCCTCCTTCACCATACCTTCTTGGTTTTTGTGTATAACCAGCTTTTGGTGTCATAGGCTTAGGTCTCTTTGTCTTTCTCTTTGTCATAATCATTCTATATTTATATTGTTAGAAACTAAATTAGCTACAACATTCATCATAAATTCTTTTACTTATCTGTATGATTACCATGCAAGTTGATATAAGCTATGATTTCTTTTAGCATTCTATTATTATCTCTTGTAAGATTGAGAAGTTCACGTTCCTCATCATAAGTCATATCATGTTGCTAAATTTCGTATTTGAAATCATCATCATATGTAATTGGAACCTCTGATGCGCACCTTGTGACAAAATTAATCATCCACTCAACAGCACACGTCACAACCTCACTACCATAAGCAGCGGGTCTGTTTGTCCAATCTATTACACCATTCATGTAAATAATATGAGCATTGCTTTCCGCTGTGGCACTCAGTTTAGCACCAAGTTCAGACGCCCACCTAGCCCTTGATGAGGCATACAAGTCACTTCTTGTATATCCGAACATCACATACGGAGTGACATTCACATTTGGAAATATGTTTGTATATCTCTGTTTCCATTTCCTTGTCGATAGTGAAATCACATCACCGCTGATGTCCAACATCTCCTGAGAGTTGACTTGGAAATACATCATGTTCTTTCCGTCTCCAGGATTGCTCGCAGAAGGAGATTGAGTGTTATGGTGGTCAATGAACACGTCTGGCTTAACAGTCTCAAGATAATGCCCTAGAATTTGTGTTGCATACTCACTTGCACCATAAGGACCAGTATATGTCTCAGTACCTTCACCACTAACAGAAAAGCCCTTTGTAGGGCAATTTCTATTCATGTCAACTCCGTTGATGTTCTTCCTCTGCCATCTATCTACACAATCAGCACCAGCGCAAGGCATGACATACAACTCAACATTCCACCTCAAGTCCTCTAAGTCCTTGTACGATGCCCACTGCTCACATATCATCTTCATCATAAGATACGTATCATATATACAAAGATACTCAGGATGTGTGCCAGCAAGAATCATAACTTTGACAGGTTTTACCCTACTTGTGGTAACGTCACCTCGCCTTGGAGCAAGCACAGGCTTGAAATTATAAGCGTAAATAGGATAAGCATTCATTGCCTCTGGCTTAGTAATACTGCTCACACCATCTGGTAGCCAACTATAACTCTTACCTTCAGCCTCACTCATAAGGTCCACCTTTGTGATATAGTCAGGATACAGTTCTACAAGGTTATCATACAAGTCGTAGAAATACGCCAGACACTCCCCGGGCTGCTGCGGATTAGTATAACTTGGATAACTTCCAGTAGGCCTTGGTGGAAGAGCTGGAAGAGTAGGGCAAGTGAAATCAAAAGTACACAACTTTCCAAAAGGAGATTTCCACTCATGCACAAAGTCATCACGCAAGATGCTGTTGTCCTTTGTAATTGCAATCCTACCCTTGAAATTAGCTCCACTTCCACTTGCTACTGCTATAGTAAGATTGATCATCTCAAGGTCTGTCCTTGGATTGACACCCGTAACCTCTGTGTCAGTAGTCCATCCATCGCCACTTGTGTTTGTCCATGCAATACCTGTACCAGTAGCCTTGTTTTTAGAGGACAACTTTATTTTCGCTCCATTAGGATTACTAATTGAAAATGACGCTGTTTTCTTGCCAATGTATGGTGTGAGGATAGTACTACTACCCTTGTTGGCATTGACATCAAAATAAGTTGAAACAGAATCTATATTATCAAGGTCAAATAACTCATTGCTGATATTCTGAACACTATTCTTGTCAGCTACATTATTCGGCTTTGTAATTGAATATGTGCCATTAAAAGCAGAAGCACTACTGCTATTACACATAATGCGCAAGTTGATGAACTCCAAGTCTGGTCTCGGATTTGATATAGTTACACTATCAGAACCAAGAGTTCCACTGAACCAAGTAATTCCAACATCTGTTGCCTTATTAGTAGCAAGAACACTTACACCAACACCATTACCACCCTTGATTGTAATCGATGCTTCACCAAATCCCAGATAAGGGATGATAATTTCCGTAGCACTCTTTGCAAGTGTAAGAGGAATGTCTATTGTCGATAGTTCATCTGTATTGTCAAGAGTGGCAACAGACTTACTGACAGATGCGACTGAATCTACGGTAGTTTCAATATCCTCCTCAATCTGTGTAAGATGTGCAACTTGGTTCTCTTTAGTGATGATGTATGAACCGTTGAAACTACTAGCCGAACTACTTGAGCATGCTATTTGCAAGTCAATCAAATCAAGGTCGGTCCTGCTGTTTGTTATTAGGACTTCATCACTGTCAAGAACACTATTGTAAAGTGTGACGTTATTGCCAGTTGCTTTGTTTTTTGCACGGACGACAATAGTGCATCCACTGCCTCCTTTTACTGTTAAAGAAAGGTTCCTTTTTCCTATGTAAGGAAGGATAGTTGTATAACCTCCACCTTTTGCCAAATAAATGGGATGTTCTATTGATATAACATTTTCTGTATCTGTAAGAGTAAGAATAGTTTCATCTAGATGTTGAATATTATCAACATCTACACTGCTATATTCAGCCATCTCGACCCAGGCATTATCATACCATAACCAGTCAGTATAACTTACACCTCCACTATTCGCTTTTCTGTATAATATATTTTCCTCACCACTTGCTGGAAGGTCATCTTCAGAACTAAGCACCACAATGTTATTTCTAGTGAGTCCTTTATAAGCAGCCCTAAGAATGTCAATAGAAGAAGCCACCTCGCTGTTCACGCTTTCCTGACTCTTACCTTTCACATAGTCATACACACCCTCAGCACTTACTACAACCTTGTTTGTAGCCTTGCTCTCTAATTCCCCTCCAATGGGGATTGTATTGTTTCCTTTCATATCTATTCCTTGTTTTAAGTTTAACTTACAACTCTGCCAAGGGCATCAACCCATACATCGCTTCCCTTGTGAATAATCTCAATGCCGTTTGTTGCACCCTCTGTAGTCTGCTTGTCAGTACAGAAATACTTGAATCCTACATAAATATTAGCAGCCGCTGGCTTATTGGCGAATGTGCCACTCCTTGTCACGCCAGCAGTAGCACCGTCTTCCTCAACCCACTTAGTCCCATTCCAAGTTAGATACTTGCCTGATGCACTATCATATTTAATCAATCCAGCATTAGATGATGGATTGGAAGGACTAAGCGTAGGTGTTACAGTGGTTATACTTGTCACGCCTGAACTATACAAATCAAGCACAGTACCATTCTTATAAGCAACACAACTACTATTATTTATAGTAAGTGTTTTGGCTGTTTTAACAGCACACAGTTTATCATTATAACCAGAGTCAAAATAACGATAACCATTAATTGTAGTATCCTTTAACGTTACATCAAACTGTGCAGCATTCAGGTAAGCCGTATATCTCTGACCAACAGAGAGGTCACAGGAATCATACACAAGTGTAGGGCTTACATCTTCGATTGCAGTATCACTAGTGTTAGTCTTGAAAGTCTGATAATACTTGTGATGTCCGTTATCATCAATAATCTTGCAGTTAGTGTAAGTCACATAATAAGCGCCAACAATAACTGCATACAAACTTTCATCAGCGTTACCATTTACGTTTATAACAGTGTCCTTAATATCTAGATACCTAGCATCTGTAGTAACAGCTTGAGGGGCTGTACCTCTAGTATCAGAAGTCATTGATATATATTTCTGCTCAAGTGTGCAGTTCTCTATAAATCTTGCTACTCTCATACACACGGAAGTACCACGGCTATTCTTTACATTATAGATACCTGGATAACATGTAATGTCACAAGGAATACCATCACAACCGTCAACATTTATTGTAAGTACTTTTGTAATGTCACTACTTAGATTAAAAGCGCAATCAGGAGTATCTGTCTTGCAATTCTTGAATAGCGTTGTCTCAGCAGTAATGTTAGCCATATAAGTGCTATATGAACTGCCTTTAGTAAATATACAGTTCTCAATAACAAGATTACATGTAGCCACAGTATTCGCCGATTCAACAATTTTGATGGCAAAAGCAGTACCCCTAGCAGTTGCAACAGCCTGAAGGTTCTCCCAATTTGTAAAACTACAGTTTTTGAAAACAACAGAATTACACACAGGTATGCCATAAACTTCATGCTCTCCAGAACCATTCCAAGAACAATTTTCAAATGTAATATTACCTGTTCCATTAATGCCAAGAAAACCACATTCTGCGGCATTGTTAAAATGAACATTTGTAATCTTGACATCATAATTACCACTCTTACCACAAAGACCATAAATGCCCCATGTGTCTAATACTACATCACCAACTTCAATATTTGCTTGATCTATAGTGAGATTTTTAAGCTCAGAACCTTGTCCTTTAATATGAATATGATTATACATCAGAGGAAGCCCTCTAGGGAATTTTGTACTATTAAGGGCTAAAGCGTCTGTTGGTATTTGTACATTATTTGAATAAATGTTAGCCAAAGAACATACGTTAAAAATAGAGTTATTAGCATCTAAAACCCTACCTTCGACCATTATCTGCTTGTATATTCCATAAATTCTAGTAGGAAGACTAATTTTAGACCCAACTTTATGTAAAAGGATATAGTCATTGATAAACGGTGAAGCATCCTCATTTTCCGAAATTGTATCCAGACCATTCCACGAAATTGATACATGGTCATTGGCCCATGTTCCATCAAGAACCACTGTAGTTCCAACAGGTGCCTCAGCAACACCAACACTACCATTTAGAGTGTAACCTTTATATCTATTTACACTCTTCTTAAAAATAAGAGCATCTTTAGCATCAATTACAGTTTCGTTACCTATAAGTATACCATTAGCAATACTACCACCAGCGAATTTAAGTATACAATTATTAGGTATAGTTACACTCTCACCATCAAGGTCATAAGCATAATCAATCTCAAAGATAATATTGCCATCCGTGTAACTTTCAACCACCTCTTTGAAATCATCACCTTCCTTGAGTATAACATAACCTTTCTGAATGACCTCATCAGTCACCGCATCTCTCTTCATAGGTCTGTTCTTCAAGGCAATCTTGCCCTGCTTCTCACCCTCTTGTATAACCTCTATTGTCTCCTCATCAGCAATGGTCTCTACTTTCTCCTCAGTGTCATCAGTCTTTGTCTTGATTGTGATGACCTCCTCAATAAGATGAGCGATGTAAGAGTCCGTATCATACTGAATGTCGTTCACAACAAGCTCAATATTACCAGCCTGGTAAGTATTGCCAGAAGCATATACAGAGTATTCAACACCAGCTATTGTGGCAGTATCAGCAATAGCGAAGGGAACCTCAAATCCACTCATTGTAATAGACGCTGGCACGACATTGCTTCTACAGATGATATAAATGTAATCTCCTGCATTAGGGTTCAGGAAATAAGTTCCACTCAATGAAGAAGCACCTACATGCTTATAAGAAGGATTAGCCAAGACAGTGTTATAATCAACACCTGTACCAATCCAAAAGTCATAACTTTCCTTAATATCCCAAAGTCCTACATACTTAATACCATTGACATCAGCCTCACATCTATAAAGACCAGTACCACCATTACTTATTGTAAAGTGATAAGGGAATGATGTTGCATTGTGATGTGCAACTTGAACACCATCCTTATAAATGTCAAGCATCACAGTACCACTTGCATTGATGCAATCAAAGGTAAAACCAACATCTCTTGTCTCACCTGCTGGAATGACTTCAATATCACCTTTGAAACTGATTGCATTCTGCATTGTTGAATAGTACTGATTGAGAAGTTCCTGAAGAGTATTCACATTGATGGCATTCTTCTGAACATCATCCCACAGATTCACAAATACAGGATCAAGATGCTCTCTCTTGATGCTTCCTTCTCTTATTTTAATCTTGAGTTTCTTAGGGTCATCCTTGAGCATTGAACTCCCTATTTTTCTTGTATTGTCCATATCCTATTTGTTATACTATTTCACAATTTCAATATACTTTCCATTTCCCTCACTGATGTAAGGATTCTTCTCCACAACATCAATACGCAATACTTTGTGCTTCTTCTGAAACCATCTGAAAAGAAAGAATTTTTTTGGAGGTCCTACAGTCTCTTTCTTTTCTGACACCACTATATACTTTTCACTCTTAAAAGAGGGTTTAGTGACAATGGTAGATGGATAAGAAAGAGATAATTTCAGCTCATACCACTTATCTTTCAACAGAGTGTCCACCTTTAGATTCTCTACAAACACAGTGTCAATAAAGTTAACAGTATCAACTTTGGTGGCTTGTGAGGAGATATAGGTAATAGAATGCAGGTTTTTGTCTTTCACTTTCAATTCTTTCCTTATGTTATCCATCTCCCTGAGTATGGAATCCTGAAAATAAGAAAGTTGTTCCACAGTCAGCTTATAAGCTGCTACATGGTTCTTTGATGATGCCAGCTCACTGTCATAAGCCTTGATGTTCTCCATAGCCACAGAGTACTTCCTTTCCATAGTATGACTTGTGGTATAGAACACCAGCACAAGCACCGACAAAAGAACTATCACAAATGTCTTCAAATTCTCCATGATGTTGTTTTTCAGCAAAGGTAAGTATATGAAAAAAGAAGAGCAAGTGTATAAGTAAAACACTTGCCCTTCCATAAAACATAAGTAGTATGGCAATTATCTTATGTTCACCACATTTCCGTATTCAGGGTAATCGTTCCTTGCTTATAAGTTAGTGTTCCTTGCTTATAAGAAAGGTTCACTATCATATAAGAAAGGAAGTTTTTACACAATTAACTGTGATACAGTGTTTTATGTAAAAACTCCCTTCTTTCTTTGAAAACTTCTCAAAACTTACCTAATAGCAAACGGTAAATCAGACATTGAAAACAGGTTTGAAAGCAAATGCCTCAGGCAATTTGCCTCGGCTTCATCACCTGTGGTAACACAATTGTTGTAATGTTCTGTAACCTCTGTAATCGGATAAACCTCTGAGGAACCTTTCTTAATGTAGCCCAACGTTGCTGTCACCCTATGGTAAGCTTTTACACCACTAGGTATCTCATCTGAATAATTAGACACCACTGTGATACCAGTGTCACGCAAAGTCTCTTTCATCCAGTCCTCAAGACCAGACCTAATAAGTTCTAAAGTTCTCATGATTCAATAAAGTATTAAGTTAATATTAAAACGTCAGACACCATCCAGACCATCATCAAACAAGGTCTTTTCCATTGACCCTCTTGCTTCAGTCTCATGTATCTGTTCAAATACCATTTTCTCAGTTTTGTTCAATTTCTCTATCAACTCTGGAAGAACCTTCAAGATGTTGGATATCTCCTTAATGTCCTTCATGTCACTTATCTCTGTGTCCCTTAGTTTTTCCCTCAGCTTTGATACCACCAACCTTGTATCCTGAAGAAGCAAAGCTGACTCTGGAAGGAATGTGGAATAGAAGCTTACTGCGTCTTTCAGCAACTTATCAGGTTTCCACGAAGCAGGCAAACCCTCACTTCTAGCAATAGCCTCACTCCTGTCATCGTCATTAACTATGTACTGGTAATCTGACCTTGGGTCAGCAAAGAAATAAATGTAAGCCAATTCCATCTGAGCCTTGTCTTTTCCTTTTGACTTATCTCTTTCCCAAATTTTCTTGAACGGAGACAACTTCAGTGCCTCTGGTGATACAACCACCTCATAATTCTCATATTTGAATAACCTAATCATAAGCAAAATTATCAAATTAAAGTGTCAAAATAAAACATATTGAGTTAATTAAACAAAAAAAAGCCAATAACTTCACAGCCACTGGCTTTCAAAATTACTAACCTAACTAATACTAAAATTGAATCGAAAAGAAATTTACATCCTGAACTTTTTCTCTTTTGGTAATATGAGCTTCTTTGTAGGAACTTCAATCAGATTGTCCTCATTGTCATACACAACCTCATCAAAGTCCTCCAATATATACTTTACATCTCTTTCGTCAATAAAGAAACAAGTCTTCGGAAAACCATCCTTGTCATCAATGTCAACCTCATCGAGATGCAATTCCACTACAGGATTTTCCCTGTTGAGTGCTTTCACTGAATTGGGATCTTCCTTGAACTTGGCGTATCTGTAATAATTCACCACCACTACATCACCAGGTTTTACTGACTCCACACCATCAGCCACAGCTACAACTGTCTGATAATCCTTGATGTCTCCCTTGACAGCCACGACTATTCCAGCCTCATTCTTAACATCATACCCATAAACATCCTTAGTTACAAGTATCTGATGAAATGTTGGTTTTACTTTTCTTATCCTTAACATACTTCTTGTAATATTCAAGTTTTTTGTTGTAGGCTTCCACTTTGTCAGCCCCTGTGTAAAGTTTTCCTATATAAGGGATATTGAAACAGAATGCGCTCTCACTCACATTCTCTGGAGTCATGGAAGTTGCTCTGTCATGAATGAACTTCCAATAACTCCTGTAGATTAAGGATGCGTCACTTGTACTTATCCCCAGTTTCCTTGCTGCCTTTTCCAGCACTCTTTCTATTATCTCCTGCATTGAACTTGAAATAAACCATCAGTCCCACACCATCTTCATGTACATGAGGTATGAGCTTCAAGTGAATCCTGCCATTCTTGAGAACACCATTCTTTCTGAATCTACTCATGATTACCTGAAAGTGTTTTGGTGTCACACCACATGATTTCCTCACTTCTCTCTTGGTATCCTCATTCATCAGCACAGTCTCAAGCAGGCTGCTGTCACTGATTACCTTCTCAAGCTCATACCTCTTCTTCAGGAAGGCTGCAAGCAGTTCCATCTCCTTGCTCGTCAAATGATGCAAGGGTTTCAGGAACTGGACCCAAAGCTTGAAGAAGTCCCCTTCAGGTGACACATCAAGCCCTGAGCCAGAATCAATCACCAGTGCATTTGTAACACCTTCCACAGCCATAAGCTTACTCCTTGGTTTCAGTTTCTGTTTCAGCTTGTTTCCACATCAATTCAACGTTGCTCTGAACCTTGCTGGCACACTTGTCAACAAATGCAGATTCAAAGTACTCAGCCTTGTCAATCACTGACAAAAGCAATCCGATTTCATTGATGTTCTCAATGATGCGCTTTGCTTCATTTAGCTTCTGACCCAGCACATTCACCTGATAATTCAGATTCCTTGCCACTTCTTCAAGCTGTTCATAGGTGAGCTTAACTGGTTTGTCATCCTTCATCTGGACAACTTTCTCTTCTTCTTTTTTCTTTGCCATTGCCTTAAAAGTTTTATATGGTTAAACAATATCTGTATCAAACCAGTAAGGCCATTTGCGCTCCCTCTTGACTATAAAATCATGCCCATACCTTTTCCTGTACATCTCCTTCCACTCATCAAAAGATGCCTCTGCTGTTTCAGAAGTACCACAATCACCACAGTACCACCTGTCAGGCAGATTAGGAAACTGCCTTATGTTTAGTGACAGACACTGTTTGCAGTAATATACAGGCTCGTTGTCATAATCTTCTTTTGTCATCCTAAAAACAATCTTTACATGATTCACAGCCAAGAGGGAGGCTGAAGTCCTTAACACACTAGCAAAGTTAGTGAATGATTTATACGACATAAAATGAAAAAGTTAAATAATGAACTCATTCACATTATTTAACGCATAAAAATAACATAGGAGTAAGATGTATGTTAATTTTGTAATCAACAAAAATAACAACCATACAGCAACCAACAATAATAAAAATAAAGGAAAGTTATTGTAATTCAAACAGTTCCTACGCTTTCGCCAACAGCTTTAATCACAGTTTACTTAAAAATCGTATCACTATGATGTTGAAAGAAAAACATCTGTAAATAACTGTTATTCAGATATGTTTATTACTCTGAAGGCTTAGGAGAGAGGTAGAGGATGAAAACATCTTCAAACTATATCCTGCAACCAATAGTGCAACCACAGAGCAACCATGATAAAGATAATAACAAGAAAAGACAGAAATGGATTGTTCCTCTACATAAGTAGAGGAAAAGAAAGAATGACTATATCTACAGAAATAGAAATAGACAACACCGAGAACTTCAAGGATGGAAGACTTGGGAGGAGAGAAAGGCTTTACAGGGAAAAGAACAAGAGAATAGAGGAAATCATATCAAAAACAAACATCATACTTCTTGAAGAGAAGGCTTGGGAGAGAGTGAAAGAAAGGGTGCTTATAATGCTTGGCAAGAAGAAAGAAAGAAGCACAAACCTAAGTTCATGTATAGAGGAATACTCAGGAACAAGGAAAGGAAGGACAAGGGAACTCTACGAATACACTATGAGGAAAGTAAGGAGTTTCAAAGATGTTGATTCAAGGCATGTAAGCATTAAATGGCTGATGGCTTTTGAGGAGTATTGCTCAAGGACAATGAAAATCAACGGATATGCCATACACCTTAGAAACATAAGAACTGTGCTCAACTGGTTAATAGACTCTGGTGAAGAAATAGAATACCCGTTTAGAAAACACAAAATCAAGAGAGAAGAGACAAGGCACAGGGCTTTGGAGAGAGAAGAGGCGTTGGATATTATACGGAAAGACTGTACACCAAAACAAAAGGTTTACAGAGATTTCTTCCTCCTGAGCCTTTATTTGGTAGGCATCAATCCAAAAGATTTGCTTTTACTAAAGCCTTCAGATATGGAAAATGGAAGAATAAGGTACAGAAGACATAAGACTGGAAAGCTGTTTGACATTAAAGTTGAACCAGAAGCACTACACCTTATTTATATATACAGTGGAAAGAAATACCTACTCAACTTTGTGGAAACAAGCAAAGATTATCTCCATTTCATCATGGCATGTGACAGGGGGCTTGGGAGAGTGAAAAAAGGGCTCAGCTTATATTGGGCAAGACATACATGGGCAACATTGGCCTACAAAGCAGGTGTAGATAAAGATACCATAAGCCTTGCATTGGGACATTCATTTGGAGTTAGTGTTACAGACATCTACATTAGGTATGACACTTCAAGAATTGACACAGCAAACAAAATGGTACTTGACTATATAAAACAATCACCTGCTTTCACAAGCAAGTGATTGGGAATGAACAATTTTTAATTTTAATTGACAATATCCATCTATCTAAAAAGAGTAGCGGGGAAGGGATTCGAACCCCTGACCTTCAGGTTATGAACCTGATGAGCTGACCACTGCTCTACCCCACATTGTAAAAAACAACCCTGACGGGTAATTATCAGGGTTGTCTTCAAGAGGCTGTAAGGAAGCTTGGGCACCAGCCTCTCTTTTCTTTTCCTCTCCAGAGCCATTTCTCTGGAGGTTATATCTCTTGCATCCCTCTTATACTCACTAAGTAATAAGAATGTAACTACTATGTAACTACTATGTAACTCTAATGTAACTCAATTCCTTGTTTACCTTACTGTTAATCACCTATGGATACATTTTAGTTTCCCTGAGCTTCGATTCCTTGGCTCAGTCACCTCTCCAGAGGCATTAGCAGTAAGTTTTTTCAGCAACCGCGGTCAAACTAGAACCCCAAGCTTCAACTGGCCCTCTACCTTCCTTTGGTGTGAAGAAGTTGCCTTATAAACAAACCTTTTGTCCTACCATGCACCTTCACTCTATGTTTGAGTATTCCTTACTCTGAGCTATCTAACACGGCTTCTCCTTTACTCTGATTACCCTCAAGGGTGTAACAGGAATCAGCTCTCCAGCTGTTAGGAACCTGTTGGACAATGCAAAGTTATACATAAGAAACATCATTTGCAAGAAAATGCGAATAAAAATTCATTTTTTTTTATTTTTTTTTGAATTTCAAAGCATTGTGAAAACACAAGCGTGGAATTTTTTATTTACAGATTTTTTTAATTATGGTTGTGCAAGCGTGGGATAGCTTACCAATACCCTCCCAGCAGTTGGAGGGAGGGTTGGGTCCCCCCTTTCTCCTTAAAGAGAATTTGGACCTGCAAACAAACTAAATATAAACGCTTATGGCAACTATCAACTTTATGGGTAGAACTAACGTCTCCAAGTCTACCTCTGAACAGTATGGAGACTCTTACATCGCGCAAGGCACAGGCCTTCGCGAGTATCTGAAGGCTTTGAATTGCGGATACGATGTCCGCAAAAACAAAGCGGGGCATCATTGCTTTTTCCTTGTTAGCTCTGACGGCAAGGAAGTTGGAAGAACCGCTGTGTCTGCCAAACTGGGAGAAGTGACAGTTGCGTCTGTGAAAGCAGACGCAGACAGACTTCAAATTGCTGAAGTCTGGGATCAGAAGACCTATGATGGTCTTCTATCTCAGTACAACGCTTGTCTCCAGCAACTTGTTGCAAGTGGTTTCTCTCAGGAAGACGCTGCAAAGGCTCTGACCAACCAAGGTTGGTCAGTTGAGGAAATCCAGAACCGCTCTTGGGTTCCAACCCTTTGCAGAAAGGGTGACGGAGGAGCTCCTTTGACATGCAACAGGCTCTAAGCCTGTTGCTATTCTCAAAACCCTGACACTTCCTGCCCACAGGGAGTGTTGGGGTCTCTTCAAAAACCCTATTGAAAAACATAGGTTGACAGCATGGAATAGACAGCATTTCCCCCAATCACGGAATCAAATAGAATAATAGTCGCATTGCACCTCATTAGATGCAATATCCGTAAAATCTATTTGGAGGTTCGAATCCTCTTGGGGGAACTAATAGTGGTTGCACCCTGGAAGGCATTAACCACTTTAATATCGTGAGTTGCCTTATCCTACGCATTAAGTTAATGCCTGTTCTTTTGGTGGTTTTCCAACAAAGTTACCGTGAAAACCACCATTATTTTGTCCATGAGTAGGGCGCCTAATGCTCATGGATGTTTCCTGCCCAATCCGAGAATGGGGACACACAATAGCCATGGTTACACAATCCTTGATGTGTGACACCTCACACAATAGTTTATCTATTATAAGTGAGGTTGAGGGCAGTGAAACTTTATGTTGGCAAAAAACCAAACAATATGATATTCAAACTGAAGTACACTTGTGAGGACTACTTCCACTACATGGGAAAACACAATTATCCATGCAGATATGGACTTTATAGTAGTCTGATACGAAATGAGTTTGAAGAGATAAGAAACCTACACTTCAAAGTGATACCTTGCAAAAACAAAAATATCTATGAAGTGAGAAGATTCAGAGTTTCTTGTACTGTAAAAGTACAAAGAGAAGAAGACCTGAAGAAGGTAATTCAGCGCTATGAAAACGTGGGTGCAGATTATCATGGATTCTCTTACAAACTCATCAAGAGGTGAGCATGGCTCTTAAATCACAGGTAGCGCTGTGTGCCTCAACTAATAATCTGGCAATAGGATCCTAAGGATAGCCAGAATCCCATCTAAGAGGATCAACTCCCTGTGAATGCTCATGATGTTAGGTCATCGTGAGTGTACAGGCACTCCCTGTCTGCAAGAT
>Ga0310691_10002047_pt1 | contig 28347 bp, 16 predicted proteins | sample 176DNAGHGlowgp2_FD_203887 | JGI IMG/M metagenome (GOLD analysis project Ga0310691, IMG submission 203887) | Sheep rumen microbial communities from Palmerston North, Manawatu-Wanganui, New Zealand - 1766 DNA GHGlow gp2 (v2) (version 2) | ecosystem: Host-associated > Mammals > Digestive system >... | reverse complement strand
ACAAGGTTAAGAACGGGGATGTGGATGAACGCTTGGTGCCAGAGGAAGACAGGGACATGCTCTATACTACTTTCTATGACATACTGAATGACCTGATGGCACGAAGCAACCTGGATATCTATGTAACGGGCTCCAATTCAAAGATGCTGTCAACAGACATAGTTACCAATTTTCGTGACCGTGGCACCGAGATTAGAGTCTACCCCTTGTCTTTCAAGGAGTATTATGCTTTCTCAGAATTGGAAAAAACAGATGCGCTGGAGGAGTATCTGATGTATGGAGGTATGCCATTGGCAGTCACCGAGAAAGACGAGGCAGAAAAGCGCAAATACCTGACAGGACTATACAAGAATGTATATATTAAGGATATTGTGGAGCGATATAAACTAAAGGATGACGAGGTGCTGGATGCTCTGATTGATTCTTTGTCATCTGCTGTCGGCTCGCTCACCAATCCGCATAATCTTGCTAACGCTGCAGGCTCTCTGATGAAGCGTACTACTTCAGACCATACCATTAAGAACTATCTGGATTATCTGGAAGATGCATACCTTTTTGTGGGGATCAAACGGTACGATGTGAAAGGTAAACGCTATTTCGAGAACACCCAGAAATACTATTCCATGGACCTAGGACTGAGAAATGCCAAACTGAATTTCCGTCAGCAGGAGAGAAGCCACTTGATGGAGAATATGATATACCTTGAACTGGTGCGCAGGGGATATAGTGTTGATGTGGGCGTGGTAGAGGTCACCCGAGTAAAGGATGGCAAGAAACAGCAGTCGCAATATGAGATTGACTTCGTTGTCAATACAGGTCAGGAAAAGATCTACATCCAGTCGGCTTTGAATGTAGATACTGAGGAAAAGCAGAATCAGGAAACGTTCTCTCTGAAAAACTCAGGTGACCTTTTCCGTAAGATAGTTATTGTTGACGGAAAAACCAAGCGATGGACTGATGAAAACGGCATCATATACATTGGTGTAATTCCATTCCTGCTGGAAAAATCAAGACTTGGGTTATAAAAAACAAAACAACTTTGGACAACATTAATTGCTTTAGAAATAATGTTTTTTATTTTTAACCTCCTAAGGTCACTAAATCGCTCGGAAGCCGTATGAATACTGGGCTGAGGATAGTGACCTATGTTTTCCGACAGGTCACTTAGAGGTCACGACCCCCTCCCTATCGCTACGCGACATCCCTCCCCGAGAGGGAGGGATACCAGCTTGCTGGCAGGGAGGGGGTCGGTAGTGACCTCTGTAGTGACCTTTAAGTGACCTCTCTCGAAAAGAGGTCACTATCGGGAAGGCGCATAAACACTGGGCTGAGCGCCCATTTAGTGACCTTAGGAGGTTTTTTTGTTTTTTTTATAAAAAACAGGTAAAAGCAATGCTTTTAGAGATAGAAGTAATGCTTTTAGCGCTAAAAGCATTACTTTTAGCTGCAGAGGTAATGCTTCTATCTGCAGAAGGGCTGCCTCTGCATGCAGAAGTAATGCTTCTGCAATTGGAGGCTTGGGCTCTAAAACAACAAGGGACAAGAGGGGGACAATCAGTTTTTATAGTCCTGTCACATCAAAGGAATAGACTTTGTCCTCTACCTCTGCTTGCTTAAAAAAGGTTATCATGTATATGGGATAGTAGGTGATGCTTCCTTCTGTATGCAAATTATCCTGACAGAAGACGAAGGCTTGTGGCACACCGTATTCTGCGTTCATCATAATATTGCTCAGGGCATTGTGACGCTGATAGTCCTTGCCCGACTTTACCTCTATGGGTAATACGGCATTGGCATATTCCACAATAAAGTCCAGTTCGCCCTGCTTCTTACTGTTGAAATAATATAAGGAATGTTGCTGCTCTTGGGCAAAACCGTGGGCGTAAAGTTCTTGGGCAACAAGATTTTCAAAGATTGAGCCATAGTTTATATTAGATTCCTTGCTGAGCAGACTGACCTGAATATTTCCTCCATACATAGCAGCCAATAAGCCTACATCGTTGAGGAATAGTTTGAAGAGATTACGCTGTTTGCTTAAGAGCAGGGGTATTCGGGGCTCTTCCACATTATAAGTGGGAATTGCCACTCCTGCATCTTTTAGCCACAGAAAACTGTCTTCATACCTGCTGAAGCGGGCTTTGTCATTCAGTTCTTTCAATATGAAGCGTTTGTTTTTGGCATTGAGTTCTGAGGGGATAAGGTCATATATCTCCTCTATCTGCAACTTGTGGTTTGCATCATACTTGGTGATGTCCCTCTTGTATGTACGAATAATGCCACGCTGTTCCTCATACACACTCTTGAGGTTGTTTGTGTCAAGGTATTTCTGTACCACTGAGGGCATTCCTCCCACTATAAGGTAGAGACGAACCGCCTCTATCATACGCTCGTGGATGAAGTTATCTACTGGTTGTCTTTGCTCAAAGCAACTATGCAGATGCTCCATAGTGTCATTACCTATGCCGATAGCCGTAAAAAACTCTTTCAGGTCAAGGGGATGCATCTCAAGTTCATCCATATATCCCACAGGCACGCTTCGTAAGTCGTCTAACTCTACTCCCAGTAACGAACCGCTCATCACATACTTGTAACTGCCCTCATCGACAAGGAATTTTATAGCCGTTACAATATCCTTGCATTCTTGCACCTCATCGAAGAAAATCAGCGTCCTTCCAGGTACAAGCGTTTTCTTAGTAAATGCAGACAGACGCAGGAGCAAATCTTTTGCCCCCTTCTGCTCAGTAAATAGTGCTACGGCATCAGGCTGCTCCAAGAAGTTTATCTCAACAAAATTCTCAAAACATTCCTTGCCAACCTTTCGTATAGAAAAAGTCTTGCCTACTTGTCTTGCTCCCGTCACCAACAGGGAACGCTTATCATGAAGCAGGAAATCACGTATTTGCTCGTCAGCTGTTCGTGTAATCATATCACTTGTTATTTATTTGTGGGCAAAGTTACAACAAATCATTGAAATTCAAGAAGAAAATAACAAGAAATTACACTTTTCCAATGTAATTTTGGTCTTTTTCTTACACTTTTCCAACATGTTTTACTTCTTTTTTGTACACTTTTCCAATGCAAAAAGGAAGAAATCATTTGCTTAGTTGAAAAGTCAATAGTAACTTCAGACAAGGATTTGCACTTGGCAGAAAAAAATAAATAGAATTTTATTTTGTTTTTTGCGCTCATTTTAGTACCTTTGCAGACGTGAATCGCACTCTTCGTAAAACAATGAATATAGGTGCTCCGCTCATACTGGGTGGGGCTATATTGTATTGGATGTACAGAGGATTCGAATGGAAAACGATAGAGGATGTGCTGCTGCATAAGATGAACTGGTGGTGGATGATAGCGTCGTTTCCATTTGGCATTCTGGCACAGATGTTCAGAGGATGGCGATGGAAACAGGCGCTGGAGCCATTAGGCGAGAAGCCTCGCACCTCGACCACGATATATGCCATCTTCATATCATACGCTGCATCGCTGATGGTGCCGAGAATAGGCGAATTCACCCGTTGCGGAGTGCTGAAGCGATGGGAACATACCTCGTTTGCCAAGGCGCTGGGCACAGTGGTGACGGAACGTGCTGTGGACTCGCTGATAATACTCATGGTGACGGTGCTGGTGCTGCTGGCGCAGTTGCCTGTGTTCATCAATTTCTTCGACAAGACTGGCACAAGGGCTGGCGAGCTGCTGGGTATGTTCAGCCAGACGGGCTACATAGTGACTGCTCTATGCGGAATGATGGCGATGATGTCGCTCTATATCTTCAGAAAGAAACTGGCGTTCTACGACCGTGTGAAGACCACCATGCAGGGTGTGTGGAGCGGTGTTATGTCACTCAAGAATGTGAATAACGTTCCCCTGTTCCTCTTTTATAGCGTAGGTATATGGGGGGCTTACTTCCTGCACTACTACCTGACGTTCTTCTGTTTTGAGGAGACCTCGCACTTGGGGCTCACCTGTGCAGCGGTCACCTTCATAGTGGGTTCGATAGCGGTGCTGGTGCCCACACCTAACGGTGCAGGCTCTTGGCACTTCGCCGTGAAGACCATGCTGATACTCTATGGCGTGGCTGATGCCCCTGCCCTCTTCTTCGTGCTGATAGTGCACACGGTGCAGACCATGCTCGTAGCGGCACTAGGACTGTACGCCGTAGCTGCGCTGAGCGTGAAAAAGAAGAGAGAAAGAGACCACAGATAGCACAGATAGCACGGATAATCCTTTAATTCCTCGCAAAGCCGAGAAGGTTATCCTCTCTGAGGATTTAAGTCCTCTCCAGTAGTGTCCATATATGAGCAAGCTCCTATAATGTCCATTTCTGTCTATGACTTAGCTTTCCAAGCTTAACCTTCTCTACGCAAAGAGCCAAGGTCGTGCTTTCAGCACTCACGCCAAGTATAAGTAACAAGGTAACTAAGGACAAGGTACAAATCTTAAGCCGAAGGGGCTCCTTGCGTAAACTTCGAAGAAGCGTCTTGGCCCTTTGCGTGAAACAAAAATATCCGAGTTAATCCGAGAAATCCGTGGTAAAAAAATAAAAAGATGAAAAAGGTTCGTCCAAAAAAGAATCTGGGACAGCACTTTCTGACTGACCTGGGAATAGCGAGACGCATAGCCGATACGGTGGATGCTTACCCTGACATACCCGTGCTGGAGATAGGTCCTGGCATGGGCGTGATGACACAGTTTCTGATTACGAAGCCCAGACCATTCAAGGCGGTGGAGATAGACGAGGAGTCGGTGGAGTATTTGAACGGGAACTTTAACGGGAACGGGAACGTTAACAGCCACTGGCTGATTCAGGGCGACTTTCTGAAGATGGACCTTAATGAGGTGTTTGGGGGCAGGCAGTTTGTGCTGACAGGCAACTACCCTTATGATATCTCGTCGCAGATATTCTTCAAGATGCTGGACAACAAGGAGCTGATACCCTGCTGCACAGGCATGATACAGCGTGAGGTGGCACAGCGCATAGCTGCCAAACCAGGCAACAAGACCTACGGCATACTATCGGTGCTGATACAGGCATGGTATGATACGGAATACCTGTTTACGGTGGATGAGACGGTGTTTAACCCACCACCAAAGGTGAAGTCGGCTGTGATACGCATGACGCGCAACAGCCGCAAAGATATAGGTTGCGACTGGGCACTCTTCAAACGTGTGGTGAAGGCTACCTTCAACCAGCGACGCAAGATGCTCCGAGGCAGTCTGAAGCAGCTGATAGCCGACCCTCTGGCACTTGACCTGCCTGCCGACTTCCTGACCAAGCGACCAGAACAGCTGACTCACGAGGAGTTTGTGGAACTGACTATCGCTGTGGCTGGTGCCACAGCGAACGGGAACGGGAACGTTAACGTTAACCACCATGCGGATGACAATTAATTAAATTAAAAGTTCCCGTTAGCGTTAAAATTAACCACCATGCGGATGAAACATATATTGAGGAAAAGTTCCCGTTAGCGTTAACGTTCCCGTAATAAAAAAAGCACCCCGCAGGGTGCTTTTTTTATTCTTCCTTCATTGCTTTTATCTTTTCCTTGGTAAGGTTGAGCTCATCGCGGAGTTTCTCTACCTTGCGGTTGAGCTCGTCGATAAGGCTGTTGCCCTTCTTGCTTGACGAGGTGAGGAAGAGCAGGTTGTTTTCGTAGGTCTCAAGTTCCTGCTTCATCTCGTTATAGCGACGCTGCAGCTTCTGACGCTCCGTCTCTACAGCATTCTCGCCTCGCTTAGCCACCTCCTTGAGATTATCCTTGAAGGCATTGAGGCGACGGCTGGCACGACTCTTGTTGAGTTTCTTATAGAGTATGTCGAGAGTGTCGTGATAATCGCGGAAGAGTTGGTCCTTCTCCTTGAAAGGCACATGACCTATCTGGTTATATTCCTCAGTGAGTGCCTGGAGTTCGGTCTGCAGGTCTTCTACCTCAGCATCGATGAGTGCCTTGAGCTTCTCAACGATGGACTGCTTCTTCTGCAGGTTCTCCTGCTGCTCGGTGCGCACTCCTGAACCAGCCTGGTTGCGAGCCTCGAAGAACTTGTCGCAGGCAGCACGGAAGTCGGTCCAGAGCTGGTCGCCCACCTTGCGAGGGGTCATACCTATCTCTTTCCATTCCTTCTGAAGCTGTATGAGTTTGTCGGCTGTAGCCTTCCACTCCTGGCTATCTGCGAGTTCCTGAGCCTTCTTCACTATCTCCTCCTTCTTGGCTATGTTCTCAGCATAGAGGGTCTTGAGTTGCTGATAGAACTCATTCTTAGCCGTAAAGAACTGGTCGCAAGCCGTGCGGAAACGCTCGAATATCTTGACATTCATAGCCTTAGGAGCGAAGCCTATGGTCTTCCACTCAGCCTGTATGCCTATTATCTCCTTAGCCTTAGCCTCCCATTCAGCAGCTGTCTTGAGGGCATCGGTGGCTATCAGCTCTACCTTGTCGCAGAGTTCGCTCTTCTTCTGCAGATTCTCCTCTTCCTGCTTGTGGAGAGCCTCGAAGTGGTCGGCATGACGCTTGTTGACCACTGTGCTTGCCTGCTTGAAGCGAGTCCATATCTCTTCACGCAGTTCCTTAGCCACAGGACCAATCTCACGGAACTGGTTGTGGAGCTCCTGCAACTGGTGGAAGGCGCTTACCACATCCTCTTCGTCAGCAAGCTTCTCAGCAGCCTCGCAGAGGGCTGTCTTAGCCTCGAGGTTCTTCTTGAAGTCGTACTCGCGAGCCTCAAAGTTCATCTTGAGCAGGTCATAGAACTGCTCCTGAACGAGTTTATAGTTATTCCACAGCTCGGTGGCATTCTCGGCAGGCACTGCCTTGAGAGTCTTCCACTCCTCCTGCATAGCCTTCACCTCCTGATAGTGGTTGCTTGCCTCCTCAGGACTGGTAGCAAATGATTTTATCTTATCAATGATTTCCTGCTTACGCTTCAGGTTCTGCTGTTTCTCTGCCTCCAGTTTCTGTGCCTCAGCCTGCTTGCGCTCCTTGATGAGTGCCATCTCAGCCTTGAATTCTTCTTCAGTGGGGTCAGGGAGTGCTACATACTGCATTGGGTCGCCACCACCCTCGATGAAAGCCTTCTGGGCTGCTTCGCGCTCCTGACTGAGCAGATAATAGTAAGCAGTCTTGAGGTGGTCGGTTTCTGCCTTAGTGATTTCTTCCTCGCCGTGGGCAAGTTCCTTAATGCGGTTGAGCACTTCTTCCTTAGTAGCGTAAAGGCGTTTTTCGAGCGCCATGTCTTGAGAGTCCATCATTGTTTTTTTAGTTTAATGAATCGATGAAGTTAATAATACGAGGGGCTTCTTTTTGCCCCGAATTGCTTGCAAAAGTAAATAAAAGAATCGAGTCTGCCAAACTTTTACGGAAAAATTCTTGCGTTTCAAAATATTTTTACTAATTTTGCAAGCAGACTAAAAGTATTTAATAAAACCGAGAGAACGCTATGGGAACCAAATTTGTGACGATGGGCGAGATAATGCTGCGCATGACACGCCCTAACTTTCAACGAGTAATTCAAGGACGCACCTTCGACGGATACTACGGTGGCAGCGAAGCCAACGTAGCAGTGTCGCTGTCAATGATGGGTGACGAGGTGGACTATATCACACGTCTGCCAAACAACAACCTGGGTAATGACTGTAGGAACGAGTTGAGAAAATACAACGTAGGTACAGACAACATCATCTGGGGTGGTACACGACTGGGCAAATACTTCTTTGAGCAGGCTGCATCAGTGCGTAGCTCAAGCATATACTATGACCGTGACCACTCATCGCTGATGTCACTACGTTCACACATGATATACTGGCCTGACATACTGAAGGATGCGCAAGCGTTCCACTGGTCAGGCATCTCATGCGCCCTGTCAGAGAGTGCAAGCGATGCCACACTGGAGGGACTGGACGAGGCTCTACGCGCGGGCATACATACCTCTTTTGATATAAACTACCGAAAGAACCTGTGGAAATATGGCATGGAGGCTATGGACGTGCTGGTGCCAGCAGCCAAGCGTTGCCACATAATATTCGGCGATACTGCTGAGATGCAGATGCTCGTGGGGCAGAAGCTGCCTCCGTTCAATGCCACATCCATAGACTACGAGATGGATATACCAAGTTATGAGAAATTCTTTGAGGCTGCACAGAACAAATATCCTAACTGTCGCCACTTTGTGATGGCTATACGCAACGTGGTGAGTGCCAACCACCACTTCCTGACAGGTATGACATTCTCTGACGGCAAACTCTACCACACAGGTATCATAGAGATAGAGCCTGTGCTCGACCCAATGGGTGTGGGCGATGCCTTCATTGCTGCATTCCTACATGCACACTTCCGTTGGAGAGGTAAACACCAGAAGCAACTGGACTATGCCCTCACTGCCAGCGCGATGAAGAACACCATCATGGGCGACTTCAACCTGCTCTCTGAACAGGAGGTGATAGACGCAGGCAACGAGTTCTTCAAGAAGGGCATATTCAAGGAGGCTATAGCTCCGATTTTGGTATAAAACTAATATTTCCTCTAAAACTTTTCATAATATGGAGTGTCGTAGAAGTGATTCTATGGCACTCTTTTTTCGGCTTTTTATTTGGTATTTAATATTTTTTTCGTAATTTTGCAGTCCGTAAGAGGTTAACCCGATGAGGGTTATTAAAATGGGAATGGGGTGAGAATCCCCTACTGTCCCGCAGCGGTGTGTTGCACACAACAGCTTGCCACTCTGATTATGAAAAGCCACTGGGCACTTTGTCCTGGGAAGGCTGATGGCAAGAGCAACGAGTCCGAAGACCTGCCTCTGAATCTCACAATGAACGTTTGCAATCCTCGTGGGTTAGGTATGCTACGGAAAGTATTTTTTCATAACATAATAATGGTGCTGGCGGTATGGTGTGCCAGCATGAGTCCTTGTTATGCACAGGGGCATAGTCCGTCGATGCTCGACTCCATACAGCAGCTAAAGGCTGTGGAGGTGTATGGCAAACGACCTATAGCCACTTCGCAAACCTTGCGTGGAGAGGATTTGCAAGCTCTGTCAACGACATCGGTGGCTGACGCATTGAAGTATTTCGCTGGCGTGCAGATAAAAGACTATGGCGGACTGGGTGGACTGAAGACCATCAACGTGCGCTCCATGGGTGCACAGCATGTAGGTATCTACCTTGACGGAATACGCATAACTAACGCACAGAACGGTACGGTGGACCTGGGCAAATTCTCACTATCGACGATGGAGAGCGTGTCGCTATATAACGCCAACAAACTTGACAACTGCCAGTCGGCATCGGAGTATGCGTCTGGAGCTACGGTATATCTGCGCACTCGCCGACCCACCAACGACTCTCTGTCACTGCAGTTGCGTCGTGCTTCATTCTCCACATGGACAGGAAAGGCAAACGCACAGTTCAAATGGAAAGGATGGTGCGGATTTATAGACGGAGAAATGACCTATTCAGAAGGTGACTACCCCTTTCGCTATCATTCTGAATATGAAGACACCGTAGGACGCAGGGCAAACAGCGACATACGCTACGGACGCATTGAGGGTGCGCTGTTTAAGGGGGGATTCTCTTCACACATCTATTACTATGACTCCGAGCGCGGATGTCCCGGAGGCATAGTGAGGCGACTGAGCGATAAATACATAAACGTAGCAAGGGAATGGGACAGAGACTTCTTTGTACAGGCAAGCTACGAGCACCAGTTTGCTGAGCGCCACAGGATGAGGGTGAATGCAAAATACACCAACGAATACCTGCGCTACTGCACTAAATATCCAGAAAACCAGAACACGGCAAGGGTAGATAACCACTACAGACAGGAAGACGGCTACGGAGCATTATGCTACGGATTTATGCCCTGGACGTGGCTGTCGCTATCAACCAGCTATGACGTTCGCTACAGCAAACTACGGGCAGACCTCAGAATGTTTGACGACGTGCACCGCCTGGACCAGAAACAGGTAGTAGCCGCCCAGATGAACTGGCACGACATACAGGCTGCCGTATCACTGCTGCACCAACACTATCGCGACTTCACCTTTGCAAATGCAGGAGCCGCCGACCCGCTGGATCGCTGGACACCAACGGTGTCACTCGCCTACACGCTGAAGAGCCTGACCATGCGAGTGTGGTATAAGAAGATATTCCGCGCTCCTACGCTCAATGACCTCTATTATACACAGGTGGGCAACCGCAACTTGAAGCCTGAATACACAAAACAATGGAACATCGGCTTAGAATATCATTATGACAACCAGCAATGGAATGCATCCGTTCAAGCCGACATATACTGGAACAAGATAGAGAACCGCATAGTATGTCTGCCAATGAAGGGCACATACACATGGTCGATGATGAACTACGGCTACACCTTCTGTCGAGGTCTCAACGCAACGGCTCAGGGACACTACCACACAGGAGAATGGCAATTCTCACTGCTCACCTCGCTGACATGGCAGCGCGACGTAAACCGCACCGACCCTACCGATGAGGACACCTATGACAAACCTATATGCTATGCGCCGACACTATCAACCGGCATCACAGCAATCACGGCATGGCGCACGATACAGTTTACAATGTCATACCTGCACGTAGGCGAACGCATGTGGAGCTATGCCGACCCAAACGATATATTGGAGGCATACAACAACGTGGATGTGAAACTGACATACACCAAAGTGATAAAAAAGACATCCATGGGAATGAGCCTGGAGGTAAACGACCTGTTTGACAAGCAGTATGAGCACATTCCACGCTACCCCATGCCTGGAAGAAACTATAAACTGACATTGACTTTCGGAATATAAAATAATATATAAGGTATATGACAAGACATTTATTTATAACAGCCATAGCATGTGTTTGCAGCTGTCTGTTCTCTGTTCTGTCTTCAGCGCAAGAGAGAATAATACTACTAAATGAGGGAATGTGGCAGGCTGACAACGGTCGCGTAACCTACTTTGAAGACGGGAAGATTGTAAGCAACGAGTGGTTCCGCGAAAAGAACGGATACAAAATAGGCGACACCCCAAACGACATAATACAGATAAACGACAACCTGATAGCCATAGCGCTTAACTGGTCGAATATAATACAGTTTATAAAGCCTGACGGCACTGCCGTTGCTGCCACGGAGGACGTACCTAACAACCGCAAGCTCTGCACAGACGGCAAATATGTCTATGTAACCAGCTACGGACACGAATGTGGCACCACCGATGGCACAAAGGAATTCACCAAGGGCTTCGTGGCAAAGATTGACATATCAACCTTCAAGGTGGTAGCCGCAACGGAAGTAGGATATGAACCAGAGGGAATAGCCCTCTACAAAGGACATCTGTTTGTGGCTAATACCGGCGGATATGCCCAACAGGAAACTGACCACGACTTTGAAACCACGGTCAGCATACTTAGCGCAGAGACCATGCAGGTAGAGAAGACTATTGACACACACGTGCCTAACCTATTCGGAAAGATGTCGCAGAGCGGACAGTACCTGCTGATAAACTCGCCTGGCGACTATTATGAGCAACCAGCGGCAGGCATGGTGTTTGATTGCGAGAAGGCTCTCAAAGGCGATGACTGTTTCGTGAAGTTCGACCAGCCTGTAACATACAACTGTACCACGCTCGACGGAAAGTTTTTTGCTATCGGCTCCTCATTCTCATATATCACGGGGCAATATGAGTTCTATTATGCTACCATTGACCCTAAGGAGGTAATGGAGAACAACGGAGGAAAAGGCATAACCGCTACCCTCCCAGGCTCACTGTCAACAGATTTTGCTGGCATGGGACAACCATACGGCATATACGTAAACCCTTACACTGGATATATCTACGGCACCGATGCCGCTTCCTTTGAAAGTATGGGCTACCTGTACCAATGGACACCAGAGGGAGAGCTTAAAGGCAAGCATAAGGTGTATGTAAACCCTGGACACTTCCTGGCTCTGCCACCTGACGAAAGCGGCATTGAGGGGATAGCAGAAGAGAACGGCACAACCACGGTAAGCTATTATGACATCGAGGGACGTCGCATCACTCCCCCATTCAAGAAAGGACAACTATATAAAATCTCTAAATAAATTATCGCTATTATGAAGAAACATTTACTTAGTATTATGGCACTGATGCTGCTCTGCATGAGCAACATCTACGCCACCCAAATAGAGGTGACGATGAATGCCAAAAGCAAACTTATCAAGTCGTTTGTCAATAAGGAGACAAGCGAAAGTGTTAACGTCGGAGAGCCTGCAAGTGGCAACAAGTACACCTTCGACGCCGCTGACGGCTCCTATCTGCTGACGGCAACGGCAGCTGACGGCGAGACTGTATCAGGCACCATTCAGGTGGATGTGGATGCCGACCACACAGCGTTTAGCATCTTCTCCCCAGAGATTAACGTTAAGAACACCGACTGGGTGTATGGCACAGACTATACGTTCAACCTCAAGGTGACAACCAAGGAAGGTGCAGAGGTGAACACCGCCATGGGTGAGTACACCACAGGCAAGAAGATGTTCATGGTGTTCAGCGGCAATACCTATTACCTCGACCTTGTCCCTTCAGAGGCACGACTGGCAGAGGGTTATCTTCCAGCTACCTACACTGGCACCGTAACATTCAATGCCTCTATCAGTGCTGAAGCACCTATGAGTGCAGCATACAGCATCAGCGTACCTGCTGGCGCTGACCTCTTCCTCGGCACCAAGACTGCACATTTCGTGAAGTTTAAGGAGGTGCTGCCACAAAATGTCGTTACAGGAGGCAATAACAAAGTATATACCTTCAAACTGGCAGACAAGCAGGTGTATAACTATCGTGTGAGCCAGCCAGGCAAGCTTACTCAGGCTGGTCTCTTCACCATGAGCATTGATGCCTCAAAACGTCCGATACTTGCCTTCACCGATGCAGACATGACTGCTAAGGACCCAAAATATGTTGACCACGACGTTGCTTCAAACGGTGGATATAACGTAGGCGATATGTTCCTGAACATCAACCCTGCAGGACACCTGAAACTCAACAATGTGGGCGACACTTACGACATTCTGCCTATGCGTAACTGGGAGATGATTGACGGCATAACCTCTAACTACTTCATTGAGCCAGACTTCCACTTCACTGTCGTGAACACTAACGGTCAGGAGGACAACTCTGTGGTAAAGGTAGAGAACGAACTGCTGACGGCTGTAGGCACAGGTACGGCAATCGTGCTCGTGACATACGATGCCATGCACGTCAATTCATACAACGGAGTTACACAGAAAGACTTCGTAGGAGGTGCTGACTGGGGAGCTATATGGCCAGAGAACACAGCTGCCTTCGTAGTAACCGTTGGCGAGCAGGCTACAGACATCAAACCAAACATCATTATCAACAAGGACTATCTCACCACTGTTACCCCTTGGGGAGGTGGTGCGCCTATTGACACGAAACTGGCTATGGAGAACGTTGACGCAGAATTTGACGTACTCTACTACCTCGACACGGAAGAAGGCTATGACTACACCTTCACACCTGAGGGAGTTGCATCAGTAACTTTGGCTCGTCCTACAATAGGTGTCAACAGTGCTTCTTACACAGGTTTCAGCGAGGAAGGCGTGACGAAGAACGAGGACGGCAGCTATACTCTCCGCCTCACATTCGGACGCAACATTGTCTGCCTTACCGATGCATCAGGCAAGAGTGTATATCAGGTTATGACAGCTAAGCCTTGCCATCGCGACATTAAGGTAGGTGACGAGATAGTAACAAGTGTGAAGCCTGGTGATAAAGTCACAGTGCAGTACTCTGGTCTGTATCATCCAGCTAACAAGCTTGCCGGCATACATAACTTCAATGCCTTCGTCGACTATAAGAAACCTGCTGAAGGCGTAACCGTAACAAAAGGTAAGGGCAACCAGTACACAATGGCTAATGCACCCACTTCACAGGCGGTTACATTCACCGTGCCTGATGACTGGACGAAGTCAACCATAGAGATTGCTGACGGCGTAATGGGCATCGGAGGCTTTGGCGACCCTATAGGCAACCACCGCTCTACATCTAAGACAACAGGTCGCGCACCTAACTTCACGGCTATATCCCAGACAGCTGTCTTCGGTCGTGTGCCGGCTATAACTCTGGATGTTGACCTTCCTTTTGTCGTTGCCGATTTTGAGGACATTACCGTACCTGCTGAGGGTCACATGAGCGTAAGCACCGAGGATGACGACGAACGCACTGAGTTCACAAGCGGAAACTTTGAGTTCAAGACTGGCTGTATGCATGACTATAACTATTGGTACTGGTTCGGCTATGCTAACCAGACAGACACCAAATATGAGACTCTTGACGACCAGTGGAAGAACGTTGTCGGCGGAGGCTATGACGGCTCAAGCAACTATGGTGTAGCATACGCTGCTGCATTCAACGGTCCTTGCTACGTAAATGTACTCAACCATGATGACGGTGTAGAAGTACCAGGTTTCTACATCACCAACAGCAGCTATGCATACACAGCTCTGACAGAAGGTGAGCTGGCGAAGAAGTTCGAACTCAATGACTGGTTCAAACTTACCATCACAGGCTATGATGCCAACGATGATGAGACTGGCACTAAGGAATACTACCTTGCAGACCTGCGCGATGCTGATAAGGCTTACATCATCAATGACTGGCGCTACGTTGACCTCAGCGGTCTGGGTAAGGTGAAGAAGCTCAGCTTCGCACTGTCAAGCTCTGACAATGACCCTACCTATGGAATGAACACCCCTGCATACTTCTGCTTCGATAACTTCGGTGCTGAGGGTACGGAGGTCCTGCCTGATAAGAATGTTGACCCAACGCCAACAGGTATCAAAGAGGTAAATGCTGAGTCTGCAATGTCTGGCAACTTCTTCGATGCACTCGGTCGTCGTAGCTCTGCTACCACAAGAGGCCTCAGCATCATAAAGATGGCTGATGGTTCTGTTCGTAAGGTGCTCAAATAACCCCAAATGAAAAATTTTTGTATTTTCCTGATGATAGTGGTGTTGCCCGTTCTTGCGTCATGCAAGGGGGGTGACACCACCTCTTTTTCGGAAGAGAACATAGAGCTCAGCTATGCCAAACTGATAGAGATACGTCAGGGTGACGGCTATGCGGTGGCTGATGTGTGGAATCCTTGGAAGGAGGATGGCAGCAAGAAAGAGAAAGACGATAAGGTACTGCTGCATCGCTATGTCTTAGTGCCAAGCGATGGTGAGGTACCTGAAAATCTCCCCCAAGGCGAACTGATTCGCACACCATTGAAGAAGTCTGTGGTATATACCTCTGTGCACACCAGTTTGTTCGATGAACTTGGCGGCTACGAGGCAATCAAGGGTGTTTGCGACAAGGAATATATGTATCTGGACAAGATACGCAAGGATGTGGCTGAGGGCAAGATAACAGACTGCGGACTGGGCACAAACCCTGACATTGAGCGAATCATAGAACTGAATCCTGATGCCATACTCCTGTCGCCATTCGAGAATGCTGGCACATACGGCAAGTTGGGCAAGCTCGGCATTCCCATCATAGAGTGTGCCGACTATATGGAGAACAGTGCCTTAGGCAGAGCCGAGTGGGTGAGATTCTATGGTATGCTGATAGGCAAGGAGAAAGAGGCTGACAGCCTGTTTAACGCTGTGGAGGCAGACTATAACACCACTAAGGCTTTGGTGAAGAATGCCAAGAACAGACCTACTGCCATAACTGAAAAGAAATACGGCTCTACATGGTATGTGGCTGGTGCTCTGAGTACGGTGGGCGGACTGCTCTCTGATGCTGGTGCCGACTATGTATTCTACGACGAAAAGGTGTCAGGCAGTGTGCCTATGGCGCCAGAGGTGGTGTTTGACCGCGCCCAGCAGGCAGACATCTGGATGTTTAAGTATAACCAGGCGGTGGACATAACCAGCGACCAACTGGCAGCAGAATGGGGTAACTACTCAAAGATGAAGGCTTTTAAGCAGGGAAATGTGTATCAGTGCAACCTCAGTCTTGTGCCTTACTATGAAGAAACACCTTTTCACCCCAACATTCTGCTGAAGGACTATGTAAAAATATTCCATCCAGAGGTACTTAAAGACTACCAGCTGCGTTATTATAAAAGACTCACCCCCACCCCCTCTCTTGAAAAGAGGGGAGATATTACCAGATAATCAATAGCATTTGCACTATTTATGACAGACGAAGAAACAGGAAATAAAAAGAAATCTTGGTTACGTTTTCTATTTGTTTCCCTCTCTCGCAGAGAGGGGGTAGGGGTGAGTCTGGTGGTGCTTTCGTTTCTTATTATCCTCAACCTGCTCATCGGCTCTGTCTCCATTCCTGCCATTGAGGTGTGGAATGCACTGAGTGGAGGCGAGGTAGAGAAGGAAAGCTGGAGATACATAGTGATGGAATCGCGAGTGCCCCAAATCATCACAGCCACACTCTGTGGTGCCAGTCTTGCCGTTTCGGGTCTGCTGTTGCAGACTACCTTCCGCAACCCCCTGGCTGGTCCGTCGATACTGGGTATCACCAATGGTGCCAGTGTGGGTGTGGCGATAGTGATGCTGATAACAGGTGGCATAATAAGTCTGGGCAGTGGCGATAATTCTCAATCCTCAATTCTCAATATTCAATTCATTGGCAGCATCGCCGTTGTCATCGGTGCCTTCATAGGTTCTCTGCTCATAATCTTTCTGCTTTTGGCGGTTTCATCGGTAATTAAGAACAGTATTATGCTCCTCATCGTGGGTATAATGGTGAGCTATCTTGCCTCATCCATCGTGATGCTGCTCAACATTTTTGCCAATGCCGACAACATCCACACCTATGTTATGTGGGGTATGGGCAGCTTCTCTGATGTCACACTAAGGCAACTGCCGTTCTTCTCTGTGGTGAGTATCATAGGACTGGTGCTTGCCATCCTTCTTATCAAACCCCTCAACGCCCTGTTGCTTGGCGAGGGCTATGCCACCAACCTTGGCATCAAAACCCAGAGAGTTCGCCGTTGGCTGCTTATCACTACTGGCATACTGACAGCTACTGCCACAGCCTATTGCGGACCAGTAGCCTTCATAGGACTTGCCGTGCCACACATAGCCCGACTGATAGTTCGCACCTCAGACCATTCAGTGCTGCTGCCAGCCACCATGCTGTGTGGAGCCAGCATAGCCCTGCTGTGCAACATCATCTGCCAGCTACCTGAAAACATGATAATTCCACTAAATGCAGTAACCCCTATCTTTGGTGCTCCTGTAATAATCTACATTATCTTTAGGAAGAGGTAGAAGGAAAGAAGTAGAGAAAGAGGCATTATTGTTATCACACAAACGAAAACGGCTCACTACCATTCAGAAGTAGCGAGCCGTTTCTAATTACTAACAAATTACAAACTAATTATAAACAATTTCTTCAAAATCTTCTTCGCCAAAATCAGCGTCAAGGCTGTTTACAACAGCACCTCCGCCGTCACCGCCTCCACCACCGAAGTCTTCTTGATCGAAATTAGAGCCCGCAAGTATTGTCACAGGCCTTATTGTGACAGGCTGAGACATTGGCTTAATATATGCTTTTTTCATATCTGTTACGTCTTTATTGGTTATTTTACTCTCTGTCCTGCGATATTATAATTACCTATCTTTATACCGTTAGGTGTAGCTATCTTTACAGGAACCCTGCTTATCTCTTCATCTACACTGATGTTGCCAATGCCTGTTGCATCTTCTTCAAACGTCATTTCAATGCCATTAATAAATGTATTGCTGTTAGACTGAAGATAACACTTACCAGCTGGGATTGTTATCGCGCTTGAAGCAACGTAGTACAAGCCAGCCTTGCCCTCCTTAGTGCCAAGGAAGTAATTAACAGGCTCTGAGCCACTATTAGCAGATAACACTACATTCTCCAAACAGCCTACGAGCATTGTGCCCGTTGTAACTTCTGCATCCTCAGGGGTGATTGATGCTACATACTTATCTGTAGAACTACACTTAACGAAGTAACCCTCGCCAGCCTTCAGCACGTTCTTCTTCTCAGCGCTCAGGCTCTGGAATGTATTTCCGCTATGGTTTATCGCAGTCACGATGTAAGCCTGAGCACCATCCTCAAGAACACAGTCGAATGCAGGAGTGAATGAAGCCCAACCAGCTATGTTTGGCTGAATGGTTGCGCTATATAGAGCTATGATTGCTTCTGGATCCCATGAATCATTGCCTCCCATCACGTTAGCATAGCTGTAAGCAGCTACCTGCTCATCCGTGAGGTAAATCTCGTCTGAACCATCGGCTGGTGAGCAAGCTGAGAGGTCGTGGCCAGTGATAGCATTGCCGTCAGCGTCCTGACTGTTATACTCATGGAAACGTATCTTCAGACCACTACCCATGTTTGCATATCCCTTTGCAGAAGGCAGCTGCTTGAAGGTACAGTTGAGGAACGTAACAGCTGGAGAACCCTGCCAAGGACGCGCAAGGTTGAAGCCTTCCTGTCCTGATGCACCGTCGAATGTACAGTTGCTTGCCACGTAGCCATACTGAGTATTTGCATATGTAGAAGGGGCAAATATCACGTCCTTGTTAGTACGGGCATTGTTATAGAACTGTGTGCCCTCAAACCACATGTTGCCACCACCACAAACGTAGTCAACGGTGCCCTCGATGCGACCTCCCTTGAAGTATCCACGCTGTGCCTCAGAGCCGTTAGAGTAGTAGGTATCCTGATTGCACTGCAACTCAACATTGTTACAGATAAGTTTGTCACCATTTATCTCGAGTGCAACACCTACACCATTAGTAGCACTACCTGGATAGGAAACATCACAACGCAGTGTGAGGTCTTGCATATATACGTTGTCACCTGTGATGCGAAGTGTTGAGGTTGCCTGGATGCCTGGTTCTGTAGGATGGTTCTGGATGAGCACGCCCTCACGGCTTTCGCCTATGATAACGATGTTCTTGCCAACCTCAGTACGACAGAGAGTGCCTAAATCATATGTGCCATTAGGCACGTATATCTTCTGAATATCATCGCCTGCATTCTCGTTGCAGTATTCTATTGCGTTGAGCAGGCTCTGAGCGTCATTGGCATCTACCATAATGAAGCCGTTCTTTGTGGTGATATCCATTATGTAAGCATAGAAATCAACATCCTCTGTAATGACGGTTGAGGTAAGAGCCTTCTCGCCAGAAGCGTCTGTTGAGGTAAACCAGCCACGGAAGTGCTGACCTTCATCGATGCTTGGAGAAGCAGGCAGAGTTGTGAGTGTCAGTCCATCATATACGCTACGAAACTCTACAAGTGTATTTCCGTTGTAGAAGTTTACAGTGTGACTTGCTGGTAGCTTGTCCACGCTCTCCACCTTTATGTAAGGCATGTAGGAACCACCTGCTATAGTGAGCGTAGTAGCCTCATCAACAGAATAGTACAACACTACTACGTTCTTCTCTGTATTCTGATGGTAGCAGGCACCTGTCTTAGTATTCACAGATGCAGAGAAGCCGTTTGTGCCAGTAACTGTAAGGTTGCCTCCCCACGCACATGTACCAGCAGTAATCTTTACGTAACCAGGCACACCGACTGTCATAGAGAAGTTCTGCACACCATGCTCGTTAGAGTGGAACTTACCCGTAATCTTACCAATAGCATCGTCATCGTCGCTTGTAGTGCGTACGAATGCATCACCATCCTTCTTAAAGCCTATAGTAACATTAGAGGTTTCATCAGAGTGGATGTAATTTCCATTGCGAAGGTCAAGGGCAAAGTCCTCAAAGTTTGACCAAGGAGTGATGGAACCTGGATAAGTGAGGGTAAGGGTGCGATAATAGCCACCACCCTGTACTGTCAGTACAGACTCACCAGAGGTATTAGTTGTGGTATATTGTGCTACACTGTTTGCATAACTGATGTATTCAGTTCCGTCAAACGTACTCTTGGCATTAGTATTACCATTTATAGGCTCGCTCATAGAATGAGCCTGCAATGATGCGCCACTCTTAGAAGGCATAGTAAACGTGGTAACCGCGTTCACCTGAGCCCAGTCTGTCCAAGAGGCGTTATTACACTTACCACTTGTAGCGTCGATGTCCAGTTTTACGTCTATCACCTTACTATTTACAGTAGCCTGAGCCACGAGGATTCCAGAGTTGCCCTGTAATGCCATTGTTGGTGCACCATTCTTGGTTTGGAAGTCCCATGTAACAGTAACATCATGCTGAGTATTAGCGAGTTCTACTGTGTTCTGTGTAAACACAGCCTTCAAGGTCATATCACCCTCTGGGGTAATAACGCTACCTGCACTATAGTTGTTAGTGCCGTCAGTCCATCCTGTCAGGGTGTAGCCTGACTTAAAGAGAGTCCTGTTGGCTGGTATGGTGAAGCTGTCGCCTATATTGACAACTTTAGTAGCAGGCACTGTTCCCTCCACATCTTCTGTATCGTTAGAGAAAGAAATGTTTGCCTGTGGTATATACACTGGCACACTGCTGACCTTCTCCACCTTTATGTATGGAGTGTAGTTTCCACACACAATGGCGATAGTCTCAGCCTGTGATGCCTGATAGTAAACTGTTACTACATTGTCCGTAGTATTCTGGTCATAGCAGTTGCCTGCTGCTGCCTGATTGAAAGAGGTTACGGTGTGTCCTGCATAGTCAATAATGTCTAAAACAGCGGTTTCATCGGCATTTTTCACATATCCCGTACCTGTACCATATTGGCAGTTGCCAAGGGTAATCTTATAGTTGCCTTCCTCTACTGGCACGTAAGCCTTGAAGTTCTCATAGCCATGCTGGCTTCCGTTATACTTTGCTGCCACTAATCTGGCATTATATGGGTCTGCAGCATCAGAATATGAGTAGTTGTTCTCGCTGTCAATAGTAAGATACTTTTCTGTAGCATTGTTTTTATTATCACCTATTGGTGCCTGACGCAAATCTATCTCAAAGTCTTTCCACGCAGATGCAGCGTTTACTACATCAAGGCTCAATGCATGATAGTCAATCAGGAAAGAGGCTGAGGTGCTCACCGTAAGTTTCATAGACTTTGCACCCTTGGTTATATCGCCGAGCTCAAAGGCTGTAGGCGTTGTTAGTCCCTTGCATACATCTTTCGTGATGGTCAGATCCTTATCTACCTCTACATTGCCTGTATTCCAGTCAACAATCTTTACGTTCAAGGTACCGTCACCATTATGTTGCATGCCAATATTGAGCGTTGCTGTACCATTGACGGTGTTGTATATATAGGGGTAGTTAGCAAATGTGCCGTTGCTGAGATACCCCACATTTCCATTATCCATATATCTGGCTCCGCTATATACACCCTTGGCAAGGTCTATATCTCCAGGCACGGCATTGAGGGAGTTAACGTTATAGAGACCTATGCTGCCAAGATTGCAAACAAAGTCGCTTGAAACAGAAAATGCGAATTTCAGCGTAATAGTACCTGCTGGCACAGTGCCAAGTCCAAAAACATGAGGAGTAGAGGGAGTCCAGCCTTTTGTATTCTCTATATCTATCGTCTTAGTGAAGAAATCCTCGGTTCCATCGTTCATTGTGACAGTAACCTGAGGGTTACCACCGCTATTGTTTGTCGCAGTAAGGAATGTCAGCGCCATCTCCTGAGCTGTGGCATTGGTAAGGGTGAACGTAGCCGTAGCACCATTGTGGATGCTACCCAAATTGCCATTGTCGTTGTTGTTGATAGTACCAGTAGTAGCAGATGTACTGGTGTCAAGATAATTTCCACTACTCAACGGAATAGCGGTGTCAGCCCATGCTCCCATGACCATAGTCAGCAGGCATGTCAGCAAGAATGTAATACGTTGTCTCATTGTCGTTTGATTGGTTAGTTTGTATATAAATGTGATTATTGTCAGTAGATTTGTCGCAAAGGTAATATAATACCTACCATAGGGAGGGGTAAATTATTCTCAAAAAAAGGAAGGAGGAAAAAAATGTCAGTATTTGGATTTTTTCTCCACCCGTTTGGCGCATTTTACCCCCCCCCTCAATGCAGTAACCCCAATCTTTGGTGCTCCTGTAATAATCTACATTATTTTTAGGAAAAGGTAGAAGGAAAGGAGAGGGGAAGGCTAACCTTCTACAAACAAAAGCATAGTAACTAAAGACAAAAGCATAGCCACTGATTAGAGTAGCTATGCTTTTATGTAGAATTAACTGGTTAATTTGAAGAATTTACTAGTTAATTTTGAAAATTTACTAGTTAATTTAAGGTAGAAGCTATGCCTTTGCCTTTCCTTTGTATGCCTTTATGCCCAGAACGGCTATAACGCAGAGCAGGAGCAGTGCAAGAGCTATGTAGGCTATGGTCTCAGTGGTCTGGATGCTCTGCGGCTTGAAGGTGAGCACCACCTTGTGGTTGCCTGGCTTGACGTTGATGGCTCGCAGCACATAGTTCACTCTGCCTATCTCAACGGGGTTGCCATCGACTGTGACTGTCCAACCTGGGTAATACACTTCAGAGAATACCACTACTCCACCCTTTGCCGAGCTGATATCGTAGTGGAGTTCGTTAGGTTCGTAAGAGGTGATGGTAACCTCCCCCAACCCCTCCGAAAGAAGGGGTGCTTTAGACTGACTGTCCACATTGGCTGGGGCTCCCTCTCCCTTCGGAGAGGGTTGGAGAGAGGCTTTAAACTTCTTGTCAGCCACAGCTGTGGTATGCAGGTCTATCTTGCCAAGGGCATCGAGTTCTTCGTTGGCATTGTCCACATACTTCACCTCTTTGACAAACCAGCCATTGCCCATAGTGTAAGGGTTCTGTATAGGAGCTGTCTTACCACCCTGCAGAGGCATGATGAAGTATTTGGTGTTGAGCATATTGATGACAGGCATTATGCTGTCACCATTCACCTGTGTCATATCGCCCTGAGCATCGACAATGGCATTGAAGCCTCGCTGCATCTCAGGCGAGATGTAAGCCTCTATAAGTTCCTGATAGCGACGCAGTTTGGCTGCATGATAACCACCTATGGACTTATGGAAATAGCTGGTTTCGTTTTCGTTGAACGTATTGCTGGCAAAGTTGAGCACTCGATAGTCAGGCGACTTATCCTTCAGTATCTCGAGGTCTGTCTCAGTGGGTTCGATAGGTGCTGTTCGCAGGGTGTTGCTCACAAACATAGAATCGTTGAGGTATCGCTTATCCACTTGCCACATATCAATGAGACACACAAAGGTTACGATGCAAGCCATAAGTGGTGCACTGAGTTTCTTCATCTGATAGAGCACCACCACAACGGTACAGATAAGAATGATGAAGAATGAGCGCCAGCAGTCGCTTACGAAGGTTGCAACGCGAATCTCTGTGAGGTTGGCAAGCAGTGGTGCAAGCTCCTCTTGAGGTATCTGACCCAAAGCTCGTTTCTCAGCAAAACTTACGAAACTATCGAAGAAAAGCGTTGGCATCAGGGCAAAGAGAACGCAGATGCCACCAGTTATGGCGAAGCTGACATAGAGCCAGTTGACCTTCTTGCCGCTAACTGTAGAAACCACACTCTCAGGAGAGTCTATGAGTTGCTTGAGGGCAAGCAGGGCGAGCAAAGGAATGGTAAACTCGGCTATTACGAGGATGGAGGCGACAGTGCGGAACTTGGCATACATCGGCACATAGTCGATAAAGAGGTCAGTGAGCCACATCATGTTATGTCCCCATGAGAGCATGATGCTGAGCACAGTAGCAGCAAGCAATGCCCACTTGATGCTGCCCTTGACGATAAACAGACCAAGAATGAAGAGCATCAGCACAAAAGCTCCCACATACACAGGACCAGAGGTGCCTGGCTGGTCGCCCCAATACTGTCCCATCTGCTGGTAAATCTCCATATACATAGGGTCACCCTTCTCCTGAGCAGCAGCAGAGGCACTCACTGGTGTCATGCTGGCTCCACCCTTGGTGTTAGGCACAAGGAGAGTCCATGTTTCGTCTATGCCATAGCTCCACTGGGTTATGTAGTCTCGCTCCAGTCCGCTTGAGGTCTGGTTGCCTGTATCAGCCTTCACCAGTTCGCTCTTGCCTCGCATAGACTCCTTCTGGTATTCCCATGTATGGTAAAGGTTTGAGATGTTGACAGCTATGCCAAGTATTCCACCCACTATGCACACAAGAGAAGCCTTGAGGAAATGGGCATATCGGCGCTGACGAATGGCATCGACAAGGAAACCAATGACGAGGAAGAGGATAATAAAGAGGTAGTAATAGGTCATCTGCACGTGGTTGGCATTTATCTCAAACGCCGTGAAGATGCCCGTTACGGCAAGTCCTGCAAGGTATCTGCCCTTATAGGCAAGCAATATACCACCAATCATAGGGGGCAGATAGGCAAGCGCCATCACCTTCCATATATGACCTGCTGCTATGATGATAAGGAAATAGCTGCTGAATGCCCACACCACAGCTCCGAGGGTAGCAAGATACCAACGGAAATCAAAGGCACGGAGCATGATGTAGAAGCCTAACAGGTAGGCAAAGACATACCACACATTCTCAGGCAACCAAAGGTGATAAGCCTCAACAATACTGTTAAGACTCTTCGAACTCTCATAGGAAGGAGCACTCTGATAGGTAGGCATACCACTGAAAGCTGAGCCAGTCCAACGGGACACCTCGCCAGTACGGGCCTTAAACTCGCTTGTCTCCTGGCCCAAACCTCTGCCAGCACTGGAGTCATGACGATAGAGAATGCGTCCTTCTATGTCTGCTGGATAGAAATAAGCAAACGATATTACTACAAAAAGCAATACTACAAGAACATCTGGTACGAATCTTTTTAATGTATTCACGCGCGTGTATATATAAATAAGGTGTAAATTTGCCCTACTCCATAGGAATAAAGCGTTTATTGACAACTGCAAAGTTAATAAATATTTACGGAATAATACTCGTGTACGTGCACATAGTTGATAAATGTCAAGAAATTAACGCATTTTTGCTTGTTCGCAAAAAAACTCTTGCTGATTTCAAAGGTTTCACGTAATTTTGCACTCGAAAATGCGAGGGAGGTTAGATTATGCTCTATACTAGGAAAGCAGACCACTCCAAGCATGACAAAACAAGGCGAATATTTTAAAGCAAAGATAATTCAACAAACAAATTTTATTTTTTATTAAACATGAAAAAGATTGCAATGTTTATCGCTGCTGCTGCTATAGCAGTATCAGCTAACGCTCAGAAGACTACTGTTACAGCTTCTAAGGCACTCGACAACATCTATGTTGGTTTCGCTGCAGGTGCTGAGACTAAGGCTACTGACGAGCACACTTACACAGGCAACAAGAAGTTTGGTTCTTTCAAGGCTTTCAACCCTACAGCTACTATCATCGTAGGTAAGAACTTTACTCCAGTATTCGGCATTCGTGCTGAGGGTGTTGTACGTTTCAACGCTCATGGTGCAAGTTGTGAGAATGGTTATTCATATACTGGTAAGTTCGTTAACGGTCTTGACGTTAACATGCTCGGTACTTTCAACCTGAACAACCTCATCGCTGGTTACAAGGGTGAGCCACGTAAGCTCGAGTTCATCGCTCTGTTCGGTTTCGGCTGGTCACACGCTTTCTATGGCAACCACGCAAATGGTATCAACTCTAAGGCTGGTCTTGACATCGCTTACAACTTCGGTGCTAAGAAGCAGTGGCAGGCATTCATCGAGCCTTCTATCACTTACCTGATGCAGGGTTACAACATGCCAATGGTTAACGCTACTCCATTCCAGTATGACCTGAGCCGTGCTAACCTCGACCTGAAGGTTGGTCTCATCTACAAGCTCCCAACTTCTAACGGTACTCACAACTTCGCTATCGAGCAGCTCCGTGACCAGGCTGAGATCGACGCTCTCAACGCACAGATCAACGGTCTTCGTGGCGACCTCGACGCAGCTAAAAACGCTAACGCTCAGAAGGACGCTCAGATTGCTCAGCTGAAGAAGGCTCTTGCTGACTGCGAGAACAAGCCAGTAGTTGAGGCTAAGGCTGCTAACCTCCAGCCATCAGTTATCTTCCGTCAGGGTAAGTCAGTTATCGACAAGGCTCAGGAGGCTAACGTTGAGATGATCGCTAAGTATATGAAGAACAACAAGGACGCTAAGGTTAAGATCTCTGGCTACGCTTCACCAGAAGGCAACGCAGAGCTCAACCAGAAGCTCTCTGAGCAGCGTGCTGAGGCAGTTAAGAACATGCTCGTTAAGAAGTATAAGATTGCTGCTGACCGCCTCACAACTGAGGGTCTTGGCGCTACAGACAAGCTCTTCGACGAGGTTGAGTTCAACCGTGTTGCTCTCTTCAACGACACTACTAAGTAATTCAACTCTTAGAGAATAACTTAAAACAAAATAACAAAGCCCCTTGGAGATTTTCTTCAAGGGGTTTTTAGTAATTACTACTCCGCTATGATTATAGGATTAGGCGAAACAGTTTACGATATAATATTCAAGGACAACCAACCAGTTAAGGCTGTTCCTGGTGGCTCAGCCTTTAATGCTATGATTTCATTAGGGCGCAGCAATGCCGACTGCATGATGGTTACCGAAGTTGGCGACGACCATATAGGTGATATGATTGTGCAGTTTCTGAAAGATAATAAGGTAAAGACAGATTATGTGTATCAGCATCCAAATACGAAGTCGCACATATCACTCGCCTTCCTCAATGAGCTAAATGATGCCCAATACCTTTTCTATAAAGACCATAAGGCACTGCATATACCTGATAGGATACCTGAGATAAAGAGAAATGACATAGTGCTCTTTGGCTCCTATTTTGCCATCAATCCCATAATACGTAACTATGTTAGAACTTTCCTCACCACAGCCAAAGAAAACGGGGCTATCCTCTATTACGACATCAACTTCAGGGCATCCCATAAAGACGAGATACCTGAACTCATAGCAAACATAGAGGAGAACATGCAACTGGCCACTGTGCTTAGAGGCTCAGCAGAAGACTTTAACATCCTCTATGGCACAACCACAGGAGATGAGGCATACGAACGTGTGAAGAGTCTTTGCAGTATATTCGTATATACAGATGCAGCTAACCCCATACAGGTTTTCACACCACAAGACAAATGGTCTTTCCCCGTACCACAGATAAAGACCGTTAGCACCATAGGGGCTGGCGACAACTTCAATGCAGGCTTCTGTTATGCACTACATAATGAATGGAAGGATAAGACTCCACCCTTTTCATTCAAAGAGTGTTCACCCACACTAATATCACACCTGATAGCCTCAGGACAGAAATTTTCGACAGAAGTGTGCCAAAGCATTGATAATCACATTGCCAAATATTAAAATATTAGGGTATTTTTGTATTTTTTTAAGAAAAAACATTGCTATTTCAGATAAAAAGTGTAACTTTGTCGCGAAATTGGTAAAGTATAGAATTTTTATTAGCAACAAATTAACAAAAAAACAAGTAAAGATGAAAAAATTTACACTTTTTCTCGCTGCTGCTGCTATAGCAGTATCAGCTAGCGCACAGAAGACTGCTGTTACAGCTTCTAAGGCACTCGACAACATCTATGTTGGTTTCGCTGCAGGTGCTGAGACTAAGGCTGCTGACCACCACACTTACAAAGGTGGCAAGCAGAGTGGTTCTTTCCGCGCATTCAACCCTACAGCTACACTTATCGTAGGTAAGAACTTTACTCCAGTATTCGGTCTCCGTGCTGAGGGTGTTGTACGTTTCAACTGCCATGGTGCTGACCGTTCTGAGTGTCGTTGGGTAGGTACAGGTAAGTTCGTTAACGGTCTTGACGTTAACCTGCTCGGTACATTCAACCTCAGCAACGCTATCGCAGGTTACAAGGGTGAGCCACGCAAGCTTGAGTTCATCGCTCTCTATGGTTTCGGTTGGTCACACGCTTTCGCTGGCAACCACACCAACGGTATCAACTCTAAGGCAGGTCTTGACATCGCTTACAACTTCGGTTCTAAGAAGCAGTGGCAGGCATTCATCGAGCCTTCTATCACATACCTCATGCAGGGTTATGGTTCATGGGCAGGAGCTACTCCATTCCAGTACAACCTGAACCGTGCTAACCTCGACCTGAAGGCTGGTATCATCTACAAGCTCCCAACTTCAAACGGTACTCACAACTTCGCTATCGAGCAGCTCCGTGACCAGGCTGAGATCGACGCTCTCAACGCACAGATCAACGGTCTTCGTGGCGACCTCGACGCAGCTAACAACGCTAACGCCCAGAAGGACGCTCAGATCGCTCAGCTGAAGAAGGCTCTTGCTGACTGCGAGAACAAGCCAGTAGTTGAGGCTAAGGCTGCTAACCTCCAGCCATCAGTTATCTTCCGTCAGGGTAAGTCAGTTATCGACAAGGCTCAGGAGGCTA
>Ga0310691_10002046_pt1 | contig 28352 bp, 14 predicted proteins | sample 176DNAGHGlowgp2_FD_203887 | JGI IMG/M metagenome (GOLD analysis project Ga0310691, IMG submission 203887) | Sheep rumen microbial communities from Palmerston North, Manawatu-Wanganui, New Zealand - 1766 DNA GHGlow gp2 (v2) (version 2) | ecosystem: Host-associated > Mammals > Digestive system >... | reverse complement strand
ATAACTATAAAACGATGAATCATCTGATAACAATCTTTTTGCCATTATGGATATAGATGCCCCTTCTCAACTGGCGAGCCTCTGCAGCGTTGCAAGCCACCTTGCGACCGCTCAGGTCGTAGTACAGACTGTTAGCCGTTGGTTGTTGGCTGTTGGTTGTCAGCTGAATGCTGGAGGGAGCCACCTTCTCGCGCCAGAAGAAGACATTGTCCATCTGGAGCTCGTCGCCCGTGTGTCCACCACTCATAAACCACACCAGATTGCCCTTCCATGCTGTCTGTCCGCCATTGCCAGTATAGAGTGCGGGGAATTTCTGCTTGATATAGCTGTAGGGAATGTCGAAGGAGTACCACTCGCCGTCGCGCTTGTAGTTGCCGACGATGGGCGTGTTCTGGTCGAAGGCAGCACCGCCGATGGTGAAACGTGACTCGGCAAAGCCTACCAGGTGGTTGCACTGGTCTGTGCCACGCATGGCGAAGTGCAGATACCAGTCGCCCTCTTCCAGAATGGTCAGGTCAGCACCCTTGTCTTCGAGGAAGCCGCCGCCAGACCAGCCTTTCGTACCTACCACCCAGTCTATCCAGCCCTGTCCCTCGATGCCGAAGGAGTTGACGACTGTGCCACTCTTGGTGCCGTTGGTATAGGTGTTGCCTTCCCAGTTGTTCAGTGTGTAGTAGCCTGCTACGATGTTCTCCTCTTTCGTGCCACCCTCTGTCTGCATAGAGAGAGTTGCCTCAGAGACGCTGAAGTTGATGAAGTCTTTGTTCTCAAAGGAGAAGTCGCTCTCGCCCGCTGCGTCCAGGCTCTTGTAGCCAAAGTCGCCCAGGTCGCTGACCTCAGGAGCACTGCCGTCCTTCTTGTTCCAGAAGAACACGTTGTCGTAAGAGAAGAAGCTGCCGTTGTAATAAGTGTCCATAGTGTTGATGCAGAACAGATACTCCTTGGCGGCCAACTTGCCGTCAGCATTCTTCTTGGTCCACAGGTTACCCAACTTCTTCAGCTCAGCCACGGGGATGTCGAAAGAGTACCACTGGCCGTCGCGGGGGAAGTCGGCAAAGAGGGGATGCGTGCTGTAGGCCCCCAGCGTCAGAATGGCATCAGCATCCTCAGAACCGATGCGGAAGCGTACGGGAACATGTCCTATGGCAGCATCGCTGCGCACGCTGAAGTGCAGGTAGTACGTGTCGTCAATCATCGACAGGTCGCGGACTGCATTGGTAGCATAGCCCATACCGTTCCAACCAGGATTGGCGGCTGAGGCCCATGAGGTGACTGCACCTGTGTAGACACCGGTAGAGTTGGTCACCGACTCACCCTCCTTGCGGCTGATGAGCGTGTTGTCGCCCCATACGTAGAAGTCGTTGCCCTGAGAGTAGTCGTGGTCCTGCTTCAGCAGGTCGGTGTCCAGATACTGTCCGTCGCTGGTCACACCTTTCCACAAGTCTTCCGTCAGTGTGATAGCAACCATGTCGCCTACCTCGTTGAGGTCAAAGGCTGACGTACCGTCCTCCTTCAGACTCTTATAGCCATATTTGCCCAAGTCTCCCTCACTGTCTGTATAGGTAGGAATCTCCTTGGTCTTGCTCTTATAGAAGAAGATGTTGTCGAAGTTCAGTTCGCTGTCTGTCGTACCACCGCTCATAAAGGCTACGATGTTGTCGTCGAAGACCTGTACATTTCCTTTCAGCACGGGGTCAGTAAACTGGCGCAGAGCCTTGACGGGAATGTCGAAGTAGTACCACTTGCCATCGCGCTTGAAGTCGCCAATGCTGGCCAGCTTGCCGTCGCTGCGGCCTACGATGAAGTTGGCCTGACTAATGGTAATCTGATGAGAGGTATGCTGTTCCTGGTCGTCGCCCTTCATGGCGAAGTGCAACCAGTAGCTGTCGTCAATCATGGAGAGGTCTTCATTTCTGATGTTGAAGCCCAGTCCGCTCCAGCCTACGCTGGCTACGGTGAACATATTATAACCCTCGTCCCAGCCAAAGGAGTTCGTCTTGCCTTCGCGGCTGACGGGAACGTAGGTGTTGTCCCAGACGTAAAGATTGCGGTTGTCGTTGTTGACATTGTAGTCTGTTACCTGAGCGCCAGCCTCCAGCAGATGACCTTTCACACCGTCGCTGGTAGAGATGAGCACAGCAGCCTCTACATCGCTGAAGTCAAAGGTAGATACACCTTCCGCATCCAACGCCTCTGTGGCAAAGCTGCTCAGCGGAGTGAGCGTGTCGTCGTGGTGCTCGGGCTCTGGCTCGTCAGGAATGTTGGTCTTCTTTTCACCACTCTCATCAAAGTAGAGATACTGGGCATCCTGGTCGTCGTCCAACTGATAGACGCGCACCCAGTCTACAAGCATCTGTGCCTCGTCGCCTGCGTTGGGCAGTGCTGTGATACCTGAGGCATTGAAGATATTGGTGAAAGTACCACCTACGGCCAGGTTGAACAGGAAGTAGAAAGGCTTCTGGAAGTAGTGGCCGGGGGCATATACAGCATCGCTCTTCGTGATGTTCAGGGTGAAGTAGAGTGCCTGGCGCTTCTTGGCATTAGTATATTTCTCCAAGTCATAGTACATATAGAGGTAGTCGCCGTCCCACTCGATGGTGAAGATGTGGTAGTCACCCTCTACAGCGCCGATGGCTTCAAACTTGTCTCTGTCGAACTCCTGTGAGTTCTGCTGGTGGTCTTCGTTGCTGGCACTGGGACCATAGTGCAGTGTACCGCTGAAGTAGCGGTCCTGCCATCCGGCATATTTACCCGTGATAGCATTGAAGTGACCCATCTCGATGATGTCTATCTCACCGCAGCGAGGCCATCCGTACTTGTTGATATCGTTACCCATCATCCAGTAGGCGGGCCACAGACCATTGGCGGTCTTGGGGAACTTAATCTTAGCCTGCATGATGCCATGCTTGAAGGCTGCCTTCTGGTTGCTGTTGATACGTCCTGAGGTAAAGGCCTTGCCCTGATAGTTCTCACGCTTGGCAGTCAGTACCAGATTGCCATTGGCTACGCTGACATTCTCACGACGATAGTACTGCAACTCCTGGTTGCCACCACCTGAACCACTGACTTCGATGTTCCAGATGTTCTCGTTCAGGGCTGTTCCGTTAAATTCATCTTGCCACACCAGTGAGTAGCCTTCGGGAGCGCCCTCAATGGCTTGGGCAGCCCCCTTGAAAGGGGCTGCAGCCATCAAACCTATTATTATAACTAAACCTAACGTTCTCATCTGTCTTCTCCGTTTTTTTTATCTCAGAAACTTCTTGCCATCCTTGATAACCATACCGCGGTAGTCATTGCTGACACGCTGACCAGAGAGGTTGTAGCATGCTCCCTCGCTATGAGAGAGGGCAGGGGTGATGTTCTTTATGCCAGTGGCATCCTTCTTGTAGAGGAATACGCCGTCGATAGCCAGGGCAGAACCCTTTTCTGTGATAGTAATGCTGTACATGCCTGTGTCGGGATCAACTGCCCCTTGGGTATATTTTGATACGGTAGCACCATCGAAACCGGCGTTGAAGATAATGTCGCTTGTAGGCTTGCTGAAGTCGCACTCAAAACCGAAGTCACCTTCTTCGTCCAGCAGGTCCTTGATGGGAATATCCAGATAGTACCACTTGTTCAGGTCTGGCGCATTACCTACACCTACCATTTTGCCGACAGTCTGACCAACAGCCTTGTTGACTACCAGCTGAATCTCTGTGTTAGGACCGAAGTTGAATTTGAAGTTCTTGGCAGCATTCTCTGAACCGATGTTCATAAAGCCAATGTGCAATATATGGTCCTCTGTAACACAAGAGAGGTCGTAAGGCTTGGCCTTCGCTCCGAAGTGACCAGCACCCCAGTCGAAGAGAGGAGTCATGTTCAGCTTGTCTGTACCACCCCATGAGTTGTTGTGTGTGTCCTCTATATCATATAAGGTAAAGAGCTTGGCATCCCATTGTGCTGTCCAGTAGTAGAACTGGTTGTCTACTCGGTTGGGATCCAGGTTCTGATTGCTCAGCACCTTGCTGCCCATAGCGGTAACTTGTGCATCAGGAGTATAGATGACGATATAGTCCTTGCCGTTGGCAAAATTGAAGCCATTAGCAGGTGCTTCAGTGATGTACTGTGCATGTGCACTTGTCATTGCAAACATGGACATAGCCATGAAAACCATTTTTTTTGTAAAGAATTTCATACGCATTTTGTTTTAAGTTATTCGTGATTTCTGGGCACAAAATTAGCGCGGAATCTCTTCCGCGCCAAATATTTCGCTACGCAAAAACCTCACTTTTCACCAATAGCAGTGGAAAGTGAGGTCTTGTCGTAGTAGGCTGTCAGCGGGTATCTTACTTCTTCTGGAATACACGGACATAGTCTACCTTCATAGAGAGGGGCAGGGCAGACTCGTCAACACCACCGTTCATGCCGCCCCAGTCGCCACCCCATGCCAGATTGAGTATCAGGTGGAAGGGCTTGTCGTAGGGATAGTTGTATACGGTATGGTCGCTGTTGTACGACAGCAGCAATTGTCCGTCAACGTATGTCTTGATATAGTCAGCTGTCCACTCCAGTGCATAGACGTGATATTCTGTCTCAGCAGTCCCGATGTTGCGGGCTTGGGTAATCTGGGTGTTTTTAGTGTGGTTATGTCCTTCAGCATGCAGACTTGACGATACTTCATTAGGTACACAGCCTACTTCTTCCATGATGTCTATCTCGCCACAATTGGGCCAGCCTTCCTTCGACCAGTCGACACTGATGGGCATCATCCAGTAGGCAGGCCAGGTGCCTTTACCCTTGGGCAACAGAATGCGAGCCTCGAAGTAGCCATACTGCCAACCTTTACCCTTGTTCTTGGCGTTGACACGACCAGAATAGACCTTGCCGTCGGTGCCTTTGAAACAGTTGATGTACAGACGACCGTCGATAATCTCTGTGGTATGCTTGCTGTCGATGGTCTGTGTACCGGGACGGTAGTATTGCAACTCATGGTTCACTTTTCCTTTCTCCCAAGTTTCCCACTCCCAGTCACTGCTGTTCAGCTGGTTGCCCTCGCTGAACTCGTCGTGCCATACTAGCTTGTAACCATCGGGGATATTCATCTCACGGTCTTCTGCAGACTCCTGTGTAACGGCGATGGTGACTTTCTCCGTGGCGGTGGCTACTTCCACTGTGGCCGTACGCTTTGTCTTGACATCGTTGGCTTGTGTGGTAATTGCTAAGGTGTTGCCGCTTTTCTGCGTGGAGAGCCAGCTCTCACTGGCCGTCGCTGTCCACTCAGCACTGCTGGTCACATCGACGGTGAGTGTCTCACCGCGTGAACTGAAGTACAGCTCTTGGGCAGAAACCTGCAAGGCTGTTCCCTGGGTGACAGTGATATACTCACTCGTCAGTCCTGACTTCACCGTGATGGTTGCGGTGCGCTCAGTGCCCTTGTTGGGAGCTACCACGACAGCAATGGTGCCAGTCTGTGAGGTAGAGCCTGTTGTCGTTACCTTGAGCCATTCAACTGTTGCCCTGGCGTTCCACTCACGGCCTGTCTGCTTCACGTCGATGGTGTAGCTGCCGCCAATGGCAGGTACCTCCAGGTTCTTGACTGACAGGGTGATGGTGGCAGATGCTGTGCCACCGTTGTCGTCAGTGCTGTCGCTGCCACAAGCCATGAATGTGGTGCCACATAGCAGCAGCATCATGCTCAGGAAAAATCTTGTCGTTATGTAGTTCATTATACGATTTTTTATTTAACGGGAAACAGCAGGCAGCCACTTTTGATGGTGGTCTGCCCGCTGGTAGAAACTAATCTTTTAAACAAACGGCTTATTTCGGGTTGTGCTTCTGAATGATGATATCACTCAGTGAAACCTCTGCACCTACTGGAGCACCACCAAGGTCAATGATGAACTTAGCCTGGTTGAACGATGTCGGAGCACCGCCGTTAGATGCGTCAGTAGCCATACGCTTGGCAAAGCGCAACAGGTTTTCACCTTTCTTCAGCTTGACATCACCCTTGTAGAATAAGGTGTTCGGGTCATTTTGGATATCTGGATCTTTGTTCACCTTGATAGTCATGCGGTCAATAGCCTCACTAGCTGTTACTTTGCATGAGATGTCATAGTATGCACCTTCTTCAATCTGCATGGCAACTTCGTTGATAGCACACTGGCCTTGCCATTCGCCACCACCATTCTCGCTAACGGTAATGGTATATACGCCATTGTTGAAAGCGAAGCCTGGGTCGCCAATCTGACCCCAGCTGGCATTAGCCCACCAGAATGACATTGCGCCTTTGCTGTTGAAGCCTGCACCGATGTTTTCGGCAGCATCTACTGCGCACCAGTTCACTTTGTCGGGATCGAAGTCCTGCTCAACAGCATCATCGTCACCAGAGATGAAGATTAACTGCCATGCAATACCAGGCTGCTCAAAGGCAACGGTCATGTGTGTGTCGTCCCAGTCTGTCACGTGCAGCACGTAGCCGTCGTTCCACTGTGGGTCACCTGCCATGTAGGGGAAGAGTACCTGTGCAGGCATGTTGATGAGCAGCTGGTCAGCCTCTGCGTCGTAACCCAGTGTGAAGGCTCCCTCATATTTCTGAGAAGCGAAGTCGAAGTCATTGTTGCCGTCTGAACCAGGGAAGATGGTGAAGCCCTTATTGGCAAAGGTGTGTCCGTTTTCGCCTGGATCATAGCTGTATGTTCCGCCAGCCATAGAAGTGAACGTCAGTGTGAATGTGTCATCGTAGATGGTGTTGGCAGCCTTGTCGTTAGGACCTGCCTTCCACCAGTTCGTCGGGTTAGCAAGATTCTCGCCGCAACCCATGTGTCCTGGCTTCACAGCGTCCACACGCCAAGGTTTGTCCTTGACGGCATTGGCAAACTTCGAGAAATCGTAACGGGTGGTGTTAATAGTGAAAGTACCTGACTTCTCGCCATCAGCGATACCGTTGCGGTTAGCAACCTTGAAAGAGTATTTATAGGTGCCGGCCAGAATAATCTTGTCCGTAACCAGTGTCTGCTTGGTGGTCTGGTAGGTCTTACCAGCCTCTACTGTCCAGATGGGATAAACGCCTGTGGCAGGGTTGCCGTTCAGGTCGACCAATTCGAATTTGGCAACATTGGCCTCCTGGTCTACAGTCACTTTGGCATCGTAGTCACTGGTAGCAGGAATCTGGCCCAGATTTACACCATCGTGGTCCTCAGCCGAGCAGGCCATGAAAGCCAAGCCAATGGTCATGAGACCAATGATGTTTGAAAATATCTTTTTCATAATAATATATTCTTCTGAATGAGGTTGTGTTAAATTACTGGAAATAAGCTGTATTCTGCTTCAGTGCAGGGTCAGAGTCAAGCTCAGCCTGTGCAATGGGGATGTGCTTCTTGTTAGCAGTCCAGGCACGTGTGCGGATGGCAGCATCAGCAGCTACACCCTCCGTAGCGGGATCCAGTGGAACGAGTGCACCGGTAGCCTTGTTCTGGGCAGAAACACCAGCAATACCTTCAGCACGTACGAGGTCGAAGTAGCGCTTGCCCTCACCAATGAACTCCTTGTGACGCTCGGTAAGGATGTTGTCGATGGTGACACCACTGATAGCACCCAGTCCGGCACGCTGGCGAACCTTAGTAACCCACTGGTCTGCGCTGGTCTGGTCAACACCAGTACGTACAGCAAACTCAGCAGCATAGAGCAGGGCCTCTGAATAGCGGTAGTAGCGGAAGTTGTTGCTGTAGTTCAGGTTGGCTGAAGATACAGCAGGCTTGTTGTTCTTCTCGTAGGGACGATACTTCTGCAGCCACAAACCAGTGTCAGCATTACGTTTGTTGTAGGCCAGTGTGGGCTCCCAGACGGTACCTGCCAGACGGTTGTCGCCAGCCAGCAGTGTCTTCACTGCCTTACGGATGGGCATGAAGCCCCAGCCGTCCTGACCAGCACCCCATTCATCATCGCCAGGATACTGGTTCGGAGAAATCAGGGTAGGAATTACCATACCACCAATGTTGATAGCAGCATCTCCCCAGTCACGCTCGGTGATGTCCTTGTCGTAGTTGATCTCCCAGATAGACTCCTGGTTCCACTCGTTGGCGGTGTCCCAGTAATCCTTGAAGTTGGGGAACAGGTCATACAGACCGCTGCCGATGATGGCCTTCAGATAGGTGAGGGCCTTAGAGAAACGAGACTCGTCGTTCTGGTAAGCAACCATCTCAGCATACATCATGATGGCCATAGCCTGGCTGACACGTCCGGCATTGGCATTGTCCCACTTCATGGGCAGAACGTCGGAAGCCAGTACCTCTTCCAGTTCGACAATCAACTTGTTGTACACTTCGTCAGCACTCAGCTGAGGAGCAGTATAGGGAGGTTCTCCCAGATTCTGCAGATAGAAAGGAATATTGCCAAAGTAGTGCCACAGGTTATTGTAGTAGTACACACGCATAGCACGTACCTGAGCACGGGCCTTAGCCTCATATTCGCTGCTCAGCTTGCCGGCAGCGTAGTTGTCCATATAGAACAGGGCGTCGTTGCAGCGCTTGATACCGCTGTAGTCAATGGTCCACAGCGTGCCGAGTGTGTTGTCGCCATTACCTACGAAGTCAGCCAGCATGTGCCAGTGCTTCATATCGTCATAGTTGGCACCGCCTACATAGACGTCGTCACTCATGATGTCGGCACAGATGTTATAGGCATTATACTGTCCCAGTCCCCAGTCGTGCCAGTGGATGGGGTCGTAGGCGGCAATCACGGCCTCCTCGATGTGTTCCTGATTGGTATAGTAGGTGTCGAGGTTGTCACCATCGGGCTTTTCAACCTCCAGGAACGACTCTGTGCAACCGGTGAAAGCCATTGCTGAGAGGAGCATTCCCGTCAAAAGAAATTTATTTGTTTTCATATTGTGTTGCTATTTTGAGAATTTAGAATGAGAGATTGAAACCGACAGTCCATGTGCGGGCCTGTGGATAGATACCCTTATCAATACCCAGTGAGGTACCACCGTTACCGATTTCTGGATCGAAGCCGTGATACTTGGTCCAGGTGAACAGGTTCTCTGCCATCACGTAGACACGGAAGCGGCTGATGCCTGCCAGCTGTGTGATGTGCTGTGGAATGGTGTAACCCAGTGAGATGTTCTTCAGACGCAGGTAAGAGCCGTCGAAGACGTACATGTCAGACATGTTCCAGTTGTTGTTGGTGTTAGCACCAATACGGGGAACCTTGTTTGAGGTGTTAGGACCAGTCCAGCGGTCAAGAATCCAGGTAGGATAGTTGCCTGAGAAGACGTCGGTACGATAGGTAGCGTCGAAGATGTCAGCGCCGCTAACACCCTGCAGGAACAGGTTGAAGTCGAAGCCTTTCCAGTCAGCGTTCAGGTTCAGACCGAAGGTCCAGTCAGGAGTACCGTTACCAATATCTGTACGGTCGTTATCGTCAATCTTACCGTCACCGTTCAGGTCAGCAAAGCGTACATCACCAGGCTGTGCGTTAGGCTGGATGAGGTCGCCGTCCTTGGTATAGGCATTGACCTCGTCCCATGTCTGGAAGATGCCATTGGTCTTGTAACCATAGAAGAATGGGAAGGGCTTGCCGTTCTCGGCACGTGTGCCACCACCGCTGATGCCCTGTACACCGTCGAGGTTCAGGAAACCAGTGTCGTTACCCAGATTCTTCAGGGTGTTCTTCAGGTAAGAAGCGTTACCCTTGATGGCGAAGTGTGCGTCAGCAATGTTAAACTTGTAGCCAAGCTCGAACTCGATACCCTTGTTCTCCATGTCACCCACGTTGCCGAGGGGCTTGTTCTCACCTACGTAAGAGGGGATAGGCATGGCGATGATCATACCATTGGTCTTCTTGATGAAGTAGTCAACGGTGAAGGTCAACTTGTTGTTGAAGAAGCCCAGGTCGATACCGAAGTCGGTCTGCTCACTCTCCTCCCACTTCAGGTCGGGGTTGGCAATAGCGGTAGCCTTAGAGCCAGACTGCTTGGTAACAGGGTTGCCGAAGAGTACGTTGTTGCCCATGGCGGTCAACACGGTATATGCGAAGTCGCCAATCTGCTCGTTACCGTTCTTACCCCAAGAGAAGCGTACCTTCAAGTTAGACAGCTTGGCAGCCTCCTTAGCTTTCTGGAAGAATGGCTCGTTGGTGACATTCCAACCCAGTGAGAATGAGGGGAAGGTACCCCACTTGTTGTTAGGACCGAAGCGGCTTGAACCGTCACGACGGATGGTAGCCTGCAGCATGTAGCGCTCGTCGTAGTTATAAGAAACACGACCGAAGTAAGAAGCGAGATGATGTTCTGTCCAGATGCCGCCACCGACACCGTAGGGAACCTGTACGTCAGTGTGGTCTTCATTCCACTCCATGATGGGGTTGGTATAGTTCAGGTAAGGCTTGTCGTTGTTGATGATGTTCCATTTCCAACCGCTCAGGTCGTCACCTTTATATTTCAGAGCTGACTGACCAAGGACAACAGCAATGCTGTGCTTGCCAATCTGCTTGTCGTAAGTCAGCGTGTTCTCAATCTGCCACTGGGTGTTCTGTGCCTTATACATGCTGACAGAGGTGTGCTCAGCCTGGTTGTTACCTGACAGACGGTACTTGGTGAGCGTTGCACCTTCGTTGCCCCAGAATGAGAAGTCTGCATTGTAGTTGAAGTGGTATTTCAGGTTATCCCACAGCTGTACGTCGAAACCGAACTTAGCCATGAAGTGGTGGCTCCAGTTCTTGGTGGGATTCAGTGACAGCATAGCCAGCGGGTTGTTCATCTCCTGATAGGTACCGAAGTAGCCAGGGATGGTGTAGGGGTTGCCATACTCATCGGCGGGCAACTGATACTTGCCACCTTGCTCGTAGGCTGTTCTCATGCCGGTAGCAACATCACCCTTGGCAATAGGAGCCAGTGTGGGAGCCAGATAAAGGGCTGAACCCAGTACTGAGCCATACTCTGAGTTGGTGCCGATACCGGTAGAGTGGGTGCGGATGTAGCTGACATTGACGTTCAAGTCAATCTTGTTCAGGAAGTTACGCTCCTTCTCGGCATCCAGCACGTTATAGGTGGTGTTAGAACGCAGAGTCAGCTTGTCATAGTTTGACTGACCGTAGTTGCCACCAACGATACCATCCTGCTTGAAGTAACCCATTGACAGGTAGTAGTTGACCTTCTCTGAAGCACCGCTGATGGTCACATCGTGGTTCATCACGGGAGCATTGTCGTTGAAGACCAGATCCTGCCAATCGGTACCGAAGCCACTGATGGCGTCGCCGTTAGAGTCTGTCAGGTGGAGGGGGTCAAACTTAGGAGCTGAGCCTCCGGCCAGTGCATACTCGTTCTGCAGTACGGCATACTCAGTAGCGGAGGTCACATCGCGACGCTTCCATGCTTTCTGCCAGCCGTAAGAGAAGTTGTAGTTCACCTGCGTCTTGCCGAGCTTACCCTTCTTGGTGGTAACGAGGATGACGCCGTTAGCAGCACGGGCACCATAGATGGCACCAGAGGCAGCGTCCTTCAGAACCTCGATACTCTCAATGTCATTGGGGTTGACAATGTCCAGACCACCAGTGATAGGCATACCGTCGACAATGTATAGAGGGTCACTATTATTAATGGTACCTGTACCGCGTACGCGTATGCGTGAACCTTCACCAGGCTGACCTGAGTTAGAGGTTACGTTAACACCGGCAGCCAGACCTTTCAGGGCATTATCCATACGGACGGCACCCTTGCCAGCCAGGTCGTCAGCGGTAACCTTGGCGATACTGGCGGTTACGACGCTCTTCTTCTGAACACCATAACCAACGACAACGACGTCTTGCAACATCTGGCTGTCATCTTTCATAACAACTCTCATGGTAGGGGTAGCCTTGACCTCTTGGGCGACATAGCCGACATAAGAGAAAGCAATGGTTGCTCCAGACTCAACCTGAAGTGTAAACTGTCCATCGAAGTCTGTGACGGTTCCGTTCTGGGTACCCTTTTCTTTTACTGTGGCACCGATAACGGCCTCACCTTGACTGTCGACCACTGTGCCCTTGACATTCAGTTTCTGGGCATTGGCTGTCGTGAAGGCTGTAAACGCCATCAGCAGCAGGAGAACATGTCTCAGTTTTTTCATAATTTTGCTAAGTTTTTTGTTTTGGGTTGTATGTGTTTTTTGTAAAGTGGTTATGCGTAACTTTGGTTAGCATCAGGCCTGTTTGGTTCTTTAACCGCTGCAAAATTACAATAAATATGCTTTAGTCCCAAGAAAATGACCACACAAAAACCTCACTTTTTTCTTTTCTGCTATTACGCAGAATAATAGCGAAAGTCCCTAAATACGGCATTTTTGCCCTTCAGCATACCTCAAAATGCACTACTACAATCATTTTGTTGTGGAAATATTTTTTTGTTTGCCGTGATTTTTGTACTTTTGCAGCGAAACTGACACATACTACCAATAATGACAAAGAGACTTCTAATAACTATAGCACTCTTCTGCTCATGCTTTTGTACGTTGCTGGCACAAAATCCTATGCTGCGCAACTATTCAGCAACAGACTATCGTGGCGGCACCCAGAACTGGTGCATACAGAAGACGGCAGACAACAGACTGCTGTTTGCCAACAATCAGGGACTGCTGGAGTTCGACAGTCATTGGTGGCGTGTGTTTCCACTACGCAACTACAGCATCGTCCGCTCTATCCTCTTTGACGAGGAGAATCGCCTTGTTTGGGCAGGAGGTAGCGATGAGTTCGGTTATTATAAACTCTCTCCCCGTAATTTCGTTGTCGAGTATCATACACTCTGCGACTCGCTGTCTGCTGGTGAACACGACTTTGCCGACATCTGGCGCATCGTGAAAATGAAGGATGGTACTGTTGTCTTTCAAGGTAAGTCGCGCCTGTTCTTCTACCGCAACGGCGTTATGAAGTCTTTGGCTACACCTTATATTATAGAGTGTATGGGACTGGTCAATGATCAGCTCTTTGTCGTCAGTCGGGAGAATGTCTATCTCGTCGACAACGGAAAACTGAAACGCCTAGAGGGTACAGAACCACTGCATGGCACAACCATCAGAGCTGTTTTGCCCTATGGCAATAAGGCGATATTTGCCACCACTACGCATGGACTGTTCGCTTATGATGGCAAGCAGACCGTACCTTTCTTAGAACATCTGACGCCTTTTATCGCGCAGCACCACCTGTTCTGTGCGGATATCCAAAACGACCGGATAGCCATTGGTACTGTTCGCAAGGGCTTGCTGGTGTACAATATCAAGACAGGGCAGACCCTCTATGCCAACCGTCAAACGGGACTGCAGAATAATACGGTGCTGTCGTTGCGCTTCGACGAGCAAGAGAATGTGTGGCTCGGACTGGACCAGGGCGTGAGCTATGTCATGCAGGGCTTCCCATCGACTTATCTGATGAGCAACAATAGTCCGATAGGTACGGGCTATGCCTCTCTGAAGACGCACGACCGCCTTTATCTGGGTACCAATCAGGGACTCTATGCCATTCCTTATCCGCTGGTCAGCAGTCCTACACCTCCCAATCCCCAGCCTGTCGAACAGATAACTGGTCAGATATGGGGATTAAAGGAGATTGACGGCACGCTATTCTGTGGTGCTGATGCCGGCACCTTTATCCTTTACGGCATGACGGCCATTAAGGTCAACGGCCCTGAAGGTACGTGGAACTTCATACCGCTGCAAGGACATCCGGATTTGGTGTTAGGATGTGACTACCGTGGACTCTTCCTGCTGCGTAAGGAGGCAGGTCGGTGGGTCTACGACGGACACATAGAGGGCTTCTCGGAGAATAGCAGCGTTTTCATGCAGGCTACCGATGGCGCCATCTGGCTGGCTCACTGGCAGAAGGGCGTATACCGTCTGACGCTCTCTGCTGATGCACGCAAGGTGGAAACGACACAGGTCTTCAACAGCAAGAATGGCTTGCTGGTCGACGACAACAACCTTGTCTGTATGATTCGCGACCGCATCTATGTCTCCAGTGTCGATGGCTTCTACTACTATGATAGCAAGGGTAAGGTGCTGAAGCCAGCTAACGAGATAACCCGTATCTTCAATACCTATGGTGTCTCGTTGCGTATCTATGAGACGCCTTCCCATCAGTTGTGGGCCTACAAGCCTGGCTATTTTGCACTGGCCCGTCCCCAGCAGGATGGTGGGTACAAGGTCGACTCCATCTGCTACAAGAATGTGGAGCGTGAATTACAGATGACTCTTGGTCATCCCAGTTTTCTGGAGAACAACCAAGTTATTTATAACAGCATTAACGGCTTCTTCCTGGTCAATGGCAACTATGCCATCCAGCAACAGCCTGAGCACATCATCTTCCAGGGCATTATTGGCGCTAATGAGGGGGAGGTAGAGTTGTATGCCTGCAACCCCATGCCTCAGGACTATGTCTACCGCATCCCCCATAAACAGAACTCTATCCGTTTTCGTTTTGTTATGCCTGAATATGTCAGACCGCAGGAGATAGAGTATACGTGTTGGCTGGAGGGATACGAAAATGACTGGAATGCTCCGCAGACCATCGGTGTCAAGGAGTACACGCAACTCTCACGTGGTACCTATACTTTCCACTTGAAGGCCAAGAACCGCATCACAGGTGTGGAGGACGAACAGAGTATAACTATCTATGTTGAACCGGCATGGTATGAGACGTGGTGGGCTTATATCATCTATTTTGTGCTGTCCGTCTGTTTGGTATGGCTCTTCGTTCATTGGATCAAGAGCATGCAGGAGCGTAAGTTGCGCGAACTGGCTGCCAAGAACGAGGAGGAAATGCGCCGTCAGGAGGAGTTGTTCCGCATGGAGCAGGAGCGCAAGGAAATGCAACTTCGTGAACAGCAGGCTCGTCTGGAGGCTGAGGAGAACCGTCGTAAGAGTGAGGTGGCGCAGCTGAAGAACGACCAACTGGAGACGGAACTGAAGCATCGGCAGAGTGAGTTGGCTGACTCTACCATGAACTTGATGCGTAAGAACGACATGCTGCAGGCGCTCGATACGCAGATGGACGAGCTCTCTGAGAGTGTGCGCCGTGAGGAGGCCAAAGCGCGTATCACCAACAAGATTAAGGAGATACGTCACGATATCCAGCAGAATATCAATGAGGATGAGGGGTGGGATAAGTTTGAAGAGAACTTCAACCTGGTCTATGAGAACTTCATGCAGCGCCTCACGGCACGCTTCCCTGACCTTAAACTGAGCGACCGCAAGCTCTGTGCCTACCTGCGTATGGGTCTTTCTTCCAAGGAAATGGCTTCACTGCTCAATACCTCTGTGCGTAGCATTGAGACGGCCCGCTATCGCCTCCGTAAGAAACTGGATATGGAACAGGGTGATAATCTAACTGAATTTATTCAAAATTTTTAATGGTGGCGTAGGAACGCTCGTATAGAAATTTTGCGTAGACGGATAGTTGATTATAAGCGTTTCTCAAAATTGCAATTCTCTTTCAGCATATACCTTTCCTCGATGCTCGTCTCTCTGATTTTGTTGTCAGAGAGTGTGGTGGTTTCTTGACTCGATTTGATGTAATAGTGTAAATAATTATTTCTAACATTTTTACCCTTTTGGCCTTCTATCTCAAGAAGAAAAGACAATTCAATCCGACGGTTGCTGTTTTTTTAACGAAAAAACTCCATTTTACTGTTTGTTATTTGCCACATTTGACAAAAACAAGAAAAAAACGCGCGTGTTATTAAAATAATCGACAAAATGTTTGCATAATTCAACAAATCTTCCTAATTTTGCAAATATTAATAGTTGACGCTGCCATAAAGCTCGACAAAACGCGACTAAAGTTAAAAAACCACAACTTGAAACTCATGAAAAAGTGTGCGCCATATATTCTTATCCTTCAGTACGATAGTTATCGCGCTCAAAGATGCTTTGGATTGTTGCTTTTGCTCATGAGTTTTGCGTTGCAACTGATGGCCCAACAGTCTGTTCCTGTCACAAGCCGCATCAACAAAGATTATCCCTATATCTGGTTTGTGGAGAAAAGAGACTCCATCCGCTTGACAGATGAAGACTTCTTCAATAGCTGTGCCAAGGTGGTATTCCCCGTTAACAAGTTTGATTTACCCAAAAACGATAAGATACTCAACGAGTTAGATCAAATTGTACTGCCTCGTGTCAATCAGGACAGCTTGAGTCTGGTGGGTATCGTCATTCGTGGTGCAGCCTCTCCTGAAGGACCCTACTCGTTCAACAAGATGCTGAGTGAGAAGCGTGGCAAGGCACTGTCTGATTTCGTAAAGCAGCGCATCTCGTTCAGCGACTTCCGCAATGCAACCATCAAACGACTCAGCGAAGACTATGTCACTGAGGATTACCGTTCGCTGTGTATTGCTATGAAGCAGGCCGGTGACCCGAACTACAACTACGTAAAGGATCTCTGCGACTACTATCTGGGCAAGAACGACGAAAAACGATTGAAGCAGGCGCTGATGAAAGTTCAGCAAGGACGCCTCTGGAAACACTTGCTGAAGACCTACTTCCCTGAGTTGCGTGCTGCTCGCTTTATGCTGTTCTTCCGTCAGTTGCCACAGGTGACACTTGACCCACAGATTCTCCGGGAGACGATACTCCCCCCAATGCAGCAGCTCGAATTACCTGTTCCTATGCTGTCTGCAATGCCCCGCGAGGAGTTCTTGTTGCGTAAGAAGATGTTGTCTGTGAAGACCAACCTGCTGCTCTACGGCGCCTATATTCCTGGCTACGACCGTTGGGCTCCGATACCCAACGTGGCGATAGAGTACTATCCGCTGGGCGGTCACTTTACCTTCGGTGCTTCGTTTGACATGCCTTGGTGGCAGGACTATAATGCCCACAAGTATTTCCAGTTCCGAAACTATCAAGTGGAGGCGCGCTGGTATGCCCGTGGGGCCAAGAAGAGCGACCCCGCCCGAATATATAATAAAAAAGCCTACACGGGCTTCTACTTACAAGGCTATGCCCACTTGGCGGTCTTTGGAATCTGCTTCGATGAAAATCGCGGTTGGGTAGGTGAGGGCGCCGGTGCCGGAGTAGGTGCCGGCTATGTGCTTCCTATCAGTAAGAGTGGTCGCTGGAAATTGGAGGTCGGCGCACAGTTAGGCTTCTTCCGCTGTAAGTACGACCCCTACCAGTTCGAGAATCCTGTGAATCTCGCCTATCGTGACGGACTCTACTACTATAAGTGGACACAGAAACCCGAACTGTTTAAGAAGCGTCAGTATCGTTGGAACTGGATAGGTCCGACGCGCATAGGAGTAACCTTGAGCTACGACCTGCTGTATCGTCGCATACAGAAGAAAGGCGTCAGCCTGAAGAGCAAAGAAAGGAGGGTAGAGCCATGAAGAAGTTACCCGTCATTCTGATGTTTATTCTGCTGGGCTTTGTCGGTTGTACACCCGAACCGCCTCTGCACCTCTACGACGAGGCTGCCGTGGACTTTGATCTGCCCGTTATTGACCTCTCTCTCGAAGTCTATTGGGACTACGAGATGACCTATGACGTGAAGTACGAGTGGGAGGCTGAATGGTACTATGGCTGGGATGAGATCGACACGGACATCTTCGGTGAGTTAGGCTATACAGAACCCAGCGTGTTCAATCTGCGCCGCTACTTTACAGGAGAAACACCCTATGCTCCGCATACCTCGGTACAGACCGATGTCATTTACGGCACCAACTTCCAGGGACGATATAATTGGGGCTTCTGGGATATGCTGATATGGAACGATGTCAAGACCCTTGATGGTGTACAGAGCCTTGTCTTCGATGAGGCAACGTCATTGGACTATGTCACGGCCTATACCAACCAGACCATGCAACAGTCACGCTATCAGGCACCCCGCTATACACGGTCGTTCTACTCCCCAGAGCCACTATTTACGGGCTATACACAAGGTATCGAGATCGATCCCACACTGAAGGACTTCGAGTACGACCCCGAGCGCAAAGTCTATGTAAAACGACTGAATATGGTGTTGGAACCTGTCACCTACATCTATCTGACACAGGTCATCCTGCACCACAACAATGGACGCGTCACCTCTACCGATGGCTCGTCGAACCTCTCCGGAATGGCCCGTTCAGTGGTGCTCAATACGGGAGTAGCAGGCTCTGATGCTATTACTGTCTATTATAATACGCGCATGAAGAAAGATTGCAAGAAGGATGGAGAGCTTGTCGACATCATTGGCGGCCGTCTGATGACTTTCGGCATCTGCAACCTGAATGCCAACCGCGTCTCCCGTGGTGTAGACATCAAGGATGGCAAGCGCCACTATATGGACTGCACTATGCAGTTTAACAATGGTATGGACTCTACCTTCGTCTTCGACGTCACCGACCAGGTGCGCAAACTCTATAAGGGTGGCGTTATCACGGTGGAACTTGATATGGACACCGTCCCGATTCCTCAGCGTTCCGGAGGCTCCGGCTTCAATGCGGTAGTGAAGGACACAGAAGATGGTGGAACCTACGAATTTGATATGTAACGAGATACAATAAAAATAGATATTAACAATGAAAAATGATACGACTATGAAAAGGAACCTTTTCTTCCTCGCGGCTGTGGTTAGTATACTGATTACCAGCTGCTCGGGTGACGAGCTTGCCACTTCGTCCCCTGTTACGACTAGTTCTGTTGTGCAGCGTGGCATCTCCTTTGGTGGTGGGTCCAGCGCTATCACTCGTGGTGACTTCTATGGCTCTGATGCTGCTACCAAGCTGGGTGGCAAGTTTGTAGTATATGGCACGAAGCATGTTGCTGCTGAAGATAACACAGCAGACAACGATGCCACAGTATTCAACAACTTCCAGGTGGCATATACTGCCTCTACGGCAGGTACTACCGCTTCTAACACCAGCGACTGGGAGTATGTTGGACAGCAGGCCTACGATGCTACACCAACCTTTCAGGGTATTAAGTATTGGGACTTTGGTGCAGCACAGGGACACACGTTCTATGCTTTCTCCAGCTCTGACATCAGCTATCCAAAGGACGAGGCTAACGACAAGGTGCTGGTGACCAAGGTTCTTGCTGATACACCAGCAGTTCCTGCCACAGGCTCTTTGTATAACAAAGGCTATGCTGTTATTGTCAAGGCTGGTGCAAACCTCAACAACCTGTTCTTCTCAGACCGCGTTCCCGTGGCAAAAGCGGATTATGAAAAGACCGTCAACTTCACCTTCCGCAATATCGGTTCCAAGGTGCGCTTTGGCTTCTATGAGACTGTCCCTGGCTATAAAGTTACCATCGACAAGTTCTACATCGATGATGCCAATGCTGCTGTTGTTACGAACTTCGCTACGATGAATGATGGGAAGACAGATGGCTTCTATGCTTCTCTGCAGAACGTGAAGATGGCTGCTAATCAGACTGTTAACGTCACTTACTATGACAACACGGATGCTGCCATCGAGAATCAGCCGAAGGTAAGCAATCCTACTGGTGGATATGATTACAATATTAAACTGGGTAGTGCATCAACGATTATTGGTAAAGAACTGGCAACCTCTTCTACTAACCCGACTTGGGTTGTTGAAGGAGGTGCTTACAGTACCGTATTCCCCTTTGAAGGCAATACCAATCCATTGCTGATGAAGCTCGACTTCACGCTGACAGCTGAGGATGGTTCACCAGATGTTATCCACGTTCGTGGCGCCCGTGCCATCGTTCCTGCTGCTTATGTTCAGTGGAAGGGTAACTTTGCCTATACCTACATCTTCAAGATTACCGACAAGACCAATGGTACTACGGGTAATGTTGACGTAAATGACGACCCCACAGATCCTGAGGGGCTGAAGCCTATCACCTTCGACGCCGTCGTAGTTGATGTTACCGAGGAGCGCCAGGAGACCATCACTTCTATCTCTACGAACAGCATTACGACCTATGCTGAGGGTGCTGTTGCCAATGAGTACAAAGCCGGAGAGCCCGTTTATGTTGCTGTGACAAATCATGCGGATGCCACTCATCCAGTGATTACTCCAACGGCTATTGGTACTGCAGCTACAGAGGCTCAGGTGTATCAGTTGAATAGAGCTGCTACAGAGGCAGAGGTATTTGCCCAGCTGACAGGCTCACCCATTGGTCTTACGTTGACAGCTGTTACAGGTGCTGAAATTGGAACGACTGTTCCGCTTGCTGACGGCTCTACTCCTGCTATCAGTAACGTGAAGTTCACGCCCGCTGCTGCAGGTACTTATGCTTATGTGTATACCAGAACGGCTTATGTCGCTCCGACCTACGAAGTACAGTCTGCTGGGACCTACGATTCCGGCAAGACCTACTACCTGAAGAGTGGTAGCAATGTGTACTTTGCTGTCCCAGTGGCCAGTGAGGCTGCCTTCAATGCCAACAAGGCTAACCTCTATCTGCAGACCGCTGCAGGTACTGCAGGTGTGTACGACATAAAGGTCATAAAAGTACAATAATATAATACAACAAGGTGTGCAAACAATATGTGTGTAAACCAATAACAATAATTTAAACATAGATGATGATGAAAAAGTATCTATTCATTACAACTGCTCTTTTAGCCTTAGCCAGTTGTTCAGAGGATTCCTTCGTGGGGGACAACAGCCCTAACACGATAGGTGAGAGTGCTACCGAAGCCATTAACTTTGGCTTTGATATGCAGAATGTTACGCGTTCAGGCGACATTGTGGGTTCTTCTGCAGCAGTGAAGTTACAGAACGAGTTCCTCGTATATGCTACCAAGCATATTTCTGCTGAGGCTGCAGATGCCACTAACGATATGGCCGTATTTACGAACTACAAAGTGGGGTATACTGAAAATTCTGCAGGTCATACTACTTCTAATACCAACAACTGGGAGTATGTTGGCCTCACCCCTTATGATGTAGCCAAGGTTTCTCCTGCAGCAACTCAACAGACAATTAAGTACTGGGACTATAGCGCAGAAAATGGTTATACCTTCTATGGCATTGCGTCAAAGAATGATATTACTAACGATAAGGTTACTGTCACCAAGACGACTACTGGTACCACTGTCTATGACAAGGGTTATAGTGTTGTCGTCAAGAGTGGTGCTGACCTGAGAAATTTGTACATAGCCGACCGTCTACCTGTTGCTAAGGCAGACTATAACAAGCCAGTGACTTTGAAGTTCCGTAACTTCGGTACGCAGGTGCGTGTTGGTTTCTATGAGACCATCCCGGGTTACAAGGTGAAGATAGACAATTTCTATACTGATGCCGATGCTTCTGCAGCTGTGACAACATTCACTCCGATGGTGGATGCTAATACTACAAACTTTGCTGCTGCTTTGCAGAATATCAAGACCGATGCAACATCCAATACCATTGCTGTCACTTATTACAATGGAACAAATGGTCCTGAGAACCAGGTGAAGTTGGGCGCAACAACTGTAGAATACAGCTATGCATTGACGCTTGGTACAGGTGTTGTTAGTGCTACAGAGTTGGCTACATCAGCCGCTACTCCTACATGGGATAATGCAGGAGGTGCCTATACCACCGTATATCCTTTTGAGGCTAACACCAATCCAATGTTGGTGAAGGTTGACTATACGCTGACTGCTGAAGATGGCAGTAATGAGGTAATCCATGTGACGGGTGCAAATGTTGTGGTTCCTACTCAGTATGTCAAGTGGAAGAACAACTTCGCCTACACTTACATCTTTAAGATTGCTCCTAACACCAATGGTACTACTGATGGTACAGTACAGGGCCTTTATCCCATCACCTTCGATGCTGTCGTCGTTGATGTGCAGGACAACAAGACTCAGGAGACTATTACTACCTTCGAGGACTATTCTATCACAACCTATGCTAATGGTTCTAAGGTTACGGTTAACAATGAGTACAAAGCTGGCGAAAACATCTATGTTGTTAAGACTAACAACTCTACTGGTGCTGTCGTAGCTCCTACTGCTATCGGTACAGAAGCTAACAATGTACAGGTTTATACCGCTACAACAACTGGCGATGCTATCTCAGAGGCAACTATCAAGGCTAACTTGACAGGCTCACCAAATGGTATTACCTTGACAGCGGTTGTTCCTGCTGCCACTCTCGTTGCTGACGGAAAAGTTCCCGCTGCCGATGCTACAAACTACGAATTTGGCTCTAACGGCGCTGTGAAGTTTACTCCTGGTGCTGCCGGAACCTACGTGTATGTGTTTACTCGTACTGTTCATGTCGCTCCGACTTATACAGCAGTTGGTGATGGTACATTTGATGGCAGTACGACCTACTATTTCAAGACAAGTGAGAATGTTTATTATCCTGCAGCAGGTATTAGCGCAGAGAACTTTGCAACATACAAAGCAAATCTGTATACTCAAACTGCAGCTGGTACACCTGGTGAGTATGATATCAAGATAATCAACGTTGTTGCTGGTTCTTAATCCACATATAAGTTAGAATAACATAAATACCTTATCAGTTATGAAAGTAAAGATATTTTACGCAGCACTGGCATTAGTATTATTTGCGGGCTGTTCAGACAATGACTATGTAGGCGACAAGAGCCTATTGGAGAATAATGGTGGCGGTGGAGCAATTAGCTTTGGCTTCGACGTACCAACACCCACCCGTGCTTCAGGTGCTGATGCTGCAACAAAGCTGAATAGTCAGTTCATCGTATATGCAGAAAAGAATGAGAGTGGAAAGGATGAACCTACCTCAGGTAATTTGGTGTTCCCTAACTACAAGGTTACCTATACTACTAACACAGCTTACTCCACTACCTCCAACACAAAGAATTGGGAGTATGTAGGTTTGAAGTGGAGCGAAACAGATGCTTCTAATGTGAAAATAGCAAATACACCTGTCACACAGAATGACCAGACTATCAAGTATTGGGACTATGCAGCATCCTCTTATACCTTCACAGCTGTATCTGCAAAGCCTGAAGACATCACAAATGGAAGAGTTGTTATCAACAAACTTACGAGTGACGATAATTCAAAGTATGAAAAAGGTTACACTGTGACTTTAACAAAGACATCAGGTACACCTGATGTTTATCCAAGTCTTGCCGACCTTTATTTCTCGGATCGTAATGAGATAACTTCAGGTACAGGTAAGGATCGTACTGCAACGAACGCCTATGGTGGAAATGTTACGTTTACTTTCCGCAATGCTCTATCTCAGGTTCGTGCTGGTGTCTATGAGACCATTCCTGGATATGCAGTAACAGCAATAAAGTTTTACGTTACTGGCGACACAGAAGCTAAAGTTAGTTCTACTTCTGCATTTGGTGTGATTGCCCCCAATATCGGAACTAATTACGAAGGAACTCTTACTGTTACTTATTACGACGAAACCGATGCAGATACTAAGAACCATCCGAAGTTCTCCTTCTCTGGAACTCCTGCAACCGATCTCATCCTTGGTACTAATATGAGTACACTTAGCACATCGAATACTCTTGGTATAACATCTGCTTCTCCTACATGGGATACCAATGGTGGTACCTTTACTTCCGTACTTCCTCAAATTGGCAACACCACTAACATGAAGTTAAAGGTTGATTATACTCTCTATAATTCAGTCACTGGCGAAACCATCAACATCACAGGCAAGACCGCTGAGGTTCCTGCTCAGTTTCTGCAGTGGAAACCTAACTTTAAGTACACTTATCTGTTCAAGATTACTGATGATGAACTCTATCCTATCACCTTCGATGCTGTTACTATAGAGACTGAGGATGGTACTGTTGAGTACATTAATACTTTAACAGAGCCTTCAATCACAACATTTGGTGTGAAGGGTGGCAAGTATGTTACAGGTAAGGAAGAATATGAGGCAGGTAGCGACATCTACGCAACCATCATGGATGGTAGCAGTGTGGCAGACTTCACATTCAATAGTCAAGCAGCAGGTGGCGTAAACGTATATCTGGCTACTACTACCGATGCCACCAACTTCCCGATTACTGAGGCTTCTGTTGCTGAGTCTCTTGCTGAGATTGCAGGTAGTAAGAAGATAACCACAGTTCTTAAGAATGCTGATGCTACTATGAGCTTCACTGCTGTACCAGCTAAGGTTACTACTGTACCTGCTGAGGATGGTACAACCAAGACCATCAATGCTCTGAAACTCACAGGAGCTGCAGCTACAACAGCCACAACTGCTTTGGTAGTAGAGTATATTAAGACCCCAGCTACGTACCATACTTCAAGTAGTACTTATTCGATGGCAGATGAAAGTGCATTCAATACAGAGATTTCTACAAATGGTAAACTGTATACTGATGCTGCTACAACAACCGAACTTACTTGGAGTGCTTACAATACAAATGAATCAAGTAGGACTGCTACTTACTTCAGACGTACATCTGTAAACACCGTAGGCGTTTATGCTTACAAGGTTATCAGAGTTGCTGCTCCTTAATATAGGAATTTAGTAGATAAGATAATGACTGAGCAAAAGCTGAAGAAACTGATAGGGCTAATGAGCCTCATGGGAATTATAGGCTCCATGGGACTTATGGGGTGTTCCTCGGAAAATACTGAGGAGCAGGGAAGTCCTACACCACCTCCAACGGAGGTGGCTATCAGCTTTAGCGGCAGTGAGAGTCAGGAGAATGCAGTGACCAGAGCAGCAGGCACCCCGCTGAGCGCTGCTGGCGTGAGCCAATTCCACGTCTGGGGCTATAAGAACATGGACTACAATGATGGGTCAGGGGCCTATGGCGGTACGCAGACCGTATTCCCTGGCTATCTGGTAGACTGGCACGATAATACGGCTGCCACAACAACGACGAACAGCAGCGGCTGGGAGTACATACAGCCCGGTTTGCCCGACCAGACCATCAAGTACTGGGACTGGGGCGCCAAGGCATATAGGTATTTCGCAGTGACGGGAACACCAACGCATACACTCAATGGTACTGCTCATGAGTTTACCTTTGCTGCTGATGCCAGCAGTATAGAAGCAATGAATACCACGCCGTATTTCACGCGACTGTGGTTCTCGACCGGAAATCAGGTGGCTTATCCTGACAAGCAGTTTGGCAAGCCTGTGACCTTAGAGTTCGTGAAGCCTTATACGCGCGTGCGGTACCTATTTAAATACGCGTACCCGCGCGAGGGTATTAAGTTGACGGAAAAGAGCTTTAAGCCATCAGACGGCAGCAAGCACATAGCCCGCAAGGGAACAGTGACAGTACACTACCCCACCGAAGGCACAGCCATCAAGGAGTGGTTTACCGTAACTCCAGTGACGGGTGCAGGTTCAGGGGAGTTGACAGAGTTCACCGAGGACTACGACCCGGACGATGACGGAAAGGTCTATTCAGGGACGAATGAAGGCTGGTACATGGTGCTCCCAAGAGACACTCAGGACAGCTATACGTTGTCGGTGAAGGTCAACGGAATTGCAAGAACGGCCGTCGTGCCAGCAGAATATATGCAGTGGTTGCCAGGCTACAGCTATACCTACATCTTCAAGATTACCGAAGAAGGCGGTGTGGAGATTGGCTGGGTAGAATATGCCGTGGTGCCCTGGATTGAGATGGAAGTCAGTAAATCTGTGTATAATTGGTAACTGAAAGTTGAAAGAAATAAAAACCATAGTAAGAATACTGGTACTCATGGGGCTTATGGTACTCATGGGCTGCTCGGCAGACTCTGAACTGGAGACGTCGGAGATGAAGACGGCTGCGGTAGAGGTGGCAAGTTATGCAAGGTGGTTTGACGAGGCCTATGGAACCAATAGGGCATGGGCTATTCCTTCTGGCTATACGGCATACGAGGGAGGAGAACAGCCTATCGGCATCGCCTTTACAAAGAATAGTGAAACTCCCCAGATTGGCAGCTTCTTTAAGAGCGGCGACAAGTGGCGCTCAAGCTTCGAAACAATTCCTTCAGGTACTTCTTACCTCTATGGATATATACCGGAATTGCCTGCCATCAGATATAGCATTATCGATCGTGATGGAGCTAATGCTGCATATGACGGAGGAGCTATCATGACCCTGCAAAATGTGCCCACCGTGATGCCTAACGACCTCTGCGTGGTCATTGGTGCCAAGCATGGTTATGATAAAGAACATGACGGTGATAACACCGAACCCCGCACGAATCGCCTGCGCCAGGGCGACTTTAGCTTTACGGCAGCAGGCTCTGCTACGGGCAACTATGTCTTCCTGCTCTTCGACCACCTCTACGCTGCCCTGCGCATCAGGATGAGAATGCATGACGACTATGCAGCGCTCCGCACCATCAAACTGAAGTCGCTGCAATTGGGTACTATGGCTGATGCTTCGACAACCAGACAGAAGACCGATATCACCATCAGCCTGCAAACTACAGATGGTAGTGTGAGTCCCATCACTGATATCACGTATGCTCAACCCGACAAGTATCCAGTCATTGACAGCACAGGTTTGGAGTTCTGGTCAGATCCTGCAGGTACAGCGCTAACTACTGATTTCCAGCCATTTATCGGTCACTTTATGCCGACGGGAATTACCAAGTTCATCCTGACCAGCACGTACGATGTGTATGACAGAAAGGGTAACTTGATTCGAGTAAACTGTAAAGCCACGAACACCATGGTACTGAAAGACATGCTGACAGATCAGACCGTGACAGAACGTGGCAAACGATATACGATTAACATGACCATCCAACCGACATACCTGTATATGTTGTCGGAGCCAGATTTGGACAATCCAACGGTTATTATTAATTGATAATTGAGAATTGACGATATGAGAAGATATATTACCATAATGATGATGATTCTCCTGAGCACGATAGTAGCGCAGGGGCAGATTAAGATTGGTGGTAATGTGTATGGTGGCGGTAACCACGCTGAGGTACGAGGCAGCACGAAGGTGACCGTATTGAAGGGTGACATTGGTGCTGTGATGGATCCAAATGCCGTACGCCCACTGGCAGATCCCAGTGGAAAAGTGTTCGGCGGTGCCCGTATGGCCAATGTGCGTGGAAGCTCATTCGTCAATATTGATGGCGAGAACGCCACTGGCTATATCCTTATCAATCAGGTCTTTGGCGGTAATGATATCGCTGGACAGGTAGGTACTGCAGCGGCAGTAGAAGAGGATATTCCTACGGAGTTGACAGCCGTCAAGCGTGTTCCAGCGGATGATACAGATTATAAGAAGAATGCCGTTGACAACACTTTCAATAGCTATGTGCGTATAAGTACAAAGACGAAGGACCCCAATGATCCGGCTTCATATTATACTCAGGACGAGATAACTGCCGCCTCAACGAATCCTGAGGCTGCTGCATACGGTAAGGACACAACCGACATCAAGCCCGCGGATGATGCGGAGAAGGTATATATTGGTCAGCTCTTTGGTGGCGGTAATGGTGACTTTGACTACGAACAGACTCCTGGTCCAGCAGCAGGCAAGGTGACACATAGAATCTATAACTGGAGTGACAAGTCCCATCAGTATCCTATTGCAGAACTCGTAACCAACGAGGGTGAGGTGGGCTTCCAACTGCCTGAGCTGAATAAGACCTATCTGGAAATCAAGGGCGGCTCTATCGTCTATGGTTATGGAGGTGGTAACAACGCTACCGTGAAGAAGCAGAATATTATCCACATCGATAACCCCAGTGCGGTGGTGAACTATATCAAGGTGGATGCCAACGGCAACGAAGACGCCAATGGCACCGACCTGCTAACAGAAGCCCGTTTCAAGGAGATGGGTATCAACACCACTTTCTCATTCCCCAGTAGTGGTGCTTATCAGATAGGCCGTTTCTTTGGCGGTAACAACAAGGCCGAGATGTCTATCCGTCCTACGTGGAACCTGCTCGCTGGTAAGGTGCGTAACCTCTACAGTGGTGGTAACAAGGGCTCTATGACCTCTCCCGAGGGCTTGCTTCTTGAAATCAAAGACTACTCCACCCTTATCGTCGATAACCTCTATGGCGGTTGCCGTATGGCAGACGTGAAGCCAACGGTGGACGGCAAATATTTGCCTTGTACAAACCTGCCAGGCTATCACTTCCCGAGTGAATTGTCAGCCCGTGTTTTGATTAAGAGTGGACATATTAATAATGTATATGGTGGTAACGACGTGACAGGTACGGTCTATGGCGGTAATGCCGTCGGTATCAATACCACCGTCTATGGAGATGTCTATGGTGGCGGTAATGGTGCTTATCCCTATACAGACTCTCCATCCAATGAAAACGATGACACCTATGGCGACTTCTACTATGGCAATACAGGTTCAGGTACTGAGGGTCTTAATGCCTTCCGTCCGAATGCCGAGCAGGTGTCTATCCATCTGGTAGGTACTGAAGAGCACAAGACAGTCATCAAGGGTTCTGTCTTCGTCGGAGGGAACTGTGCATCGTTGGCTACCAAGAAGCCTCAGCCACTGGTAGAGTTGAAG
>Ga0310691_10002045_pt1 | contig 28368 bp, 23 predicted proteins | sample 176DNAGHGlowgp2_FD_203887 | JGI IMG/M metagenome (GOLD analysis project Ga0310691, IMG submission 203887) | Sheep rumen microbial communities from Palmerston North, Manawatu-Wanganui, New Zealand - 1766 DNA GHGlow gp2 (v2) (version 2) | ecosystem: Host-associated > Mammals > Digestive system >... | reverse complement strand
CATATCCCGTATGCAGCATCTCAGCAGCACGATTCCCGCAGTCAGCGCAGATATAGGCATCCAGCATCCGCAGATTCAGCAGTTTCGGCAGCTTTTTACCGCAGAGCGGACAGGTTTCCGGTTTCTGCACAGTATTGTATGCCTCAATTTCCGAAGCGTACCGATTCAGCATTTTGCGAATCTGTGATGCAGACATGAATTCTGCATCATTCTCACGGCATACAAGCCGCAGTTTTTTACTGCACGCATCACAATAGGAGCCGTCTTTGCAGCTACTTCCGATTCCCTTATACGGATTTCCGCAGACGGCACAGTTTTTTTCTGCCATACCGCATCCTCCTTTATCTGCTTACAAGTAATAGTATGTATGATTATTTCATTAACCAATAATCGTTATGCATGATAGTTGCAAATAAATCCTGTGTCTATCATAGATACAGTGGTCAGTGACTTACTATAAGCACCTGACCTTTGCTATCATCATATATGGTATTAAGCAGAAAACGCCCTGCACAAGCAAGACGTTCTCTGGTGTACTTTTCAGCCTTATTGCTTGCTTCTTACAGAATAGTATAACATAATATCTGCGAAAAAGCAAGAGTATTGGCGTCATGCAATCTCCCACACAATCGTCACTGTGTCAGCAACTTCAATGTCATCAGGCACAATGTCCATATCGCAGCAGGCTTCCTCACAAGCGGCCGGAGCCGGAGCGCAAGCCTTCATAAGACGGTTCATAGGGCTGACCTCAAATTCAATTTCACCCCAGGAGTAGTCAATGCTCTGAATGTCTTTCAGAGTGACGCCCGCCGCTGCTGTGATTACTGCCGCCTTTTCTTTCGCATCCTTGTCGGGACTCCATGGCTTTGTTAAGTGGCTCGATAAGGGCAAAGCCGTTATTGCAATCAGTGATCGAAGAAAATCAATTGACACATTCCGGTTTACTTTTTTTCTAAAGAACACTTAGTTATAATCCACAGGCGTATTTGTGATAGAGCGATATCTATACATAGTCACCGGAGTGTTTTTTGTATAGCGTATATCGAGATACGGACTGATCCGGTATGTGATTGGATTAATGATTTCTATTGTTATCCTGCTTTTTGGAATAAGAATAAACTCGTTTTTGACATAGGCTTTTATAAAATACTGTGTTCAAGGATAGTTGTAGAATCATATGAATAAAACAGCCCCGCACCACTGAAAAACAGTTATGCGGGGATTGCTCTATCTGTTCACTTTTCAATGATGATCGTCACACCGGACTTGAACCGGAATTTCTAAAAGAACATTGTAACTTTGATTCAAAACTCATAAAGGACGGTATAATAATGAAAAACAAACTCTTTGACCTTGCGGCAAAACGACGGTTGGTACTGGAGATAAGCCCTTGCATTTCTCCATATATTATGCTAAAATAGAGTTAAGAACTAGATTCACATTAAATAATTCATGAGAATGAGGGCGATTCTGGGTTATCAAACTCGGAATAGCCCTTGGATTTCTTCCCTCCAACTACATAAGGTCGGGTGCTTTTAGTAAGTCAAAGCGCACTGTATCTCCGGGAGACACTGGATTTATTCCCAAGAACGGCGAAAATCCACTTCACGATAATCTCATCATTTCTACATAAGAGAAAAAGTGCCGAATTTTCGGCACTTTTCTTATGTTCTCTATTTTTCCCTTGACATCAAAACTACGCACTCAACGTGACCCGTCCTCGGGAAGAAATCAGCGGGGCGCAGGACATCCGCCGCATAGCCGTGCTCATGGAGATACGCAGCATCTCTCGCGGCGGTTGCGGGATTGCAGGAGATCATCACGATCCGCGAGGGCGCCATTTGCAGGCAGGCGTCGAGCGTGACCGTATCGCAGCCCTTGCGCGGCGGGTCAAGCACGATCACATCCGGATGAATCCCCTCCGATGCAAACCGCGCCGCGATTTCGCCCGCATCGCCCGCATAGAATTCCGCATTTGTGATACCGGCGCGGGCAGCATTCTGCTTTGCGTCGGCAATCGCCTGCGGCACGACCTCGACGCCGATGACCTTGCCTGCGGCGTCCGCCATCGAAAGCCCGATTGCGCCGGCTCCGCAGTACAGATCAAGCAGAAGCTCGTCCTTTTTCGGCGCTGCAAGCCGTTTTGCCTCGGCAAAGAGCCGCTCTGCCTGCGCCGTATTGACCTGATAGAAGCTCTGCGGGCTGAGCGACACCGGCACGCCGCAGAGCGTATCCGAGACGGTCCCGCTGCCGCACAGACAGCAGGTTTTATCTCCGAGAATTACATTTGTGCGCTTTGGATTCAGATTCAGCATCACCGATTTGATATCCGGAAATTCGCGCATCAGCGTCGCACCGACATTGCCGAGCTGTTCGCGGATCCGCGCAGAATCGCGCGCAGTGACAAAGCAGACCATGATTTCGCCGCTGTGACAGCCGCGCCGCAGATACAAATGCCGCAGCACGCCGCTGCCGGATTCCTCGTCATATGGCGTGATGCCGGGGCAGTCTGAACGGAGCAGGCTTTCGCACCGGCGCAGAATCTCGCCGAACACCGGCGGCTGAAGCAGACAGTCTGTCATCGGCACAAGGCGGTGCGAGCGGGGCGCATAGAGCCCGAAGCACAGCGCTCCGGTTTCCGGATGCCGCCCGCAGGGATACTGTGCCTTATTGCGGCAGCCTGCGAGCTCCCCGGCGCCGAAAATCGGCAAAATTTCCTTCGGCGTGAGATGCCCGATGCGCGCAAAGGAATCCGTCACAAGCTGCGCCTTGAGGCGGCACTCTGCCTCATAGGAAATATGCCGAAAGACACACCCGCCGCATTTGCGGAAATGCGGGCAGTCAGGCTCAATCCGGTCGGGGGAAGGCGTCAGGATTTCCTCGATGATGCCGTATGCATAGGAGCGCAGAACCTTGACAATGCGCACGGTCAGCACATCGCCGACGGCGGTCTGCGGCACAAAAACTGCAAGACCGCAGAAGTGCCCGACGCCGTTGCCTTCTGCGGTCATACCAGTGATATTCAGCGAAATCAGCTGATTTTTGCGCACGGCTGTATCCGATGCGCCCTGCTTCATCTCAGCTCTGTGCCGCATGCCGGACAGAATGCGTCCTGCTTGGAATTGAGCTTGCCGCAGTTCGGGCAGGTAATTGTGCCGTCTTTTTGGAGGCTGCGCTCTGCTTTGAGCATTGCCTGACGCAGCTCCGAGATCCGGTCGGTCAGTGCATTGATTTCATCCATGCTGTCCGAACCGTTGACGGCTGCTTCATAAGCAGCCTTGCCATATCTGCGGTAGGCATCGTTCAGCTGCGAACGGAGCCGGGCACGCTCGACCATTGTCTTCGAGCCCTCGATCGCACCGGCAGTCTTTTCAGCCGCTGCATCCAGAATACTGCGGATTCCGCCCTTTGTTTCATCAAAAATCATCTCAAACACTCCTTTTCAGATCAGAAAAACGGTTTCGGAATTACTGTTCAAATTTCCACGGCGAGCCCTTTGTGTTCTTCTTGTTCGAGGAGCTCTCCGTTTTGGACATCATGATGATAAAGAGGATCACGTTGATGACCACGACTGCACCGCAGATGATTGCGATTGTCGTCCACTCTGTCTCTTTGACGATCAGCCAGATGAACAGCGCGGTCTGCACGACTGCGAAGCAGAGCAGCAGCATTTTGATTGTGAACCATGTTTTGTAGTCCTTCTGATATTTGGTCAGATGCGGCTTCATATAGCGCTGGGAGATGCGGTCAAAGCCCTTTGCCTCACCCTTGAGGCGCAGTGCGGTTTTCTTCGATTTGTTGCCGAGCAGAATGCCCCAGAGCATATCGCGGACAATCGCGTAAGAGATCAGGGTCAGCCCGACGGCGACCATTGCGAGCAGAACAGAGCGAAAATCAATTGTATCCATTGTTTTGTACCTCCGGTAATATGATATTTAATATTGTTTCTCAGCCGCGGCGCAGGATCCTTTTCGCGGTCTGCACAAGCGGGCTGAAATTGATGAGCATCATGAGCAGCAGCGCCGATGCCAGAAACGCCCCGTAAAACGCGGGCTTTGTCTGCACAACCCGGCACATGGTAAACAGAATCGTCAGGTTGCTGAAAAAGCGCAGATGATTGACGCGGAACGGAATCAGCTTTCTTGTGTCCACAATGCGGATCAGATAGCAGACAAAATAGCTGATAAAGGTTGCTGCAATCGCGCCGTGTACGCCGTATTTGACAATCAGCACGGCATTCAGGAACAGATTGAGCACGGCAGCAACGAGACTCGACCACAGGCTGCGCTGCGTCTGCTTCGAGACCGTGTAGATGCTGGAGAGGAACTGGTTGAAGCACATCATCAGCACCGCGATGACCAGCACGGGCGTATACTGATACGCCGTTTTATAGGCAGGATCTTTGTTTGCGCGGATCAGGAATTTTGTCAGCGGGATATCAAACGCGATGATGAAGCCTGCCGCAAGACAGAGCATCGCCATATATGCGTCATAGACCTGCGAATAGAATTTCGACCTGCCCTTTGAGTTGTTCTCGGCGATCGCGCTCATATTCCATGCCTGATAGAAAATTGTCGAGACCATCGAGATGAGATTCGGAATTTTAGTTGCCGCGCCGTAAACGCCGGCGTCCCGCGGGGTCATGATATGCCGGATAAAGATGCGGTCAGAGAAGCCGGTGATAATCCAGAGAATCGCGGTCGGAATCAGCGGGAGCGAGAACCGCACCATGACCTCCAGCAATTCCTTATCGACATAATCCCGGCTGAAATATTTGCTGTGTCCGGCGAACAGCCAGACGGTAATGCCGGAGCACAGGTCGGAGAGCATCACAGAGAGCAGAAAGCCCGTGACGCCGAGATTCATCCATTTGATGAAGATGACATTGAACAAAAACAGCGAAAACGTACACAAAATGCCGTCTGCGGCATAGAGCTTGACAAAATTCCGTGCGCGGGCAAACTGCGTCGAGAGCTGACGGAAGCAGGAAATGATGATGTATCCGACGAGCAGCGGCACAAAAGGCCGGATATCGCGGTACAGCAGCAGAAGCGGCGAGAGCAGGATAAACCCGCCCGACCCGGCAAGCAGCACCATGACCGCATTTGAGAAAACTGCCTGTTTTTCGTAGTTTTTATCGAGCCCGTAGCGGATGATCGCGTCCGTAATGGAAAAGCTCACAACCGGAATCAGCAGATTGGCGCACATTTCGAGGATCTCCTTCGTATTGAAGGCGCCTGCATCATCAAGGTTCGCTGTATAGAGACGCGTCAGCAAAAAGGCAACAATCTTCGAGCCGATATTGCCGATCGCGAACACCGCAGTATTCACCGCAAGGGTTTTATATTTATTCATGCGCACACGTCCATAAATTTGATTATACATCATTATTATAGCAAATTTTTCGGCGTTCGTCAACAGGTTTTCGGTCGGATTTTGGAAATTCGTGCAGAAAGCGCCTCTCCGGCGGTATTTTACATCCGGGAGAGGCGCGTTTCGTGCAAATTTGATGCGTTCATGCGGGGCCGAGCAGAATCGGCTGAATCTGCTCACCGCGCAGCGCCGCCGCGACGGCATCGGGCAGCAAATCATAATCCGCGACGAGCGACTGCGGTTTTTTTTGCGGGTTATCCTGTCCGAAGGGGACAAAGTAATAGTGGCGGCGGTTCAGCAGGTCGCCGAGATTGCGCGCAGAGCCGGACAAGCCGTCGTTCGTCGAGACGCAGAGAATCACGGGCTTGCCGCCGCGCAGGTGCGATTTCACCGCCATCGGAACAGTGCCGTCCGTGATGCCGTTTGCGAGCTTTCCGAGCAGGTTTCCGGTACACGGACAGACGACCAGCGCGTCGGTCATCGCTTTGGGACCGATCGGCTCCGCCTGCTGAATACTGCGAATCAGCGTGCCGCCGCCGAGCGCGGTCAATTGCTCAAGGAATTGCTCGGGTGCGCCGAATCGCGTCCTCATTTCGGCGAAGTGCTCGGAAACAATCGGAAGCAGTGCAGCGCCCGCCTTTACACACGCCTCAGCAGCCTGCATGGCGCGGGCGGCATTGCAGAAAGAGCCGCAGACGGCAAATCCCAGCCGGCAGCCGGAGAGGTCAGCCATCGCAGCCGCCCCCTTCCGTGAGCATCTCGCAAACTGTCTGTGCAACAATTTCGCCCGCTGACACCGGCGACATTTTACCCGGCAGCGACAGCGCCCAGATTACCTGCAACCCGAGCTCCGATGCGGCTTCAAAGTCAACCCCGGATGGCAGCGGAGACCGATTCGGTACGCTGCCAGAGCTTGAGCCGTCCGCGTTTTCCGCATTCTGCGACACAACCGAGTCTTTGAAGCAGCGAGAGAAACAGTCTGCACGGCATCTCCGGCTGATGCAGCACTTCACAAAGCTCCGGCAGAGTGAACGCTTCCGGGAATGCACGCGGCAGCAGCGCAGCATAATCCTCCGGCGATTCGAGCATCCACAGTGCATGGAGCGCAAGCGGCATCCGGTCGAGCTTATATTTTCTTCCGCGCTTCCCTGCGACGGAATACTCCGCGAGCTCAACGCCGCAGACCGCAATCCGGAAATTTACGTTTGTCATATAATCCCGCAGCGTGTAGATCTCACGCATTGCCGAATACACAGATTCATGCTTTGGCGATCTGCGCTTTGAGAGCAGTTCGCCGTTTTCATCGACACGCAGCAGCCATTTGCCGACGGCAACCGGATGCACGACGGTCACGGGGCAGAGGGGAAGAAAGGCGTCGAGTTTCGGTTTCAGGCGCGAAAGTCCCCGTGTCTGCACCTCGATTACGCCTTCCTCCGTTACCGCATCTGCGACAAAGCTGCCGAGCGGACGCTCATGCGTTTCTGGATCGGGTGCAAAGTAATATTTCAGCGCAAGATGCAGCGTCTTTTCGCCGAGTGTGCCGATTCCTTTTCCGCCGGCATCGCGTTCTGCGGCGGCGATTGCAGCAGCAAAATCGTCCATATAATCCTCCGAAAAAAAGCACAGTGCCGAAGAAGCACTGTGCTTTTTGAAAATGCCGATTACTCCTTAACACCGCCGGCAGCGACACCGCCGATGATGAATCTGGACAGAATGATGTAAATCAACGCGACCGGAATGATCGAGAAGAAGATCGCGAAGTTTGTAGCACCGTGGTCGATCGAGTTCTTGATGCCCTGTACGCCGCGAACCATGATCGGCAGTGTCCACTTTTCCTTGCTGATGAGGACGAGGTTCTGCGTGTAGTAATCGTTCCACTTCTGAATGAAAGCGAAGATTGCCTGCACAGCGAACGCCGGCTTCATCATCGGGATCGAGATGGTCAGGAATGTACGGAACTCATTGGAACCGTCAATTCGGGCTGCCTCAATGATGTCAAGCGGGAAGGACGACAACATATATTGTCGCATGAAGAATACGATAGCCGGTGGTGCGATCGACGGCACGATCAGCGGAATGAAGCTGTCCTCCAGATGGAACACATTGAGCATATGGAGGAAACCGACCGTAGTGACCTGTGTCGGGATCATCATAACTGCGATAATAAAGACGAATGCCGGACCCTTGAGCTTGAAATCGTAAACCACGAGACCGTAAGCCGTCATGCCCGCGAAGAACACGGTCAGGGCAGCGCAGCCGCCTGCGACGAGCAGGGAGTTGAAGATACCGCGAAACGGACGGAAGATCTGGTTGTAGTTTGTATCGGTAGTCAGGGTCTTATAGTTCTGGAAGAAATGGGAACTCGGCAAAATGTGGAAGTGGCTGGATTGCTGGTTATTCAGGGAAGACTGAACAAAGATCAGCCACAGCGGAGCCAGACAGATGATCGTCAGGATGACGAGCACGATGTAAATCAGAATGGATTTAATCAGGACTTTGGTCTGATAACCGCCCTTATCCGAATCATATGTTACCTTGCTCATATGCTGAATCCGCCTCCTTTCGCTCTGCGCTTGGCTTCTTTTATCGCTTCCCTGCGCTTTCTGTTCTTTTCGATTGCATCCTTATCGCGCTGGACATAGAAGACCAGAGCGCCGAGGACAGCGGTCACGAAGAACAGGCAGACGGAAGCGGCACCGGCCCAGCCGTAGCACTTTGCGGCGTCCGTACCGGTAAACTTCTCATAAATGAAGCAGGCGACTGTTTTGATACTCGGGATCGTGGTATCGCCGTTATTCAGCATATACGGGATATCGAACATCTGGAGACCGCCGATCATGGAGGTCAGCAGCGTGTAGACCATAATGGTCTTCAGCAGCGGGAATGTAATGCGCCAGAAGGTCTGGGAAGCATTCGCGCCGTCGATCTCGGCAGCTTCAAAGAGCGATTCATTGATGCCCTGAATACCGGACATGAGCATAATCATGGTATTGCCGAACCACATCCAGATCTGGATAAACATAACGATCAGACGGGCCGGCCAGACGGATGAAAGACCCAGCAGCACACCGGGATTCTTCGGCTTAAAGATGACATTGAAAATACTCGACGGATCTGCACCGAGCAGGGCATAGAACAGACCTGCGACGGAAGCAGCCGTGATAATATTCGGCAGGTACATAACGACCTTGAAGAAGCCCTTGCCGGGCATCTTGACATTCAGGTCAGTAAACCAAACTGCAAGCAGCAGGGAAAGTGCGATCTGCGGGAGGAAGTTGCCGCCCCAGATAATAAAGGTGTTCTTGATGGAATCAAAGAACTGATCGGTATTGGTTCCGCCTTTGAACAGGATATCCTTATAGTTCTGCCAGCCGACCCAGTCATTACCGGAAACATGGCGGGCGATAACGCCTTTACTGAAGCCGTTTCCGTAGAAGGAGAGCCGGAATGTCTCGAACAGCGGGTATACCATAAAGAGAAAATAAACGATAAAGAACGGCAATATGAATATATAGCCGTACTTTGCATAACTGACAGATTTAATCCGCCTTTGTGCAGCAGTAGCCATTCAGCACACCCTTTCAAGAAAAAATTAGTGAAAATCACATCAACAAATGAAAATATACACCTATTGGGCATAAAGCCCAATAGGTATATATTCGGTTATGCTGTTTTGCGGATTCGCATTTGCATGTTCATCCGGTTTTCGGATTTCTCCGTCAGGAATTAGCCGACCTGGAGATCCGGAACGTTTGCCTTGACGTCAGCCTTGAAGCCTTCGATTGCCTCGTCAGCGGACTTGAAGTTGCCCTCGACGTACTTGGTGATGTTCTGGTTGAAGTAATCCTTCAGGACAGAGTCATAAGCGGTAACATTGTCCATCTTGATGTTTGCTGCTGCATCAAGGAAGATGGCGAACTGATCCTGACCGCCGATGTAAGCGTTCTTGTTGGTGCCGGCATCAACAATCGCCTTCATAGCTGCCGGGCTGTTGAGGAAGTCGCCGGAGTACTCAGCATACTTCTTCATGGTGTCAGCATTGATGGTGAAGAACTCAACGAAGTCGTGAGCGATCTTACCGCTGTTTGCCTTCGGAGAGAGTGCGAGCCAAGAACCGCCCCATGCGTAGCCGGACGGGCCCTGAGTGAAGCCCCAGTTGGACTTGAACGGACCGTCAACAACCCACTCGGTAGCATCATCAGGGGTCTTGCTGTTGCCCTCGAGGTCGTTCAGAGTGCCGTTCTTACCGAAGCACCATGTGCACTGGAAGATACCCATGGTCTGGCCGTCCTGGACTGCCTTGTCCCAGGTATCCCACTGAGCAGCCTTGGTGACATAACCGTTGTCATAGTACTCCTTAGCAAGGTCAGCATACTGCTTGCAGAAGTCGTCGATGACGAGGTTGTACTGATCGTCTGCCCATGCGGTGGAGCGATTGTACTGCCAGACCTGCCACATACCGCCGAGGGTATCGACCATAGCCATGTTCTTCTGCTCCTTAACCTTCTTAGCGGACTCAGTGAAGGTGTTCCAATCCTTGACATACTCCTGGAACTCAGCCGGAGTCTTTGCGCCGAAGACTTCCTCAGCGATGTCAGTTCTGTAAACATAGCCGCCCGGAGTTGCCTGCCAAGAGGAACCCTTGATGACGCCGTTGCTGTTGGTGCCGACCTTCTTAACGTACTCATAGCCGTTGTTGAAGTCTGCCTCAGAGAAGCCGAGGTCAGTCAGCGGAGCGGTCATGTCGTCCTTGTCGATGTAGTCTCTGATCCAGTCTGCTTCCAGAACGAACAGGTCAACGTCCTTGCCGGAGTTGAAGTATGTCGGATACTGGTCGCGAGCTTCCTGGCCCTTACCGCCGACCTTCTCGAAAACGAGGTTGTCAGCAGTGTAGTCAGTGTTGTCAGCGAAGACCTTGAACATGTTCTTCAGGTCGTTGTCGGTCCAGCACAGAACGGTGAGCTTGTCATCATCGCTCTTAACCTTGTTCTCCGGGCGCTCTGCCGGAGTATCAGCGGTGCTGGACTCGCCGCCCTCAGAGCTCTCTGCGGTGCTGGATTCGCCGCCCTGAGAGCTTTCTGCGGTGCTGGAGCTGCCTGCATCGGCAGTGCTGGAGCTGGAATCATCGCCGCAAGCAACAAAAGCAGACGATGCGATTGCAAGAGTAGCAATCAGAGCCAGGGACTTCTTAAGCTTGTTCATTGTAAGTTTCCTCCTTCATTTTGCTGCGAAGAAATAATTGCTGCGTTCGCAGCTTTGAAATTGTGTACCTGCTTTGCGCAGGCGTGAAATTTCGCTGCGTTATGCGCAGCCTTCGGGAGCGAATGCCGCGAATGATGCGGTTCGTTCCTGATGCAACACGGACTTATGCTCACTTGCCATCTGGTGTCAGGCTTCCGTCCGGCAGGCTCCGCGCCGTCCATGTTTTCATACTGTAAATATACACGAAAAACCGCCAAAAGTCAATGCTAATCATCAATTCGTCATCTTATTTGTAGCTTATGACAATTAGAAGAAACATTTTGGACTGCAATTTATGCAGAATTTGACCTTTGAAACGGTTTTTTTATGCTTTTTTTCGAGTTTATTACAATTTGGTTACAAAGCACACCCTAATTCTTACAAAATGGGATTCCGGTTTTTTCGCTCCGTAACCCGCCTGATGTCTGAATTTTTGCTGCTTTTCTGCCGAAATACGAAATTCCGTCTTTGTAATCGGTTTGGCGCGGCAATCTGTACTTGACCTTTTCGGAATTCTGTTGTATACTATATATAGTATGCTTTGGAGGTTAGCTTATGGCACATTTTCCGTTTTCCGAGCGTCCTCATCTGCTTGTCCTGACCTGTACGCATGTGCTGGAGGGCGCAGACGTCACGCTCTGCTGTCACCATTTCAATGATAACGCATGGGAATTCGTCTGCGGCGAAACCCACACCGAGGAGGAGGCAATTGTCCTCAGCATCGGCGAGCTCTGTGAGATGGACCCGACGCTGCACTTGCTTTCTGACCTGCCCGTCGGCGCCTGCGCGATCCGCAAAAGCCGCGCATATGCATGGCAGACCGGCAGAATCGCCGGCGAGGATTTCTATCCAGCCGCAGAATCGCGGATGTAGGACTCGCCCTCGACATAGAGCCAGTCCGCGAGCACATTCATAATATTTATTCCGCTGAGTGAATCGACCAGCGTCAGCTCATAGAAGCTCGTGAAGCCGCCGATCCGCTCCCGGACATCCAGAATCGCATCCGCCTGTGCTTCGCGCAGCCCCGGAATCGCAAGCAGCTCCTCCCGCGTCACCCGGTTCATCTCAAAAGGACCCTGCGGCGCGGGTTCCTTTGTTTCCTCTGTATTTTGCGGGATTGGAACCGGCGCATTCGGCGGGGCGGTCTGCTCCGGCGGCAGCTCGCCCGGGATCTCAAATTCCTGCATCACAGCCTGCATCCGCACTTCGCCGATCCCGTTGATGCGCAGCAGATCGCTTCTGCTCCGAAAGCCGCCGCAGTCTTCCCGCGCTGCGATAATTGCCTTTGCGGTCTCGATTCCGATTCCCGGCACGCGCATCAGTTCCTCAGCCGTTGCCGTATTCAGGTTTCGGTTGAGCGGCAGTGCGGCGATTGTTGTTTCGGTCGGTTTTGCTGCGGTTTCCGCCGGTATTGTCTCGGTTTCGGTCTGCTCCGGAAAATTGCGGATATTCTCCGCCTGATACTCCGCAACAGGCTCCGGCGTTTCGGCGGGCTCTGTAAATATCGCAGCAGCCAACGCCGTCAATATGGCCAAAAGCGCAGCGACAAAGAGTACGGCATTCCCGAGTTTGCCTTCCACATCCGTCACCCGCCTTTCGTCCGTATCCGACATCGCAGGAGTTTTTCATCCCGTTTCTCCGGCAATTATACCGTCTCCGGCGCCAGCCCCGCCCGGCTTGGAAGCCAGATCGAGAATCAGCGCGTCTTTTCGTACTTTTTGCAGCAGATTCCTGTCCATGATCTTCGCCGGCACCGTGTTGATAATCAGGGTGAATTCCGGCAATGCCTGCTCCAGCATGGAAATCGGAATACCGCGGCATCCGCCGCCTTCGCTCCGCGTAAGGCCGCAAACGGAAACCCGCCGCCGTACCCCGCCTCTTTTATAGGTGCCTCCGGCGGATTGGAAGTGGGGACGCCCCTCGCTTCGCTGTGTCGAGTTTGCTGCGCAAACATCGAGCCCCCATACCCCTGCCAGAGGGATACTATCCCTCTGGACTCCCGCTTCTGCTCCGCGCCTGTACCATAAAGGGACTGACGCGGAGCAGCAATGGGATTCCAAAGGGTCAGTGATCCTTTGGCGGGGTTTGGGGCGGAGCCCCATTATCAATGCATCGCAGATACCCATAAAGAGGCGGGATACGGCAGCGGGGGTCAGTCGCGCCAGCGGCGGCGGAATGCGAGACAGGTCACATTCTCCGCCTTTTTGAACTGTTTGGAAAAATAGCTCTGGTCATTGAACCCGCAGAGTGCCGAGATTTCCTCGACAGATTTATCAGTAAACCGGAGCAGGCGTTTTGCATAATTGATTCGCAGGCCGATAATATGCTGGAAGATTGTTTCACCGTATGCACGCTTAAATTCACGCGTCAGGTAATATTTGCTGATATCAAAGCGCTTTGCGAGCTCGTCAAGGCGGATATCGGATGTAAAATTCGCGTCGATATGCGCCAAAACGGTCTTGAGCTTCGCCTGAAGCGCCGAATCGGTTTCCTCGGAGATGCTGTTCACGGTCAGCAGTGTTGTGAGAAGATTGACCAGCAGCCCGGAGGTCAGCACCTCGGTGTCCGCATAGGTTTCGGCATTGAGCCGCATCAGCTCCTGAAGCAGCGACACGAATTTCAGTGTCGAGACCGGATGAAACACCGGCGGAAGCTGCGCGGTAAACAATTTATAGTATTCCTCGGTTGTGCAGCCGTTGAAATGCACCCAAAGCAATTCCCACGGCTGCTGCGCATCGCTCTGGTAGGAATGCGGGGCGCGGCAGTCGATAAAGAAGCAGTCGCCGGCGCTGAGCCTCCGGAGCTGCCCGTCATAATTCAGGCTGCCTTTTCCGTCAAGCACAACGGCAAACAGAAACGACTGAAGATTCTGGCGGCTGGTGTGATGGCTGTCGCCCGCTTTCAGATGGCCGCACTCCTGCAAATAAAAAAACGCACGGCGTGCAACGGCACTCGGAGTTTTCATGATCCGGCTGTCGAGCGGATTCGGAACGTGCTCTGCTGTATGCTGCGGCATTTTTCTCCCTCCAATTTACGTCTTTTCCCGGAAATTCCGGTATTCTGCTATTATTATAAACCTTTTTCCGACAAGTTTCAACCTGTTTTTTTGTAGAATATTGCGTGCAATTTTTGTGCAATTTGCAACAATGCCATAATTGGGGCAAGTTTTTCTGAAAATTTGCCCGGATTTGCCTTTTGGATGCGCCGGAAAAACACAAGCCTCCGCTGCCCGGATTCGGCACGGAGGCTGTGTTATCTTTGCTGTTCAAGGAGCATTTCGGCGCGCTCCTGCAACCGGATGCGGTTTTCCGGAGAAAGCGCCTGATACAGATGCAGCATTTCCGACTCCTCGTCAGAAAGCATCTGCGGCGTTTCTGCCTGTCTGCCGAGCAAATAATCGACCGAAACGCCGCAATACTCTGCAACATCCGCAAGGTAATTCACCGGCGCTTTTGTATCGCCGCGTTCATATCGGCTGACCTCCTGCTGCGAGATGCCCAGATGCTCCGCGAGCTCTGCCTGTGAGCATTTTGCCTTTCGCGCCCGCACCAGATTCGGGTAGAGATAGAGGTGATTATGCATAAATCCGCACGCTCCTGTTTGTCGATGTATACAAAAATATTATACATCATATTTGATGTATTGACAAACAGCGAAAATGATGTTATAATATAGGCAACATCATTTATGATGTATCACTTTTCATGCTTTACACATTTGAGGAGATGATTTTATGTTGATTTGCAAGGGCTGCTATACAAAGATAGAACCGGACGAAGAAACGGGAAAAATTCCCGAATATTGTCCGAATTGTCTGGGGCAACTGTTTTATGATTCTGACGATGTCAGAACCAGAGCGACAGATCTGTCAGCACGATTCGATCAACCGGAGGACTCGCCGGAGCCCCCTTCAAAACTCAGATCTTTTTGCAAAGGTCTGGCAAAAGCAATGGAGAAAATGAATGAGATGATCGAGAAAAAGGCAAAATAAAAGCATTTTGTTTGCATCAAATACCGGAAAGGGGGTGACAGTATGTCTTATTCCTATGTTATCGTTTATAATGACGGATATCAAGCATCGGGAACAATTAGCGCAAGCTCCCGTGCAGAAGCTGAGTCAAGAGTCAGGGCAACTGCACAGTGCAGCGCCGCAGCACACGGCGGCGTGCGAAACATCAGAATCAGTTGATTCGGCACGGAAAAACCGCCCCGATACTTTTAATGTACCGGGGCGGTTGCTGCATAAACAAAAGCCGCACTGCATCGCGCAGTGCGGTTTCATTGTTTCATCAGCTTGCCTTGTTCAGCAGCTTCATGAGCTGAGACTTCTTTCTGGCAGCGTTGTTCTTGTGCAGGATGCCCTTTGCGCAAGCCTGATCGACACGCTTGATCGCATAGCGGATCACAGCGACGCGGTCGGTACCGCCGACATAAGCCTTCTTCATTGCGGTCTTCAGTGCGGAACGGGTTGCCTTGTTGCGGGCAGCACGCAGTTTGTTGGTCTTGTCTCTCTTTTCAGGTGTCGGGCGCTTCTTCGGCCCGGAGTTCTTTGCATTTGCCATTGTCTGGTACTCCTTTTCTTGTCTGCGCGATTTGCAGAGTTTCAGAATAATTCCGGAAAAGCGGCATACAGTAAATACAGGACAGTTATGGCGGGACTGCCCTGCCCGCGGGTGGGGACCGCATACATTGTACTTGCTGCCAAACCAAGTATTATTATACCAGTTCAAACGCAAAATTGCAATAGGGCAAAATGCGGAATTTTGACAGAATAGCGCGGGTGCATTCGGCAAAATGCACAATTGCAGGCAACGCTGCAAAAAGAGGAGGGATTTCCATGCAGGAGCGCACAGACCTTGCACTGGAACGAGCGGTAAATCTGCCGCCGCAGGACGGCATCTGCATCCGGCGGCGCGGGCGGAATTTTCAGATCACGGAGATTGAGATTGATTCGGACGAGCACGGGGCGGCGATCGGGAAGAGCCGGGGGCGCTATCTGACGCTGGAAAGCCCGCAGCTCCGGCACGCGTCACCGCTCCTTGAGGAGCAGACGGAGGAGCTTGCGGACGAGCTCCGGCGGTTTCTGCCGGCGGAGGGCGCGGTGCTGGTCGCGGGGCTCGGCAATGCCGACATTACGCCGGATGCGCTCGGACCGCAGACAGCGGGAAGGATTCTCGCGACACGGCATCTGCGGCGGGAACTCTCGGAAAATGACCCGGATACGAGCTTTTTGCGCGGGCTGAGACCCGTGAGCGTGCTTGCAAACGGTGTGCTCGGGCAGACCGGCATTGAGACCGCCGAGCTGATTGCAGCGCTGCGGGAGACCGTTCAGCCCGCCTGCATCGTCGCGATTGACGCGCTCGCCTGCTCCGATCTGAACCGGCTCGGGACAACCGTTCAGATTTCGGATGCGGGCATTGCGCCGGGCAGCGGTGTCCGGAACAGCCGGACAGAGCTGAGCCGGAGCACCCTCGGCGTTCCGGTCATCGGCGTCGGCGTGCCGACTGTTGTCGATCTGCACACGATCGTCACGCAAGCTGCCGGAAATCCCCCTGAGGGGCTGCGGACGATGCCGAATCTCATGGTAACGCCGCGGGATATTGACCGAATTCTGCACCATGCGGCGCGGCTGATTGCCTGTGCGCTGAATCTTGCGCTGCACCCGCAGCTCAGCTTTGCGGATGCGGAATCGCTGTAAGGAGGAAAACAACGTGCTGACGAGCCTTTTGCGCGTGCTTGTCATTTATCCGATTGTCGTTTTCGGGATACGGCTGATGGGCAAGCGGCAGATCGGCGAGCTCCAGCCGACAGAGCTGGTTGTGACCATTCTGATCTCTAACATCGCGACACTGCCGCTGGAGGATCAGAATTTGCCGCTGCTGATGGGCATTGTGCCGATGCTGGTGCTGATTTGTTTTGAGGTGCTGATGTCATGGGGCGTGCTGCGAAGCCGGAAGCTGCGGCATCTGCTCTCCGGTGCGCCGCAGATTATCATTCGTGACGGCGTAATCGACCAGAAAAAGCTCACAGATCTGCGCTTTTCACTTGATGATCTGATGACGGCGCTGCGGGCGCTCGGCATCTTCGATGTGACAGAGGTGCAGCTCGCAATTGTCGAGACGAACGGGCAGGTCTCCGCTTATCAGAAGGCGCGGGCGCGAACCGTCACCTGTTCCGATCTCCGGATGCCGGTGCAGGATCGGCAGCCGCCGGAGGTTCTGGTTGCAGACGGCTGCATCAGTGCCGAGGGGATGCAGGCAGCGGGTTGCTCGGAGGATCGTCTGCACCGCATTCTGAAGCACAACAATCTGACACCGGAGCAGGTTTTTCTGCTGACTGCCGACAAAAACGGCGTCCGCTGTCTGATCCGGAAGGAGGCTGCCGTATGAGAGAGATGCTGCGCAATACGCGGGTGCGGATCGCGCTCTGTCTGCTGAGCGCCATAGTGCTGATGTGCATATGGTCGGCGGTGCAGGTTCGCAGAAGCTGTGACCGTCTTCTGAAATGTACCGAAAGCGCGATTTACGCCGCAGACACGCTGCACAAAGAGAATCTTGCAGGTGAGCTCGGCGCAATTGTCCGCCGCTGGAAAAAGGACAGCCCGCTGCTGCATTGGTTTGTCCCTGCGCAGCCGCTGACCGATCTGAATGAGGCGATTCTCCGGCTGGAGGCGCTGCATACCGCAAAAAGCGACGAGCTGAGCGCAGAGCTTTGTGCCGTCCGTGCCGATCTGCTCTGGATCCGCGGGCATGAACTGACCGTTTTCTGACGCCGCCCGCAGTTCCGGAGACCCGCCCTGAAAAAAAGGCCGCCCCGATTATAAGGGGAACGCTGATACAGAAGTTTTAAGCCATAGTATTTCTGATCTGAAGTCAGAAGTACTATGGCTTTTCTATTGACAGTGCAGATATGTTATGCTATAATTGTTACTAACATAAATCGGAATTTGCCGGTAGCAAACACACCCAATTAACGCCCTCAAAAAAACAAGACGCACTTCTCCCCCGGAGCGGGGGTGACAACCCAAGAGGGGAAGGGGAAGGCGCAAACTGCGTTTGCTTATCCCCCTTCCCCCCTTAGGTTTTCGCCCCCGAGCCCCCGCTTTCCTGATCCCCCCATCCCTCTTGCTCCGCGTTTCATACGGTTTGCGGAGCTTAGAGAGGTGAGGATAAGGAAAAGGAGAGCGCGAGAGGGAAAACCTTAGGGAGAGGGGAGACCGGAGCGAAGCGACGACTCCCCTTTCCCTGTGGTTGTCCCTCTCGCATTCGCGCCCCGCGCCCAGCAAAATCTTTTAGCAGAGTAAAGGATAAAGCGAGTATGAATAAAAATGCAAAGCGAAATTCCGATTTATATTAGTAACTATTATAGCACCACGTCACTGCATTGTCAATAAAAAAACGCCATAGTACTTCTGACTGTAAATCAGAAATACTATGGCTTAAAACTTCTATATGAGTATCTTTCTTATGGAAACGGGGCGGTCGGTCTGTCGATAAAGTCCTTCTCTTCAAAATACGGATACTGAAAAAGAAGAATATGTGATGGATAAATGGGGGAAGGAAAACTCTTGTTTTCCTTCCCCCAAGCCCCCATCTTTAGCGCTTTTGAACGAAAATAAGAGCGTTCCGCGCGCTGCGCAATAGTTTGCTGCGCAAACTGTGGCGGCAAGGGGCGCTGCCCCTTGACCCTGCAAACTTTTGAAAAAGTTTGATCAAAACTTCAAAAATAATTCTAATGAAGTTTCTCGACAGCCTGACCGCCCCGATTATATGGAAAACGGGGCGGTTCGGTTCTGTATTATTTTGCGAGATCCTCAAGCTCAATCAGGCTTGCGAGATACTTCAGCAGCTTGGAGAGGTCATCCGTCTTGACGTTGCCGTCGTGAGTAACGTCTGCATTGCGCTTGCCGTTGTCATTGATACCGGTTTCCGTATCCTCAGCAGCAACACGCGCAATCATAACCGCGTCGAGAACATCCACGACGCCGCTGTCATCAGCATCGCCCCAGACCGGATCTTTACCGGCAGGGACAGTGGTTTCTGTTGTGGTCGTCGTAGTGGTAGTAGTGGTCGTAGTTGTAGTTGTGGTATCGCCGCCCGGTTCGGTCACAATCGGATCGCCGTTGTCGTCGAGCACGATTGCGCTGTCGAACATCAGCGTGACATAGGTGAGCTTGTAATCCTTTGCGTTGTTGTTCCACCAGCTCTGGAGCTGAATGTAATCGTAGGAGAGATTCCAGTCCTTGCCGAATGTGCCGGCAGAAACCGCGGTATCGCCGTCATTGTACGAGATTGCTTCATCGGCGAACATGAACTGATAGCTGTCGAGCGAGGTGCCGTAAGAGATCTGCTGATACATCCACTTGTACTCAGAGGGCTTGTCATAGGGTTCCTGATCGCCGAGGTATCCGTTGAATGCGACGGTTACACCGAAGCAGGCATCTGAGCCGGTGGCGGTGCCGGTACCCTGAATCATGACGCCGATGATGTTTGCAACATCCTTGAACGGCTTGATATCGAGCAGGTAGGGGAACTCGCCGGTTGTATTCGGGACAAAGTTGCCGTCGTCATCGTAAGTTCCGCTGTACTTCGACATATCGAAGGTGTAGGTTGTGGTGGTGTTGGTCGAGATGCCGGTCATGTTCTTGAACATGGACTCAATCTCGCTGTCAAACCACTTCATGCCGGTGCGGCTGAAATAAGCGAGGTCGCTTCCGTCGCCTGCATCCCAGAGGATCGGGCAGATGCCGTCATAGCCGAGGGATGTGGAGAACAGGGTCTGGATCCAGCTTCTGATCGAAGCGGCTTCTCTTCTCTCGTTCGTCACAACGCCGCATTCGCCGATGATAACCGGAATTCCCTTTGCGGAGAACGCCTTATACATATCGTTGACGTCGTTCTTCATCTCATTGATTTCGGCGGCGGTGCCCCATGTGTTGACTTCTTGACCCCAGCCTGCGTTTGCCGGGCGGATTGAGAAGTTAGGCGGGGAATAATAGTGAATCTCAACCGCGAGCATATTTGCGCTGTCGGTTGGCAGCTTGAAGCCGGAATTGAGTGCGGCTTCGAGATTCGTGTTGTTTGCCGGGACAATCAGCAGACGGGAGGCATTGTTGCCGCCGGTTGCGCGGACGGTATCGACAAACGCCTGTCCCATTTCGAGCTCGACATCGTAGCTCCAGCAGATCTCATTCCAGCCTGCGAAGGAGAGATTGCCGTCATAGCTCTTGAAATAGTTTGCGATCTGCTTCCAGACGTTCGTAAACTTGGTCTTCTGCGAGGTGCCCTGCCAGAGCCAGCCGTCGCTGTAAGTGCCCTTTGTGGCGTTGGAGGATGCAGACGCGCCCTCGGATGCACCGTCATGGTGAATGTTGAGGATAACGTGCAGGTCGAGCTCGATGCAGTAATCGACAACCTCTTTGATACGCGCGAGGTATGCGGTGTTGATGTTGCCGGAGGCGTCCATGTTTTCCATCCAGGTGACCGGAATCCGGATCGTGTCGAATCCGGTGCTCTTAATCGCGGCAATCATCGCCTTTGTGGTGTGCTGCTTGTTGTTCCAGCCGACCTCAGTATCGACATAGGGGTCGGTGCTGACATAGCCCTTGACATTGGCGGAATCGAAGGTGTTGCCGAGGTTCCAGCCCATGCCCATGGCCTCTACCTGTGCGATGGCATCGGTCGTGTCCGCCTCTGCGGGCAGTGCGCCGAAATTGTACGCCGCAGCAGAGAGTGACATCACGGCGGAAAGTGCGCCGGCTGTCAGCTGCTTAAACAGTTTCATAAGGGAACATCTCCTTTACAAGATATTTTGGTACTTTCACTTTACCACAAAGCCGGAGGAAAGTCAAGCAATTTATTCAAAAAATGGCAATTTTATTCTACCAAATTTTCGGGTCTGTTTTTGTGCATATTTACTACATTTCCTGAAATAAAACTTAATATACTACATTTATCTATGCGCAATATCATCATATTTCATTTGAATTGACAAGATAATCATGTTTATTTGTGTTTGCACCTGTTTCGGCGCATCCGCGCAGATACACGGTTTTCTGCACATAATAAAACAGGAGCAGCGCCTTTCGGTACTGCTCCTGCGATTCTTTTATTTTTTGCTGCGGTGATTCCGGATCAGCTTGCGTATTTCGAGGTAATCCCGAAATATTCTTCCAGCGTCAGTCCGCTGTCAAAGATCGTCTTTGCCCATTCCTTGCCGAGATAGCGGACGTGCCATGATTCATACTTGTATCCGGTGATATCCTCCTTGCCCTTCGGGTAGCGGATGATAAAGCCGTATTTCCAGCAGTTTTCCGCGATCCACTTTGCCTCCGGCGTTTTGTCGAAGGAGCTGCCGGCGTAGTTGATGTCCATTGCCAGACCGGTTTGGTGCTCGGAATGTCCCGGTCTTGCAGAGTAGCGGTCGGCAGCCGCCTGACCGTCCCGCTTGCAGTAATTGTTGTAAAGCGTCTTCTGTGTAGCATATGAACGGAAGCCGGAGCAGATTCTCAGCGAGAGCCCCTCTTTTGCCGCTGCCGCCGCCATTTCATTAAAGGCTGCCTGCGCCTTCGGGTCGAGCCCGCCGGGGTTGTAGCTTGCCGGCAGACCGTAGGTTTTGTTCGCGATCAGCACGCCCTGCACATAGGTGATGCCGTTGATGACCTTGATATCCGAACGCGGTGCGGCGGGCTGTGTCTCGGTTGTACCCGGAGCCGCCGAGGAGGATGCGGATTCTGTTGCGGCAGAGGTCTGCGGCGTGCCGGTTCCGGCGGTTGCCGAGGTGTTCGGTGCGGTCTGCCGGGAAGTCTGCGGGGAAGTCTGCTGCTGTGCGGTTTCGGGCAGCGGATCGGTCTGCGGCGGCGTGCTCATCGGCAGGGTTGTTGTCGAAGCAGCGCCCTCTTTCACGGTAATCTGCACCTCAGCAAACACCTTCGGGTTGCTGACCGACGTGACGCGGACAGTGCAGCTTCCTGCGCCGACCGCCGTAATTTTTCCGATTTCATCGACTTCTGCGACGGCGGGATTGTCGCTTTCCCATGCCTCCGAGCGGTCTGCGGCGTCATCCGGCAGCATCGTCACGATCGGCATGATTGCGTTGTCGCCGATATTCATCGTCGCCGAATAAAAGCTCAGGCTGATGCCTGTCACGGAGCCGGGCGGCAGCGGCGCCGTTGTGGTTGTGGTCTGTTCCGTTATGGTAGTCTGATTCGTATCGGTCACCTCCGCAGCGGAGCTTTCGGGCTGCTGCTCCGCGATCTGTGCAGCGGGTCCGTCCGTTTGTTCCGGGGCTTTTTGCCGCTTCATCATCACGATCACAGCGATGAGCATTCCAATCAGCAGCAATACCATCATTGCGAGCATGATTCCGGGCGCGGCATTCGTGACGCGTTTCTTTCCGGTTTTTGCCATATTCCGGTCATCCTTTCAGTCAGCTTTTTCTTTCTTCGGATCGGTTTCTGCACTATATTATATCACGTTTTTTTCTATTTGTCACTAGATTTTTCGAGATTTCATATTCTTTTCAGGTTCGCCGTTTTTTGTCACAAATATTTTACACAATAATCGCAAAATGCTCTTGACATATTTTATATAGATATGCTATAATAGTACATACAGAAACCGAGCGGCATCCGCTGTGCTGCCGTCCGGACAAAAGGAGGATTCATCTATGAAACTGAATATTGTGGCTAAAAAGATCCAGATCGGTCCGAGTTTTTCTGAATATGCAGAAAAAAAGCTCAACCAGAAGCTCGACAAATTCTTTGAGGACGAAGCAGAAGCTAAAATCACTCTGAATGAGCAGAGCGGTCAGATTGTCTGCGAGCTGACTGTCCGCGCCGGCAGCATGATCTACCGCGCAGAGCAGAGCGCAACAGACAAAAACGATGCGCTGGATTCCGCGATTGACAAGATTATCCGGAAGATCCGCCGCAACAAGACCAAGCTCGGCAAGCGCATTAAGGCGAGCGCACTTGCGCCGGATTCCTTCACCGATACGGTTGAGGATCAGACCGAGTACAATCTGATCCGGAAAAAGACCTTCCGGCTTCAGCCGATGACAACCGAGGAAGCGATCCTGCAAATGAATATGCTGGGGCACTCCTTCTTCGTATTCCAGAACGGCGAGAACGGCACGATCAATATTGTATACCGCCGTGTAGACGGCGACTACGCACTGCTTGAGCCCTCGACCGACTGACCGTGCGGGCAGTGCCCGGCAGGCAGTGCCCGGCAGGCAGTGCCTGCATCCAATTCGCTTCGCACCATAATTAGCGAAGCTGTACCACTTTTCTCAGCCGAATATTATGGCACGCTTTCGCGTGCAGCCTTTGCAGAGCCCGGCAGGCAGTGCCTGCATCCAATTCGCTTCGCACCATAATTAGCGAAGCTGTACCACTTTTCTCAGCCGAATAATATGGCACGCTTTCGCGTGCAGCCTTTTCAGAGCCCGGCAGGCAGTGCCTGCATCCAATTCGCTTCGCACCATAATTAGCGAAGCTGTACCACTTTTCTCAGCCGAATATTATGGTACGCTTTCGCGTGCAGCCTTTGCAGAGCCCGGCAGGCAGTGCCTGCATCCAATTCGCTTCGCACCATAATTAGCGAAGCTGTACCACTTTTCTCAGCCGAATATTGTGGTACGCTTTCGCGTGCAGCCTTTGCAGAGCCCGGTCGGCAGTGCCCGGCAGGCAATGCCTGCATCCAATACAGCCATATCGCCGGCGCGTGCTCCGCGCCGGCGATACATTTTCGTGCGGGAGCACTTGCTTTCCAATGAAAAAATTGATATAATATCAATATATCCCGTCGGCTTTTGAATCAGTGAGAAAGGGTGAACCGTATGCATCAATCACGAAAAGCAATCGCGCTCCTGACTGCCGCACTGTACTGTATCTCTGTTTTTCCTGTGAACCCCATACAGCCGGTATCTGCTGCGGACGAGACAGAGCCGTCCGTGCTGAGGCCGCCGTTCGGTATTTCCGCTTATAATTCCCGCACAGATAATATTGAAATGCTCGGCGACAGCGTAATCGGATTATCTCAGATTCTGCATCAATCAGCAGAAATAACCGATTTGTATGCCGGATTCGCCGCAGGCAGCTTCACGAACAGTTCCGTTTTCTCCGGCAACGCGGTGATCGCGAATGACGCGGAATGGGACAGTATTTCCATTGATTTAGAGAACGGTCAGGGCATTTCTGTATTCGGCGATTGCAATATCAACAACGGCTGGAGTCTGTATGGCAGTTCGGAGCAGAATCCGCTGCCTGTCGATCCGCAGCAGCCGTATATATATGTAGACTCCGTCCTGCGTCCCGGCGCCGGTTTCAATCCGTCACAGGGCTATTATAATGTTATGGCAGGATCGCTGGATCGCAGCAGTACCCGATATGATTGCGGCAGTTTGCCGGCGAATCTGCTGCTTTATGACCCCGAAGCAGAAAGCATCCATCAGTTCGAGTCGCAGGGTGCTCTGATCTGCAATAACCGCAGCCTGATACTGAGCCGCTCTTCCGGAACCGTGATTGACGGCGACCTGATTATGACGAATCCGGAAAGCAGGCTGGTGATTGAGCATGATCTTACCGTTCGCGGCAATTTGTTCTGCGCAGGCGATTTGCAGCTCGAAAATGACGCGAGACTGAATGTATCGGGCAGTATTGTGGTTTGCGGCAGAGAAGATTCGCCGGACTTCCGGCATACTGTGGCAGAGCATCCGGCAAAAATCCTTTTCCGGTCTGTCGGCCGCAGCTTTTCGGCAAATTCCTATGAGGAACTGATTGCTGAGATACCGCGCGGCTATGCACTGTTCCCGGAGGATATGCGCCCGGACACCATGTTTGATACCTATGTCCGATGGGATCTGGCGGACACAGACAAAGACCGCCTTTCTGCTAAAATTAAGATAGATCCTGTTTACCGGATGATCGGCGAATACAGACCCGGTTTCATGGATGCGCTTCAGATTGAGATGCTGGAAGTGCCGCTGCCGGACCGTTCGACAATCCCGGTGTATCTGCCTGTTCTGCATTCCGGCGGCTTCATCCGGACACCGTATCAGGCAATTGCCGAAATGGGACAAACAGAATATATCGACAATCTGCTGAAGCAGCTGGAGCCTGTTTCCGGCGATGTTCGGGATCTTTCATATTACGGAAAAGAACCGGTATCCTTTTTTTCCCACGATGATTACGGAATGCTGCAAACTGAAACAGTTGACGCTTGTGTTGTGAACAGCTCCTGCTCGCTCAATTACACCGGCGACGGTTCCTCAGTCAGAGACTTTACAGTTTACATTGACCCTTATGCAGGCGGCTATTCTGCATCAAATCCGATGGTGATCCGGCTGGATGGGGATTGGCAGTTTTTCGAGGGTACCATTCTGATCAATAATACAACGCTGCATTCCTCTGTGAAATCGGATGCAGACAAGCCAATGTCAGAGTACGGAATATATCCCGGCACATCCGATGTCATCATTATGCTGGGCGACAATACGAATCTGGAGAAAATGAATTTGCTCACAACCGGTATATACGACCGGTATCAGAATCAGAAACTGGATATCGTCAAAAGCCCGGTGTATCCGACAAACGAAGCAGAATGGGCAGAGCTTGCTCCGGATGACAGATATCTGTATGAAACGGTGCCGAATTCGCTGCTGATCGGAAAAGCGGGCGAATTATACAGCTTCCGGAACGGCGCATTCCTGAATACCAATATCTGGATGCCGCACGCTTCTGTTGCAATCACTCCGGTTCTCGGCAATAAGCTGAGCAGTTACCGGCAAAGTACGAAATCCCGTCCTCTGCAGCCGTCTCAGACTTACGGGCCGTACATTGCGGTGCTCGGCTCCGTAAATGTGCAGGATTTTGATGAATGCAACCTCTCCGCTTTCATTCAGACAGATGACAGTGCGCGCTATCCGGAAGACACATCCTCTATGAGCGAATTTGAACGGTACATACGGGCGCAGTTTGAGAAATGGACAGTTGGCTCAGGAATACGAAAAAGCACCTTGACCGTTCCGCGGGATTATGTCTGCCGGTTTACCGTCAGAATCGCAGATACGGATGTACCGGCAGAGCTGACCGTTGAGCCGGACTTTTCCGGTTATTCGCTGGTGCTGCACACCGCAAAAGAGAATCTGACTGTCACTTCACAGATTGAATCTGTCGTGGAGGCAATCAACGGCGTGGTGCTGAACGATATGCATCATAATGTTTGGAATTCGGCGACGTTATCCAATCCGACGCAGAATCCGGGCAGAAAGTATTTCGCATCCGATCAGGATTCGGCGGAGCCGTATTCATGGGAAGTGTATACGGATACAGCCGGAGATGACATTCCGCCGGATCCCGGCAGCTATCAGCCGTTTTATGTGAGATGCTGGAACGGTACTGTGGATTATTCCACCACCACGACAACTTCCGATACAACGACGACAACCACCACAACCACGACGGAACCCACAACAACTACGACCACCACAACAACTACCACTACAACTACCACTACAACTACAACGACCACGACTACCACTACCACCACAACTACAACGACCACGACCACGACTACCACCACAACGACCACGACCACCACCACTACAACTACCACCACTACAACTACCACCACTACAACGACTACTACCACCACCACGACTACCGCCACAACCACTACGACTACCACCACTACAACGGAACCGAAAAATCTGCATATCATATTTGATGCAAACGGCGGAACCGTATCAACCAGTGCAAAAGAAGTAATCCGGGGAGAAACATACGGCGCGCTCCCGACACCTGCCCGAAACGGCTATCTCTTTCAAGGCTGGTATACAGCATCCTCAGGCGGGACAGAGATCACATCAGACACCGTCGCTGCATTTGCCGGAAACACGCAGACGCTTTATGCACACTGGAAGCAATTCACGTCTTTCAAATGGGGCAAGGACAACTGGAATTATAACAACAGCTCTGCTCAGGGATATTTCCCAAACACAAAATACCGTTCGCAAATCAACTCGGCTTACTCGAAGAAGCTGGCAGATTCCCTGACGAATTCAGAGTATCAGTATATCTTTAAGGGATACACTGATATGTGGGGAATCTGGCACCGGGCATGGCTGGATGATGTCTGGCAAGGTTCGTGCTACGGTATGTCATCCACAGTCCTGCTCGCCAAAAACGGTCTGCTGCCGTTCAGCAAATATAAGAGCGGCGCGAAAACACTGCATGAGCTCGCTGCTCCGTCAAAGAGCGCGGATGTTCGTTCCCTTGTGACCTATTATCAAATGCTGCAAGTCAAGGATGTCATTCAGCAGCAATACCGAACCGTCCCGAACCGCACGCATGAAACCAATATCAGGAAGATCCTTTCGGAGCTTGACAGATGCGGTGTTATCGTGGTCGGATTCAGGCAGTACGGTTTCGGCGGACATGCGGTTCTTGCATACGGCTACGGGTACGGAAGCTGGGCAAAGAACGGCGTTTCCTATGACGGATGCATTTATATCTGTGACCCGAACAATTCCACAGGGGATAACGATAAGTATTATATTTACTTCAATTCCAAAACATACAGCTGGGCAATTCCCGCTTATGCTAATGTCAATTCCAATTACGGTGCATACTTCAATTATATCGGCGGAGAAATCAGTGAGATCAACGAGGGCGGCTATCTGTCCGGCAGTACATCCAACCGCAGCGCGCAGTATGTTGCACGAATTGATATTACCGATATCTCAGACAACCATTCTGTCATGAAGGTTGCGCGGGAAGCGGACGGCGCCTATGCCATGCAGAATACTGCCGCGGGGGATATTGTACCGGATACGGTTTACAATTTATTCGGCGAGGACAGCGGAATATTCGGCTATAATCTGTATGACAGCGAATCGGCATATGAAATCGCACAGAGCGAAGCGCAGGTTCTTGACCTTTCGATCCGGTATGAAAACTGTCTGATGGCAGCCGGCTCCGCTGCGGGCAAGGATATCATTTTCGACCGGAACGGGTTTGCATCTGTTTCCGGAGAGCGGAGTGATTATGCGATTGCCATGACGTTTAATCAGGATTATCCGACCGACTGGTTCACAGTCTCGGTTTCCGGAAAAGCAGCCGAGAATATTACAATGAGCAAAGCCGAAAACGGATATGTGCTGACAGCGGATCAGCTGACCGATGTCAGAGTATGCGCAAACAACCGGGAGGTTGACGCAAGCGTCAGCTTTTCAACAGAGTACAGTCAGGTGCTGATCTACGAAATCGACGAAAGAACGATCGGCATTGCCGCAGATACCGACAGCAACGGAACCTATGAAACAACAATTGCAGAGAGTATTCAGGTGACATTGGGCGATGTAAATGAAGATGAAGAGGTCACAGTTGACGATGCGCAAATCGCCTTGCAGGCGTACACCAATCTGCTTGCCGGCAAGGACTCCGGTCTCAGTCCGGCACAGGAACAGGCTGCCGATGTCAACATAGACGGCGCCGTGACCGTCGAAGACGCACAGGCAATCCTGCAATATTACACGAATGTGCTTGCGAAGAAAGATCCGACATGGGAGGAGATTCTGCACCCGGAAGGCGAATAAAGCCGCTCCGCAGCAGCACGATACAGCATAAAGCAGCACCGCATAAAGCCAGACGGCTCTGTGCGGTGTCAGCCTGTCGATAAAGTCATTTCAGCGAAATGAAGTGCCTGTCAAAGCGGAATGAAAGATTGAATAATGGGGGAAGGAAAACTCTTG
>Ga0310691_10002043_pt1 | contig 28370 bp, 5 predicted proteins | sample 176DNAGHGlowgp2_FD_203887 | JGI IMG/M metagenome (GOLD analysis project Ga0310691, IMG submission 203887) | Sheep rumen microbial communities from Palmerston North, Manawatu-Wanganui, New Zealand - 1766 DNA GHGlow gp2 (v2) (version 2) | ecosystem: Host-associated > Mammals > Digestive system >... | reverse complement strand
GGCAGCAAAGGTACATAAAAATATTTATTCAACCTTCATTTTTTACAAAAAATATTTGAAAAAATTCATTTTTCCTAAAAAAGACTTAAAACGGAGCAGAATCTTTCTCCCTCTCAAACCTGATGTCTTGGTAGAGGGCGGGCTTGCCCTTGGCACTCTCGGGCAGGAAGTGGAGGCGGACGCCACGGAGATGCTTGCGGGGACTGAAGTCCTCGGCATGGGCTACCTTGTCGCTTTCTATCTCCAGCTTCATCAGGCCCCAGCTGTCAAGGCGTACCTTGTCGCCCTGGCGCAGGTGACGAGCGATGGCAGACGAGAGGCCCATCATCACGGCGGTGACAGTGCCTTCGCTGAGACCTTCGTGACGGGACACCTCCTGGATAATCTGACGTGTGTCAACGGTCTGGCCATGGACGGCCACAGCCTTGTATCTGCCAAATGTTGCAAGCGTTGGCTTGGTCTCTTTCTTCAATTTGTATTTCATATTACTGTGTTTTTTTGTTTTTAGGGTGTCAGGGTGACAGAACAGCTGTAAACACTGGGTCTGCACCCTGTTTTTGAGGGTGACAAGGGTGACAGGAGGGTGACAGGTTGCCGGTTGCGGTTTGGCTCACATTGGAGAAGCAACGGCATGACAGCCGGACATCAGCTCTTCAGGGCCACGAGATAGCAGCGGCGCCGCTCGCCCGTTCCTTTCTGATAGCCGTTGCGGTGCAGGTAACTGCCTAACAGTGTGGCATTTGCCTGATTCACAATGTTCAGCTTACGCACCTCCTTGATGTGGGTGAGAATCTCCGTCGGACTGAGCATCTGCAGCTGGTCGCCAGCCTGTGGCTTGCGGAAGAGGTCCTCGAAAAGACTGATGACATTCGGCGTCTCATAGTAGTCGGTGTTCTGCTCGATGATGAGCCGCTCGCGCTCACCCGTGAACGCATATTCCTCACCGTGCTCTATCTCGTAGACAATCTGGGCATAGAGCTGCTTGTAGTCTATTGCCTTTTCTGCGGCCGTGTCGGTGTCGATGACGCCGTTGACCTCGATGACGAGATAGCGCCTGCTTCCGCTCTCGTCCTTCAGAGGCACCAGCGAGTTGGTGGTGGCACAGAAGGCGGCGAAGCGCTGCTGCTGCTCGAAGGTGGTGGAGTACATCTTGCGCTCCTTCACGTCGGTGCGCTGTATGAGGTGCTTCAGGAAGGCCGTCTGCGTCTTGCTAATCTGGTCGTACTCGTCGATGTTGATGAGCAGGAAGCGGCCCAATGCCCTCAGCGACTCCTTCTTGTTCGTCAGGTCCAGGCGGTCGATGTAGAACGGCGACAGCTCGCTGGGCAACAGCATGCGCATAAAAGTAGACTTGCGCGTGCCCTGCCCGCCGACGAACATCAGCACCATCTGTGCCCCATACATGGCATCGCGGCCACTGCGCCACTGGCTGACCATGGAGCGCATCCATATCTTGAAGTTGTCGCGCCACCCCGGCGTCTGTGTCTTCACACGGTCGGCCAGCTCGCCCAGGCGGTCGCGTCCGTCCCATTGCGGCAGTGCGTCAAGCCACTCGCGCACAGGGTCATACCTGCTGGTGTAGTCAGAGACGAGGATGCGGTCGAGGTCCTTTGGCCACACCGTGATGCCCTCGTGGATGGCCGCGTTGTTGATGTCGTTCTGTGCCTCCTCGGTCAGTGGCTTCCAGCTCATCTCATAGCGGTCCTTCTCCTGATACTCCAAGTCGCCCGTCACACTGTTGAGGCGGAACATGTAGCGGCGCCTGAGAAACTCCTCAAGCAGCATCTGGTGCATCACCGCCCGTTCCACGGGGTTAGCCCTGCCCAGGGTGTGCTTCTCGTAGGCGTTGTTGAACGTCGAGCGCACCAGCACGTCTTTCTCGCGAAACACCTCGAGGAAGAGCGTGAGCTTGATGGCCAGCTCCTTGTCGATGCCCGCCTTGCGACATTCGGTGGCCAGCGCCATGAGGTACGTCTCATGCTCCCGCTGCTTGTCGTAGGCCATGTTGCGGCAGATGTAGTTGAATTTCGTAGCGTCCATCTCCCTGCGGGTATAGCCCGGGATGACCTCGGCATCGAGAGCCACCTCGGCGGGCATGCTGACCATCGGGGCCGTTGTCTCCGTCAGCGGCTCCGTGGGCTGTTCCATCGCTATGGGCAGGGCGTCAGGGTTGTAGTACACCTGCGGGTCATACGACAGATGGAAGCTCTCGGTGCCGTCGTGCGCCACCTCTTCCACCTTCATGCTGGTGAGGGCCAGCGCATATTTTGCTGCACGGTTATATGCATATTGCTGGAACAGAGCTACTTGCCGTTTCTCCTTAGGCAGCGTGCCATCCTTCAGTTGATAGCGCATGAGCACCTTCAGCGACCTGCCACTGGCACCGATGAACGACAACAGCGTCATGTCGTTGTCGTTCACCCTCCGGCGCAGCCGCTCCAGCACCTCCACGCCCTGCTCGACCTTGAACGACAGCAGCACCAGGCCGGTATAGCCCGCCTGGACAGCTGAGCGCGGAGTGGTTTTTCCCGACGGCTCCGTGGGCACGCCTATGGCAGGCATGATGAGTGGCAGATGCGCTTCTACCACTGGGCCACTCATCAGATTGCCGTCCACAAACACCGCATTGCGGTCTCTGGCAGCCTCCACCCATTTCCTATACTTGCCTGTGCTGATCCATTGGGCCACTTCTTGCAGCGACACCCACTTCTCGCGCCATTGCTGGCCGTGCTTTGTTTTCATTAGTAGCTTTGTCATGATGGTAACTCGTTTAGTTATTGTCCTATCTAAACGAGATACAGCAAAAAGCATACCACTTTTGGTTAAATTCTCTCGAGAATTGAACCGTAAAGAGGCTCCGCGCTGATTTCCAGAGACTCCGGAATTTTCTCCGGACGCACCGGAATTTCCTATGGCCACTCCCTGTCTTTGTCACGTGCCAACCTGTCACCCTCCTGTCACCCTTGTCACCCTCAAAAACAGGGTGCAGTCCCAGTGTTTACAGGCGTTCTGTCACCCTGTCACCCTAAAAACAAAATAAAACAGGGTTTTGTTGGTATTGTCACTCCACCTCTACGTCACGGATGCGGCGTGCGATGTTGGTGGTGGGCCGTGTGAACACCAGGTAGGGACGGCCGCAGACGTGGACCACCTCATGATGGAAGTCGTCCAGCTCGTAGCTGTCGCCGTCGTAGACCAACAGGCGCTGCAGGAAGTTCAGCTGCGATGGGTCTTCGTCGTTGAGCACGAAGCGGACGGTGTGCACTGGTCGGTCGTGGTCCAAGCGCCAGACGAAGAGGTTCCCACTGCGGTCCAGCTCATAGTGCCTGTAGGCTGCCGTGTCAGTCTCTATGCGACTGACCACATCCTCTGGCAGGAACAGCATGCGGTCCTTGCCAAACATGCGTGCTGCGCAACGCGAGTTGATGTCGTTGGCATCGAAGGCCATATAAACACAATAGAAACCGAACTCAAAGGAGCTGTTGGCATAGTGGTTGCGGAAATAGTCCATCACGACATTCTCACCCTTCAGTGGCTGCCGCACGGCTATCAGCTCACGCCCTGGCTCCTCCATCTGCCGTTCAGCCTGCAGCCAGCTGTCACGGTTCTCCTGCCGCACCATGCAGGCTGGTATGAAAGCCAGCACCAGCAGCACACATCCCACGGCGACGACGCGGCGCGACCAGACGTCGGTGACAAGGCCATGCAACAGCTGCAGCCACAGCAGCATGGCTATGAAGTCGACATAGAAGGCCACCCGCTCCAGGTTGGTGCCACACAGCACGACGATGCCAAAGGCAACGACCAGGGCCACATAGCCATAGGCATGTGCTAAGAGATGCAGCCTGACCACCGTGCGCCGCTTCCACCACAGCACAGCGAGGGTGAGCACCAGCAGCCAGAGCACACGGATGTTCGACACGCAGTTGATGGCCCCGCTGAGCAGTCGGCCCTGCAGCGTGACACCCTCAGTGCTTCGATGCCAGATGCCTGGCGAGAGCAGGCAGAGGGCGGTGCCCACCATGAAGCAGATGATGAGGGGGAAGGGGGGAGATGAGAGATGAGAGGTGAGAGATGAGAGGGTGGAGGGTGGAAGGTGGAGGGTGGAGGTGCGAGATGAGAAATGAGAGATGCGAGATGTGAGGAGCCAGGTGGCTAAGGCCACCGACAGGGGCAATGACAGCGCCTCATGGCTCCATCCTGCCAGCAGGGCCAGCAGCGATAGGAGGACCAGCCTCCACCCCGTCAACGGCCGGTTGGCGTTATCCCTGATATAGCCCATCAACAGCATGACAGCCACCAGCACCCACAGGTAGTTGAACGCGCCGAGGCTCCAGAAGAAAGCGGTGCGGATGCCCTGGAACACCACGAAGAGAAGGAAGGTCACGCTGACGGCCGTGCACAGCTGATGGCGGGTGCCTGCCTGTGCGCCAGTGGGGGTCGTCACCCATCGCACACACAGGTGTACCAGCAGGACAAAGAGCAGCGCGTTGAGCGTCTGCAGCACCCATGCCGGGCAGAACACCAGGAACGCCTGCGCCAGCAGGTGGACCGGCATGCGCCCGTTGGTGGACAGATAGTGGTTCCACTGCGAGTGCAGCAGGTCGCCCACACCGCCGATGTCCTGCACGGGTGCCGACTGGTCGGTGTTCCACATAAAGCGGTAAATGATGTCATCGCTCAGCGTCGGCACGTCCAGCAGGTTCAGCCACAGCATGGCCAACCCCGTGACGGCCAGAAACAGCCAGTAACTTCTTGTCCTTTTCATCGGCCAATCTTGACGTTAGTGTTACCTGAGACATTCGCAGCATTGCCGCCACCATAGACGTTGCCACGGATGTCAGCACCCTTGACCGCTTTGGTTCGCTCTGCCTCGGTCGCATCGGTGGGTGTAGCAAACACCTGCTGGTCACCCACGGCCGTACCGATGTTGACAAAGGTGTTGCCAATGACGTCAGCGGCGTTGCCACCGCCATAGACGTTATAGATGGCGCCGATGGCCCCCTTGGCATGCCCGGGCATCCGGAGTCCCGTGCTCTTCTTCAGCTCTATGCGGTTGCCCTCGTCGTCGAGCACGAAGCCACCCTGATCGTTGCGCTGGAACTCGGTGTAGTTGATTTCTCTGATAGCATCAGGAAACACATTGTCGTCACCATTCTCGTCGGTGTACATATACTTGCCTTCCGAGACATTGATGTTCACATGCGTATCGCCGGTCACCACAGCCGTCTTGCCATAGCCTCCGCCATACACCTCGCCGATGCTCGTAAACGAGCGGACGTTCAGCGTTGGGCCGAGTTGTTCCTCGGTCTCCTCGCCCGTTGCTTCGTCTGTCACCTTAACCTTCTGTCCCGTGTAGGGAGCCTGGTTGCCGCCGCCGTAGAGCTGGCCGATGATGATGGGCTTACAGCCCGTCTCCTCAATGTTCACCGTGATGGTGCCGCCAATACTTCCCGTGACGTTGTTGCCGCCGAAGACGCGGTCGAACGAGCCGTTGGTGATGGTCAGGTTCACGTCGCCGTTGATGTCGGCCTCCTCGGCACCGCCGTAGGCAGCCTTCAGACCCGGGATACAAGCCATAATCAGGTTGGCCGCACCGTCCATCTCGGCACTCTTGCCGCCGCCGTAGGCCTCATCGACCACAAATTCACACGGATTGTCCTCATTGTCGAGCATGGTCACGGCCACGATGCGCACATTACCCTTCGTGTTAGAGCCGCCGAACACGCGGTGTATCCTTCCGCCGTAGATGTTCACGTTCGCCTCGCCAGAGCCATAGACATAGCTGCTCTCTAAACGCTTTGCCTTCGTGTCGGCATTCTCGTTGTCTTCCCATTTACGTGTAGTTTCGTTGTAGGTGGCGTAGTTGTAGTAGCCCACGTTGGCACCCGGGTTCTCTATCGTCCCACTGCCTTGCGGGATGGGGTCCTTGCCATTACCGCCGCCGAACACCTCCTCAATCTCGTAGGTGCCATAGATGTCCACCTGCGTGGCCGGCGTTGAGGCCGCATTGCCGCCGCCATAGACGGTGCGGATGCTTGTGCGGTCGCAGCCGTCGATGATGACGTTGGCAAATGTTGCCTTCTTTTCTGCATCGGTGCCGCTTACCGCCTTCGTCGGCTCGTAGGCCGCCAGGTTGCCACCGCCATAGACCGCGGCCAGGTGGTAGCGGTGCTTGCTGTCGTCGATGGCGTCTAAGTTGGCCTGCGTCGTACGTGCCGCACCGTTGGTCTTATACACATGTACCGTCACCGTGCCCTTCGGCGTGCCGTTCAGGTTGTTACAGCCGAAGATGCGACCCTTGTCGGTGCCGGTCACTATACAGCCCGTGCTGGAGATCCACGGCGAATCATCGGCATCCGACTCTTTCTCCAATCCCCAACTGCTGGCTGTTTCCGCATCACACTCCGTGGCAGACAGACCGTTCAGGTTCACCTGCGTGTTGCCCACGAGCGCTGCCACGGCTGTCTCGTCATCCGATACCAAACGTCCCTGTCCGCCGCCATACACGTCGCCCGTAATCTTGCCACCCAACAGGTTGACGGTTGTCTTGGTTGCCGTAACAGGACTGGTTTCCTTGTACTGGTCGGTATTCGAGCTGGCCAACGCACCGCCGCCATAGACGTCGCCCGTGATGTCGGTATCGCTGCCCGTGATGTTCAGCGTCACGTTGCCGGTCACCGTTCCGCCCTCAGCGGGGAAGTTGACATTGGTCAGGATGTAGTGGTGTCCGTTACTATCGTCGAACTCGCTACCTGCCGCAACCGTTTCCGTGGTATAATGCCAAGTGTAAGTCACAGGGTCAGGAGTCACGCCGATGGTGTAAGTACCTGCGGTGCCGTTGTACCAAGGCCGAATGATGTAGCCGGCTCCTGTGATATTATCTTCATTAGTGTTCACTGTGGGCTTGGGCAGCACATCGACAGTAGGCGCTGTGGCGGCAAAGCCCGCACCATAGACGTTGCCAGTGACCGTACAGTCTGTAAGCGTTGAAGTGACGTCGCCGTCCACCTGGCCCAAGTTGCCACCGCCGTAGAAGTCTCCTTCTATCGTACAGCCCGTCAGCGTGCTCGTCACGTTGTGGGTCCTGGCTAACGACACCGAGGCATAGTTCACGTAGAAGCGTCCTACGTTTTCGTCATTAGTAAACCCCGACTTTGGAATCAGCTCATATTCGTAACTTGTGGCTATACCTTTATATGTACTATTATAGGAACGTTTATAATGATTATAGGCCCACTGATTGAAATTATAGTTAAGAGCATCATATTTGTTTTCGTGTCCGTAACGGTATAGGGACGTGCCGCCGTATCCGGCACCATAATAAGCACCAAAGGTGCAATTAGTAGCATTGGTGGTAACCGTCTTTCCAGTTGTCATGTCACCGAACTTGGGGCCTCCGCAAAACTCTCCCACGTGACTGTTCTTGATGATGGTGTTAATATTACCTGTGACAGGTTTTTCGGAGTTAACACCGCCACCGTAGAAATTTTCAATGTCGGCATGGTCTATCATCCATGTCACGTTGCCATTAATTTGTTCCTGTCCTGCTCCAGCCACTTCGCCAAAGCGTCCGCCACTAATATAGCATTCCGCATTGTCGGCTTTTGGCGTAACACTAGGACGGAACATACCTGAAAGGTAGAACGAATCGAAGTCTCCCCCTGTCACGGATATTGGAATATGAGGCGTACTATGGTCTTTGTCCATGTGCGATCCATTGCTGAACATCTTGAACCAGGCACTGCCACCCAGATGCAGATATTGAGTCTTATCTGAAACGCCGATGTTACCCGAGACAATTTGCTCCACAACACCGCCTAATAGTATATAGGGAGCCGCAGAAGACATACCATTGTTATATTCTACCTGGGAGAACTGAGCCAGACAAGTATTTGTCACCTCAAACCACCCTCGGGGGTTAAATATACCAATACTCGACAGTCGGTTACTGTCGCTTGGCTTCTGAGCCATGCCAATACCCGGCCAACAAAGGAAGTCGAACCGGACAGGACTGATGTTCCGACGCTGCTCATGTTGATAGAAGAAGCAATTGTCTGGCTCATTATCTAAGTCAAAATCAGCTGACATGATGGTAAAACCGTCATTGTCATCTTTTATTGAATTATCTTTATAATAGTGATGATAGTTACCCACCAACACCACGGCATAGTCGTAAACACTACTTTTGCTAGAACGGCTTAATGCCTTAATGGCATTGCTCATTGTGGTATATACCGCCTGGCTGCTGCCGTTGCCTGTAATGTCGTAACTTTGACCGTTTTCGAAGCGTTGTCCCATCAAGCTAATGTCACTGCCGCCAGGATTATCGGTTCCACCACCGAAACTGCTGGTGTAGGTCTTGTCATAATAACCATCCGACAAATAGACACAGGTTGCCCAGTGGGGCCTGATGGTGATGGCCGTCACGCCGTTAGGCACGTCGAAGTAGGCTCCCTGCGCAAACACGCGGCCCGTTTCTTCGTATAAATCCTTGGCTGTGCAGTCACGGTCGGCGAAGTTGTAAGGTGTGGCCGTTACATTGCCATTGCTGTCAAGCTCGACATCGTTGCCCGTACTATAGTTTCCGGCCGTACCGCCTGTGATGCTGGTGATTTCCCAGCCCGTCACCACTTTGTTGTAGGTATAGTTACCCGTACCCACCTGGTTGTAGTAGGGCAGCTGCACCTTATAGTAGTTGAAGTTGAAGCGGTCCTCATCCTTGTCGGTGATGTTCAGCGAGAGACTTGACGTGATAATCTCTGCCCCTGCCGGTGCGCCGCTGCCCGTGCCACTGATGGTGACGTTGAGCGTGCCGAGGCGGCCGCCCTTGTTGCGGTCGCCAGCTGCTCCGGCGTGGGCAGCATCAATGTTGACGATGCTGGGATAGAGGGCTCTCTCTCCATGTCGGCGCAGGTCGGGGTAAGGCTTGGGGTTAGAGATGGTGCGGTCGGCAGACTCTAACACCCACTTGGCCATCTTGATGGCGTAGTCCTCCGTGTTGCCAGTGGCATACCAGGCTGCCAGCGGCAGGTTGGAGTTCAGAATCTGGCGGTAGAACTCGAAGCGCGTCAAGAATCGCTTCTCTGCACCCAGTGCGCAGTTGAAAGCCGTCACGCGGGTGGAGAAATCCTTGAAGTCGTCGGCCGAGAAGTAGTTGAAGTTGTTCAGGCCTGTCGCGCTGTTGTTATTGATAATCTGACCGCCATAGACGGGCGAGATGTTCTTGCCATCGGTGACGTTGCCGTAGAACATGCAGTTCATCACCATCGTCCGTAGGTTCGCATTGGTCGAGGCAAAGCTGTTATAGCCCACGATGCCGGCGGCATAGGCGTTGTCGCTGCTGCCGCTGGTCACGTCCGCATAGCTGTAGCAGTTGATGACGCGGGCGTAGCATTTGGCATCGTCCGTTTTGCTGCCAAGACATCCCACGAGTCCGCCCACATTACCGCTGCCACTCACGCTGCCCGCAAGGATGCCGCAGTTGTAGATGCTCGTTATTTTATCTTCACTTCCGGTGGCCACGTTGGCGATGGCACCAACATTGTCGCCACCACTGATGCTTACCGAACCGAAAATGACGTTCTTGATGATGGCTCCATCCACCGTGTCGAAGAGCGGTATACTGGTTAAGCTGATTTCCTGGAAGTCGCCGTCGAACTCGCCGGTAAAGTTGTTGATGGTCTCATCAATGACGAAGCCAGCCACAGCCTTGTAGCGCCCTGCCGGGTTGGCTTTCATGTCGCTGGAGTAGGCTATCTCCAACACCGTTTTCCCCGTCCCGCTATCAATCACTTTGGAGAAGTTCACCTGCAGCGCATCATTGCCATGCTGGTAGTCACTGCTGCTGCAGAGGGCAGGACTGTTGCTGACGAGGCCGAGGTGGTAGTAGGTTTCTGTATCGGCTCCCGTGGCGGCCATCAGCTCTACGTAAGTGCCTGCATTTCCATTCAGAAGGATGAACTTACTGTCACTACCATCGATAGAGAGCGACGGGCCTGATGTGTCATACGAGATGGTGTGATTACCCGTCTGGCTCTTAATCTCTACGGCGTAGGGGTCGTTGCCCGTCAGCAGCCAGTATTCGGTTTCTGTGCCAGTGCCTATGGCAAGGGCTCCGCTGTTGTCATAGACGTAAGAGCCGCCGACGCGCATCTTATAGCTGGACTCGCCTTTCAGATCGAGCCGCTTGCCGGTGAGCTGGTTGACGGTGTACTTTACGTAGATGTCATTGTCCGAGCTGGTAGCCTGCCCCGCCGTGGTGATAACCGTATTACACTCGGCATCGCTGTAGAATGTCAGCGTCTCGTCGGCGATGTAGGGGCTGCGGATGGCTGCGGGCAGGTTGTCGTAGTTCAGCGGCGTGACGTCGCGCTGCTCAATGGTATATTTGATGGCCTCCGTGCCGGCACGGTTGATGATATGGTACGTGTAGCTCTGCAGGCTATACTGTTCTACGAAGAAGTTGTCGCCAGCAGTGGTCTTGCCTAATGCCTCGCGGTGCTGCAGGGCATGACCCTCGCCGTCGTTGTAGAGGTAGGCATACTTGCCGTCCACCGCCGGCGTGTTGGCTAAGAGGTTCCAGCCGTAGGTGCTGTTGCCAAGCCAGATGAAGGTACCACTGAGCTGATAGTCCCCTCTCTGTATCGTTACTTTATAGGGGTCATTGCCCGAGAACTTCCACATATACTTCGTGCCGCCTAACTCTTCGTCGGTCGGCGTGGCGGTAGTGAAAGCAGGACTTTCGGTCTCATAGTAGAGGTACTGTCCATTGTTGCGCATGGTATAGGTGGTGGTACCGCTCAGGTCGATGGGTGAGTTCCCGTAAGTTTTCTCGTCATAGCGCACAAATACAGGGGCAGCGTATTTCGAGGCAAACGAGGTGTTGTCCAATGGGTTAGTCTTGTTGATGGCATCCTCCAGCGTGGGATAGAACGAATAGTACGTTTCGTCAAGCAGCGGACTGGCGATATCGTCGGGAACCTTGAGTGTGTTGGTGTAGCCTGTGCTGCTGATAACCCTTGTACCGTCGCTGCGCACGATGGTATAGACGTTCTGGCGCAGAGGCACGAGCACGGCTGTCTGCCTGCTGATGGTAGTAGCGGCAGTCATTGAGGCCGTCCCGTCGGTATCCAAGGCCCGCGTCAGATTCTCGGCGCGGTCGCTGTTACGCAGCACGAGTCGCATCTTGTCGTCGGTGCCCTGCACGGCCATGAAGGTGGTTCCCCGGTTGTCACGGCTCAGGTCGGCGCGGTCGGTATAGGTAAACTGCGTAGCGGCGCCGTCGGTCAGCGAGATGGCGTAAGAGCTGTTCACCGTGTAGTAGTTGCTGCCGACAGATGTCTCTATACGCAGGCTGTAGGGGTCGAAGCGGCCGGCATCCTTGCCAGGTTCCGGGCGGCCTTGAGAGGTGTTGGTAGCATCCGTATCATAGTTGTAGGGATTGTTCTCGGGTTTCAGACCACTATATTTGTCATAGGCATTCTCAGTGTCAATGTCAGGATTAGGAGCAATCTTCCATTGTATGGCATCCGTCAGAGGGACATTCTCTTTGAGCACCCCGCTGGCATGGTAGTCTTCGCCGTTCTTTGTATAGCCAATGGAGGTGCCGCTGGCCTCAGCCAACTTGCCGTTCAGCTCAACAAGGTAGCGGTTGTCGTTGGTATAGTTGTCCAATGCATCGTAGAACACGTAGAAGTTGTAGTTTTCTGCCACATTCTCGAAGTTGACGAAGCTCCAGTCGGAGGTCAGGTCGGCGGTGGTGGCAACAGGCGTGGAACCTGACTGCAGGGGGTTGATGTAATATTTATAATAGCCCGTCACCTTTACGATAGGCTTGTTCAGACCAGTGTTCGACTCACCCTTATACCAGCGGTACTCCTTCACCAATGGACTGTTGAACTGCTTGATCTTGTTCTTGCTCTCCGTGGTGTTCTCCATCGTCCAGTGGGCTATCTCCCAACCGTGGTTATCGACAAGGTGCAACACAGGGTAGAGCGTCACCGGCTCTATCTGGAAGTCGGTGCCCATATCGACAGTCTCGTACCAGAGGTTCTGGTGGTCAGCATGAATTGTGCCACCTTCTGGCTTGTAGAAGGTCTTCTCCAAGTCGGGCATGTGATACCAGTCTGCTGTACGACTTCCGCTCAAAGCTTCCGCAGCACTTTTCTTACCGTCAAGCCACTGGTGATCAAAGGAGCTGACCTCTAAGTGTCTGCTCGTAGTAGGCGTGATGGCAACGGCTTCGGTAGTCATCAACCGGTAAGGGAACGAGGAGCCGCCGTGGCCATTCAGTATCATGTATTCTGTTGGCTGATGGCTGACTTCAACACCTTCTACCTCCTTTATGCGGTCTGGCTGTGTCAGCACGGTGTGTACGGCTGATGTAGTATGACCTGAAGTAGTACTGCCTCCATTACCATAGAACGTGTAGAAATAGGACTGGATGTCAGCTGCTTCCGCTGAGTGATATTTTGAAGCTTTGTTTTCCGCATGAATTCTTATACGATAGGGGTCGCCGCCCACAAAGTACCACAGAAAGCGGGTGCGAGTGCTCTCGCCGTCGCCGAAGATGGCGTCCTTCTTCTCGTCGCCATATAGGTTGAAGCCCTCCTTACCATTGGTGTAGGGATAATGGACTACATTTTTCTGATTTGCAGGGAAGCCTTGTGGCAGGTCGCCCACTTCCTCATAAATCTCAATACCTTTGGGGTTCTCATAGCGCAGCATGTAGTACTGCGAGCCGTCGAGCTTGATTCTCGGGCTCACGTCGTAGGTCACATAGATGTCTTTTTCCCCTTCTCCAAGGTCGCTAAGGCTTGTCATTTCTGAACCAGTAGCCATATTGAAGTTGTCGGCTGTGTGGTAGTGGTAGTGGGTTACTAACGGACTTTGGTAGGCCACAGGCAGCCCCAGTGTCTCGTCATTGCTGCCGACAGCAATCACCTCACGATGGCTCTTGTCGATGATGTGATACCTGTACTTCAAAGACTCCGTATTACCATAACCGGGTTCCGACTGGTCGCTGCCATCGTCGATACTCCGTGCCGCAACAGCCACGTAGTTGTCAAACTCTCCTTTATCGAAGGGCCGTGTATAGAGGGTAGCATCGTTGTCTGGAATCGTGATAGTCGGCACTTCATCCCCTTCGTTATATCCTTTATAATAAATCTTAGCCCCAGGTGTGGCACACGTAATGGAGAACCGCTGTTGTACATCGTCGTAGACAAAGACGGGGGTAGCACATTTGAAGGCTGTTGAGGTGAATGTCCATTTGCGCTGATCGTTATCTCGCTGCGCCTGGGTCTTCAAGGGATTAGTGCCGTCTCTCCAAATCAGGACGTAGGAGTTGGTTGTCAAGTCTTTCAATACCTTCGGCACTATATAGTATTTACCTAAAGTCGCAGACTCTGTTGTCCTCGCCACAGCAAACTGATACCGATCGTCCGTACCGCCCGACTGAACTACAAAAGCATTGTTGTTAGTTCCCGTCTGAATAGCTCCACTGAAATACAGATATTCACCTGTTACGGCATTCACGATATTATAATAGGTCACCCACTCGTCATGGCCTGCTTCCGTGAAATACCATTTCGCATCATCAACATCCTCGTTAGAAGTGGTGGCATAAGTTGTAGACAATGTCTTGGGAATAATGAAATATTCTGATGCATTGACGTTGCCTATCTTATAGTAGGCGGTCGTTGTGGCATCTGACACGGTGAACGGTGCCGATTCTGCAGGTTTCTTAGACAGGGGGATGATGTTCCAACGAGTTTTTACATCGTTGCTTCCAGCTATCCAACAAGTATTGCTTGCATTATTACCATTTCCTTTATGCAGACCGCCCTCGTATGTGATATCCATCGGCCTGATATAGTATCCTGGGGCCGTAGCGTCGTCATAATAGCCTATACGGAATTTGTACTTGCTCTTTTCCGTATCAGCGGCAGCATAGAAAGTGGCCGCATCATGCATGCATAACACATCCTGATTGCTTGTATTCTTATAATATGCAGCATATTTCCCTGACTCATTAATCAGATAATAATATTGATAGCCGTTTTCTGGTGCTCCTGCGGCTACGAAATACCACTGCATAGAAGGTCTGCGCAGGCTGGAAGTCGTAATTCTGTATATGTCACTGTTATCCTTATCACCTGGCAGCAGATAGAAGTCTGTACACTCCACGCTCTGAAGCAGGTAAGGGCGTTTGGCCTCACCGACAGAGGCATGAACAACCACTTGATAGGTAGTCACGCTAGACGGATTGTCATCCTTAATGGCTATAGCCTTAATAACATTAACGTTGTCGGACAATTCAAAGCCGGTGCTACCGCCGGCATAGACCGTTCCTGAGGAAGAAGTGGGGTCGTCACAACTATCATCTCCTGTCATATACCTGATTGTCGCTCCTGGGGTGGTAGTACTTATAACAATCTTGTTGTTAACAGCATCGTAACTGATATGGGGTGGTGCAACACTCATCGTTGAAGGTTCGAATGTCCAGGCACTGCTATGATTACTACGTGTGGTTCCTGCCTTCAACTGATTACCATCACGCCTTATGACGCTTGTATAGTCTTGCGACACATTCAGCAAGAAATGAGGCACAATCTGGTATTGCCCTACGCCATTATAATATCTTACCCATGTGTACATATAGCGCGACTTTTCGGTATCGTCAACGCTGCTTCGCAGTTCGAAGCACTGGTTGTTGTTTATAGTGGTAGTGCCTGTATAGTAGAGATACTTTCCTGTGGCGGCATGACGGATATAATAATAGGTGTTCCAGTCCTCGTTCGTGGCGGTCTGCGCCTCTTCGAAATACCAATCTACGGTGTTGTCTGTGGTGGTGCTCATCACCACGTTGCTTCCTGTCGTGGGGGGAGTGATGTACAGCGTGTTGTCACCGACACACCGCAATTTATAGTATGTTACGCTACTTTCACTGGCTGCTGTAAATGGTGCCGTGAGGTCAAGGGCGGAGCGCTGTACGAAATACCACAGAGAGTTCCCCGTTCGAGCATTATTCAACACAAGAGCATTCGCGGAGTTATTGTTGCTGCTCTTATGAACGTACATGTTGCCTGAGCTTACTCCGTATGGGTTGATGTTAAAACCGGAATTGTTTTCAATGATGTTGAACTTAAAGCCGTTGTCCGAATCGCTATATTCAGACTTGTCTTTCAGCACGATGTTCGTGCCGTCCCAGTAGATGTATTTCTCAGTAGCCTTATTGAGAATGCTATAGTAGGTGGTGCCCGCCTCGGTGGTTGCGTTGGTAAAGAGCCACTCCATCGTTGGTCGTGGCACGTTGGTCGTGTTGACATTACCATTGGGAGCATCAGGAATCATATAGTAGATAATCGTCCCGTCGCTCCACTTGTTGTTGTCGTTCTGAATGAGGTAGGGGCGTTCGTTGGCTCCCACCGTGGTCTGGAATGGGATGGTACAGGTGCATTCGGGCGAGTTTGTCCCACTCTTAACTGCGATAGCGCGGACAGTCGTTATTCCGGCAGGTAGTAAGAAACTGTGCGTTTCATTGCCCGCTATGACAGCATAAGTCTCTGACGACGTGGTAGCTTCTGTGCCGTCTGTGGTATAGTAGATGGTCACGTCTGGCGTCAAGCACGACAGAACAATCTGATTGGTAGCAGCGTCATAGTTGATGATAGGCGGAGCCACCGTTATGCTGCTTTCATCGAATATCCATTTAACATTTGTACCCCCTCTGTTTTGGGTTGTTTTCAACGGATTAGTAGCGTTTTCACGCCAAACGAGGTTGTATTTGTTTCTGCTGTTCAAGTATTTGATGGGCTTGGGAATGACATAGTAATAGCTGTCGCTGGTGGACTGCGTGGTGTTTGCCACGGCAAACTGATACCTATCTGCAGTCTCTGGTGTGCTTTCTGATAAAGGCTTGGTGATAAACGCATTGGTCTGATTGTCACCCGTTATGTCAGCCCTGTAGTATAGGTATTCCCCTGTCGTGGCATTGATGAAATGATAGTAGGTGAGCCAGTCGTCACTCCCTGCCTCCTTGATAATCCACAACATATTGGGTGTGTCACCTTCTGCCGTATTCACGTATTGGGCATTGCCTGATGCCCCAGTAGGGGGAATGATAAAATAGGTGGTAGCATCTGCGCTCTTTAACTTATAGTACGTCTGGCTGTCATCAGTCGAGACCGTGAAGGGGGGAGTCTGCGCTGGCAGTTGACTCTTGACGATAATCTTCCAGAGGTTTTGATTCTGTGTAGGATTGTTGTTGACGGTGCTTACATTATTGTTATCCGAGTTGTTGTCACCTTTGTTGAGCCAGTAGCCACTGCGAGCCTTGGGCAATATCCGGAAGATGCCGTCATCATTGGCAAGCAGGCTGAACTTGAAGTTATCCGAAGTGCTGTCAAAGGAAGAACTGCTCTTTACCAAGACGGTGCCACTGCTGTTGCAGAACAGATAGGTGTCTGACGATGTATTGTAGAAATAGTAATACTGCGTACCAACCACGTTTTCGGCCGCCTTCAGGTTCCAGCCCATCATAGGCTGCATAAGGCTGGTTGTAATGACGTTCTTGTCATCGCCATTGTCTGCACCGGGCACCATATAGAAGTCGGTGTTACTTTGGTGCTGAATGAGGAGACTTACGTTGGGCGAATACAGTTCTACAACAGGAGTGGCAGCGCCGTTACATACGGCAATAGCCTTGACAACGCTTATTCCTTCGGCAGAGAACGATGCCGTGTACTCGTCGCTTTGTGTGGTCGGAACAGAGCCGTCGGTGGTATAGTAGATTTTGTAGTCATCGACCGTTGTCGCGCAACTGATACTGAATTGGTTGGTGTTCTCATCGTAGGTGATGACTGGCAGGGGCAAAAACACCCAGTAGGACATGGGGGTGGAGATGCCACTTTCACGCAGTGGATAGAGCGTATTCAAGTCGGTGCAGGGACCTGGGTCAAGATATCCGCCTGTGGAACTTGTAGTACTATAATTGTCGAATTTCTTGAACTGGATGCCAAAGTGTCCGTTACCGTAAGGTATGAGATTCAGTTGGCAGGCTTCGTCTTTCGTGTTCTTCCACTCGGTGGTCAACACATTAGCATCGGTATCATAGTTAGTGCCGTAAGTTACAGCTCTGGTTCCTTTTACTGCCAAATAGTAGTCGCCGTTCTTTATATAGTAGTTGGTGCCGTCACTTTCGAGCGTCATTTTATTGTTTGCAGAAATAGCCGGTGTAAGTGTGGCATTAGTGTTATTGGCTGGTCGGGTAAGCAGTTTGCCCGTATCGTGGCTCCACGCTATATAACACTCACCTGGGGTTGGCTTGGGAATCGACTGCAGATAGTTGTCGCGGGCGGTAGTGAGAGCACTGATGCCATTGGCCACTGCGGTCAAAACGCCTCCCGTATTGTCCAGCATATCGGTTATAGACGTGGTTTTATAGCTTTCATATGTAGCTACTGCAGCATCATAAGCTGTACTTAATGTAGCATCATTATCCTTATACGTTGCCACGGCATCTATCAGCACCTTTAAATCTGCCACGGGGTCCCAAGGGATGATTTTCCAAAGAACAATGGTCTTGGTATTGGTGTTGTGACGGTCTTTATCACCATCACCATACACTGGGGAGCCATTTACAAAACCGCGGCCAGGTGCCAGGTAATTACTGCCGGCACACTTGAATTTGACGTAGTCGGTGCCATCGACCGGCTCGATGGCATACTTGTGATTGTTGTTATCTACAAAATTTCCTGCATATGTCTTAAAACCATCAGAATTAACATATTTCCCTTCGGCATCCTTTATGAAATAATTAGTGCTTGTTGCCTCGAAGTAGAATATCTGGTCCTTTGCAAAATAGTCTGTCATGAAAATACCGATAGCCGGGGTTGTATTCCGCACAGTATTCTCTTTAGTTGACAGTTGCATCCCTTCTATCATCGTGGTACGGATACGGTAAGGCTTGCCCGCCTCAACGGTCTGCACGCCATCAGGTTCCTGTGCCTCAGCCTCGCCAATTCCCGCCACCAGCATCAGGAGCAGCAACAGTGATTTGATTCCTTCTGAACGGAACTGCCATGTCATTGTATGTCTTTTCATTTGGTGTGTCATATTTTTTGTCGTTGTTCTTGTTTTCTTTTTTTCCAGCGGAGGAACCGCTGGGCACTCGATTCTTGCGGGGGAACCGCTGGGCACTCAATTCCAACGGGGGAAGCGCTGGGTGCTCGGTTATGTCTGCCACCAGCTGTCCTTGAGGCGGCAGAGAGCTTGTGCCACGCAGTTCATGGTCTTGCAGAAGGGAACGGTGATGGGGTCATCCTTCTTGCGATATTGGTACTGCCATGGGGTGACCATGAGCAGACAGCCGGAGGCACAGCCATCGATACGCTCCTCTGAGGGATGGTACACCGCAGGGAAGCCGTTGTCGGCTATTAACACCACGGGGAAAGCGTGGTGGACAGCTTCGTCGATGATGGTCTGTTCGCCATTGGCGATGCGTGGCGAGACAAGGACGGCTCCCTTGGCAGCCTCTTCGAGACAGCGCTCTTTCTGCTGCTGCAGATAGCACTGGTACTTACGGTGACAGACAACGGGCAACAGGCGATGCTCGGTGAGCAAGGCACGGTTTCCGTAGCTGTCGCAGGTAATCTTTCCGCCTGCCAGAAGCAGACGACACTGTATGGACGCGAAGGCCTCCGGCGTGAAACCGGCACATTCGCGAGTAAGGTAGCCCTGCAGGGCGGATGGGGTCAGCGCCGTGTCAATGCCACCACGCTGCGGCTGTAGCCATTCGCGGTGGGTGGTTCGCAGCAGTCGGCTACGCGGATTGTTGAGGATATACTGGCGCTGTATCTCTGCCTGCTGGGTGTCTATTGGCATCACATCGCAATAGCCGTAATCGAAGAGAGGCGGACGACCGGTAGTGGCAGAAGAGGGCACTTTGTTACCGGCGGGGGAAGCGGGCGCTGTCCCGGCGGGGGAACCGCCGGGCGCTGTAGAGGGAGCAGCGGGGAAACCGCTGCTGGCTGTCATGCCAGTCATCTCCCAGTAGCGACGATTGCACCCTTTCTTGAACCCGGCTATGAGCATACCAAGATGGGTGGGGGTGCCATTACGGCTGACTAAGGGTGCAGTAACGTGAAGGATGAAATGTACATGCTCAGGCATGACGACATAATCTTCAACCGTTGACATGGGATAGTGAGCCGCGATGCTATGCATCAGCTCGTGTTCCACCATTGCTCCAATGTTACTTAGTACGACATGGGGGGCTTGGGGGTGCCCGTCGGGCATGGAAAGGCTCCCCTCCACAGCACCCAACGGCTGCCACTGCTTACGGGCAACATGCAGGGTGATGTGGTAACGGCCGGGCCTGCTGTAGTCGTGGGTCAGGCTGCGGCGGTTCATGCTGTGGATGGTGGGTTTCTTTTCCATTTTTTGTTTCCCAGCGGGGGAACCGCTGGGCGCTGTTGTTTTTCTTCTTCTTTGCTTCCCGGCGGGAACCGCTGGGCGCTGTTGTTATAATGTTAGCTTCTTGGTGTAGCGGCCGGCGGCGGCACGGACGATATAGACGCCACTGGTATTGATGAGCGTCTCTCTGGTTTCGCCAGGCTTGATGGTATAGCTGTCGATGGGGATGCCACCAGTGTTGTAAATGGTTACATCGGCATCGTTGTTGAGGCCAGAGGTTACGACAATCTTTCCCTGACGTGTAGCGATGTCAAGACGCTCCGCAATGTCCTCGCCCAAGTCGGGCTGGAAGTCCTGCCCATGCGGCGTTGCCGTCCCGTTGGAGAAGACAATTCGCCTGTATGCGGGGGCATGGCCACCTGTGCTTGCCGGCTTCTTGGTGAAGTACGGACGGAAGGCTTGCACCTTCTCAGCGGGAGAACCGCTGAGCGCTGTGTTCTCAGCGGAAGAACCGCTGAGGGCTGTGTAGGCGCTGCCATCGTCCGACAAGACATAGCCTTCGGTCAGTTCCTCATTGAGGTAGCTGGGCTTGAAGGTATAGACATTTCCTTTGAAGGTAACGGCATGGCCATCCACATAGCTGCTGATTTCCGTGTCGCTGACCTGCACCTGGTAGCCCTCATCAGAAGCGAAGGTGATGGTCTGCTGTCCTAACTTCGTGGGAGCGGGACTGTCCGTGGTCTTTGCCTCGAAGACACCACTCAGGTCAAACTCGTAGTAACGCTCACCCGGGAAGCCAATGAGGTAGGGACAGCCGTTAGCCACCAAGGGATAGCCCTCGTAGGTACGTGGCTGCTCGTAATAGGTCTGGTACGTGTCCTTGTTCTTGTCGAGATGGCGATGGCCATCCACTGCCTGATAGTAGTAATCCCAGAGGAAGGTGTTGTTGACCACCTTCTGGTTGTCAGACGTCGTTTCGAGGGCCGATGGATAATTGAACTGTGCCTCACCGGTGTCAGTAGAGCCGCTGACAGCTGTCATATCTGTGTATTCACGCAGCCAGTACTCATGGCCTATCTTCGTGTCGCTGTTGGCTGCTGTTGCACTGCCACCGTAGAAGTGGGTAATCTCACCCTTCGTGTCGGTGGTCACCAGCTCGGCCATGAAGGGCAGGCTGATGGCTTCCCATCCTGCCTTTATGTCGTAGTTGCCGTCAGTCTTCTTCTTACCCACATAGTTGTCGGGCTTGCGCTGGTACCACATACGATAGCCGCTGCCCATGGTGTAGGAGATAGGACAGTTGAAGTCCTGCTTGTCTACAAGCAGATGGTCGTTGGTGGTGGTGTAGGCCCCTTCTGCCAGTTGTACCCAGTGGCATGTGATGCCCGTGGTGCTTTGTGCACGTACGGTGCGATAGGTATTGTCTGTCTCCGCGTAGGCCGGGTCGTGCTGGTAGTTCTTGATGACTGTTGCCGTCTTTCCAGCGGGGGAACCGCTGGACACTGTGTGGGTATAGACGAGGAGGTTGCTGGTCAGGTCGACGTTCTGGAATGTTGACAGGCCGTCATCATCGAGCAGCGGTGGGAAGAAGCGGGCCGTGGTCCCGGCGGGGGAACCGCCGGGCGCTGTTCCGGAGGGGGAACCGCCGGGCGCTGTCCAGCCTTCCTTGTAGCCGCCGGCTAGGTCGCCGTTGCCACCGGTGAAGTCGATGGCAGTCATGTTACGGTAGGCGATGTAGCTGTCGTCATTCTTCTTCGTCTGTGCAAAGACGGCGTAGGGGTTGAAGTGGGCCACGTCCATGATGTTGTTACGGAAGTATGCCGGTGCACGATAGACGCGGTTACCATCTACCGTCTTCAGTATGCGCTCGCTGGAGGTGATGATAGGTGACGGCACCTCCTGGTGCTCGCGCTCCTCCACGTGCCCGTAGTTCAGCGCCTGTCCGAAGAAGATATAGTCGTCAGGCCAGATGGGGTAGTACCTGTCCTCTTGTCCTACTTCCTCTACCAGACGGATGTTCTTCTCTTCGGGTATCGTTCCTCCAGCATAGATGAAGTCTCCGTCGGCATAACGGCCCTCCACGTAAGCATATCGGGTGTTATAGTCCTCCGGATACTTACCGTCGGCTACCAATGTCAGGGCGGGTTCAGACTGCGCCTCATCGCTGTCCTTTAAGTAGCCGTAGGTAGCCACCGTGCCGGTAGGCGTGTTATGGTCGTAGAGTCGCTTGTAGAGGTAGAAGTCGTTGAGGTTGTAAGCCACCGTACCGTTATAGAAGGCCTTGAGCGGCATAGGTCGTGCCAGTCCGTGGTTGCCATCGTCGGTAGTGCTGTAATAGGTGGTGACGCCCTCAGGCTTTTCCAGGTAGTAGCAGTTTCTTATCTGTACGGTACCATCGGTAGCCTCGGGACGGCCGAAGACGGCTCTTTCACTGCCGGGGAAACCGGCAGTCGCTGTGGTCATGGCCCAGCAGTTCTCCATGAATCCGTCGCCAGAGTCGGCAATGCCTGCCGAGGTAAACGAGCCCATGACGCCGAGGTTATAGACATTGCCACAGAGGTGGCCGAAGAGCGACTGGTCGAGTCCGCTGATGTAATGGCCGTCACCATGCAGGGTGCCGCTGAAACATTCACCCTCGCCGCTGGCGATGGGTGCCCAGGCGGGAGAACCGCCTGGCGCTGTTCCGGAGGGAGAACCGCCTGGCTCTGTGGGAGAAGCGCCTGGCACTGTGGGAGAAGCGCCTGGCGCTGTGATGTTGGTGCGCAGGATGAAGTCCAGATACTTGCCGCCACGCATGGGCTTCTCTGTGTCGTCAGGACTGGTGCGCTGCAGGGGTGTGTGCCCGTCGAGGGCTCCACCGCTGATGGGCTTGAACGCTCCCGTCTTGTCGTTGACAGTTCCCTGGACATGCGTCAGGTCAATCAAGTCCTTCAGCAGGTCGAGGCTGTTTTCTCCGTCTTCGGTATAGTCGTTGATGTAAATCTTCGGCTCGCGCTTCACATCCTTGTGGTCAATGTAATAGTGGTGCTCCTTATCGTCCATCACCTTCTTGAGGTCGTGGTAGTTGGCCACCTTGAACTGTACGGCATTCGAGTAGGTCTTGCCTAAGTAGGTCTGTGCATAGTATGCCACCCAGTAGTCATCCTGATACCAGTACATCGGTGTGGAGTTGTTATAGTAGGCCTGTCCGTTCTGGTGGGTGTCAGCATCTACCTGATTGGTAAAGAGCTCCCATCCAGAGCTGGTGATTTCGAAGGCTCCTGGCTCCACGCTCGGCAACCTCAGTGCGACGGTGCTGCCCGGCAGCACGATGCCCGGTTCTGACAGCTCGCCAATCTCGGGTATGCCGCTCTTGAAGTTGATGTGGATGTTCAGCACGTGGCGCTCGCTCACCGGGGTGATGTTATTACCCGACTCGTCACTCTCCTGATATTCATAGAGGTAGATGACGGTGATAATCTTCTCCTTGGAGAGGTCGTAGATGTCAGACTCACGGCTAACGTAGAAAGTCGTCGTCTCAAGCGGAGCCGTACCGTGAATAACGAAGCCACCCTGTTTGTTCACCAATCCTTCGTAGTTGTCACTATTGATGACGACAGCCCTGGGAACCGTCTGTCCGGTAGTATATGTGGTGGGTGTTGTGTTCTGTTTGATGCCCAACGTGCGGACTTCACTTCCTTCACCATGTTCACCGATGATATAGTCCTCACGGCAGAAATAGTAGGTGACGGACTGGCGATGGCCTTCCTCATCCATAGTTCCTGCATGAGCAGCGTCGATGGTAATGACATCAATCTTGTCTTGCTTGTCTCCCAGCGAACGGTATTGGTCGCCTGTCAGCACCTGACCGACGGTGTATGGGAAGTCACCGCTGATGAAGGCTTCCTTCACGATATAATACTCTCCTGGTTCGGTAACGATGACGGGCGACCAGTGAACCTTCTCGTTAGGAATGGCCTCGTATGCCTGGCGCTTGATACGGTTTTCATAGCCAGGATTGATGGTTACCGTGCCATCAGGACCTGTATAGGTCAGCGGCGAAGTGCCTGTGTATTCTGCCTCGTAGTCGATGGGCTGCGTCTGTGAATAGCGTCGCGGCTTGAGAGGCATACTGCCCTCATATTGTGCCAATTGTGCCAGTGCCGCAGGGTCGGTAGTAGCATCAATGAGTGCCTTTTCTGTACCCGGCAAGTAACCATCGTACTGCGGCTTGAAGCCATAGCGCTGGTTGACATGACCGGCATCGTAATCCGGGTCGATGAGCAAGTCAAGACCATCGTAGTTGTAACGGAAGTTCTTACGGTCGGCATCCGACATGGAGCACCATGACCCGATGGCTCGGTATGCTTTGCCTGCCTGGAAGTATGAGCCTCCGAACAATCCGCCTTCCTCGCTGCTGCAGATATAGGCATCAGTCAGGTGTTCAGACAGTTTCTCGTCGGTCAAGTCGGAGTGACGGGCCTTCATCTTGTCGATGTCAGCCTGCGAGAACAGGTTTCCGGCGTAGAGATACTCGTTTTCGGAAAGCTTCAGGGTGCTGGTACAAACCTGTGCCTGAGCCACCTTGGCACTGAGGCTGGCCCACACCTCATCAGTATAGTCAGAGGCATAGACGGGTGCTCCTGGGTAGAGGTGTTGCTCCGTTCCCGTCTTGTTGGTTGCAGTCAGCTCGGCCGTCACCACATAGGCGCGCTCCACCTGTGCCTGTCCGGTCAGTGTGGCACGCTGCTCTTCGCTGATGTTCATATAGGTGTCATAGACCTCCTTGTAGATGATTTCACCATGGCCATATCGACGCTGGCCATAGACGCCACTGTTGAGGGGCGTATAGGTAGGTCCATCGGTGTATGCCGCCTTTTGGGCCTCAGTCAGTTCATTATACGCATCGGTGGTGATGCTGAGGTTTCCACTGGCGTCTCTGCCGTTGGAAAGTGAATAGTAGTCGTTCCACACCCCTGGGTTGAAGAGGTCGCAGGTGAGTATGTAGCCGGAGTTATGGCTGATGTTGTTTGCCTTTCTGAAGAAGAAGTCGAAGTCTTTGTCAGTCTTCTCTACGTCGTCCTCGACATAAGTCACCGTGGGCGGCGTATCGCCTCTGAGTGCCGTGACCTCATCAGGAAGCATGATGGTGCCTGCCTTGTACGGAGTACCTCCTATCTTACAGTCGACAACGACGGTGTAGACATCGTTCACGAACCGGCTCTGGTCAGCCGCGCTGAGGGTGTTCCATGTCCAGTAGTCGATGGGGTCGCCTGCATAATAAGTCTTGTTGTTGACAACCACCTTGCCTTCAGCACCCAACGGACCGTGTTCACCATAGTAGGCATAGAGGTTGGGCTGTACGTCGCGCATGGTCAGCTTGCCGTGTGACGATGCCGAGATGGTCAACGGGATGTTCACCATTTCAGCGTACGCATTGGCAGCTCCGGTATAGGCCGAGATGTACTGGTCATAGACATAGATGGAGCCCTTGATGTACCAGTAGTGAGCCGGTGCGGCATCGGAGCCCGTGTATGAATTGGCATTGGGATAGCAGTCGTCAATAATCTGCTTGGTGTTATGAACGAAGTTACCCGAAGTCTCTATCGCTACCTCGGTGCCGGTATATTCGAACCGGCGGTAGGTACGTGCACTGAGGTTGTAAGGCGAGAGCGTCACCTTTCCGTATTTAGGGTGCCATACCTTGGGACGATGCTCGTTCTTCGCATAGACATAGCCGCCGCCGAAGCCCTGACGCACATCGATGAGGTCAAGCTCAACCACACCGGTAATCAGGCCCCACTTGGTCTCGTTGGCCTTCTCGGTCTCCTCACGGATAATCTCGAGATAGACGCCCGATGCCAGTGCCACCTTGTTGATGCTGGTGGCATTGTTGCGGTTGCTCTTCTGGCGGTTGTTATACTTCCATGTGTAATAAGTGGTAGAGCCATCGGCAGCATTGGCGCTGTTGCTCGTGTCGGTGGTACGGATGGCCGTATGCGACGGGTTGTTGGCGTCGGGAGATGCATCCTGGGTGAAGAACACGTCGCTGGTGAGGTTGCCCAGGTAGTTCACGATGCTGTAGATACCGAAGTAGTTGCCATGTACCTTGTCTTTTTCATCGGTGTCGTTAGCCTGTGAGATGCGTCGGTTCAAGGACACCTCATCCACACGGTTGATGGTATAGTTGTTGTAGTCGTGCTGGTAGACCACACGGTCTTCTGCGCCTTGCAGCACCATACGGCTGCCGAAGATGGCGCACATGTCGGCACGCTGAATGGTGTTCAGCAGACGACCGGCATAGAGTGAGCAGAAACCGTTTTCCACCCAGTAGGCACTGCTGGGCACACCGTGCTCCGCATCCCAAGCCGCTGTGGTCCATGTGGGGTTCGTATCGACCCCTGGTATGACGGCAAACAGTTCTCTGATTTCGTCAGCAGACAAAGGACTTGAGTCCGTGGAATAACTGTTGCCCTTTCTGTCGATACAAGGCTGGTCCGTAATGCACTTGTACTTCAGCACGAAGTAGGCACGCTCGCGGTCGCTGAGCTCATTATACTCCGCCTTGGTGATTTCCTTGTCCAGACCGTAATAGTCGGTGCCGTAGTTGTCGATGTGCAGTTCGCGGAAGCCGTCAACCAAGGTCAGGTTGCCGTCACCATAGAGTCCACCCACGTGCTCGGTGCCTATCTCGATGAGGTCACGGTTATAGGCATCGCGCAAGGCTGCTGTCACGTTGCCGAACACGGTAACCGTTCCTGCATACTCCTGGTCGCTGTTCGACGACACGTTGCCACCGGCAAAGACGGCATTGTGAATCTTGATGCCATCAGCGCTGAGCTTGTCCCATGTGGGTTTGCCGTTGGGATTTGACGAGGTTGTGCGCTGCAGCTTGTTCAGTTCTTCCACAGGTACATACTCACCTTGTGCGAAACTGTTGTCATCGATGGTGACACCCCCTGCGTCGAGCACCTTGCTGTAGGCCTCCACATTGACACTGCAGTCCATGGTCATGCCATTGGAGATGACACCATCCTGATAATAAAAGCCACCTCCATTTTTGGGCAGACCGTTGACCATCTGGTCGTCCGATTCCCTTTCACCCACTTTCTTTCCGATGGCACTGTAGACATAGCCCACATCGCCACCACCGAAGACGTTGCCATAGTTTTTGCTCAGGCCCTCGCGTGAGCCGACCTCTCCGCCACGGATGTGTACGTCGGTGCTGCCGAAGACGAAGCCGTCGGAATAGAGTGTGCCCACGCGCTGCAGGTTGTCGTAGCCACGACCACCGCCAAAGACATGGCGCAGCACGTGACCATCGTACATATAGACATGGGTCTCACCACCCTTGTAGATGCCCTGCAGGACACGTACGGAGTTGGCTTCGCCCGACATCTCCACGACGCCACGCCCTACGGCAGCTATCTCGCCACCGCCGAAGGCACAGCCGCGGACCAGTCCACCGTAGATGGTGACATGGGTGAAGTCAACGCTACTGTTATCCACATAACCGCCGCCAAAAAGGTTTCCACATTCACCCAGCTGGTCTTTTTTGGCCGGATAGGTGTTTGAGGTCTCATCAAAAATCTTCTCTTGATAATAACCCGAGCCACGTGTCTCATAGTGGTAGGCATCGTCGGTAGGCTGCTGGGTGAAATAGCGGTAGCCGATGTAGCCGTCGTAGAGTGTCAGGTTGGTTGTGCCAAAGACGGCACCGCCCTCACCACCGCCATAGGCATTACGCTCGATGGCGGGCAGACCATTGACGAAGGACTCTCCGGCCATGTGGCCTACGACGACATGCGTCTCACCCAGGATGTCATTTGTATGGTCAGCTTTGATGTCACCCTCGTGCTTTCCTACGCCGCCTTCCCATCCGCCGCCATAGACGTTACGAGCCGTGCCGCCACGGATGTAGGCCGTCGTGCCGGCCATGAAGCTCTCCACGCCATAGTTGTCCTTCACGTCACCGCTGGTACCTGCTGCATAGAGGTCCTTGTTCACTTTACCACCTAACAATGCGATATAGGTCGTTCCATAGACATCGCCGCTGGACGGGGTGTCATGTCCCAGACCGCCACCATAGCAATAGCCGGCGACGGTTGCTCCTTCATGGATGTTGACGTTGGTGTTGTACTTCGTCTTGGTGATGTTCTTAAACTTACCAGTGCTGTGGTCTATCTCCTTGATGCAGCCGGCTTCAACATCATTGGCCAGGTGGAAGTAGTGTGCCAGGTCGCTGGCTAACCCCTCGTCCGTGTACTCATCGGGCATGGTGGTATCAATGGTGTTGTCGGCTGCCTTCCATGCTGCCAAGGACTCGATGTTGATGACCTTTCCGTCCTCGCCGCCGCCGTAAGCCTCATAGACCAGTGCGCCCGGCAGCAGGTTCACCTCGGTATATTGTGACCAGCTGTCCACACCCAGGCCGGCACCATAGACCGTGCCCTGATAGCCCTTGGCCTTGTCTGACCATAGGGTAGCGCTCACATTGACCGTTCCGTAGAACGTGCGGCGGGCATTGTTGTTTCCGCCGTAGAGGGCACTGGCCGTAGCATCCTCACTCTGGTAGTTCAGCGTTGCCTCGTAGGCGTCGCAGGGCTTGGTGTTCGACAGGCCGTATGCGCCGGCAAAGATTTTCTTGGCGACGATGGTAGAGGCTACGTCCGTGGAACTGGGCACGTTGACGATGGTGCGCCGTGTAAAACCCTCCTGATAGCTGGCACCATAGACATTGCCTATCTGTCCGCTCATTAGGTCGACGACGGCAGCAGCCGTGATGCCGTCAGCATTGGCGTCAGCAACAGCCTTCTCCACACCGACGCCCACACCACTGTAGTCACCGGCACCGAAGACGGCCATGTTGGCAAAGTTCTCCACTCCCTCAGGAATGTCAATGAGCACGTAGCTACGGTCTTGCGACTTGTCACGGTCCAGGTCGCTGGCAGTGGCAAAGGCATGTCCCTCTC
>Ga0310691_10002042_pt1 | contig 28371 bp, 43 predicted proteins | sample 176DNAGHGlowgp2_FD_203887 | JGI IMG/M metagenome (GOLD analysis project Ga0310691, IMG submission 203887) | Sheep rumen microbial communities from Palmerston North, Manawatu-Wanganui, New Zealand - 1766 DNA GHGlow gp2 (v2) (version 2) | ecosystem: Host-associated > Mammals > Digestive system >... | reverse complement strand
CGTAAGCCGCGGCGCCCTGCTTCTTTGCGATTGCGGGCTTCTTCCGGCCCTTCGCGGCGCGCACCTGCTTGGGCTCCCGGTCCAGATAGTCGGCGTAGTCGAGGAGCAGCTGCTTGGTGATCTCGTTCACGTCGAACTCGTCGACTCCCACGAAGCGGCGGAAGCTCCGGAGGGCGGTGAGGTAGTTGGCCGCGTTTCCCGGGCTCTTGGTGGAGGCGAACTTCGCCCCCCATGCGAAGAAGTCCAGGCGGAAGCCCGCGGGGGTCGCGCCCTTCCGGTGGATGAACCGTACCACGCCGTCGACGTCCATGTCGCGCATGGCGAAGTAGTTCAGCTCGGAGGCGTACTGGTGGAAGCGCCTGATCAGGGCGTTCGCCTCGATGAGCGCCGAGCCCTTCAGGTCGCCTTTCGCGGAGACCTCCCTGGGGCCCGCGGTGATGTTGGTGGAGATGTAGCGCGACTTCCTCTTGTAGGTCACGCGGATCTTGACGTTGAAGGTGCCGTCCTTCCTCTTCCGCCGGATGTCCACGACGGGGCAGTAGGTGATCTCTTTCGCCATTTCGCTTGGTGTGATTTATGGGTTTTGACAAAACATACGCAAAACATTTCAGCCCGAATATAGCCATTTTTTGGAATTATTCGGAAATTCCGTTCACACAAAAACGGCTCTGCATGCCTTCCAGTGCCGTAAAAGGCCGATTTCGGGCACATTATGGCCAAACTATTTGGTAGTTTCTCCGGATGTGCCTCCTGCGTATCCCTGCGCCCTTTTTTCGCGCCTTCTGGCCTCGCCGTGCAAAACATACGCAAAACATTGTAGCGCGAATGTCGCCGCAAATCGGCCCGGATTGAAAAGGGGCGGCGCTCGCGCGGCCGCCCCGGGGCGAAATGTGACGGCGGCAGATCACGGCCGTTGCGTCACTGCAAAAGTAGCAAAAATTCTCAATCGTTCAAATAGCCGTCGACGAGGGCGTCGACGAGCCTGCCGACCCTGTCGCGGTTCTTCTCCGCGGCCGCCTCCAGCCGCGCCTTCGTCTCCGGAGCCACCGTGATGATCATCTGCACCCTCTTGTTCTCCACGGCCTTGCGGCCGCTGCCGGCCCTGGCTCCTCCGTGGGTGCCGAGGTCGTAGGCCTTGACCGTCTTCCAGTCGAAGGCAGGCCAGACGGCGAGGTTCTCCCGGATCCGGACATGCACCCGGACCGGAGTGTCCACCGGATGCGTCGCCTTGATCTTCTCGAACTTCTCCCTCGCGAGGCGCTCGACCTCCTCGAGTGTCATCGCACCCTCCGATGCGTCGCTGAACCACGTGCCGTCCTGGATGGACCAGCTGATCTCTGCGACGAACTTGTTCTTAGGTGAATGTGACTTTCCCATATCTTTGTGATTATTATTTTTAGCGAGATTCCACCCTGATGCGTCCGGCCCTGAGGTCCTCGATGAATACCTCAACGGCGTGCACGTTGAGATAGGTGGACAGGTAGCGGCCGACCTGGTAGAACTTGCGGACGTTGACGTCGCAGTAGTCGCCGTTCTCGAAATGCAGCGTGACCTCATTACGCCAGAGAGCCTCTGTATCGAGGCGCACGTTGACCAGGGTGTCCCTCTCGACGTCCCTGTTCGCCTTCACGGTCAAAGTCATAGTAGTTGCCATATCCCGTGCTATTAGTAGGTTATGCCATTCTCGACTGCCGCGCATGCGAGGATCCATGCCTGCTTGTCGGAGATCCTGGCGGCGGTGAAGCCGTTGCAGCAGGTATTGTCGACCGTCTCCGCGATCTTGGCGGCGAAGCAGTCCAGGCTCATGACCTTCCTGCAGAAGAGTTGGATCTTGGTGCCGAAGAGCTCCCAGCCGTTGCGGTCGTTCTTTGAGATCTTGGCGTCGCACACGAGGTCGTTCGCGACCTGCTGTGCCATCTTGTAAAGTTCAGTTCCTTTCGTGATCATTTCTTTGTTCATTTCCATTTCGCTGATGCAAAGTTAACTATTATTTTTGATTTCGCAATATATTTTTTCAAAATCTGCAAAAAAAAGGCTCCGGGAGGGAGCCTCAACGTCGATATGATGTGTCCGGGCGCTATACCTTCACGAAGAATTTCAGCGCGAAGGCCAGCACCAGGGCGATGACCAGGAAGGCGAAGGCCTTGCCGAGCAGGATCCACGTCTTCTGCCACCAGGTGAGCTGGCGCTCGACTTCCTGGATGACCGTCTGCGCCTCCTTCTCCACTACGGTGGTGTCGTGCACCTCAACGGCGACGGGGACGTAGACCGTGTGCGGCTTGGTCTCAAGGCTGTGGGAGAGGAAGCCTCCGGAGACGACCGCGTCGCTCTGGGCCCATTCGTTCTCAAGGTGTGACGACGTGTCACGGGTTACGATTTTCTCCCGGATCTCCGGCACCGTGAACGTGACGGTGTCGTGGACCAGCCGCTCGCGGATCTCCACGCGGACGCTGTCGGTGTGCTGCGCGACGGGCAGCTGCTTCCCGTGTCCGCATGAGGCGAGCAGCAGAAGCATGCCGGCGTATCTCACGACACGCCGGATGCGGCTACTACAATCAAAGAGAGAGATGTCCTTCATGTTTATCTATTTATCCCGGCCAGGCGGTCCGCCCAGGCCTCGGTATAGAACCTGCGCCACTTGTCGGGGTCCGCCGGATCGCGGCGGTAGAGCCAGGTGTGGAGGATGGAAGGCAGGCCGATGACGAGGAGGTAGAACCATCCCAGGATCCTGCTCTGCCTGCAGTGTCCGAGCTCGTGCCTGACGGTGAGCGTGTCGAGCGGGAACTCGTTCCAGGTGTACACGTGCGAGTGCACGAATACCGTGGTGCCGAGACTCAGCCCGCCGTGGAACTTGTCGGAGAAGATGACGGTCACGCCGTCCTTCTCCAGCGTGTAGGCCGCAGGGTAGAAAAGCCGGAGGATCCAGCCGAGCAGCACCTGCGGAAGCTGCCATAGTAGAACCAGTGCATTCATTTCGTCAGTGAGAGATACTGCCGGCGCTGGGTGCCGGTCTGGGAGTATAGCCCGATGTGCCACCAGCGGTGGCCCCTGGAGTCCTTCTCGCAGATGCTCTGGTCGAAGGGCGTGCCCGTCTTGCGGAGCCAGTCCTCGGCGAACTTCATGAACTCGTCGATGCGCCCGTTGGCGGGCACTATGTCGGCGGCATAGCCCCTCATGTGGGCGGACGTGTTCGCGCCTCTCACGGCGGCGTTCAGGGCCCGGCAGCGATAGCCGGAGGTGACGGTCAGGCCGGAACCCCACGCGGCCCGGAGCGGGTCGAGGACGGTCATCACGAGCGCGGCGAGATGGTCCACCACCTCGAAGGTGGGGTAGTTGTCGATGCGGCGGTCCTTCGCCGTGGGGGAAGCGAGGAACTCGTCCAGCTCGAAGTACCTGAACTTATTCATCGGATCCTCCTCCGGGGGTTCCCTCGTCGCTGGTCGCCATCTCCGCGAGCGCATCCTTCCGCCGCCCGTAGTCCTTGAGCAGCACGTTCACGGGGAGATTGTCGACGGTGAGCTCGAAGTCTCCGCGGTGGTCCGCGAAGAACTTCGGGCCGAGTCCCTTGCCGGGCTTCCGGAGCTGGCAGCCGCCGTGGACGCAGATATACTGCTTGATCACGGCGTTCTCCTCGCGGAGCGTGGCGTTCTGCTCGTAGAGGGCGTCCTTCTCCGCGGTGACGGAGCGCACCCGGTCCTCGAGCTCCTGCTCGCGCTCGTTCGCCTCCTTCAGCTGCTCGCGGATGATCTCGTTCGCCTCCTTCAGGGGCTGGAGGGCGGCGCTGTCCGCCTCGCCTTCGGCCTTCTTCTTGATCTGGGGGAGCGTGGCCAGGACGACGATGCCGCCTCCGGCCAGGGCCCCGATCAGTGTCATGATGATGTTCGACCAGTCCATGGTCAGCTCCTCCCGGTAGCTTTGCGGATCTGCGCCAGGATGGCGTCGTAGCCGGTGGCCCTGGGCTCTTCCTTCGGTGCGGGCTTCGGCGCTTTCGCCTGGGCCTTGGTTGTTGATTTCGTTGCCATAGTGTATGTGTGTTAGTCCGCGTCTTTCCACGCCGCGGGATATTGGTCAGGGTTCCAGGTGCAGTAATCTATCGTGCATATTTTGTGCTGCCCCTTCCAGGTGCCCTTGTCGCCACTCATCCAAGGGGCGGTGGAAGGTATGTTCTCGGGGATTTCCGGCCACTCCTCTATGCTTACCCTCTTCCAAAGGGCTGGGGTGTCGGCTGGATGCCAGTCCGATTGAGGTGTGTGTGGCTGGATGCACTCGTAGAGGATGCCGTCATCCTGCACGCGCTTCTTCGCTTCCACGGGCGTCCCGATGAGCGTGGCCCACTGGGTGAAAAGTTCAATATTATCGAGGTCCCAGAGGTCCTGCTTCTTCGTGCGGTTCTCCGTCAGCGTCTGCCGGGCCTCCTGCCGCTTCGCCTTAATGTCGGCGGGGATGGCCTCACCCAGCTCAAGGGCGCGGATGATGATGTAGTCGGTCTCGGCGAGGTATAGCTGCGCCGTGTCTGCCGTCGTGGTGAACTGTTCGTTCAGTTCGTCGTAGTTGTCGATGTGTCCCATGTCTATCCAATTCTATATACTCTAACTCTTGTCCCTTCATGAAGAAACGGCCTTGTTGCTGACGTACCCTTGACATACACCACATCGCCGCCGTTGTAGCCCCAGATTACGACAGATTCATCTCCGTATACGGTGGGATTGACGAGTTTAGTGAATGTGGTCGCGTTGGACTTACCTATAAGTTCCCCGTTCACTTGATGGGCGATGATCTTGTAGGATGTGCTGTCCGTAAGGTCAAGTGTAAACTCATACGTCCACGTCGCCTGCAACACCGCGTCGCCAATGTATCCCAGCATTTGCGTACCAGCTGGCATGACACTCCCTTGATAATAACTTCCGGAATTTCCGTTGATAGTAACAAACGGGTAACGGCTCGGCATCGCACAACCATTTTCCACTATCATCCGATACCTGCTTTTTGTGCCGACAACTACTGGGAGTTCAATCGGAGCCGGTACTGCTGGTGTAAAGAAGAAAGCGGCAGGATTAGGAGTGCCGGCAGGTGCCTCGCCCGATGATATTGAGAAGTGAGTATTATCCACCTTCGTCAATGTGCAAGTGTTACTTGAGTTCCCCGCAGGCCGTGGGACAGTATTGGCGGCGGTAAAAATCACGACATTAAGGCAGGCATAGAACGCTCCTCCATTTTCAGCCGCCACCCAAGACGGGAAGGAGTCCACGGTGTAATAGCCGGTCGCGGAATCGTATGCCGTCGGCTGGAGCTTGTCGACGTGGAAGGTCTGGTCGATAATGAGTTCCTTGTTCTCATCCTGGAGGACCCAGGTCGCATCCCCGTCGATGGCCGACTGCTTGACGAGCGTCTGCCCCTTCGTGCCCCCGGCGGGAAGCGCACCGCCTCCGCCCTGGATGTCAATGTTCCCACTGCCAAGCAGGGACTGATTGTTGATGGTCTTGATGTTTGTGCCGGAAACAAGGGCGTCCTGCTTGGTGGCGAGTTGCGTCGGCGATGCCGGGGTATAGCCGAGGGCTGCGGCGATGTTCGCCTCGGTGACGGAAGCGTCGGAGCCTGCGGGTCCCTGGGGGCCCTGCGGTCCAGTCGCGCCGGTGTCACCTTTGTCACCTTTGTCGCCCTTGTCACCTTTCGGCCCTTGAGGGCCGGTTGGGCCGGTCGCTCCCGTGTCGCCCTTCGGGCCGGTTGCTCCCGTTGCTCCCGTGTCGCCTTTCGGTCCCTGGGGACCCGTCGCGCCGGTCTCGCCCTGGGGGCCCTGCGGTCCCTGGGGTCCGACGAGGCTGGCCAGCCACTCGTCCACGGTGCCCTCGTAGCCCTCGGCCACTGCGACCTCGTAGGCGCTCAGGCCGTTGCGCGGGACCGTCGTCTCGCTCTCGAGCTCGACGGTCTCGGTGTTTATGTTGCTGTCGTCGTAGCCGTCCTCCATGTAGGAGTGCTCGACCAGCTTGAAGGCCCTGACCACGTCGAGGGTGACCATGCCTGGCTGGCCCTCATTTTCGACCAGGAGGAGAGTGTACGCGCCCAGAGTCTCCTGGTCCTTGCCCAGGAAGGATCCGGTGATCACATTCTCGGAGATTGTGTACGAGAACACTGCCTTCCGGCCGCAGGCGTCGAGGAGGAGGACGGATACCTCCTTGCCGGAGAAGTCCTCGGGCTCGCCGTTCCTGGTTATGGTCCAGGTGAAGGGGATGTCGTTGCCGAAGCGGATATTTTTCATAAATTCGTACGTATATCGTTGTTAATCTAATTCCTATACCCTACATTTGTTCCAGCCTTAGCCATCCATCGGATGGCGGGTGCTGCCTTAACCATCCACCGGATGGTGGAGCATGGCCTTAACCATCCACCGGATGGTGGGCCATTTTTCGTCATTCGCCCTTCAGCCCGAACATCATCCTGCGCTTGTTGCCGCTCAGCGGATCGCTCACGAAGTATGCGTCGAGCGGGGCCACGTCGCTGTACAGATAGCGGGGCACGCCGTTGATCTCCTGGGTATACCCACTGAGCTCACCCTGCACGAGGGCGGTGAAGGCGGGGTTGAGATACCTCAACGCGATGCCGAACCTCTTGTATCCATTGTCTTGTTTATGGCGCGAGCGGAAGCCCCTGTCCGTCGTTGTCGTATCGCTCGTCCAGGCCACGTAGTCCATATTGGCGAAGATCCAGCTGGCCGAATACTGCCCATAGGACGTGTATCTCTTGATGATGTAGTCCCTGATGTACTCCAGCTCCTTGGATGCGAGGCCCGAAGTGCCGCCGAACGTCATAGCCTCGGTGTGGTCGGTGAGAGCACCGCTGCCCATGGCGACGCACCAGCCCTTCTTGTTCATGTAGTTAGCATTACCGGAATGGCTCGACCTGGACGTGGAGCGTCCGTTCCTCTCCGCGTAGACCATGAGCACGGCCTCGTAGCCGGTCACGCCGAGCATGGGATGGTAAGCGAAGAGCACCTCCTTCATGTTGCCCAGGTTGTCAACGCCGCGGCGGATGACCAGCCTGGGCGCGGGCTGCAGCTGCGCCTTCAGGCCCGGCAGGCTCGCGATCTCGCTGTCGACGTAGGTCTTCAGCGCGTAACCGGCATTGGCGTGGTTGCCCCATCCGTAGGCGGTGACGCCCTTGTTGACGTTCGAGGACGTGGGGATGACGCGCCCGGAGGCGAGCTTGATGACGAAGGTGCCCGAGGTCGTAACCGGCGAGCCTTCGACCGTGAGGCCCGTGGGAACCTGCAGCCCCACGAAGGTGACGGTCCCTCCGGCACCGCCGCCCCCTCCGCTGACGGAGATGCTCGACGACATCTCCCCGGCGCGGTATTCGTCATCCTTGCTGCTGTACTCCACGGAGATCTGCGGCCAGACGGCGGAGAAGGCGTCGTACTCGACGAGGATCGCCTCCTCGACGCGGAAGGTCTTGAAGCTGAGCGTCCCGGAATGCAGCAGGAAGGTCCTGCCGTATATCTCCCAGCGGGAGTGAAAGTCCGGGCAGTCCTCGCCGTCGCCGATGATCAGGTCGCCGGTCAGGACGTTGTTGGCCTTGGCGTGGAAGGCGAGGATCTGCATGTGGTTGTGCACCGGGAGCGGCAGAGGCGTCGCCGTCTGGTCCAGCTCCCAGTGGGGGTTGATTACCGGCGGGAAGAGAGCGGCCGCATCCGGCGTGTAGACGCCGTTGGTCACGCTGCCCGCCGTCTTGATCCACGAGGGCAGCTGCGCGTATGCCGCGTCGCGCTTGAACGTGAAGTTTTGCTCCAGGTCGTACTTGGTCGTCACCTTGAGCCCCTTCGGGATGGACGAGGACTGGGTCTTGACCTGGAAATCGCCCAGGCGGACGTACACGCCGTCCGCGCCTTCCGGGTTGTAGAGCCAGAACCACAGCTTCAGGATGCCGGGTGTTTCCGGGGTGACGACATCGATGCTGACTTCCGCCGACTGCCTGTCGGTCTCGAGGCCATAGAACATCCAGCCGCGATCCTCAGGCGTAGATGACCCCCATTCGCCGTCAAGCGTCAGGAAGAGGCTGGAGGATCCGTCGGACGGCGCCCACTCGAGGCGGTACATCAGGGTGCCGCCCGGGAGCGTCGGCGAATAGACCGACCACTGGGGCTCCTGAGCGGAGCGGAAGAACATGTGCGCGAGGCTGAACGCGATGCTCGCTCCCGTACGCGGGGCGACGAGGAAGGTCCGGCGCCAGGAGTGCAGGGGCACCGTCACGCCCGCATAGTTGAGCAGCATCACGTATCTCGAAGGTGAGGATGCCTCGTCGTTGTACGGGTTGGCCACGTCGTAGTAGCGCATGGCATTCAGCAGGGAGGTGTCAGGTTCCCAGGTGTCGCCGCCCACAGTGTCGGACACCAGGAGCTCCCATCCGTCCTTGACGAGCCGCCAGTCGTCGCCGGAGGCGACCTGGACGAAGTCGTTCTCCCTGAACGTGTCAACCTCGGCGTCCATCGGGTCATAGGGGGCCTCCTCGACTATCTGCCGGTAGGCGGGCGAGAGCGTCCGGTGGCCGGTCCTGTTGATGAACACGGGGGTCCTGGCCACGACGCTGGAGGCGTACTGATGCCCGCAGAGCGGGAGGTTGCGTATGGGCGTGAGGACGAAGGTGTCCTGCCCGGAATAGCGCAGCGTCAGGCCGAGCGCGGCGAGCAGGTCCTCGACGAGCTCGTACCAGTCCTTCCCGTCGAAGGAGTTCGCGTCCACGGCCCAGTCGTATGCCCGGACCATGGTCCCCGGGTATGCCGTGGACGCGACGGCCAGCCACTGGTGGTCGCCGCGCCATACGTTCAGGCTCATGGGGATGGAAGCGATGGCGAAGGCCCTCTGGAGGACGGTCATCACGCTCACCATCCGTGTGCCGGAGGAGATGTATGTCAGGTCGTCGGGGCTGAACTCGAAGTCGGCGAGGTGGCCGACCATGTCGCGGGCGGTGACCGTCACGATGCCGCGGAAATGGAGGTCGTCCTCCCAGGAGTCGGGGGTGACGTAGCCGCGCCAGATGGAGGCGCCGTCCACGTATATGCGCACGAGGTAGAGCGTCGCGTCCGGAGTGTAGAACTCCTCCCATGCGCCGTACTTCACCTCTGCCGTCGACACCTTGTCGCGGGAGTCGACCATGGAGAAGGTGCACGAGGTCTTCACGATCGGGGCGTCCACGTCCTCCTGGCCTCCCTGCAGCTCGAGCCTGAGGTCCACGAAGTCGCCGATTTCCACGGCCGGGCCGGAGTAGCCCTCCCTCTGGAAGACGGAGAGCCTGACGGTGTGGCCGCCGCGCTGCAGGATCTTGTAGTATTTCTCCGTCATGGCCTACCTCCCCCAGCTGTTCTGCGTCCTCGAGCCAGCGAGCACGATGTCGGAGCCCTTGATGCGGCCCTCGACGTGGACGGTGATTTCTGAAGTCGCATTGACGCTCGAAGCGCCGCCTGCTGATGCCGCGGATGCTGCGGCGGGCGTGGCCGCCGCGGACCCGGCCGCTCCGGAGGACGCCAGGGCGGCGAGGCCGACCTTGGCGGCTGCGCCCACGGCGATGAGCGCGGCACCGGCCGCGATGGCGTTGCCGCCGAAGAAGGAGACGAGTCCCGCCTTCAGCGCCTCGATGCCCTTGCCGGTGGCCATGATGATCATACCGGCGGAGATGGCTGCGTCCGCCAGCGGGGAGATGAGCGCCTTGATGACTGCGCCCGCGTCGAAGCCTTCAGGGTTGAAGAGCTGCGCGGCCAGCTCGTCGATGGTCGCCATGACGCCGCTCTGCAGGGCCTGGGCCAGCTCGTCGGCCGCTTCGCCGAACTTCGCCATGTTGCGGGCCCAGGCTTCCGCCCCTTCGGCGATGCGGTCGTCTATCTGCGTCTGGATGCGGTCCACCTCCTCGGCGATCTTCTCCATCTTCTGGACGGGGATCTCGGAAGTGACCGCCTCGATGGTGTCGCCCCACTCGCCGCGTCCCGGCTTCTTTTTTCCTCCCGGGACGTAGGGGAGCGTAGGCTTGACGGAATTGGGGACGGGCTTCTCGCCCCCTCCGGCACCGCCGCCGGAGGCTCCCGCACCGCCGGTGGGGCTGGTCGGTCCGCCGAGGCCGTCGCCGCCTGCGGATGCCCCCGGGGCCCCTTTCCTCTTCTGGCGCCAGGAAGCGATCCAGCCGCCGGTGATCGGTCCGAGGACGGCCTCCCAGAAGGAGACCTTCTCCTTGCCGGAGACGATGTCGGTCAGGCGGTTCAGGATGTTGGTCAGCCCCCGGACTATGTCGGCCATCGGACCGGTGGACGACTGGAACTGCAGGATCAGTCCCTCCCAGGCGGACTTCAGCCCGTTGACGGCACCGATAAGGTTGTCCTCCATGGTGCCGTACATCCGGTCGAGTTCGCCGTTGCAGTCGCCGAGGATCTCGTACAGCTGGCTCACGTCGTCTGTTCCCTGGAGGAGTGCGGCGAACGCGGCGACGGACTGCTTGTCCGTCATTCCGAGGATGGTGTTCAGGTCCACGCCCCGGTCCCTGAGCTCGACCAGCGAGGAGATAATTTCCGGCATCGTGTTCGCGGTATGGCCGAGGCCCTGCGCGAGCTTGCCGTTGCTGTCGGCGAGGTTGAGCAGGATGCGCTTGAGGGCCGTCGCCGCGGAGCTGGCGTCGAAGCCCGCGTTGCTGAGCGCGCCGAGCAGACCGACGGTGTCCCGGGCCGAGAGGCCGAAGGCGCTGGCCACGGGGCCGACGGTGGAGATCATCGTCTGCAGTTTCTCAAAGGAGAGCGCCGACTTGCTGGTCGACGATGCCATGAGGTCGAGCAGGTCGCGGGTGTCCGTGGATGTGAGGCCGAAGGCGCGGAGCGCCGCTCCGGAGAAGTCGGCGGCGGAGGCGAGGTCGGTGCCCACCGCGGCGGCGAACTTGAGGACGCTCTCCTGCATGTCCAGGATCTCGCCCTGGCCGAAGCCCAGACGGGCGAGGGAGGTCTGCAGGGAGGTGACGTCGGACGCGGTGAACGAAGTCACACGGCCGAGATCCATCGCGGCCTTGGTGAGTTCCTCCACGCCCTTCTTGGACGTGCCGAGGACGGCTGCCAGCTCGGAGTTCGCCCGCTCAAAGCTGGCGAGCGTCTTGATACTGTCTCCGAGGCCCTTCACCACCGCGGCGAGGGAGGCGAAGCTGGCGATGGCCTTCGAGAGGCCCTTCTGCACGCTGCTGACGAACGAGTTCGTGCCGGACTGGCTTTTCTTCAGCCCAGCCTCGTAGTCCTTGTTCTGCAGCAGCAGCCGTACTATGACATCTCCGATCTTGCTCATATCGTATGGTTATGACCGGCGGCGCCGGTCCATGAAGTCCTGATAAATACCGTACAGGATTGACACCTCCTCAGGGGTTACGCGACCCGTCGCAGGCGTCGAGGAGGGTGCCGGTTTTTCCCAGCTGAACCTCGCGTACGAGGTGAGCGTCCCGGGCTTGTGCCTGACGTAGGGCAGCTGCTGCATCATGCTGTAGCATATCCAGCGCGCCACCTCGTAGTCGTGCTGCCGGTCCTTCGCGTGCCATGCGAGCAGGTGCCTGTACTCCTCCGCTCCCACGAGCATCGCTCCGCCCATGCTCTTACCGCAGCGGCCGACGAGGAACTCCTCGACCTCCGCGTAGTCGTAGTGGAACTCTACTTTTTTTTTTCGTCCGACAGGGCCTTCTCGGCGGCATCCCCTTCCGGGAGCTCCTTGCCGGAGATCGCCTCCGACGCTCCGCGGATGATGGCGGCGAAGTCCTTCGGATGGTCGCCGGCCCACTCGGCCACGTCCAGGATGGAGAGGTCGAGATCGCCGAGGGACGGGTCCTCCATGCGGCGGTACTCCCAGGCGTTGTGCGCCGCGCACCAGATGAGCTTGATGAAGAAGTCCATCCGCTGCGTGGTGTCGCCGAAGTCCTCCACCGCGAGGGCCACGCCCCTGCGCTTGGCGATGGCAAAGAGGGAGAGGGTGAAGAGCAGCTCGGTCTTCACCCCCTCCCTCGGAGTGATCGTATAACGGGTGCGGATCATCCGGACGCCGTTAGTCGAAGTCGGGGTAGTGCGTCGGCTCGCCGGTCACCTGGAGGGTGAACTGGCGCTGGGCGACGGCATCCTTATCGTTGGTGTCGTTCGCTGCGGTGATGACCGCCTCGAAGAGGTCGCCGGTGACCGGGGAGGGATTCGTCCCGGTGCCCAGGGTGCCGATGAAGCAGTAGACGGTGTCGCCTGCGTGCAGGGCCTTGAGCAGCTTGTGCTGCGCCGCGTCGGCGGTGTCGTCCAGGAAGACGGTCACGTCCGCGGTGGCGCTGCGGCGTCCGGCGATGAACTTGGCCCACTCGCCGTCCTTGTCGGTGACGTCGATGGTCTCCGTCGAACGGCTGTATGAGTTGCTCTGCTCGCCGGTCAGCCAGGTCATGTTGGCCGCGGCGGCGGTGGTGAGGAAGAACCTCCGGATATTACCTTTGTCCATTATTTTTCGTTGATTTGGAATCTGAAAGAGATCTGCTGGATGTATGTCTGCTCGACGAAGCTCTCCACGGCACCGGTCACCCAGGCGTCGGTGACGTCGAAGCCCGCGTACTCCGCTTCACGCTTGTCGAGAGCGTCCACGACCGCCTCCGCGATCGCGAGGGACTCGTCGTGCGTCGCGGCGAGCACGTAGACGGTGGCGTCGGTGCTGGCCTGGCGGCGCAGCGCCTTGTCGTAGGTGACCTCCACCGAGTCGCGCTCGTAGACGATGAACGGGAAGTCCACCTCGGTCTTCGTCGCGATCGGGTAGATGCGCCCGCCCACGAGGGAGGCCACCGCCTGCGAGGAGGCGAGGACGGAGTAGATGTGTTCCGAAATGCTCAGGATCATTTTCGTCGTGCTGCTACCTTGTCGATGTAGGCGAGGATGTTGTCGGAGAGCATGCTCTGCGCCCTGGGCATCGACATGCTGACCGCAGCCTCGAAGAACGGCTTCGGAGGCGTGGCCCCGTGCCTGCGTCCGTCGCGCCCGATGACCTCGTTGGTGCCTCGTTCCAGCCAGAAGAGGCCGAACACTGCGCGGCCCCGGTGGAGGCCCTTCGAGAGGTACTCGACGGAGGTGATGTCCACCTTGCCGCCGAAGATCCTCTTGTAGACCGCGAGTTTCACGAGTTTCATCTGCTTCTCCCTGTCAGAGGTGACCTTCGCGGCCCCCCTCCTGACGGAGGTGCGGACGACGGAGAGCGACTTGCGGATGGCGCCGTTGACGGCCTTCTTCGCCTCGGCCCTCGAGAAGGAGAGCCGGTCGAGCGCCGCCCTGACGGCCTGCGCGTCTATCTCTGCCTGGAACCCCTGCGTCTTCATCGAAAAGAAGGGCGGGCCTGCACCCGCCCATTATCAATCATACACTCTGTCCGCCGTGGGATTATGCGGCGCTCTTGAGGATGCCGAAGGCCTCCGGGCGGGCGGGCTTGATGTCCCAGTCGGTGTTCAGGACGAAGCGAACGGCGTTGCTGGTCGCCTTGGTGAACGGGTCGACCACGATGTCGGAGACTCCGAACTGGCCCACGAGGGCGTAGCTGAAGTAGCCGAACTCGACGGCTCTCGCGGGAGCGTACTCGGTGATGTACACCGGGACGCCGTTGATCTTGCCGTCCTCGAGGACCATGCCGTCTCCGCTGCCCCTCTGGGTGGCGGCGAGGGTGGCGGCCATCGCGTTGGTCATGACGTAGGCGGCGGTGCCGTCAGGCTTCACGCCGGTGGCGTCCACGGCGCCCTTGAGCGCGAGGATCTCGGCGTAGGTGGGAGCTCCGGCGGCTGCCATGGTGGCGGAGGTTCCGGGCGCTACGAAGAGACCGTTGACTCCGGTGGCGACGGCGGTGTTGCCGAACATCCACTTGTTGAGCAGGCGGTCCATACCGGCCACGAGCTGGGTGAGGACGATGTCGCGGAGCTCGTCGTTGGTCGCGTTCAGCGCGGTCTTGGTGACGAGGATGGAGAGCGCGACGCGGCGGGGAGTGGGCTGCACCGCGGTGATGGTGAGTGCGGAGTCGGAGATCTCTGCGTTCTCGCCTGCGATGGCGGCCTCGATGTTTGCTACCACCGGATACTTCCAGTCGCCGGTGAGGCCGGTCTGGATCTTGCATCCGAGGAGGCCGAGGATGTTGCCCTTTTCCAGCGGCTCGATGATGTCGCCGATGGTGAGAGGAGTGTCGGCAGCGACGGATGCCTTGTCATTGACGGAGCGGCGCTGTGCGACGGTGATAGGAGTGCCGGAGACGGCAGCGACCATGGCCTCGGCGAATGCGAGGGCGATGGCGCGCTCGTTCTGCTCACCGGCTGCGGTGGACATCGCGGCGAGACGCTCGAAGGCCCTGCTCTGCATTTCGAGCTGTGCCTCGCTCATCTCGGAGCGGAACTGTTCGTACTGGGAGCTCTCCTCTGCGGTGAGCTCGCGCGCCTCGTTCCTGGCAGTGGTCAGGAGGGCGAGGGCCTTGGATTTCGCCTCGAAGAAGCGAGTTTCAGGATTCTGCATGGTACAAATGGGTTATGGGTTTGGTTAAAGAAGTGATACGATCTTGATTTCCGCGTCGATGCGGCGGCAGGCTTCCGCGGATGCCTCCGCGTCCTTCCCGGGATCCTCCCCGTCCTCCGGAGCCTCGAAGCCGCGGGTGGTCACGAAGGTGCCCCAGTAGGCCGGGTCCACGACGATGGAGAAGTCGCTGATCGACTCGAATTTGATGATGGTGCGGATGTTCCTGCCGTCCCTGCGCTCGTCCACGTAGCCGTCCTTGGCGTACTGGAAGGCGAAGGAGCAGCCGAAGACGTCGCCGCGGCGGATGAGCTCGAGGGCGTCGTTGCCCGCGGTGGTGTTCGGGAGATCCACGGAGAACTTGACGCCATAGTCGTCGATCTCGAACTTCAGGGTGCCGCCGCCGAAGGTGCTGCGTGCGAGCAGCAGGTTCTTGTCGTGGTTGAAGAGGAACTTGATGTCCTGGCGGTTCAGGAACTCCTCGGTGACGGCGCGGGGCTCGATCCTCTCGATGAACTCCCTGCGCTTGGCCCTGTCGTAGAGCACGCGGCTCTCCTGGTTGAACACGATCGCGTATCCGACGACGGTGCGCCCGCTCTCGCTCTCGACGAGGTGGGGGGCCAGCGCGCGGTTCTCCCCGGTGGAGAAGTCGAAGACGCGGATTTCGCAGTTGGTGCTGATTTCGTTCATGGTATGCTGATTTCTACCCTTACGGGATTACGCGCCATTTGGGTGGCCCTCCTCCCCGCGCATCTTGGCGGAGTTGAGAGGGATGAGGTTCGCGGAGACGAGCATCTCATCGCCGCCGGGCATCGGAGCGTGGCCGAGCTTCCGCCTCCATTCGTTCGGTGTGCGGGCGCCGTTGGCGATGGTCTCCTTCATCCATTCGGCCTGGGTCGTGAGGTCGGTCTGCATGAGCGGCTCGGTGTCGAAGTCTATGAGGTAGTCCTCGATGAGGGAGCGGGGGATGAGCTTGATCTGGAACTCGTTCTGGATCTGCGTGAGGTACGGCAGCAGGGTGTCCGTCAGGAAGGACACCTGGCTCATCTCGCTCGCCTTGTAGTTGCTGGTCTGCTGGGCGAACACCTTGTCCGGATGGACGCCGAAGAAGCGGCAGATGTCGAAGACGTTGAACTGCTTGGTCGCGAGCAGCTCGATGTCCTTCGGAGAGAGGGAGATCTGGCTGAAGGACATCTCGCCCGGGAGGTTGAAGATGTTCTTGCCGGAGTTGATCTGCTTCTCGATGTCGTCGGCGACCGTCTGCAGCTGCTTGTCCTGGATGGCGCCGAAGCCCACGGCCTGGCCTCCCTTCCCGGAGACGAAGCCCCTGAGGAGCCCGCCGTTCTTGAAGGTCTCGGCGTTCTCTACGTCGGCGTTGTAGCTGACGGCCATGACCTTGGAGGCGTACTGGAGCGTCGAGATGCCGCGGAAGCCTCCGTCGGTGCCGAGGTTCTTTATGTGGATGACCTTCCGGGCGGGGTAGGTGCCGAAGAGGCCGTTCACCGTATCGTTGACGATATACTCATTGGTGATGGGGATGTAGGAGCACGTGTGCGGGGCGGCGAGCACCATGCGGTGGTAGCCCTCGGTGCCGATGCCCCACATCTCCGGGAAGACGTAGGCGTTCCCTTCGAGGCAGAGCTGCACCATGATCTGGCGGCGCATCTCGAAGGCGGAGAGGCGCTCGTTGGCCTGCCACCTCAGGAGGTAGTGCAGGCTGAAGATGTCATCCTTGTCCTCGGCGTACCATCCGCCCATATTGCGGTTTATGCGCATGGGCATCATGGCCACGCTCTTGGAGAGGATGTCGACGCACCGGTACACGGTGGCGACCTTCAGGGCGAGCTCCTTACTGGATATGGAATCGACGCAGGCGTTCACATGCCTGACGGGGGCCACCTGCCCGGGGCAGGACTGGGCCTCGGAGGCGTCGCGGCGCTGCGACGGGCGGCGGAGAAAATCAAATATAGGCATAGGGTCATTCGTTTATCAGTTCCACGATCATGATGGTCGCCATGTCCTGGACGCGGCGGTCGCGGGAGAGGATACGGTAGTAGTCGCCGTCGATGAGGAGCCGGAACTCGCTGAGCTTGCCCGCGAAGGTCGGCTTGGTGCGTATGGTCACGCGGCGCGTGACGCGGTTGAGCGTCTCGCTGTTCTCCACGAGCTGGGTGCCGGAGGAGAACTCCACGCGGGCGCGGCCCCGCCACACCTGTGACCAGCCGGTGATCTGCTCGCCGCTCTTCGGATTGCGAGTGATGGTCGTGCGCTCCAGCGTCACTATCTCCCTGAGAAGTCCCGCCTGCATGTCAGTCGTTGCAGAATTGTTTCAACGGAAGGAGCAGAGCGGTCACGCCGTCCGGGAGTGTGGACGGCTGCGCGAAGGTCACGTCCTCGCGGTTGGCGTACCAGGCGCCCACGAGCAGGCGGATGGCATGGCGGACGGCGGGCTTGAGCCTCCCGTCCTCCGGCACCAGATAGCCGGTCAGGTCGTCCACCTGGAGATAGGTGGCGACGGAGTCCTCCGCGACGCTTTCCAGCTCGGAGATGTAGTCGTCGTCCTCGCTGTGGTCGACGTTCAGGTGTTTCTTGAGATCAGTGAGTGATACGTACATACGGCTGCGTTTCTACCCTTCCGGCGAACGGCCGCATTTGGGTGGCCTCAACGCTTGAAATTGAGGAACTGGTCCTGGCACATGAGGCACGTGATGGCGCCGTCTATCTTCTCGGTCGCCTTCCGCTTGATGGGCTTACGGTTGCGGTTGTTGTCCTCGTCGATCATGCAGTTGCCGAAGCACCAGGCGGTGATGGGGTTCGGGGAGAAGGAGCAGGCGCCGGTCTTGACGAGGAGCTCCATGGACTCCACGGACGCGGTGAAGGCTCCGTAGGTCTGCTTGATGGGTTTGAGCACGGAGGCGGCGCCGTAGGCCGAGAGGGTGTTGACCGCCTGCTTCGATTTGTAGGGGTCGTAGCCGATGCCGGCGATGAGGACGGGGCCGTTCCGGGCGATGATGTCGCGGGCGATGGCGTCGTAGTCCATGACGTCCCCGGGCACGAGCTTCAGGTAACCCTGGCGGATCCATTCGCGGTAGAGCTCCGCGCGGGGGTGCCGGGCGAGGGTCCCCTCAGGCAGGTAGTAGTCGACGTGGAAATGGAAGGTCCCGGAGGCAGGGCGGTAGATCTCGTAGCAGACGCTGGAGAAGTCGTCCCATACGGAGAGGTCGAAAGACACCATGCAGTAGGGAGGGGTGGCGTCCGGGATGCTGTCGAAGGACCAGCCGCGGAAGAGGGCGCGGATCTCGTCCGGGGTGAGCCACGCCTTCGACTCGTTCACGGCGAAGATGTTCAGCAGCTTGGTCCTGAAGGCGAGCATGTCCTCGGAGGTCTGCAGCGCCTCGTTCCACTTGCGCTCGTAGTAGTCCTCCTTGACGGTGTATCCGAGGTGGGGCTGGACCTTGCGCCAGGTGACCGGGTCGTTCTCGCGGTCGTCCACGTCGGGCTGGAAGATGAGGGCGAAGACGGCATCGTTCTCCGCCTTGCCCTCCAGGATGCGCTCGTATGCCTCGAGGGTGGTCGCGCACGGTCCCTCCAGCACGTCGGACGCGGTGGTGATGATGAGCTCGAGGGGATTGTCCCTCGTTCCCTGGGACGTGCTCATGACGTTCCTGAGGCCCGCGTCCCTGGCCTGGGAGAACTCGTCGAGGATGTAGCATGAAGCGTTCAGTCCGTCGAGCGTCGTGGGATCCGACGCGAGGCAGTTGGCGAAGGACGTCCGGCCCTTCATCAGGTTGTACACCGCCTCGCGGTTGACGCGGAAGCGCTTGCCCGTGCGGTCGAGCGCCTTGAGGCTCCGGCGGATGACGTCGAAGCAGATCTTGGCCTGGTTGTATGAGTTGGCGCATACGAAGACCTGCCCGTCCGCGTCCCCGAAGAGTAGCTCGTAGATGGCGATGCCCGCGACGAGCGTCGTCTTCCCGAACTTCCGCGGGACGAAGAGGAGGACGTTCCTGGTGACCCGCCGCCCGGCGGAGTCGTAGAAGCCGTAGATGGCAGTGAGCATGAACACCTCCACGGGCGAGAGCTTGAGCGGGCGCATGCCCTTCGTCGTGGGGAACTTCAGCGACTCGATGACGGTGACCACCGCCTGGACGGCCTTCGCACGGAGCTCGTACCGCCGGCAGAACCGGAGGAAGCGCCGGAGGGCGAGCAGTTCGTAGAGGTTGTGCTGTTCGGGGTTGCGGGCGAGGTCCAGGCAGTAGGCACGGAGACGTGCGTCCACGTTCCCCAGCTGGAGGGCGCCGATCTCCTCGGAGCCCCCCGCCGCCAGCTGCTGGCAGACGTCCGCCTTCAGCTTCCGCCGGGCACGCTTGGTGACGTCATCCATTGAGCAGGCCGTTGACCTTGTCGCTCAGTTCGTCCAGCGGGTCGTTCTCCGTCTGCTCGAGGGTGTCGAGAGTCAGGCCGAGGGACTTGAGCGACTCCTTGAGGACGCGGATGAGCGCCGGGAGCCGGTCGAGGTCCGGGAAGAGCTCGTACTTGGTGCTGCCCTCCCTGGTGAGGAGGGAGTACTGCACCTTCGCCCTCTTCTCGATGGAGTGCTGGACCTTGAGGACGGCGTAGTAGTTGATGGCGCACATGCGGACGGCGAAGGCGAGGGACGGGGACCAGGTATTCTGGGCCTCGAGGGCCGCGGTGATCCTGGCCTCGAGCTCGGGCACTCCGGGCACAGGGCTCACGCGGCCGCTCCCCGGGGGCCTCCCGGGCCTCCGCGGCGCGTCCAGGACCGCGTCGACGACCTGCTCCTGTATGCTTTCGGAATTTTTCTTCGCCATGTTTCAATTATTTCCGCCATGCCGGGCGGGGTCGGAATCGGCCCCTGGCCTCAACCCACCCCGGAAAAAATCACCTCGCGCAAAAAAGAGGGAGGGGGAGTGGGACTGCATGGCACTCATTTTCAATTCAAAAAATACCCCCCGGGTGCCCGCCTCCGCTCCCCAGCCACTCCTTCGCGAAGGCTTCGACCTTCCGTGAGGTCCTCGCGGCTATCACCGCACCGCTCCGGCTCTCCATCTCCTTGTGACGGGCCTCATGGCACTCGTGGCACAGCGCCCTGAAGTTCCGCGGGTCGTACGCCAGCCGGCGCATGCCCTCGTAGCTGGTCTCCGTTCCCACGGGCGTCACGTGGTGGACCTCGGTGGCCAGGCGGGTGACGTCCTTCTCCGCGCAGTCCTCGCACAGCGGATGCGTGCCCAGGTACTCGGCGCGCAGGCGCCGCCATTTCCGCGACTTCATCAGGCGCTGGTAGTTCTCGTCTCTCATGGCGCGTTCCTCCTCACCGGCACCTTGCAGCGGGGCTGGGGCTCCATGAGCTCGTCGAACATCTCGCCGATCTCCGCGCCGATGCCGTCTTCGTACTCCGCGTCGCGTACCGAGTCCACGTGCCTGATCAGGCAGAGCAGCAGGGCCTGCAGCAGCTGGTACATCGACTTGAAGCCGTACTCGCGGACGACGGCCAGGAGGATGCGGTAGTCACCCTCGCTGACCTTCGTGTTTATCCTGCGCGATTTCGGCGCCTTTGCCATCTTCCCAGTGTCTTCTACCCTTTGCGCTTTTTCGGCCCTTTGGGTGGCTTCGCAGAGCCGCCTGCGGCCTTTTTGCCAGGCTTCCGGCCATCGGCTTTGGCCCTTTCGCCCTGGAGCCAGAGGGCGTGCGCCTTCATGCCGACGGCGCTGACGAACTCCCTCACGGCGTGGGGCTGCGTGCTCTTACGGTTGCAGACCAGCGCGAACTCCGTGATGAACCATCCGGGGTTCCAGTTGCCGGCCTCCTGGATGCGGTCGTAGGCGCTGCGCTTCAGCTGGCCGTGCGGGCCGAGTGCCTTGAGGGCGTCCACCCTCGCGGCGTCGAAGTCGCTCATGGCCCTGGCGAACACGGCGACGAGCGCCGGATCCGTGGTATCCATCACCTCGATGGACGGCTTGTTCTCCTTCTCAGTCATGTGTCATAGTGTTGTGTTGTTCTCATATCTCCGGCGCATCCCGTCGAGGCGTCCGGCCAGTTCCGGGAAGTCCAGCATCCGCAGGGTGATGGCCGCCCGCTCGAGCAGCAGGCAGTCATCCTCCGCGGCGTCATCCTTCAGTATCAGGAACGTGTCGCCCTGGCGGATGGTCACACCGGCGAGCCCGGGCTTCTCGACGTCGAATGTCATCCTCACGAAGGGGGACTCGGTCCCTCCTTCCATGCTTACGATCTCTCCCTTCATCACTCGTCCTCCTTTTCCTTGAAATATTCATACGATTCCACGAACATGACAACGAAAGCGAGCAGGACGAGCGGCGCCAGGACTATGCCAAGAAAAACTCGGGAGCCGCTATAGGCGGCATAGCCGACGAGAGCCAAGTATCCCAGCACGAGGGCGATGAACCCCGCCGACTTCAAAAAGGCTTTCACGTTCATGACAGCTTCCTCCTCTTCGCCTCACTGGCCTCCAGCCGGTCGTAGGCCTCGGCGTACTTGTCGATGTTGGCGGCGATGGCCTTCTTCACAGCCTCGCGCTCCTCCGGCCCCCTGCGGGCGACGAAGTGGATGAGCGCGCTGTACAGCATGTCGCGCCAGGCCGAGCTGCACCTCGCCAGCTCCGCGAGCGAGAGGATGATCTCCTCGCTCCGGCCCGGCACCATGTCCAGCCTCGCCTGCTTGGTGTCCTGGTCCTCGATGAGGGCCAGCAGCGTCTTCTCCTTTCCCATGGCGTCAGATCGTGAAGTTCTTGGAAATGGATCCGACGAATCCCCGGCGGTGGAGCTCCGCCACCAGCTCGTCGTCCTCATAGCCGGCGAGCGGCCTGGGGGCCGGGGCTTCGGGGAGTGCCGACGGTACGGCAGGCTCCCTCTCCGGCTTCGCCGGTACGGGCCGCTCCTCCGGTTGCTTACAGGATGTAAGCGGCTCTCGCAGCGCCATCTTGGCGGACTTGGCGGAGTTCGTCCTGGCGACCTCGGACTTGCAGTCCTTGCAGATGTAGCTGTAGCCGTCCACCGTCCCCGCGCGCTTTCCGTACATCGCCAGCGGCAGGTCACGTCCGCAGCGCCTGCAGTGCCGCAGATGCGCGGTATTTTCTTTCGATTCGTTCATAATGTTCTCTCCTTGAATTTGTTGAATGTCATTATCTATCGTATCGGTTGAGGTTGAGGCCTCCGCGAAGCACTCCTTCTTCCACAGGTAGCCGACCTCCCTGCCGGTCCTGGTGCAGACGGGAGTGCCCGCCCGGCCCGGCGAATAGTGTGCGCAGCGCCCGCACACCGACGGTGATTTCGGTGACAATTCCGTCACAGCCTGCGCATCCATCACGTTGTCGTTCAGTTCGTTCATTGCGGTGACTTAAAGGAATAGTTTACCCGAAAGTTGGTTTATCAGCGCAGTGCGCATCGCCCAGATGGCCGTGGCCCTCTCCTTCAGGCTCTCGGCGTACTGCTGCACCTCGTCCACCGAGGTCGCCACGTAGTAGCCGTTGGAGTTCGCGATGAGGTGCGGCACCAGGCCTTTCATCCGGATGTAGTTGATGCATTTCCGCATGCGGGCCTCGGAGACCTTCTCGTAGCCCCGGGCGGTCAGTATGCGGCAGATGTCCTTGTTGCGGATAGCGCGCTTCGCGCCCACCCTCTTCTTCAGGCCCTCGGTCAGTACCGGTATGAGCATCTCCAGCTCGTACGGCGTGAGCGCGGCGGTGTAGTTCTCGAATCCCGTTACCATGGCAGTCGGTGTTCAGTGTCCCTCAGATCTTCTCCCCGGCGCCCTCGACCTCGCGGATGCGTATGCCGTGGACGCGGAGCATGAGCTTCCGCTTGATGACGTAGGCGGCGGTCCTCACCCCCTTCGCGTCCTCCACCACGCGGGCGCCGTCGGCGGTGCGGGTGTACACGAAGTCGGCGACGTAGGTGACCGGCCTCTCGAGCAGGCGTCCCTTCGGGCCCCCGTCGCGCTGCGCGGGCACGAGCTCGAACGGCACCTGCCTCCGCAGGCCGGAGATCCGGCCCGCCTTCTCCTCGTCCTTCAGGAAGATCCAGCGGCAGTACTCCAGGCCGGAGTCGAACTCCCCGTCCTTGTTGCGGAGCCTGGCGTTGCCGTACTTCCGAGCGGGCTGATAGATGACCCGGGGCTTCCTCATGTCAGTCCTCCCTGGTGTTGATGTCCAGGCGCAGCAGCGCCTTCTCCACCTCGGCGAGATGGGCGGTGTTCTTCGCCGTGTCGTCCGCCATGGTCCGCGTGTGCGCATGGACAGCCCTGAGCAGCGCCACCATCGTATCGCCGAAGTCCTTGAGCACTATCGAGAGCTGGGCGGCGGCCACTGCCACGAAGAACAGCAGCACGATGATTATGATGCCTATCGCTACCATCACCAGTTCCCCCCGCTCATTATGTTCGTACCGTCCGCCGGTGTGTCGTAGGCGGTGGGTGCCGGTGCCTGGACGCGGCCGTCCTGACGGGGCGGCATGGGCGTCATGTTGCCGACGATGGGGATGGCGCGCCTCTGCTCGTCGTTCATCGCCTTGAAGACCTCCCCGGAGAGTCCCGGGCGGAGGATGTGGGAGCGGCCCCACTTCTGCTCCTTCAGCTGCCACGCTGTGAGGGCGAGCTGGACGGGGGCCGTGTGCCACTGGCCCATGGAGTCGCGGTAGCCGTCCGTGACGGTGCCGCGGGCGTTGTCGATGGGTATGACCACGCAGCGCCTGGTGAGGCCGGACCTGCCTGCCACGTCCATGACCGTGGCGCCTTCGAGCTCCTCGAGGCTGACCTTCACCGAATAGTTCATTACATTGTCCATAGTGCGAATGTGAAGTTGATTGTGAATTGAATTATCCTTCGACCTCCCCGAAGACTATCCTGCGGTCACCGGCGACCACGGCGAGAGGAAGCGCGGCGGCGACCCTCACCCGGCAGGCCCAGCGGACGAACTCCGCAGCCTCAACCGGAGCGTGTATGACGAACTCGGTGTCCGTGGCCTCCGCCCAGATGCGCGGGTCGAGCATCTGCTCCGGGGCTCCGGCGAGCTTCGCCAGCCTCGGCCACACCGACGCCAGCTCCCTGGTGGAGTAGTAGCCGCGCCAGCGTGAGCGGAACGGGCGGCCCGGCTTCTCGTACACCCTCCCGCACGGGAAGGATCCGGTCCTCTCCATGCCGTTGACGCGGATGATGTCCATCGCCTGGTCGCGGGTGAGGACGTCGCCCTCGAACGCTATGTCCTGCGCAGGGGATACGACCAGCTGCCACTCCGAGAGCCCCTCCCCGGGGAAGAGCCTGGAGACGTGGCCGAGGACGCAGAACTCGTCCATGTACAGGCCCTGGGCGATGAGCCGCCTGGCCTGGGAGAACTCGCGCGAAGTAGGCGCGGGTGCGTGCCTGAGATCCCGTCCGTCCATGCTACATCAGGATTTGATAGGAGAATTTCCGCCCCTGCAGGAAGGATCCGAGCGTGCGCCAGACGAAGCCCTTCTGGTGGATCTGCTCCTCGAGCCAGTCCTTGAGCTCGGCGGAGCAGTGCAGCACGGCCATCGTGCGGTCGCTCTCGAGCCTCAACCGGCTGTCCACGAGGGAGGCGGCCATCGGGTCCGAGAGCCTCAGCGCCTCGCCGTAGATGGCGCACCAGCAGTCCAGGAAGGCGCCGTTCACTCGGTTGCCTCCTTCCTGGAGCCTCCACCCGGACGCCCAGACCAGCTTCTTGCGCCAGCTGTCGAGCGCGCGGCCGCGGGAGTCCACCCAGCCGTTCAGGTCGTTGACGCGGAAGAACGCCTCCATCTCGGCTCGCGGCTTTGCCGCGTTACGGAAATAGAAGAATTTATAAATTTCTTCTTCCTCGTCTTTACGCGCCCGCGGGACGCGGGAAGAAAAATTATTATATATTATTATTATATTATTATCCTGGGTGCAGGATTTGCACCCTTTTCTGCACGAATTTGCACCCTTTTCTGCAGGATTTGCACCCTTTTTTATGGGTGCAAAATTTACACCCTTTTTACAGGCCTCAACCACGTCCGGGGTGGCCATATACTCCACGGTGGATCCGCGGCCGCTGCCGATCTCGGTGCGGGTGATGTATCCGGCCTTCACGAGTTCACCCAGAATGCTCCGGACGGTGCGCTCGGACGCGCCGGTCCAGTCCATGAAGTACTTGACGGTGCACTCGCAGGCGGAGCTGCCGTCCTGGGAGATGTTGTAAATGATGCAGTAGATGTCCCTCATCGGCCCGCTCTCGAGGCCGAGGTTCTCGACCACGAAGCGGGGCACGACGAAGAACTGACCCTTGGCGAGCGCTCTCATGACCTTCCCTCCTTCCCGTCCAGCGGGTAGCCGTATGCCTCGGCGAGCTGGCGGATCACCTCACCGCCGTAGTCGTTCAGGGTCTCCCTGATGAACGTGCCGACGGTGATGCTGTCCTCCGGCAGGTAGCCGTGCTCCAGGCACCACTGCCTCCGTCCCATCTCGCAGGATCCGGTCAGGATATGGTGCCACTTGAAGAGGTCGCCGTAGGGTGTGTAGAGGTCCGGGTGGGCCTCCTTGAAGCGGGCGATGCGTTCCTCGACGGGCATGTCCTCCAGGGCCTTCGCCTCCGCCGCCTCCAGGGCCGCGCGGAGCGTCTCCCCGTGTGCGAAGCTGTCGCCTACCCGGGCGATGTAGCAGGGCTCGAGGGTGAGGTCCTTCTTCAGGATGCAGCCCTTCGCGTAGTTCCCGTGGACGCTCTCGATGACGGTGGGCACGCCGTCGATGTAGTGGACCGCCCGGCCGTCTATGAGATTGACGCCAGAGCCAGAGCCATCGCCATCGCCATAGCCATAGCCATAGCCAGAGCCATAGCCAAAGCCATAGCCATAGCCAGAGCCATCGCCATAGCCAGAGCCATCGCCATCGCCATAGCCATAGCCAAAGCCAGAGCCATCGCCATAGCCATAGCCAGAGCCATCGCCATAGCCATAGCCAGAGCCATCGCCATCGCCATCGCCATCGCCATAGCCATCGCCAGAGCCATAGCCATAGCTGACGGCCAGGAACCGGCGGACCTCGTCAGCTACCTGTATTTCCATACGGGGACGCTCTCTATGGCCTTGACGGCCTCCTCGGTGCACGGATGGATCTCCAGCACCTTCTCGACGAGGACCTCAGCCGCCGCCCTGGTTATCTGCGAGTCGCGGTTGCAGCCCGCTGCGGCGAGCTCGATGCACTCGGACGCGCCGCGCCAGCGGAAGATGCGCCTGGCGTCCGCGAGAAGGACCTCGTCCCCGTCCTTCTCCTTCAGGGTTCCGTGGAACACGCCCGCGCCGTTAGCGCGGACGATCACTCTCTCGTTGATGAATTTGTCCATGATGTGTTATGTGTTTGATTGAATTGATTTGATTTGATTTATCGAAAGAAGGGGCGGCTTATCCCAGTGTTACAGCCTTTATTCAACATATTCCGGCTCGCCGCCCCGAAGGGCCCTATTCCCGGATAGCCTTGGCCTCGTCGTAGTGGAACCTCTTGCAGGTGCTCTCCGGCGTCCGGTAGGGGTAGGTGTGTATGGCGTGGCAGTAGCCGAGGGTCACGACGGTTCCGTCGCGGTCACGTCCCTCCCACTGCCTGAAGTGGCGGCAGTTCGCGCAGATGGCGTCCATGGTCAGTCCTCCACGTCGTTGGCCATGCGGTTGATGATGTGCACGTCCAGGGCGAGCAGGCCGAAGCACCCGGCGATGCCGAGGACGGTGGCCCCGAAGCCGAGACCGGCCTCGGTGAGCCCGCAGATGGTAAGGAACGCTCCCCAGAACACGAGGGAGGCGATGATGTAGATGATCTTTTTCATTTCGCTATTTTTTGAAGGTTAAACATTCATTGAGTTCGTCGTCCAGGAGCATCTCGTCCTCCTTCTGGCGCGCAGCCTCGTCGAGCTGCAGCACCTGGAGCGCGAGGATCTGCTCGAGTGAGTAGAACGTGGCCTTGCCGGACTTCACGCCGACGAGCAGCCCGGCGGCGACCATCCGGTCGAACCACCGGCCCTCGGCGTTGTAGAGCCTCCTGCACTCCGAGGTGGACTTCATGACGTTCACCTCCCCGCGCAGCTTGAGCGTCTGCAGGACTATCAGCTCGCTGTACCGGCGCTGCCGCTCTATGTCGCGGATGGTGATCATGGCTCCACTCGGGTGATGATCGTGCCGTTGATGACGTCGCTGACCTTGTAGCGGCGCCCGTCCTTCTTGCCCTGGCGGGATGCCGCGCAGCGGATGGCGTTGATCCGGAGCTCCGGGCGGTACGGGAGGAAGACCGCCTCGTTCACGTCGAGGCTCTGCATCGTGGCCGTCAGGTCCACCTCCCGCTCCTTGTAGATTGCTTTTTTGTACTCCATTACTTACTTTTGAAATGTCAGGTGCAACAAAGTTACAAGAAACTTTTGTATAAACAAGAGAATTTTGTGAAAAACAAGAGAATTTGAATTATGAAAGGTGAAACTCTCAAGATTATCCTGATGAAAAACGGGATAAAACAAAACGAAGTCGCAAGACTGATAGGTGACTCGCAGCAGAAATTCAACGCTGCGCTCAGCTCCGAAGACGTGAAGAGCTCGCTCATTGAGAAGATCTCCGCGGCCATCGGTCTCCCGATCTCAAAACTGTATGGCGAGGAAGGCGAGACCTCAACGGGCGGAAATACGGAGCGCTTCCTCTCCCTCCTGGAGGAGAAGGACCGGCAGATGGCTAAATGTCAGGATGCGGAGAGAATGGTCATTGAGATCCTCCACGAGAAGGAGATAAAAAGATAGCCGGGCGCATCACTGCGGCCGGCCTCCGAACTGTCCAATCTTTGTGCGTATAAGTGTGTCCCCGTGAAGGTACGGGGACTTTCCGTCCGTGTCAAGCGGCGGGAAACGATTTTCTAAAAAAAATGGAGCGGAGACCTCGCGGCGGCCGCTCCAAACTTGTCAATAACCGTTGAAAAACTGTTGAACCAATCCGGAACAAATATAGCAGGGCGGGAGATGTCCGTCAAGGGCCGGCGTACGATTATGAGACCTTGCTCCAGTCGAAGAGGTCCAGCACCTTCCGGTTCGCGCTCCAGAGGCGCCGCCAGTCCTTCTCGATGTACACGTCCGCGATCTTCATGTCCGGATCCAGGTGGACGAGGCACTCGTTGACCACGGCCTTGTCCTCTCCGACGAGCTCGCTGCGGGCGATGGTCGCGAAGCTGTGCCGGGCGGAGTTCATGGTGAAGGGCTCCTCGCCGTTCCTCTTCGCCCAGCTGTGCAGGGAGGCGCGCAGCGCACCGTCGAGGGCGCGGTTGTCTCGGTAGTACCTGTAGAGGTTGAGGAGGTGGGTGTTCTCCGGATCCCGGTACCTGTCCAGGATCTTCCGGATGCGGGGGTCCACCAGGATGCGGTGCTCCGCCTGGTCCGGCCTGCGCTTGCGTGTCTTCGTGCGGTTGTACACGAGCACCCCGTCCTCTCCGACGGGCGCGGCGGTCAACATGTCGACGGGGTTCATGCCCATCAGGGCGAAGGAGAGAAGGTAGCAGTCTATCGCGAGGCGCTGCGCCTTCGTGCACGGGCCGTCGAAGTCTATCAGCTTCTGGATGAAGTCCACCGGCTTCGCTATCCTGGCGATGCACGGCGCGTGCTTCACGTGCACGGACGCGAAGGGATTGCGGGGGATCCTGACGATGCCCGCGTCCTCGTCGTTGTAGCGCTCCCTGGCGGCCTGATAGACGGCGTTGAGGCGGGAGATGTACCCGTAAGCCGCGGCGCCCTGCTTCTTTGCGATTGCGGGCTTCTTCCGGCCCTTCGCGGCGCGCACCTGCTTGGGCTCCCGGTCCAGATAGTCGGCGTAGTCGAGGAGCAGCTGCTTGGTGATCTCGTT
>Ga0310691_10002041_pt1 | contig 28373 bp, 27 predicted proteins | sample 176DNAGHGlowgp2_FD_203887 | JGI IMG/M metagenome (GOLD analysis project Ga0310691, IMG submission 203887) | Sheep rumen microbial communities from Palmerston North, Manawatu-Wanganui, New Zealand - 1766 DNA GHGlow gp2 (v2) (version 2) | ecosystem: Host-associated > Mammals > Digestive system >... | reverse complement strand
GTGGAAAACCCGTCCAATTCCCTCGCCATTTCAACTCTTTTTGGACTTCTTTTCCGAATTTCCCAACATCTACGCAGCAAACCCGCTTTCAGCTTGAGCCAAAAGCGGGTTTGTCTACGGTCTGAGATCCCGCGGCTCTTGCCGCGGGATCCTTGTTTTTTACCAGGTGCAGCCGTCCGGGATGTCTTTTCCGTCGGCGGTGATGTTCCGGCAATCGTAAAGCTGATAGGTGTAGTTCGGGATATCGTGGATGTTGCAGGTGGTAAGCGCGATATCGCGGCTGCTGTAGAAATAGCAGGCTCCGTCCGTGCAGTCGTGGATCTCGGTATAGCTGATCTCACCGCCGCGGCAGTTGTAGCAGGTAACGCCCATAATGCCGCAGCCGTAGAGAGAGCAGTTGTCCACCTTGAAATCCCGGCAGTCCATGAAGCTCAGCACGCCGCCCGCGCAGCCGAAGTCTGCGATTGACTGGGTATGCCCGGCGGTGAAGCTCGACAGCGTGACGCCGCTGCAGTTTTCAAAGCTCAGCACTTCACAGTAGCGCGGCTCTGCCACGATGCGCGCCCGATGGGTGCCGGCCGCTGTGATGCTGAGATTGTCGACACCGCGGATCACAAAGCCCGGTCCGTCAAAGCAGTCCATCCAGTACCAGTAATCCCCGCTGTCATAGCCGTACCCGGAAGCTTCACTCAGATCATATACCCCGTCCTCGAGGTAGATCACCGTGTCCGGCGCAATGGAGGCCAGGAGTTCATCCACATTGTGGACGTGGATCATCCCGTCCTCGCCTTTTTCCGGCGCAGTCACGATGATCTCCGGCTTTTCGGGTTTGGTCCAGGACGCATTCTGCGTAAGAGTGAGGGCAGCAAGCTCGTCTTCCGTATAGATGTGACCGTCGGGTGCTTCGGCGCGGACACTCTTTTGCCAGTCCTCGTTATACCAGCCGTATTCACAGCTATTGTTCTGGAAGGCGCAGCCCTCCAGCGTCAGCGGATAGGGCGCGCAGAAGAACATGCCGTTGAATTTGTTCTTGCTGACCTCACAGCCCGCCATGTAAAAGTCCTTTGCCGAATTGAGGTTCACAAGGCTGGAAGATGCGTTGTCACGGACGAGGGTATTGATGACGGCGCAGTCCCGGCAGGAGCGCAGGGAGAAGATGCCGTCGTAACCTTCGATACCGTGAACGGAGCAGTCGTCCAGCAGCACGTCCGAGCAGTTCGAGGCCCAGAGGGCACCGTAGCTGCAGTCGCGGATGGTGGTGCCGTATGCGTGCACGGCGCTGCTGTGCTCCAGCTCCAGGCCATAGGTGCCGCAGCCGTAAAGGTCGCAGTTTTTCACCGTCATATTTCGGCAGTCATCCATGTGCAGCACCGCGCCCGTGCAGTAGCCGGGGCCGTCGGTATGTCCTGCGGTAAAGCCCTCGAGCGTGATGTCCGAGCAGTTTGTAAATTTGAGCACACAAGCATAGCGCGGCACGGTGACGATCTCGGTTCCGATGCGGCCGGCGCTGATGGTGAGATTCTGCACATTCTCGATCTCGAGCTCCCAGCCGTCGTCATAGATCTCATTCCATCTGTAGTACTTGCTGCCGTAGACGCCGTAGCCCTGGGCACGGGTGAGATCGTAGCTGCGGCCGGTGAGGGTGATGATGGTGTTTGGCGCGATGGCCTTCAGAAACTCGTCCACCGTCGCAGCCTCGACGGTGTTCATCTGTGCCGGGGCAGTCTCCTCGGCGAAAGCGGCCGGCACAAGGGCAAGCACCAGCAGGACCGCCAGGAGCAGGGCAAGCAGGATTCGTTCCTTATTGCGCATAGTCATGTGGGATTCTCCTCTCTTTTATGGGATCCGTGATATGGGACGCTCTGCACGGGAAAAAGTTCCTGGTCCAGGATGATTTTTGCTTTGTGAAAAAGATACTTTTGTTTTTTTGCGGGATTGCAAGAAATTCTTTTGACAAATTCCATAACATGGTTTACAATAATCGTCGTACACGGTCTGCCTGCGGCATGCCGTATATAATACCGAAACGAAAGAGGAAGCAAATATGAAAAACAGGATCATTGCGCTGGCCCTTGTTATAGTCATGCTGTTTGCCCTGTCCGCCTGCAGCTCCAAGCAGAACGCACCGGCACCGACCGAGACGCCCGCGCCCACTGCCGAGCCGACGCCCGAACCCACCCCGGAGCCTACCCCCGAGCCCACTCCGGAGCCCACTCCCGCGGGGATCGAGCCTGATTCCGGCATCCACACCATCGTAAGCAAGGCCAAGGGCTTCAGCGTCGACTACGACAGCAAGTATGTCGCAAACGAGCTGCCCATGGGCGGTATCATCATCAACGCCGGCACCGACGAAGGTGTCCCCTACTGCACCGTGAGCGTCATGGAGCAGCAGATCATGGGTGTTGACAATGTCGTCGACGCCTACACCTACCTGCAGGAGCTTGGCGCCAGCGCCGTTGAAGAACTGGGTGACGCGATCCTCACCGCGCCTGCGGATCCCTCCACCTTCATTGAAGGCCGCGATCTCTACTATATCTACTACACCTATAACAGCGAAGAGCTCGGCGGCACGGTGATCTGCGCCTACTACGCTGAGAATCTGGAAGACGGCCGCGTCGTCGTCTTCAACTCCGCCGCCCTTGAACCCGACAACGCAACGGTAAGCGGTATCGTGCAGCTCATGGTCGACAGCTTCAAGCTTTCCGCTTAATCTTCACGAGTCTATAACGGCAGCGCCGCCCGTCAGGGCGGCGTTGTTTTTTATCCCCGCACGTTCTGCTCCAGGTCGCTTATGTGCATGTATTCGTCGTAGGTGCAGGAACGGTCGATGATACCGTCGTCGGTGATCTCGATGATGCGGTTTGCCACGGTTTGGGTAAGCTGGTGGTCATGGCAGGAGAAGATGATGTTGTACTTGAAAGCCTCGAGGCCGTTGTTGAGGGCGGCGATGCTCTCCAGATCCAGGTGGTTTGTGGGCTGATCGAGCAGCAGAAAGTTTGCACCCGAGAGCATCATACGGCTGAGCATGCACCGCACCTTCTCGCCGCCGGAGAGGACACGCACGTTTTTATACACATCGTCTCCCGAGAAGAGCATACGGCCCAGGAAGGTGCGCAGATAGCTCTCGCGCTTGTCCTCGGAAAACTGGCGCATCCAGTCGATGAGGTCATAATCGCAGTTGTCAAAATAGCTGTTGTGGTCCTTGGGGAAATAACTGGGCTCAATGCTGGCGCCCCACTTGACGCTGCCGGAATCCGACTCCTCCTCGCCCATGAGGATCTTATACAGCATGGTCACGGCAAGCTCGTTCTTGCCCACAAGAGCAATCTTGTCCTCCTTGCCGACGATGAAACTCACGTTGTTGAGAAGCTTCACGCCGTCCACGGTCTTGGATACCTCTGTGACAAAGAGGCGGTCCTTGCCCGGCTCACGGTTGGCCTTGAAGCCCACCCAGGGGTAGCGGCGGTTGGAGGCTGGCAGCTCCTCCACGGTGATCTTGTCCAGGAGCTTGCGGCGCGAGGTCGCCTGCCGGGACTTGGACTTGTTGGCGGAGAAGCGGGCGATGAAGGTCTGCAGCTCTTGGATCTTCTGCTCGGCCTTCTTGTTCTGATCCTTGATGAGCTTCTGGATGAGCTGGCTGGACTCATACCAGAAGTCGTAGTTGCCGACGTACATCTTGATCTTGCCGTAGTCGATGTCGACAATATGGGTGCAGACATTGTTGAGGAAGTAGCGGTCATGGCTGACGACCAGCACGGTGCCCTCATAGTCCATGAGGAAATTCTCAAGCCACACCACGCTTGCAAGGTCGAGGTTGTTGGTCGGCTCGTCGAGCAAAATCACGTCCGGGTGGCCGAAGAGCGCTTGGGCAAGCAAAACCTTCACCTTGAGGCGGGGATCGGTATCCCGCATGAGGTTCTGATGCAATGACACATCCACCCCGAGGCCCTGGAGAATACGCGATGCGTCACTCTCAGCCTCCCAGCCGCCGAGTTCGGCAAATTCCTCCTCGAGTTCGGAGGCGCGGATGCCGTCCTCGTCATTGAAGTCGGGCTTTTCGTACAGGGCATCTTTCTCCTTGCCGCACGCATAGAGGCGCATGTTTCCCATGATGACGGTGTCCAGCACAGTGTAGTCGTCGTACAGGCTCTGGTTCTGTTTGAGCACCGACATGCGCCGCTTGGGGTCGAGCACGACGCTGCCGCTGGTGGGCTCCAGCTCACCGGAGAGGATTTTGATGAAGGTGGATTTTCCCGCGCCGTTTGCGCCGATGATGCCGTAACAGTTGCCGGCGGTGAACTGCAGGTCCACCCGGGAAAAGAGCACGGTCGGCCCGAATTGGATGGAGAGATCGTTGACAGAAAGCATAGTGGTCTCCTGTAGTGTTTTAGTGTTTCCAGTATAGCGTTTCCCCGCATCTGTTGTCAATGTTCAACAGCCGCGGGGAAGTATTTATCCTATGATACGGTAGATCATCAGGTCCGTCTCCCCGCTCAGAGGCTGCACGAGTTCAGCCCTGGCTTTGGGATAGTAAGCCGTGCGCAGAAAGGCAAGGGTGCGGTCGATGTCGTTGTCGATGAGCAGGATGTCATCGCGGTTCACAAGATCGTGATATGGGTTTTCAATGTTCCACGCCTTCAGGATCGCTTTGATTTCCGGGTGGCCCATGCTCCAGCCGCCGATGAGCATCAGCCTGTCGAAGTAACCGGCCGGCGGCGTTTCCAGCGGTGTATAGAGCTGGTGGTCGACAGCCCATATTTTTGTGAGATACAGGTGTTCGTCATCCTCCAGGATCCGCGCGATCGCCGCCTTCTCAGCACTCTTGTCCTCAATGGTATTGTGCCGGTCGAAAAAGCAATATGCCCGGTTCATGCGCCAGGTGATAAACAGGCTCAGCAGCAGCACCGCCGTGAGCAGCAGCTTCTCCGCATGCAGCCTCGAAGCGTCCAGTTCAAAGCTCAGCACCACCGCCATGGCGAGGAAAAGCCCGATATCCACACGGTTGGCAAGGTAGCGGTCAGCCCAGATCATAAAGAGGTAGATGCCTCCGAACAAGCAGGCCAGGCAGGCAAGGCTGATCCAGGTCCCGGCCCGGCGCTTCCCGCAGGCAAGCCATATGACGAGCAGCAGCGCAAAGCCCGCAAAGGGACGGTCGAGGGTAAATCCCATGAGGCACTGATTGAGAAACACGCCCAGGCACTCGCCGGGAGTGCGGCGCGGGACAAGTTCGTCGCGCGCGGCGATGAGCGTCTCGAGATTTTTCTGATTGAAGCGCTCAGTGTCGTAAAAGCTCCACTTTTTCATCATGTAGACGAAGTTTTCGTCCATGCCGACGGAATCATAAATCTCCGGCATCTCATCGTATTCCGGCATCTGGAAGTCGAGAAACAGACTTCGCGTGTCGTTGAATTCCCGAAAGCCGCCCGCCTCGGGCCGACTCCACACCGCGTAGTCAAAGATGAAAAGCCCCGCCGCGCACACAGCCAGCAGCGCAAAGGGTGCGATGCAGATAAGATACTTCTTCATCCTTGCGCCGAGGGGGATATTCCGATTCTCCGCGCCGGTCTCAAAGAGAGCCGCGAGTACCCCGCAGGCCATCAGCACCGCGCAGACGCCGAACTCTTCAAAACGCCAGACATAGCCGCCCAGCGCGAGCAGAAAGCCGAGTACCAGCGGCGTTTTTTGTATGCGCCCGCTCCCGGCATCAATGGCCTGCAGCATCAGCGCCATGCCGCCGACGGTGCCGACAGCGGCAGGTTTTGAAAAATTCATGCTCAAATAGCAGTCCGTTCCGAAAGCGCCGAGGATCACCGCGATCATCACCAGTGCCGGGCCGGGCTTGTATCGGCGCAGCAGCACCCATGTGACAGCGGAAAAGCCGAGATACAGCAGAAGGTACTGGGCGGCGGAATACCAGTTAAAACCGTCGCCGAGCACCGTGTAAACGGTTTTCATCAGCCACGCCAGGCAGATGTTGATAAACGGCACATACATCGTTTTGTGCGCCATCTGCCCGTCAAAGAATTTTGACATGAACAGGTCGTCGTTTGTCTCCCACATGGGGGCAAAGAAGTGCAGCAGGACGAACAGAAATACCGCGTTGAGCAAAAGTGCCAGCAGGATGCGCGGCCATGCTTTTTGATTCCATTGTTCCTTCACAGTCATGGCGCATCCCTCATTTCAAAATGCGGTAGATTTCAAGGCCCGTCTCATCGCTCAGCGGTTCGATCCGCTTCGCCGTGGCTTTGGGGTCGTAGTGCTCACGGATATACTGCAGGGTGAGGCCGATGTTGTCCTCGATGAGATAGACCTTGGGGTTTCCCACACAGTCGCGGAACGGGTTTTCCACTCCGTATCGGGCGAGGTTTTCCATGATCGTCGGGTGCAGGCAGTCAAAACCGCCCAGCAGGACGATCTTGTCCCAATAGCCCTTGCCGTATGGCTCGAAAGGTGACCAGAGGCCGTCAGTCACCGCGTCGGTCTTGGCGAGATATACATGATCCCCGTCGGCTAAAATGCGTTCATAGGAAGCGCGGATCTCGCTCTTGTCCTCAGCGGGCGCGGTGCGGTACCAGTCACGCATGAGGTAGTGGCTGGTGCCCACTGCAAGCAGCAACACCAACACGGTCAGGACCTTTTCGCGCTTGAGCCTCCCGGCATTCAGCATCAGCGCCGCCACCGCCGCGCAGCACAGCAGCAGCCCGAGATCAACCCTGTCCACCAGATAGCGCCCGCGCCAGATGAGGTAAAGGTAGGCGGCGCAGAACAGAACGCCTTCAAAGACCAGGCACAGCCAGTCGCGTAAAGAACGCTCCCCGGAGGCAAGCCACAGCACGAGAATCAGCAGCAGGCCGTAGATGTGCAGATTTACGAAGAAGCCCGGCACAGCCTTGTCCAGAAACAGGCCCACGCATTCCCCCATCGACGGATGCGGGAACAACATGTCCCGTGCCTCTGTGATGGCTCGCATCGTCTCGGCGGAGAACACTTCGGGGTCGAAGTAGTTGCTGTCGAAAGCGAGCTGCACATCCGCCTCGGAAAGCCCCAGCGCATCGTAGGCCTCCGGCATCTCGGCATAGGCGGGCCTGCCGTAATCGGAATAGGCGACGCGAACCTTGTCAAACTCATGGTACGTTGTCCAGGGTTCCTTTGACCAGGCCCATTCATTGACAGCGTAGAAGCCTGCGCAAAGGATCACCACCAGGGCATAGGGCAGCACGAGTCTGCCGAAGCGTCTGAGCTTTTCTCCGGCGCTGTCTTTCGCCGCAAGGATGTTCCACAGCGGACGCAGGCAGAGTACCGCCATCAGCCCGAAGCAGGGCAGAAACTCCATGTCTCTGAGCAGAAAACCCATCACCGTGAGCGGCACGCCAAAGATCAGGGCAAAGCGATGCCGCCCCTCTTGTTCAAAGGAATAGAGCAGCAGGGCCATACCGCCGACGGTACAGACCGCGGCAGTCTTTGTATAATTGATAATGCAGTAGACGTCCACCCCGAAAAAGAGCAGCAGCACCGTCGTCACCGCCGCGCCGCAAAGCGTACCGAGGCGCTCGCAGAGCGTGAAGGACAGAGCCGCAAACCCCGCGTATAAAAGTGCATACTGACAGAAGGTATGCCACGCAATGTTACGTCCGAGGACCGTGTAGATACCCTTGAGCAAGGCACCCAGGACGATATTGATATAAGGGACATAGGCGGTGCTGTTAGCCATCTGACCATCCACAAAGGCAGCGAGGGTGGGGTCGTCGTTGCTTTCAAAGCCGACGCGCACGATCACGACCGTGAAGATCAGAAAGACGGCATTGAGGATGAGCGCGGCGCGAAGACTCGCGCCGCGTGTGCGATCGGTACTCACTTGACGCTCTCGGCAAAGCGCAGGAAAGCAGCGCGTCCCTGCTCATCGCGCTTAAAGACGCCCGCGTGCTCGAGGACCTTCATGAACACCACGCCGACCTCCTGACGCAGGATAGACTCGGTATTCTCAGCGGTGAAGGTGTAACGGGTTTTAAGCTCCTCGACCCAGGGGGCGTGCTTGGCGCAGGTCTCGCTGGCGCCAATGTCGCCGCCGGAAATAATGAGCTCTTCCAGTTCCTTGAGCTCGGCTTTCAGTCTCGCGGGCAACACCGCAAGGCCCATGACCTCGATCAGGCCGATGTTCTCCTTTTTGATGTGGTGCAGCTCCTGATGCGGGTGGAACAGGCCGAGGGGGTACTCCTCGGTGGTGAGGTTGTTGCGCAGCACCAGATCCATCTCAAAGTCACCGTCACGGCGGCGGGCGATGGGCGTAATGGTGTTGTGGGGCTCGCCGTCGGTCTCGGCGAAAATGACAACACTGGGGTCGGAGTATCCGCGCCAGGCAGCGAGGATCTTGTCTGCAAGCTCGGCGATGCGGTGCTTATCGGCGCAGCGCAGGCGGATGACGGACATGGGCCACTTGACGATGCCGGCCTTCACATCCGCAAAGCCGGGGAAGCTGAGCTCGTGCTCGATCTCTGCCTTCGCCATGGCAAAGGTGTAGTGGCCGCCCTGGAAGTGATCGTGGCTCAGGATGGAGCCGCCCACGATGGGCAGATCCGCGTTGCTGCCGAGGAAGTAGTGGGGGAAGAGATCGACAAAGTCCAGGAGCTTGCAGAAAGCCGCCTTGTTGATCTTCATGGGCACATGATTTCCGTTGAGAACGATGCAGTGCTCGTTGTAGTACACATAGGGAGAATACTGCAGGAAGAAGTTTTCGCCGTTGAGCTTGAGGGGAATGAGACGGTGGTTGGCACGGCCCGGGTAGTCGATGCGGCCCGCATAGCCCTCGGCCTCACGGCAGAGAAGGCACTTGGGATAACCGGAGGCCTTGGCCTTGCCTGCGGCGGCGATGGCCTTGGGGTCCTTCTCGGGCTTGGAGAGGTTGACGGTGATGTCAAGCTCGCCGTATTCGGTTGCGCTCTTCCACTTGAGGTCCTTCACCACACGGTAGCTGCGGATGTAGTCGGTGGCGCGGCTGAGATCGTAGTAGTAATCGGTGGCCTTCTTGGGATCTTCGGCATAGAGAGAGTTGAACCTTCCGATCACGTCCGAGGGGCGCGGAGTCAGAAGGCCCATGAGGCGGGAGTCAAAGAGATCCTTCTCGGTGATGCTGTCGTCAAGCAGGCCATGCTCCACCCCGTAGGCAATGAGCTCGGCGAGGACGGGCTCCAGCTCCGCTTCTTCCACGTTTTCCGGGCGGGTGAAGCTGTCGAGATGCAGGGCGCCCAGAAGCGCGTTTTCCGCCCACACGCGGTCGCATTCTTCAATGAGTCCCTTCTGAAGCGCATAGTTTACCAGTTTTTCGATGCTCAAGTCGATCATTGTATGGTTACTCCTTTACCTGTTTGATAGAAAGGGAGATGCGGTGCTTTTTCTCGTCCACGTCAAGGACCACGACCTTGACGATATCGCCGACGGCCAGAACCTCGCTGGGATGGCGGATGAACTTGCTGCTGACCTGGGAGACATGCACAAGACCGTCCTGATGCACGCCGATGTCCACAAAGGCGCCAAAGTCAATGACATTTCGCACCGTGCCGGTGAGGATCATGCCGGGCTTTAAGTCCTTGATCTCCAGCACGTCCTTGCGCAGCAGCACGGGCGGCAGCTCGTCGCGCGGATCACGGCCGGGCTTTAGCAGCTCGCTGACAATGTCGTTGAGCGTGGGGACACCGACGCCGCATTCCTCGGCGGCTTTCTCCGCGCCGTAGGCCGCTACGCGGGTCTTGAGCTCCTTGATGTTCCCGGCCTTTACGTCCTCAAGCGTGTAGCCGCAGAGCTTCAGGAGCTTTTCGGCGGCGGCATAGCTCTCGGGGTGGACGGCGGTGTTGTCCAGCACCTGGCTGCTCTCCGGCACGCGCAGAAAGCCCGCGCACTGCTGGAAGGCCTTGGGCCCGAGTTTGGGAACCTTGTTGATGGTCCTGCGGCTTAAGAAAATTCCGTTTTCCTCACGGTAGCTTACGATGTTCTTTGCCGTAGTCTTGTTGAGGCCGGACACGCGCTGCAGAAGTGCCGGAGAGGCAGTGTTGACATCCACGCCGACGGCATTGACACAGTCCTCCACCACGCCGTCCAAAGTCTCGGCAAGCTGGGCCTGGGGCATGTCGTGCTGATACTGGCCGACGCCGATGGCCATGGGATCGATCTTCACAAGCTCCGCCAGCGGGTCCTGCAGGCGTCTTGCGATGGACACGGCAGAGCGGAGATTCACATCATAATCGGGGAATTCTTCCGCGGCGAGCTTGGAGGCGGAGTAGACCGACGCGCCCGCCTCGTTGACGATGGCATAGCTGACGGTGCCGCCGAGCTGCTCGATCATTTCGACCGCCATCTGCTCGGTCTCGCGGGAGGCGGTGCCATTGCCGATGGCGATGTGCTCGACGTGATCCTTTTTGATAAGCGCCGAGAGGGTACGGATCGCGTCGTTCTTGCGGGCTTCCGAGAAGGTGGGGTAGACCACCGCGGTATCGAGTACCTTGCCGGTCCCGTCCACCACCGCGACCTTGCAGCCGTTGCGGTAGCCGGGATCGAGGCCCATGGTCACCTTGCCCTTGACGGGCGGCTGCATGAGCAGGGGTTTGAGGTTCAGGCCGAACATTTTGATTGCGCCTTCGTTTGCCGTGTCCGTGAGGCTGTTTCTCGTCTCCCGCTCCATGGAGGGGAAGATGAGGCGGTCGTAAGCGTCGTCCGCCGCGGCTCTGACGAAGGCCATGGCAGGCGCGCCGGGGCGGATCACCGCGCGGCGCACATGCTGCAGGGCGAGGTCCCGGTCAAGCTCCACGCCTACTTTGAGAAAACCTTCTTTCTCACCGCGGTTCACGGCGAGTATCTGGTGCCCCTGCAGTCGGGAGATGGCGGTATTAAAGTCGTAATACAGGCGGTAGACGGAATCATCCTCGGTCGCTGCCTCGCTGTGCAGGGTGCCGCGCCGGGCGATCAGATCGCGCAGCATTGCGCGGATGCTCGCGTCATCCGAGATGTTTTCGGCGATGATGTCGGAGGCGCCCGCGAGCGCATCCTCCACGCTCTCCACACCCTTTTCGGGATCAATGTACTGCTGGGCCAGCACCTCGGGCGCGGGGCTGTCCGGCTTCTGGGCAAAGAGTTCGTCCGCCAGCGGTTCCAGGCCCTTCTCTTTTGCCATGATGGCGCGGGTGCGGCGCTTGGGCTTGTAGGGGCGGTAGAGATCCTCCAGCACGGCCAGGGTCTCTGCCGCGTCGATGGCTGTGGCAAGCTCGTCGGTGAGCTTGCCCTGCTCGGCGATGGAGTTTTTCACAGTCTCCTTGCGCTCAAAGAGGCCGCGCAGATAGGTAAGCCGCTCCTCGAGGGTACGCAGGGCGGTGTCGTCCATGGCGCCGTGCAGCTCCTTGCGGTAGCGGGCGATGAAAGGGATGGTGTTTCCCTCGTCCAAAAGCTTGATGACGTTCTCGATATGCTCCAGGGGCCTATTCAGCTCACAGGCCAGGATTTGACTGATGCTTTCCATTGAAACTCCTTCATATGTTTTTCGTTCAATTTTATATTATAGCATGTTCAGCCCATCGGGACAAGCGCTTGATTTGCTTTTCTTGTTGTACATTGGGCGCACTTCTGATATAATTTTTAGAAACGAACCCAATTGACAGGAGGAATACACATGGAAGAAAAATGGTGGCAGCGGAGCGTGGTCTATCAGATCTATCCGCGCAGCTTTCAGGACTCGAACGGCGACGGCATCGGCGATCTCAACGGCATCACCAAGCGTCTGGAATACATCCGCGAACTGGGGGCGGATACGATCTGGCTCTCCCCGGTCTACAAATCCCCGAACGACGACAACGGTTACGACATCAGCGACTATCAGGATATCATGACCGAGTTCGGCACCATGGCGGACTTCGACGAGATGCTCGAAAAGGCTCACTCTCTGGGGCTCAAAATCGTGATGGACCTGGTGGTCAACCACAGTTCGGATGAACATAAATGGTTTGTCGAGTCCCGCTCCTCCAAGGACAGTCCCTATCGCGACTATTACTTCTGGCGCGAGGGGAAGGACGGCAAGGCCCCCAACAACTGGGGCTCCTGCTTCGGCGGCAGCGTGTGGGAGTATGACGAAAGAACCGATATGTACTACCTGCACCTGTTCTCCAAAAAGCAGCCGGATCTCAATTGGGACAATCCTATCGTGCGCGACGAGATCTTCAACATGATGGACTGGTGGCTGCAAAAGGGCATCGACGGCTTCCGCATGGACGTCATCAGCCTCATCTCCAAGCCCGCGGGTCTGCCCGACGGTGTGCCCGGCCCCACCGGGCTTGCGCCCTTCGACCTGGTGGCAAACGGTGTGCACGAGCACGAGTACCTGCGGGAGATGAATCGCCGCGTGCTGTCAAAGTACGATCTGCTGACCGTGGGCGAGTGCGCGGGCGTAACGCTGGAGGAGGCCAAATCTTACGCCAATCTCGACGGCAGTGAGCTTTCCATGGTCTTCCAGTTCGAGCACATGGACGCGGATTTTGACCCGGTCCTCGGCCGCTACGCAAAGCAGCACAAGGATCTGCCAAAGCTCAAGGAGATTCTGAGCCGCTGGCAGGTGAAGCTGGACGGCATTGCCTGGAACAGCCTCTACTGGGATAACCACGACCAGCCGCGCATTGTCTCCCGCTACGGAAGCGAGAGTGAGCAGTATCGGGAAACCTCCGCCAAGATGCTGGCCACCTGCCTGCATATGATGCAGGGCACGCCCTACATCTACCAGGGTGAGGAGCTGGGCATGACCAACTACCCCTGGACGAGCATCGACCAGATCAATGACATTGAGTCCCTCGGCAACTACCGCGCTTTCCATGAGCAGGGCTTCATGACCGAAGAAGAGGGCGTGGAGATGATGCGCCACCGCAGCCGCGACAACGCCCGCACCCCCATGCAGTGGGACGCTGGCCCCGAGGCGGGCTTCACCACGGGCAAGCCCTGGCTGCCGGTAAACCCCAACCACACCATCATCAACGCCGCCGAGCAGCTAAAGCGCCCCGACTCCGTGTTCCGCTACTATCAGAAACTCATTGCTCTGCGTAAAGAGCTTGACGTAGTCGTATACGGTCACTATGCGCTTCTTGAGCCGGAACACCCCGACCTTTTCGTCTACACCCGTACACTCGGGGATGAGAGTCTGCTGGTGGTCTGCAATTTCTCCGAGCAGGAGCAGGCGTACAGTATTCCCGCAGAATACAGCGGCGCGGAAATCCTGATCGCGAACTATCCCGACAAGGCACCCGCAGGATTCGTGCGGCCCTGGGAGGCTGTGGTCTATCACCGCAGATAAGCCATGGGACCGAAGGATGAAGGGCCGGAGCTGACCGTCTATATTTCCAACGACGAGGCCGAGTTTCAGCGTGTTGAGGAAGCTCTCAAAACCGAAGGGATCCGTTATCGGGTCTGGACCACAGCGGAGTACCCGGTATTCGGCTGGTCCCGCTGGGACCCGCGGCTCATCGGGCGGCGGGAAAAACGCCTGCGCAAGGTTTATCACATCGAGGTCTCGGAGCGGGACCGCCAGAACCTCGTTGCGGCGAACATGGTGATCCGCGGCATCACGGGCAAGATGTTCAACGCCGAACGTGTAAGTGAGATCATATAAATAACAGGGCGCGGTCATGTGACCGCGCCCTTGGTTTATGTTTTTTTCGTTTTCTTTCCTTTGCTCTCAAAACGCGCTTTCATATATTCGACCCATTCGGCAAGCGAGGAATAGTCCCCCTCACACAGGGCCTTTTCGTAGAGCGCATAGCCCTCCCTGTCCCTCTTCTCCAACTGGCGCAGGGCCTTCTTTGGTCCGAGGTAGGGCCAGGCACGCAGCTCGGTATAAATCTCGAGACTGTCCACCAGCAGCCAGTGCCGGCGATAGCTGCCCTCGGCGTCGGTGCGCTCGGAGCGGCGCAGCATCTTTTCGCACCACGAAACATCAAGCTGCAGCTCGTCGTGTGTTTTACGGGCCTGTCCGTCCACATACTGCTGCACCCTATCCAGAAGCGCCGCCGCAACGCCGTTTCGATCGAGCAGAATCTGCCCGCCGTATACACGCGTAAATTCCGAAACATCATTGTCGCCCTGAAAATCAGAAAGCGGATGGACGAACACGTCAAGCTGGATGCAATCCACAAAGCGGTCGTCATGCCGCCGCGCGCCGCCTTCCGTGATGAGCAGGGCGTCAAAGTCGCTGAACAGGTTCTGTGTTCCGTCGGCAAAGGAGCCGTATACGATGATGGCAAGGGGGTCATATTCCGCCGCAAGATAGCTCAAAATGTCCTGCATAGATCCTCCAACAGCTCATCGGACACCTCGCCGTCAAAGACGAGACAGGTCGGCCCGGTGAGCAGAATATCGTGTATGCGCTCCCCTTCCCGCGCAAGGCTCACGGAGAGCTCACCGCCGGGCATGGCGATCGAGAGCGCCCCCGAGGCAAGCTTCCGGAGTGTCAGCGCCGCCGTAATGGAGCCGCAGCCGGTCCCGCAGGCAAGTGTAAAGTCCTCCACCCCGCGCTCATAGGTGACGGCTTTGACCGCGTCCGGCCCGGTGAACTTTACAAAGCTCACGTTTGCACCCCTGGGGAAAACGGGTGCAAAACGCAGCGCGCGGCCCAGCGCTCGAAGGCTGTCCCGCTCCCATTCGTCCCAGTCCTCCAGCAGCACCACCGCGTGGGGAATGCCGGGATTGCCCAGTTCTATGTATGCGCAGTCGTAAGTTTCCGCGCCGACCTTTACCTCCCTGTGCAGATCGATGTCCGCGGGGTCGTTGAGCCGCACGCGATAACGAATGCCGTCCACGCGTTCCCCGGTCACAAGGCCCGCCGTGGTCTCCACTCGAGGCCTGTCCCCGGCAAGTCCCCGCTCGTACCCATAGCGGCAGATGCACCTTGCGCCGTTGCCGCACATCTCGCCGAGACTGCCGTCGGAATTGTAAAAGAGCATGCCGAAGTCGCCGCCGCGTTCGGCCGGGACGACCACCATCATCCCGTCCGCACCAACCCCGGTGTGGGCGGCGCAGAGGACACGGGCCAGCGCCGGGTAACTTTCAGACGGAAGGCAGAGCCCGATATTGTTGACGATCACGAAGTCGTTTCCGGCCCCGTGCATTTTGGTGATGCGCATGTCTTAACCCCAGAGTGCCGTGAGCGTCGGGATGAGCTGCTTCTTGCGGCTCATCATGCCGGGTACGAAGAGGTCGTTGTCCTTCGGCTCGGTGTTGAAGGCCTGGCGGATGATATCGTCACTGCCCACGTAGAGAAGGTGCGAGCCTTCCGAAAGTACATCGGTGAGCATGAGGATGACGATGTCAAATTCATTCTTCATGCGCAGCTCATCCATGAACTTGAGAAGTTCCTCTTTGCGGGAGAGGTAGGCGTCCGCACCGACGCAGGTGATCTGGCTGACGCCGAGGTTTTTCTCTGCGATGTGAAACTGCTTGTAATCGGTGCGGAAGAGCTCTTCGGCGGTTTTCCCATCCACACCCGCGGAGGTGAAGAGGGACTTGCCCAGTTCCTCCACCGACACCTTTGCGATGCGGGCCAGGCGTTCGGCCATGGCGATATCCTTCTTGGTGCAGGTGGGAGATTTGAACATGACGGTGTCCGAGAGGATCGCCGCGCACATGAGCCCCGCCATGGCAGGCGAGGGCATCACGCCGTATTCCTGGTACATGGCGGTGAGGATCGTATTGGTGGAGCCGACCGGCTCGTTTCGCACGGCAACCGGCATTTTGGTCTGGATATCCGCCAGGCGGTGGTGGTCGATGATGCCCAGGATCTCCACCTGCTCAAGCCCCGGCACGGACTGGGAGGCCTCGTTGTGGTCGACCAGCACCACGCGCTTGCTTCTCGGGCGCAGCATGTGGTAACGCGAGAGGGAGCCAACCACATGCTCGTTTTCGTCGAGCACGGGGTAATAGTGGAAGCGGTTGTTGATGAGGGCTTCGCGCACATCATCCACATAGTCCGTCAGGTGGAAGGAGATAAGCTCGTCCTTGCGGCAGAAGCGGGAAACGGGGATGCCCTGAAAAATGAGGCGGGCCACCTGCCGCGCGTTGAGGGGCGTGGAGATGATGCAGGTGGGGGCGGTAGATTCCATGAGCTCCTGCGGGACCTCTGTCTGGCAGAGGATCAGGCAGCCTACTCCGGCTTCCAGGGCACGGCCGATGATCTCCGGCTGATCGCCGCAGATGAGGATGCTGTCCTTATCCGTAAAGCTCGCATCGTCAAAAGCCTTGGGCAGCGCAATGGTCACCTTGCCGGAGATGCTCTCGGTGATGTTGGAGTACTCGTTTACAAGCCGTCCTTCCAGAACGCTGATGAGGTTAAAGAGCGGCAGCTCCTCCACGTGACAGTCGAAAACGTTGCTCAGCTCATAGGCGGCGATGTCCCCGGTGGAGAGCATGCCGTAGAGCGTCCCATCGTCGTTGAGGATGGGGATGGCGGAGAGCCCCGCGTCCCGCATGCTGCGCCACGCAAGGTCCAGCGTCACGGATTTGTTGAGCTCGGGCGGACGGTCGAAGTCCAGATCCGAAACCTGGGCACGCATGTTCTGGATGTACATGGGCGGCTCGAAGCCGAAGCGGTCAAGCATGCGCTGGGTCTCGTCGTTGATGGCGCCGATGCGCACGGCCTTGTATTCCCGGTCGCCCAGGGCATTGCGCAGGTTTGCGTAGGCCATGGATGCCACGATCGAATCGGTGTCGGGGTTGCGGTGTCCGCAGACATATATATCATTCATAAGCTGTCCTCCCGGAATGCTTGTTTTCTTCCGTCATTATAACGGACACGGCGGTGACTTGCAAGTTCTTAAGAATATTAAAATCGGCGCCGGAATCCTTTTCGGCCGGGAAAAATTATGTTAGAATCGTGCCGCAAACAACGAAAGGGGGTTGGTTTATGAAAAAGAAACTGATTGCCATCCTTGCCATGCTTTTTGCAGTGCTCTTTCTCTGCGGCTCCTCTCTGCCGAACGGCTGGTACAACGAAGACGGGGCCGAGCTGACTTTGCGCTTCGACGACATGCCTTATGAATGCCCTGACCTGGCGGCCTTCCGCACCCTCGCCGACGAGCTGCATACGGTGCTCCGGTCCGAGGGCGGCTATCGCAGGACGGTAGCTCTGCTTGGCGAGCTGTTCACACGTTACTACAGCGCCAGCACTATGCTTACCATTGCGGATATCCATAGCTGCCAGGATCTCACAGACGAAACCTGGGCGGAGGAATACGGCAAGTGTCTCTCCGCGCTGACAGACATCCAGCAGATCATGGAGGATGTTTATCTCGCCTGCGGCGCATCTCCCTACGGTGACCGCCTTGAGCGCGAGTTTTTCGGTGACGGCTTTCTGGCCGAGTACGGTGAGGACGCGGAAAGCATGCTCTCTGATAATTATGTAAACCTTATAGAACAGGAGAACGAACTGCTGCTGGCATACCGTGAGCTTGTGGCCGCGCCCACCATAGATGTCCGCGGCGCAGAGGTCCCGCTGAGTGACGCGCTCTACGATGTCTGGGGGGAACGGGATTACAACAACCTTCTCAACGCCTATTACGAAAAGTACAACCCCCTCCTCGGTGAGCTCTATCTCCGGATGATGGAGGTGCGCAAGGCCCAGGCGAAGGAGCTCGGTTACGACAGCTATGCTGAGATGATGTTCGATATCGGCTTTGACCGCGACTTCGATGTGGCAAAGGGCCGTGCGTTTATCGACAGCGTCAAACGGTATCTCCTGCCGGTCTATCAGAATCGCATGGACGTGGAGCGGCAGTCGGAACTCATGGAGGGCTATGTTTCCGAGGATCAGCTCTACGGCGTACTGGAAACCGTGGCCCACGGTCTCGGCGGAGAAATCGCGCAGGCCTATGACTTCATGCGCCGCAACGAGCTGTGCGACCTTGCCATGAGCGATGTCAAGGCCGATATGTCCTACCAGACCTATCTGGACGACTATGACGCGCCTTTTCTCTTTGTCAACCCCTACGGTGACAGGACAGATGTCATCACCGTCACCCACGAGTTCGGCCATTATGCCGAGGCGTATATGAGCTACAGCGCTTACCGCAGTATGGATCTGGCCGAGGTCTATTCCCAGAGCATGCAGTTTCTCGCGCTGGAGCAGCTGCGCGGCGTACTGGGCGAATACGGCACTGCGGATCTTCGCCTGCTGAACCTGTATGATATCCTTGATACGCTCGTCTGGCAGTCGGCCTATGCCGAGTTTGAGGACCGGGCCTTTGCCATGGAGGATCCCAGCGTCGAAAAGCTCAACGCCCTGATGGACGAGATCGGCAAAGCATACGGCCTCAGCGAAGAGGGCGACGGTTTCGGCCTTACGTGGGTTGACATCACCCACTTCTTTGAGCAGCCCTTCTATGTCATCAGCTACCCGGTGTCGGGCATCTGTGCGCTGGAGATCTACGAGCATGAGCTTGCCGACGGCAGCGGCCTGAAAGACTATCTTCGCCTTGTGGACAGCGAGGAGATCGGCATCATCGGAGCCGCCGAGGAAGCCGGGCTGCAAAACCCGCTGACGGATGCGCGGGTGCAGGATATCGCCGCTTTCCTGGATCGGCAGCTCGCAGCTTAAAGTACAGCTTGAAAGAATAAAACGGATTCGCACGTGCGAATCCGTTTTATTCAGCCGAAAAGGCCGCGTTTGATGTAGGGCGCCGTCTCACCGGAGAGATACCGATAGCCGGTCTTGTCGATTTCCTGCTGCAGCAGGGCAAGATCGACCTCGCCCTCAGTGAGAAAGCTCGCCTCCCCCTTCCTGTGAGAGGCGCTGACCTTCTTTGCATCCGGCACCGCCTTGCGGATCGTTTCGCTGATATGCGCCTCACACATGGGGCAGGCCATCCCCTCGATCTTGATGACAGTTCTGTTCATGATCTTCTCCTTACGTGAAGTTAGTTTTAGCTAACCTCAGTATAGTACAACACGAAGCAAATAGGAAGAGGGAACACCAAATAATAACAGCCACCCCCAATGGGGTGGCTGTTATTTTGGTGCTCCAGCGGGGACTCGAACCCCGGACACCCTGCTTAAAAGGCAAGGCTCCCTATTTTCCAGCGCTGAGTTTTCAACGCTTTCAACAGCTTTACCCACTATTTAGCCCGAAATTTAGCCCGGAAACGCTTTGACCACTTCGGAGTACAGATCCTCCGGCCGGTTTTCCATGAGGTGCGCGTAGATCCGCAGCGTCTGGATCGGGCTGGAGTGCCCGGCCAAGTATTGCACGCGCTTGACGGCCACGCCGGAGAGGATCAGCTCAGAAATATAGGTGTGCCGCAGCAGGTGCGGCGTGGTGTGGAAATCCAGAGAGACCACGACACCGGGATGGAATGGCACCTCATCCCCGACGCGGAGATCCCGCGTTTTTTTCTGCCCGTGCGTGGTGTACGTGATTTGCCGTGCCTCGCGCAGCGTGACGGCCGCCCACCGCTTTCTAAAGGATGAGGCGGACAGGAGCTCCCCCTCTCCCCTGCTTATCACATAGGGCCCGTTTTGCGCCTCCTGGAGCTTGTGCAAAATTTGCACGAGCTGAGGCGGCAGCGGGATGGAGCGATAGGCCGCGTCCGACTTGAGCAGCGGCGTGAGATCTGCCGTGTTCTTCGCTCCCCAATTACAGGCCGCGCGCACGTCGATGTGCGGCGCAGGCGCGTCCAGATGGACGTGCTGCCATTGCAGGCCCAGGGCCTCCTCCCTGCGCAAGCCGGTATAGAGGCAGAGCGCCACGAACGGAAAGACCGGCAGATCCCGGACCGCATCCAGGAGGACCGCCTGCTGAGACCTGGTGAGAGCAACCTTTTCGGCGGCGTCCTTCCCGCCCGGCGCAAGGCTCTCGCACGGGCTCTGGTCGATGATCTTATCCTTGACGGCTGCCTCAAAGATCCGCCGCATCGTCGTGACGACCTTCTGCTGTAGAGACTTCGACCTGCCGGTGATCTTCGACATGACCAGCTGCACGTCGCTGTAGGTGATGTCCCGGAGCTGCTTTGAGCCGATCACCGGGCAGATGTGATTGTTGATCGCGTTCCGGTAATCCTCTTGTCGCTTTGCACTGTAGACGCCGGTGTGCAGCTCATACCATTGCCGGGCATAGACCCACAACTGCGGGTTCTCTCTGAGATCCGCAGCAGCGGCAAGCTCCGCCTCTTTATCGCGTGCCCGGCGGCGCGTTTCTTCTTTTGTGTGGCCATACACCGACACCCACTTGCCCGTGGCCGGGTCCTTCAAGCGCTTGCGATACAGGCCGGTTTTTTCATCGTAGGCCATTTCCGGCCGCTTTGATTTTGTCATATGCTCCTACCCCATAACCTTCGTGAACATGTCAGCGGTGCTTTATTTTCTACATTATTTATATTTAATTCTTCAAAAAAGCGAGGAATTGTTCTTGTAAGCGTATAAAACATGTGCTATAATTCGACCGCTGCCGACACCTCGGCGTGAGGGAGGTGAACAGCATGGATACCCTTCTTACTTTTTTTCTCTCTGTTCTGGCAAGTGTAGTCGCTTATTACATTTGCAAATGGCTGGATGGGGAGTAAGGCAGCGGGCCTGCCGGTAAGCCGTCCGGCCTAATAAAACGGAAGAACCCCCTGGGAGGTCGCATCTCCCAGGGGGTTCGTTTTTCGGTGAACAGTTTTTGGACACCCTTCTTCTCTTGCCTTTCGGCAGTGTTATTATATGCTACGTCCCGGGAAAATGTCAATATAGATTACATGAATTTTGTTGCATCGCTTCACTGTCTGCCCTTGCCTGGCTTGAAGCGATAGCCGCAGTTGAGGCAGGTGACCTTGAGCTTGTTCATGCCTACGGTGCCCAGGAGGATGCCGCCGGCGGTGAGCATGCCCGCGTAGGCCTGCCCGGCGCTGAAGCCTTTCTTGTTCACGCTCAGGGACGTGGAACCGCAGCGGGGACAGGAGGCCAGCCCCTGCGCCTTCGCGGCGGCACGGCGCTCGTCCCGGAGCATCCGCTTCGTCTTGAAGACGGGAGCGGTTGGGGCTGCAGCGGCAGGCGTGGGGATCGGTTCCGGCTGCGCCGCCCGGCGGGGGGATGTTTCCGACTCTCTTCTGTTTTCGAGCTTATTCGGTAGACGCAGGCAAACGATCAGGAGCGCCGTACCGAAGCCAAAGAGAAACGCGGCCTGCAGCTTGTCATCCGTGGCAAGGAAAAGCACAGCGCCCATCAGTATGCAAGCCACGCTGACCACGACACCAATGATTTTCAAAGCTTTCATCCTTATAATCTTCGGCTCAGGGATTAAGCCACTCACTGTTTGGACAAGCAATTAGTCTTGCATTATTATAAGCCATGTCCAAAGTCAAGCATGTGTGTCCAGTATAGTATCCATTGTGCCTCCTCACTGCGAGAGATAAATCTGCTTGCTCGGTGTTCTTAAGACATATTGGAAGCAAGAAACAGATTTGGTCATCGTAAAACTGTGGAACGGCAGCTTTATAATTTGCCTCCACCTTCTTTTTCGCCAATTCAACTGCGCCGGAGAACAAAGTGCTCAAATACGGAGACTCTACCAGTTCCGCAGGCAACCTCTCACGATTTTTGGGGTTTTCCAAAATATGCGCTGTGTTGATTCGCAATTCTGCGTTTGTATCATAGATGAGTTCCGAAATATTCGTAAAGTATTTCGCACGCCTTGGCAATTTGCTGAAATCTCGGAAAAAAGGATCACTTGTATCTGAAAAGCAAACTAGAAACCACGGCTCTTTGTTTGGTGTACGGTTTTGAGTTATTCCGACATATATTGTTTCGTATGTAGTGGTATATAGTCCCGTGTTAAAGCACAGCTTATTAGACGCAGTAGCAAAAATACTATCTCGTTCATCTTCGGATTCCGCGTGCTTGTACTCATAAACAAGTCGTTTGAATGTATGAAGAATATAGTTCTCTAGAATAGGTGTCTTCTGATTTGGAGCCTTTGGATCTGTGTTTCGATAAGTCCATACTTCTGGAAGCGCAATTTTAGATAGATCTTCCAGCTTCTTATACCAATCCTCTTTTCTCCCGCAGTACGCAAACTGGAAAAAATCATTTGTGATTTCCATCTGTATCTCCAATCTTTTACTCAAAAAATAGTTGACTTTTTGTTAAAAGTGTGCATATAATATATGACACGGTGATCTTCTCCTACAGAGGAGGCAGAGAGCCAAGGAGTTTATTTTTGCTTAATTAGCTGACGTAAACTTTTAAGGTGGAAGATGTGCAAATGCAATTGCTTTTGCACATCTTCATTATTTTAGTGATTATTGATTGAACCAGCTTTTTACGCCCCTTCTGGGGCGTTTTTTTGTTTTCTGTGCCTACTGTGAGCACTGCTTAATGATCGGTCAGATAATCAGATGTGAATTTGTACGCAGTTGTCTGTTTGTTCGGCTTCCAATAGTCTGAGCCGGGCCGTCCGTTAATCGAGGATTTCACCTTTTGCTCCTTCACAGCCAGCTCTGCGAAAGACTGATACACCAGCCAGCGAGGCGAGGTATGTATATTTCCGGGGACTTGCCCGCGCAAGGCGCAATCCACGAAATAAGCATATATCGCGGCTCTTTCCCGACTGTTCAGTGTGGCGAGCAGCACATCCATCCCGTGGCCCCGACCGGAGAGGCGGGACACCGGAACACCCGCCAAAGTGAGATAATCATAAAACGCGCCGGGCATGGGCTCCACATCACCGGCGTCAACGCTCAATTCCAGCGCCCGGATATCATCTTCGCTTGTCCCGGCTGGCAGAGACAGCGCCAATTCCTCGCTTCGGGTCTTTTCCTCGAACGGCAGCAGCTCCGCTGTGACCGGCTCCATCAAGTCGCGCGAGGCAGCTCCCGCAGCCTTTGCTGCCGTCTCATCCGCCGCCCTTACCTCGACGGTATTCTTTCGTCCGGTACTCCGCTTCTTGCCGGAGACCTTCCATTTTGGCATATTGTAAAATCCAAGGTTAGGGAACGGGTGTCCTGCCGCGGCGATCAGACGGCGGGCAGCATCCTGCGCCCAGCGCTGCCTCTGCGCGGCATCCTGCACTTGGAAACGCTCAAAGCCCGGATCAGCGGCAGGCGGCGCGGCTTTGCGCACAGGCGTCTTGCCTGTGCCAGTGCCGTTCTGGCGTAACCGTACAAGCAAAATCAGCACTGCTGCTATCAGCGCAACGGCAAATAATATAACGCCCATCCTACTCTCCCTATGAACCGTGCCCAGAATGGGCACGGTTTTATTTGTCCAGGTAAATTATGCCGTCGATGATTCGATAGCGTCTTCCCGATAAGGCGCGAGGGCGGTATCAATGATCGCGCGGATCTCCTTCGGCGCCTTGCGCCAGGCGGCGATAAGCTCCTGCTCCTCGTTGCTGATCTCCGGCGCGCGCAGATTGCTGATCCCAAGGACATAGTCTGCTGTGCAGTTGAAAAAATTGCATAATTTACAGATCGCTTCTGCGTCCATCTCGCGGATGCCCTGTTCGTAATTGGAGATGGCAGAAGGCGACAGATTCAGCAGCTTCGCAACATCAGACTGTTTCATGCCTCTTTCTGCGCGGAGCTCTTTCAGTCTTGTCAATTTCACCAACTCCTTTGGGCAAATTATACAACGATTTTTTCTCAATTTCAGTGAATCACACAAAATGTGCTGTTTTGAGTAAATTATACTTGTTTTTTTTTGTAGTTTATACTCCAAAGCAGAAATCACATTTCGTGTGATTTCTGTTCTATACGCCACGTTTGTAGGCCGTGGAGACGAACCCCGGCGGCTGTGGACAGTATACCCCGCGCGACCGGGGTTTACCATGAAGGGCTGCTGCCGGAAAACAAGAAAAACCCGCAGGCATGCTGCGGGTGTGGGAGGTGGAAGAGTGACCATCACGATCGAAGCATCGGGGGATGAAATTGCCGCCCTTATACTGGCACTACAAGGGCGGCAAGCGAGGAAGGTGAAGTTAAATATTGACGGGCGTGCACTGGCTAAAGCTGTGTTTGGAGCCATTCGTGATACGCCCGAAGATGCAGCAGCGCAATCTTGCTCGCCGCCAGGAGTGTTTTCTGGTACAAATGCGGAATCAGAGCCTCCAAGTCAGATGCACTGAAATCGCTGAAAATTATCTCCGGCGGACAGATTCTTTCGATTTCTTCCCCCATGGCATCAATATCAACGGAAGACATAAATTCATCAAACGAACCCATTTTGTCACCTCCTTTCGCGCTCAGTGTAGCACGGGAGGCAGGGCGAGGGCAAGACTACGAAGACCAGCTCCGGCAGCTGTGAACAGTATACCCCGCGCGGCCGGGGTTTACCACGAAGGGCATCTGCCGGAAAACAAGAAAAAACCGCAGGCATGCTGCGGGTATGGGAGGTTGGTAACTCTTTGGACGTTCATTTTTTACTTGGCGCTGCTGCAGGGCTGGCACTTTACCGCTTAATCATGGCTCTTGTCTGCTGGAGCGACCCCGACAGGTCGATCACGCACTGCATGTGGTGCCACAAAAAAGACTGCCCGCGCTTTAAGCGCAGACAGTCGAGGTGATCAGTCATTGGAATCATTGTCCTCGTCGATTTCCTTTGCCGGCATCTTCGGGTATTCCGTCGTAGGGGGAACGAAGGAGTGCTTTAGGGAATTATCATCCTCCGGGATAAATGTCGGCCTTCGTTCATCGTTTGTACTCATAGCTCGAACCTCCTGAAATAATTGTTGGTTTTCTTAACCGCTCTTCTATGTATGATGTCGTTCATTGGGAAGGTCGCAACAGTGGCAAAGCGTTCCTCGATTGCATCCTGCCTGGCACGAAGATCATCTGTGCAGCGGGTGATTGTTTCCCTATCATCGGTCTTCCGAACAAGCTCCCAAGTATTTTCTGCTTCCAGTGCCAGTTTGTTCATGTCCTGAACGATATACTCCGCAGCCGTCTTTCTTTCGCTGAACGAAGAGAACGGCTGATAAGCTAAGACAAGCTGGCATGCCACAGTAAGCCAAGCCCACAGTGTCGGGAATGTTTCGGAGAAATAACATGATGCAACAAAGCCCGCACTCAACACGGTGCATATTACAGAGACCGCCTTACCCCAGCGGGAGGAGCTGACCCCGTAGAGCTGATAGTAAAATGCAGCTTTCTTGACATCGTAGAAGGCCATCCAGTATTTTCTGCGCATTTTGCTTGCCCCCTCTCCGCGCAAAATTCTACATCACAACCATAGGTCTGTCAATCAATGGCAGACTTGAACAAGACAAAGAAGGTTCAAACGGAAGGCGGTATGGCATAAACGCCTACCGTATGGATATGACCTGAAGGGTGCTGAGAAGATAGGCTGAAGTACGCAGATGGCCATGTCACGAAGGCAGCAAGCAAAGGTTTGGGAGGAGAAATTTATGGAAGAAGAAAAAAGTGCAGCCCTCGAAGCATCGGTTCAAGAGCTGCAAAGGAAGGTCAGGCGATTGGAGCAGATCTCAATCTGGGTCTGTGTCGCCCTGCTCATCGGCACTGTCGTCGTCATTTTCTGCTTCGGGCGTCTCAGCATCATCATCGACGCCATCGTCAGCTTCCAGAACAGCGTGATCTCTTTCAACGAGAGGATCCTCTCCGTCAACGAGCAGGTCTCTGTTTTCATTGATGTACTCAATGATTTCCTGCCCCGCATCAACGATCTGCTGGAGCAACTCAAGCTCTTTTGAGTTCTGGTCAATGAGGATTTCGTTCTGCTCTGCCAGATGCTGACGCTGGCAAGCGGCTTCGTCATTCTGTGCAATTATGATCTCGTTTTGTTCGGAAAGCTCTTCGAGCTGCTTGTCCGGGAGCTGCTGCAGAATGCCAAAATACAATGTGGCAAGAAGCGACAATAATGCGACGAGTTCTGCCATGGTTAAACGCTTCCTCGGCGTACTTACAGGCTGTTCCGGATTCAGGATCTCAGGAGAAATCTTTTCAGCGCACTCCGCCTGCTCTTCCGTCATGTATTCAGCACTCGCTCTTATCGTGGCGTACACGGAAGAGAGAAGTTTTTCATAATCAGGCGGGTCAATTGGCTTGCTTGCCTCAGCAAGTGCTTTCAATGTTCTGGCTGATGTTGTGAAAATCTCTGGATCAATCGGCGGGACCGAGAAGGCTCTTTGAATAGCTTCAAAGTACTCAGGCGTTGTCACTTTCAAGGGAAGGCTTTCAAATGCTGCAAGTCCTCCTTCATCTCCTTGATGATAAAGTGGGCCTGCATGCACTCGTCGCCGATGGAGGTGCCCTTGTTCATGGCGTAGGCAAGAAGCTTGCGCTTGCGCTTGGGATCCGTCCACTGCGCGTAGCCGTAGCCCACAAGGTCGGTGCAGAAGCGCTCCAGAAACTCAGGGTTGCCGGTGTCGACGGCAGCGGTGTACTGGACGTCATCGAAGCCGTAGCTGTCCTGGGCGTTGTTGCCGCGCATCAGGCCCTCGGCCCGGATGTTGGCCATGGTGCCCAGGGCGCCGGCACGTGTCATGCCGTTGGCGCGGAAAATGTTGTACAATTCAAGATCTTTCATGATGATCCGGTTCTGGATCTGCGGCAGCGTCTCCGCCCGGCGGATCACGCGCAGCGGCACCTTCCCGGACTTCATGCCGGTGTCGCCGGCGCGCAGGTAGTCGTCGCTGGACAGCGCCTTTTTCTTGGTGTGCAGCATCGGGATGGCGGCCACCTGCGTCTCGGCCATGAGGCGGTCTTCGAGCTTTTCCCTCGGCGTTTCCAGCGAGAAGAAAAGGGTGCGCTTGCCATGCTGCGCCATGTGGAAAGCAAACTGCAAAGCCAAAGCGGTCTTGCCGACAGAGCTGTCGGCTGCCAGCACGCAGAAATCGCCGGGGGACACACACAGCGTTTCGTCCAGCTGCGGGATGCCCCATGTCAGGTAGTTCGGGGGCGCCGGGTCGTTCATGCGATCCAGGTAGCTGCCCACCATCTCCTCCCAGCTGACGTCCTCGATGGTGTCGGTGTCGCGCAGGAGCTGGCCCATCTTCTCGTAGGCGTCCAGGGCGTCCTCCATGCTCTTGGCCCAGGAGAGCTCTGATGCCGCCATGCGGATCTGATAGAGCCGGGCCTCGTCGCGCAGGATGTGCAGGTACTCGTCCACGTCCATGTGGGCCGGCACCATATCCATGCAGGCCGCCACGGTCTCCTGCTGGGCGTCGCCGGCGGCGTGCAGCACAGTGATCGGGTCGATGGCCTTGCCCTCGATCCACAAGCCGTGCGCAGCCTCGAACAGGTGCTTGAGGGAAGAATCGCCGAAATAGGCGGCCATGGCGCCGTGGAAGATCTTCCCGGCCACCTCGTCCGGCCATAGCAGCAGCGCGCCGATCACGCACATCTGGGCCGGCTTCCAGGCGTCGCCTGAGAGCTCTTTTACAACCATACCTCGGCCTCCTCACCTGGGGCCTGCGCCGCCGGGGCGGGGGTGAAGCCCTCATCGCCGACCTCCAGCGGGAACAGACCGCGCCAGCTCCTGTCTGTGGCCTTGTGCAGCATCCCGATCTTGTACTCCCTGCTGCCCTTCCCCTCTGTCTGGCAGACAGTGTCCACTTCGGACGATCTGGAGGAATGCGTGCGCGTGGTGCTGTATATCTACGAGAACCCCCAGATCAAGAACACGACTGTGCGCTACCAGTACGCGCTCGAATTTGAGGCGCAGATCCCGGACGGCGAAGTCCCCACGCTGCAGGCCGCCCCGGCAGCTGGCGCCGTCGTCCAGATCGGCGATGATCTGACCGTCAAGATGCTGCAGCTTGCCATGGCGCACGATGGGTACTGGGAGCACGGCGAGATCACCGGCATCAAGACGCCGGAGTTCCGGCAGCGCATCGTGGAATATGCCGAGGACGTCGCCGGCTGCTGACTACCCTGTCAGCAAGTATGCTTACATACATACCCCGCGGGTAATGGCGCAGGCCCTGCCGGCGGTTTACAGCCCAAAATAGTAACCCGAAATTTAGCCCGAACTGTTTTGATAACCCGAAATTTAGCCCGGATTTTTGAGCAGTTTCGAGTGGGCATGAGCTTATTTGAGAAAAGCAAAAAGCCTGTAAACCGTTGAGTTTACAGGCTTTTTGTTGGTGCTCCAGCGGGGACTCGAACCCCGGACACCCTGCTTAAAAGGCAGGTGCTCTACCTCCTGAGCTACTGGGGCGAAAACAAGGATGGTTTGCCTCGTCTCCCCAAATCGAAACCAGAGTTTCGATTTGGAAAGGAAGAAGGAGTGAGGATCCGCGCAGCATTTGCGCAAACCGCAAATGCGGAGCCATCCGAACTTCTTCTGACGTGGCTGGGATGGCGGGACTCGAACCCACTATATCGGAGTCAAAGTCCGGTGTGTTACCATTACACTACATCCCAATGTAGTCACAA
>Ga0310691_10002037_pt1 | contig 28422 bp, 21 predicted proteins | sample 176DNAGHGlowgp2_FD_203887 | JGI IMG/M metagenome (GOLD analysis project Ga0310691, IMG submission 203887) | Sheep rumen microbial communities from Palmerston North, Manawatu-Wanganui, New Zealand - 1766 DNA GHGlow gp2 (v2) (version 2) | ecosystem: Host-associated > Mammals > Digestive system >... | reverse complement strand
TACCTTTAAGAATATGTACCTTGCCTGCTTCCTGCATAAGGAAGTCGTGATCTGCATGGACAAATACTCTTAAGGCATTTTCATAATCCTTTAATACAAAGTCGGCGCAGCGTCCGACAATGACGCAGGGCTCACCTTTTTCCGCAAGCATCTTTATGGCTTTAGCCTGATAACTGAAAATATTTTCTTCAGAAGTATAATCGGCATCACCCGGCTTTTTAACATTGCCGTCATATATTGTTGATATGAGAGACAATTTATTCTTCCAGCTCTTTTTTACCTTCTCATCAGAATCCACAAACAGACTCTCATTGATTCCGCTTATTTCGGATGCAACTCTTGACAGTTCCTTGTCATAGTAGTGGATATTAAGCTCGTCTGCGAGCATCTTGCCAACAGTTCTTCCGCCACTTCCGTACTGTCTTGCAATTGTAATAACTATATTTTTCATTATCAGTATCCCCCTGTTAATTATTCTCCCAGATAAGCTTTGCGGATGGACTCATCATTTAAGAGTTCTGCGCCGGTTCCTTCTTTTACTATGCTTCCTGTCTCAAGTACGTATGCCCTGTTTGCGATAGTAAGGGCTTTCTTTGCATTCTGCTCAACCAAAAGTACCGTCACTCCATCCTTATTAACGTCCTCTATTATGCTAAAGATTTCGTTTACAAAAATAGGTGAAAGCCCCATTGAAGGTTCATCCATCAAAATAATATCAGGATGCGACATAAGTGCTCTTCCCATTGCAAGCATCTGCTGCTCGCCTCCCGATAATGTTCCGGATCTTTGATTTTTTCTCTCCTCAAGTCTGGGGAATCTCTTGTATACAAGTTTAAGTGTGTCGTTAAATTCCTGCTGGTCATTTCTTGTATACGCACCCATCTTAAGATTCTGAAGAACGGTCATGTCCGCAAATACTCTTCGTCCCTCCGGTACATGAGCCATTCCCAGAGATACTATCTTGTGTCCGGGAAGCTTTGTTATATCCGTATCATTATATTTAACAGTTCCACTCTCAGGTGTAAGCAATCCGGAAAGTGTGTGTAGCGTAGTAGTCTTACCTGCTCCGTTTGCCCCTATAAGAGCAACTATTTCTCCCTTATCAACATGGAATGATATTCCCTTTAATGCATTTATAATGCCGTAATTAACGGTCAGATTCTGCACATCAAGTAGTGCCATATCAGGTCTCCTTACATAATTTTAATCCTGCAGCGAGTATCTGCTGCATTGCCGCAATCTATTAATCCTGTCCAAGGTAAGCTGCAATAACTTCCTTATCAGCCAATACCTGCTTGGTTTCACCCTGCTTTAAGACTCGCCCGAAATTAAGTACCGTAAGCTTCTCGCATATTCCCGAAACAAGCTTCATGTCATGTTCTATAAGAAGAATTGTCATATTAAATTCCCTGCGAACAAGGGCTATAGTTTCCATAAGCTCTGCTGTCTCATTTGGATTCATTCCGGCAGCCGGCTCATCAAGAAGAAGGAGCTTTGGTGAAGTAGCCATAGCTCTGGCTATTTCCAGCTTTCTCTGTTTTCCGTAAGGAAGATTACTTGCAAGAACGTCCCTCTCTTTATCAAGGTCAAAAACTTTAAGAAGCTTCATTGCTTCATCGTCCATCTTCTTTTCTACACTTTTATATTTTCCTATGTGGAGTATTCCTTCAAGGGCGCTGTATTTAAATGTCTCTGACAATCCAACCTTAACGTTGTCTATAACAGACATCTGTTTAAAGAGTCTTATATTCTGAAAAGTACGGGCTATTCCGCTGTGATTTATCTCTATGGTACTCTTTCTGGTGATATCCTCGCCGTCAAGCTTTATGACGCCTTCGTTTGGTTTATATACACCTGTAAGAAGGTTAAAAACTGTGGTTTTTCCTGCTCCGTTAGGTCCTATGAGTCCGTAGAGCTCACCTTTTTCTATTGTGATACTAAAATCATCGACAGCACGGAGTCCGCCGAATGATACGCTTAAATTGTTTACATCAAGTAGTGCCATGGCTTCATCCTTTCTTAAATCCTGCTACAAGTTTCTTGCGATAATCAATTACCTTGGGTGACCAGTTCACGATCATCATCACGATAAGGACAATTGAGTAAATGAGCATACGGTATGTATTTAGTCCTCTGAGGAGCTCCGGAAGCAGATAGAGGATACATGCTGCTATGACAGAGCCTCTGATATTGCCTATTCCGCCCAAAACCACGTATACAAGGATCATAATAGATGCGTTGTAGCCAAAATACTGTGATGATGCAGTAAGCGTAGTGATGTTGTGTGAAAACAGAACGCCTGCAGCACCTGCTATGGCAGCTGAAATGGTAAATGCCATCATCTTATATCGTGTCACATTTATACCTGTTGCTTCGGCCGCAATGTAGTTGTCACGAATAGCCATGATCGCGCGTCCGTCTCTTGAGTTAACAAGATTCTGAACAACGATAAGTGTAAGCAAAAGCACAATTATTCCAATTGTAAAATTAGCATCATGCGGTGTTCCGGTTATTCCCATCGCACCGTTTACGATAACCTCTCCTTCGGGATCCATTCCAAGCTCCATTGAATTTTTCATGGAAAAATGAATACCGTTTGAATCAACTCCAATATAAAATGCATTGATTATGTTCTTGATGATCTCGCCAAATGCAAGAGTTACGATCGCAAGATAGTCGCCCTTTAATCTAAGTACCGGAATACCTATAAGGAATCCGAACAGTGCGGCAAAAGCGATGCCTATTATAAATGCAAGTATAAATCTCGGTGCCTGAGGAATCGACTCCTCAGTAACCTTTGAAAAGAAAGCACTTGTGAAGGCACCGATACACATAAATCCACAGTGTCCGATGCTTAGCTCTCCCAAAATACCAACACAAAGGTTAAGCGCAACGGCTATTACCGCATAATAGGTCATCGGCACCAAAAGTCCCTTCATATGACTCGACAAATGCCCCGTAGATGCAAGTATCTGAAAAATAATATATGCAAGTATAACTACCGCATAGGTTATATAATTATCTCTGATTTTTTTTGATTTCATCCTGAATATCCTCTTTTCATACGTAATCTTTTATCAAACCTTTTCCTGAATGACTTTTCCAAGTATTCCTGTAGGTTTAACAAGAAGAACGATTACAAGTATTCCAAATACAATTGCATCTGAAAGCTGTGATGAAATATAGGTTTTACTGAGAATTTCCACTATACCAAGTAAAAGTCCTCCGATCATTGCTCCGGGAATAGAACCGATACCGCCCAAAACTGCTGCTACGAAAGCTTTGATACCGGGCATAGCTCCCGTATATGGTGAAAGGGAAGGATAGGCTGAGCAGAGAAGCGCACCCGCAATAGCTGCAAGCGCAGAGCCAATCGCAAAGGTCAGCATGATGGTCTTATTAACATTTATGCCCATGAGAGTTGCAGCGCCTTTATCTTCTGCAACTGCAAGCATAGCCTGTCCCTGTTTCGTCTTATTAATAAATAGCTGAAGGACCAAAAGAATAACAAGACTTATTATTATGGTCACGATAGTAACTCCCTGAATCTTGAGCTGTCCGCCAGCAAGAGAAAGGCCTTCCCAGGATATAACCGATGTAAATGATTTAATATCTGCGCCAAAAATCAGAAGCGCTACATTTTCAAGGAGGTAACTGACACCTATCGCGGTAATAAGAACGGCAAGCGGTGAGGCTGCCCCTCTAAGAGGTCTGTACGCAATAAATTCCGTTGTTATTCCAAGCAAAGTACATAGCACGATCGCAACAAGGATTCCCACAACTGAGTTACCGCTAAGAGCACCGCTTACTGTAAATATCACGTAACATCCAACCATGATAAAATCGCCATGAGCGAAATTCAGCATCTTGGCAATTCCGTAAACCATGGTATAGCCAAGAGCAATTATTGCATATATACTCCCCAGACTAAGACCATTAATCAGATAGGTTAAAAAACTCATCTTTATTCCTCCAAACACCGGCATTTTATTCGTAATGCCTTTTAATTTACAACTAAATAATATTTTACATCAAAATAAGAAAAATGCGAGGAACACTTATCACAGCATTCCTCGCCGCTTATTACCAAATATTATCGATCTTATTATCAATCAGCAGAGACATAAGCTCCATCTTTGATCACAACAGCCTTGGGCTCCTTGTTAGGTTCGCCTGACGCATCCCATGTCATTTTGGATGATGTAAGGCCTGTAGCTTCGATCTCTGTCATAGCACTCTTAACTGCCTCACAGATATCGCTTACGCTCATATCAGGTGTAGCACCCTTTGCTTCAAGCGCCTGCTTGATGATATATACTGCATCATAAGCATCTGCTGCAAACTGATTGGGAACCTCTCCATATTTTTCCTGATAATTTGTTACGAAGTTTACTGTAAGATCATCAGTTGCATCTGCTGCGAAAGGAGTAAGAAGCATAAGTCCTTCTGCAAGAGATGTGTCGAAGTTTTCAACTGTAAGGATACCATCCATACCGTCTACACCGAAGAATGTAGGAGCATACCCCATTGTGTTAGCCTGTGTAAGGATAAGTGAAGCATCCTTGTAGTAAATAGGAAGGAATACGAGGTCAGCGCCTGCATCCTTAGCCTTCTGAAGCTGAACTGAGAAATCTGTGTTGTTGTCCTGAGTAAATGCCTCAGCTGAAACTACTTCGTAGTTTTTTCCCTCTGATTCAGCAACAAACTTCTGATAAATTCCGTTTGAATAAACATCTGAACTATCGTATATGATACCAACCTTAGTTGCGAGTGAGTGCTCATCGATGTACTGAGCAGATGCAATACCCTGGTTAGGATCTGAGAAGCATACACGGAATACATTGTCGTATTTTACACAATCCTCTGCTGAACCTGAAGGTGTAAGCTGGAACATGTTGTCTTGCTTGGTATACTCTGAAACTGCGATTGAACATGCACTTGTAGTTGATCCTACAAGGAGCTGCATGCCCCAGTCCTTAAGAGTATTATATGCATTTACTGATTTCTCAGCATTAAGCTCATCATCTTCCTTGCTGTAAGCAACCTGGTAACCATTAATACCACCTGCTGCATTGATCTCATCAACTGCAAGCTCTGCTGCATTACATACTGCGTTACCGTATGCAGCTGCTCCTCCGGTAAGAGGTCCGATTGCACCGATCTTGAATACAGCTCCGTCTGCCTGTGCGCTTTCCTCTGTACTTGTTGCTTCAGTGGAGCCTCCGCATCCTGCGATGGTTCCTGCAAGCATTGCTGATACAAGAGTTACACTTAATAAGTCTTTGAACTTCTTCATAAATTCTCCTCCTTCATGATATTTATCACTACTATTAAGTTAAAATGTATCTTGTATTATTGTTTTTATTTAATACTTGTATACAATTCTAACTGTTATTCAATACTTTAAAGCAGCAAAGTGTAGTTGTCAAGAACTTATTACATTGGATCTTGAAGGAAACTTTTTCTCCCATATCAGGCAGACACAGTTCACCTTATAAAATTGACCGCTTCCTGAACTGACGATACGCCTATGACCTTCATATCAGGGAAACTGCTTTTAACCTTGCTCTCAACTGCCTTGGGAACAATGCAGGTCTTATAGCCAAGCCTTGCCGCCTCAGATATCCTGACATCTGCCATATTTACAGATCTTACTTCGCCGGAGAGTCCCACTTCGCCAAATGCAAGATAATCGTCCGGAACAGGTTTGTTCAAAAAGCTTGATACGATTGCAAGGCACATGGCAAGGTCAAGCGCCGGTTCTATAAGTTTCATTCCCCCTGCCAGATTGATATAGGCATCATAAGATGACAGTTCAAGTCCAACGCGCTTTTCAAGAACTGCCATAAGGAGGTTGACCCTGTTGTAATCCGTGCCGTTTGCCTGTCTTCTTGGGAAGTTAAAATTCGTTCTGCTGACAAGGGCCTGAATTTCGATAAGTATGGGTCTTGTGCCTTCTACGGAGCAGGTAACAACAGATCCGCTGGCATTTTCCGGTTTGCCTTCAAGCATGAATTCCGAAGGATTATCCACTTCACAGAGTCCTTCCTGCCTCATCTCAAAAACGCCTATTTCATTGGTTGAACCAAATCTGTTCTTTACAGCCCTTAGTATTCTGTATGAAGCATGCCTGTCTCCCTCAAAATAGAGCACAGTATCCACCATATGTTCAAGCACTCTGGGGCCTGCAACGGTTCCGTCCTTGGTCACATGACCGACTATAAAGACAGATATTCCGAGCTGTTTTCCTATACGCATAAGAACGCCCGTTGATTCTCTTACCTGGGACACGCTTCCCGGGGCAGAGCTGACATTTTCATTAAACATAGTCTGAATTGAATCGATAATGACAACATCGGGCTCATGTCTTTTTATTATTTCCTCGATCGTCTCCAGATCGGTTTCACACAAAAGATTCATATCATCGGAAAACTCGCCAATTCTGTTGGCTCTTAGCTTTATCTGCTGAAGAGATTCCTCTCCGGATATATACAGAACCTTTCTCTTGTCTTTCGATAACAGTCTTGCTACCTGCAAAAGGAGCGTGGACTTTCCTATACCCGGATCTCCGCCCACAAGAATAAGAGAGCCGCGTACAAGACCGCCTCCCAGTACTCTGTTCAATTCTCCTATATGCGTATCGTATCTGTCTTCTTCACCTAGGGATATTTCCGATAATTTGCAGGGCTTATTATCAGATGTACTGCCTGCAATACCTATAGATGTCTTTTTTGATCTCTTCCCCGTAACAGATGGTTTTACTGTTTCCTCCACAAAACTGTTCCACTCTCTGCATCCCGGACACTGCCCCATCCATTTTGCCGATTCATAGCCACAGCTCTGACAATAAAAAACGGATTTTATCTTCGTCGCCATAAAACTCCTTCATACCATGTAAAAAGGGGCTTTTCCAGACATCCAAAATCCGGGAAAGCCCCTCTTTTATTATTCTATTTATTTATGAATTTCTACTTTTACCGGTGCGTTTCCAAGTGAAACACTAAGATTTAATTTTCCGCCTACTCCGGTCTTCATAGGTCCGATATTCTTGCCATCCACAAGTACGTGATATTCGGCATTTTCTTCAAGACCTACAGTAATCTGAGCATCGCCCGGTGCCTCTACCTCAAATGATAATCCTTTCTCTGATTCTTTGAAATGAGAAACCGCTGTTCCGGGTACGGATTCATAGAGAAACATTTCGTTCTGCTCCAGTTTGGTAATATCCTTATAAGTCTTGACCTTAAGTACATTTCCTTCATATTCGAAGTTATCAAGCTTTTTCTTCTCTGATAATTCATAATTACCAAAACTGATCGTTCCGTCTGCTTCCGCTCTGAGTAACTGCTCTACGACAGCCATTTCATACCTCCTATGAAATTAAGTGTATTAAGATTGTTTCTAAAAATATTATAAGTCATTATTTGTGTAATTATTATTAAAAAAATATTACTTTTTAACCTTCTTGGATGTTTTTCTGGCCGTTGTGGTTTTTTTCACTGTTGCAGCCTTTTTTCCTGTAGCGGCAGCTTTTTTTGCAGGGACTTTCGCATCCTTCTGCGTAAAAGTAATCTTCTCATCCTTAAGACCTATTGTTACCTTGGAATCCCTCTTGATATTTCCTTTAAGGAGTTCCTCAGCCATTGCATCCTCGATAACAGACTGGATTGCTCTCTTAAGAGGTCTTGCACCCATCTTGGCATCAGCATATTTCTTAACAAGGAACTGCTTAACAGGTGTACTCATTACAAGATCGATTCCAAGCTGCTCTTTGCATCTCTTGCTAAGGTTCTTACTAAGAAGAGTTACTATCTCCATCATTTCCTTCTCATTGAGAGGATGGAATACCATGATCTCATCAATTCTGTTGATAAACTCAGGCTTAAAGAGTCTCTTTACTTCCTCCATAACGCCGCTCTTCATATGCTCATAGTCTTTTGCGGCATCGGAAGCAGTATCAAATCCCAGTCTCTTGGGCTCGATTATCCTCTGTGCACCAACGTTTGAAGTCATGATAAGGATCGTATTCTTAAAGCTGACTTTTCTGCCCTTTGCATCTGTGATATGTCCATCATCAAGTACCTGCAAAAGTACATTAAAGATGTCAGGGTGTGCCTTTTCTATCTCATCAAAAAGTACAACAGAATATGGATGTCGTCTAACTTTTTCGCTGAGCTGTCCGCCCTCGTCATATCCTACATATCCCGGAGGTGATCCGATCATCTTGGATACGGAGTGACCTTCCATATACTCAGACATATCAACTCTTATAAGTGCATTTTCATCTCCAAACATTGCTTCCGCAAGGGCTTTGGAAAGCTCAGTTTTACCTACACCTGTAGGTCCAAGGAACAGGAATGAACCGATAGGTCTGTTTGGATCCTGAAGTCCTACTCTTCCTCTTCTTATAGCCTTGGATACAGCAGTAACAGCATCTTCCTGACCAATTACTCTCTTATGGAGAATGCTCTCAAGCTTAAGAAGTCTCTCAGACTCCTTCTCAGCTATCTTCTTAACAGGGATCCTGGTCCACATTGCAACTACTTCTGCAATGTCATTCTCTGATACGATAAAGTCTGCATTTTTCTCTTTTCTTTCCTCTGCAGCCTTCTTCCTGTTGTATTTCTTAATAAGTGCCTCCTGCTCCTTATGAAGCTTTCCGGCTCCGGAGAAGTCCTCTTTTGCAAGAAGTTCTTCCACCTGCTCATCTATCTTGTGGATTTCCTGCTCCATATCACGAAGGTCGCTTGAGCCGCCTGCAAACTTAAGACGTACAGCTGAAGCTGCCTCATCAATAAGGTCAATTGCCTTATCGGGAAGATTTCTGTCATTTATGTATCTGCTGCTCAAATCAACAGCTGCCTGAAGTGCTTCGGGAGTAATCTTAACGTTGTGATGTTCCTCATATTTGGAAACAATACCGTTTAATATAGCAAGAGATTCATCTCTGTCAGGTTCCTCAACATTTACAGGCTGGAAACGCCTCTCAAGAGCTGCATCTTTCTCAACGTATTTGCGGTATTCGGTGATGGTTGTAGCACCGATCATCTGAATCTCTCCGCGGGCAAGGGATGGCTTTAAGATATTGGAAGCATCGATTGCACCCTCTGCTCCACCGGCACCTATAAGTGTGTGCATCTCATCAACAAAAAGGATGATGTTGCCGTCATCTATAACTTCCCTTATTACTCTCTTTATTCTTTCCTCAAACTCACCTCTGTACTTGGAGCCCGCTATCATGCCGGACAGATCAAGTGTAAGAAGTCTCTTGTTCTGAACAGTAAAAGGTACGTTGCCTGATACGATCCTCTGAGCAAGTCCTTCTACAACTGCTGTTTTACCAACACCCGGCTCACCTATAAGGCAGGGATTGTTCTTGGTTCTCCTGCTTAAGATCTGGATAACTCTCTGTATTTCATTTTCTCTTCCAATGATCGGGTCAAGCTTATTGTCTGCTGCAAGAGCAGTAAGATCCCGGCTGTACTGTTCAAGTGTTGAAGCCTTTTTCTTGTTGTTCTTTCTTCCGAGGTCCTCTTTTACAAGGTTGGCATCTTCGCCCATAGCAGCAAGTGTCTCTGCATAAATCTTCTGAATGGACACATTCATGGTTCCAATCAGTCTGACCGCAACATTCTCGCCCTCTTTTATAAGAGCCAGAAGAATATGCTCGGTTCCTACTTTGTCGGCATGGAACCGTTCTGCCTGTTTCTGAGCTTCCTCAAGAACATTCTCAGCTCTTGGTGAAAAGCCTTCTTTATCAAGAACAGTAAGATTGCCTCCGGTTACTATGAGGTCTCTGATGATATCCATCATTTTGTCCTCATTAATGCCGTTATCTATCAATATTCTAGATGCTACGCAGCCCTCCGTACGGATAAGTCCCATCAAAAGGTGCTCTGTTCCAACATAATTCAATTTGAGGGTTCTGGCTGTTTTCTTAGCATTTTTTAATACTTCTTCAGCTTTGTCCGTATACTTTTTTTTCAAAGTATCATCCTCCTTTTATGATTCGTATTTTCCATAAATCTTATCAACAAGCTCATGGATTTCATCCTTAGAAACACCCTTGCATATTGCCCTGGCAAGAACAACGCTTAGCATGTCGTGGGCTTCCCGAAGAGCTTCGAGCTTGTTTAGGTCAATAGCGATGATAGCTCCTCTTCGTCTGTCAATCTTAACAAAGCCTTCCTGTTGAAGAATGGAATACGCTTTATTCACAGTATGCATATTGATACCTATGGTATCAGCGAGCTGTCTCACACTGGGAAGCTGCTCACCTTCCCTAAACTGGGAAGTGGCTATACCTAATATTATTTGATTGCACAGCTGAACATATATCGCTTCGTCACTGTTAAAATCAATTTCAATTACCATAACGTCTCCCTTCTGTGTTATAAACAGTATAACAGAGGCACAATCTATGTCAAGGGGAGTTACGGCAATCCCGGGCAGCTCCTTATTATAATGAAATTCAATGAAAAAGGGCTAAGCTCTTTGGCTTAACCCTTACATAAACTTTTTATTTATCCTCGTCGTCGAGATCAAGGAATTCAAACTCGAAATCATCATCCTCAAGAAGGAAGTTTCGTGACTTGCGGGATGACTGAGTTCTTACAGGCTCTTCAGCTCTCTGGCTGTAAGATGATTTTCTTTCAGAGCTCTCACTTCTTGTAGCCTTTCTCTCAGGCATAAGTGATTCTGCTGTTCCCATTGGAGCTTTTCTGTCTCTCTTCGGCTTTACCGTTTCTGAAATCTCTCTGCTGTCTGCTACTGTTCTGCCCTGACTCTTCTGAGGAGTTACACGCTGCTCGTTTCTTGTATGGCTCTTCTGTGAAGGGATATCATCATAACCCTTACTCTTTGCAGGGATTTCTTCCTCTTCTTCATCCTCATAATACATGTAATCACGAAGCTTGTAGATGAGGATAAGTACTGCAAATACAAGAGCTGCAATAATAACTGCCATGATGATAAGAGCAAGCTTCAATTTGCCGATTTGATCCTGAAGGCCGCTTGTCTTCTGTCCTTCTGCAGCATAAGCAAGGAGGTCGTTTAGCTTAACCTGTGTACCGTTTACGTTATCATATAAATACCAGGTATCAGTACCTGTCTCGTCTGCCTTATATGCAAGAGAATACTCACCGTTACCTACAACTGAAGGATCAACCTGAGGTTCTGCTGTTTCCTCTACAGGAGCTTCCTCGGTAACTTCTCCCTCTACTGCCTCACCTTCAACTACTTCACCTTCTACAGCTTCTCCTTCCGGAGCATCTGTAGCTTCTGCTGTCTCTGTAGTCTCTGTTGTCTCTGTTGTCTCTGTTGTCTCAGCCGGTGCAGCCGCGCCCATCTGAAGAAGATCGGCTCTTACAAAACCGGTTCTTCCGTTTGAACCAAAAGAAATCTGATACCATTTCTTAGAATCTGTACCGTTTGCCTCACCTGTTACTGTAACTGTATCTCCGTTAGCTACAGTACCAACTGTGTCATAGCCTGTTCCTGCACCTGCACGCACATTTGCACTTGCAACAGTAACTGTAGCAGGCTGGCTCTCAACTGCTGTAACCTGTGTCTGAGGTAAAGACTCTTTGGGAGTTGATGAAGCAGTTGAAGAAGTTGTGCTTCCTGACTTTTTAACAAGGTCACTTCTTACATAGCCGTACTCAGTACCATTTACATAGATCCTGTACCAAACATAGCCCTGTGAATCTGTAGCCTCATCGATAATATCCACGGTATCACCTGAATCAAGGCTGGATACCTGCTCTGATGAAGTGCTGGCCTCGGATCTTACCTTTACATTAGCTGATGTTACTGTTCCTGTTGCTGCCAAGGCCATAATAGGCTGGCCAAGTATAATTACAGAAGCACATAAAGCAGAGGCTGCTGCATGCAAAACCTTCCACATTTTCTTATTATTCATACCTTCCTCCTTTATTATGCTTCATCAATTGCTTTTCCAATATCATGACGCATATATTTATTATCAAAAGTTACCCATTCGGTAGCTTCATAGGCCTTTTCTCTTGCCTCTTTTAAGGTGTTGCCCTTGGCTGTGATTCCAAGGACTCTTCCACCATTAGTTACTATTTTACCATCTTCTGCAAATTTTGTTCCTGCATGGAAGCAATAATAACCGTCTTTTCCTTTGAAGTTCTCAAGACCCTTTATCTCTTTGCCCTTCTCATATGAAAGAGGGTATCCGTCTGAAGCAAGGACTACGCAAACTGCAGCTTTGTCCTCGAATTCGAGATTGATCTCATCAAGTCTACCGTCGATAACAGCTTCGCAAACATCGATCATATCTGTCTTTAATCTGGGAAGAACCACCTGTGCCTCAGGATCTCCAAATCTTGCATTGTATTCAAGAACCTTGGGACCATCCTGTGTAAGCATAAGTCCAAAGAAGATAACACCCTTGAACTCTCGTCCCTCAGCTCTCATCGCATCAACTGTCTTCTGATAGATGTGCTCTCTGCAGAACTTGTCTACTTCTTCAGTATAGAAGGGGCTTGGTGAAAAGTTACCCATTCCTCCCGTGTTAAGACCTGTATCACCGTCTCCTGCACGCTTGTGATCCTGTGCGGAGCTCATAAGTTTGATCGTTTTGCCATCAACAAATGACAGAACAGAAACCTCACGTCCGGTCATGAACTCTTCAACTACCATGCGCTTTCCGGCATCGCCGAATTTCTTATCCTGCATGATACTCTTAACGCCCTCAATGGCCTCGTCTTTAGTCTGGCAGATAAGAACGCCCTTGCCGAGTGCAAGTCCGTCTGCCTTAAGAACGATAGGATATTTTGCATTTTCAAGATATGAAAGTGCATCTTCCGGATTGTCAAAGGTCTCATAGGCAGCTGTGGGGATGCCGTATTTCTTCATAAGGTCTTTTGAAAAAGCCTTACTTCCCTCAAGAATTGCTGCATTTTTTCTGGGTCCAAAAACTCTTAGTCCCTCAGCCTCAAAAGCATCAACAATACCTCCAACAAGCGGATCATCCATTCCTACGATGGTCAGATCGATCTGATTGTCCTTGGCAAACTTTACAAGCTTGTCAAATTCCATAGGTGTGATCGGAACACACTCTGCAAGCTCAGCTATACCTGCATTTCCAGGTGCGCAATACAATTTATCAAGCTTTGCGCTCCTTGAAACCGCCTCTGCAATAGCATGTTCTCTTCCGCCCCCTCCGACAATAAGTACGTTCATACCTTCTCTCCTCTGTAAATACCGTTTAATAATTCCAATTAAGCTCCATCAGCTAAATATAACATCAGGATCATAGTCATCAATGATTACTCTGCTGCCCTCTACAGACACCTTGCCTCTTGCAATAAGATCAATTGCCTTGGGAAGAATAACCCATTCCGCCTGCTCCATTATTCTCTTCTGAAGTGAGCTGGGCGTATCATCATCCCTTATCATTACCGGTTTCTGAAGAATAATAGGACCGGTATCAGTGCCTTCATCCACAAAGTGAACTGTTGCGCCTGAAACCTTTACTCCTCTTTCAAGAGCCTTCTCATGCACCTTCAATCCGTAATAACCCGTTCCGCAAAAAGAAGGGATAAGGGAAGGATGAATATTTATTATCCTTCCTGCAAAAGCCCTTACTATCTTCTCCGGAATAACTACCAGACATCCCGCGAGAACTATGAGGTCCGGATTTGCATCAGTAAGGAGCTTGTAAAAAGCATCATTGAATGCATCTCTGTTCTCAAATTCCTTCGGAACCAGAACCTCAGTCCTTATTCCGTGTTTTTTTGCACGTTCGAGAGCATAGGCATTTCTGTTGTTTGAAAAAACCATGCCTATTTTTGTATCTGCAATCTTGCCACTCTCAACAGCATCTATGATAGCCTGGAGGTTTGTTCCGCCTCCTGAAACCAAAACGGCTATATTCAGCATATCTCTACTCCCTTTTCACCTGCTTCAACAGATCCTATAACGAATCCCTCTTCACCGGAAGCTTTGATAGCTTCAAGTGTTTTATCTGCGTCTTCGGGAGAAACAGCAAGCACCATTCCAACACCCATGTTAAATGTGTTGTACATCATGTGCTCATCAAGATTGCCCTTCTTCTGCATAAGTTTAAAGAGAGCAGGAAGTTCATAGCTGTTCTTGTTGACAACAGCCTTTGTTCCGTCAGGAAGCATTCTCGGAATGTTTTCATAGAAGCCGCCACCTGTAATATGGCTGCAGCCCTTCAGATCAACTCCGCTCTTTCTGATCTCTTTGATCATCTTCACATATATTCTTGTAGGAGCAAGAAGCGCCTCTCCAAGTGTTGTTCCAAGTTCGTCATAATATGTCTCAAGGCTTTCCTTTGTCATATCAAAAACCTTGCGGACAAGTGAAAATCCGTTGCTGTGAACACCGCTGCTCTTAACAGCAATAAGTGTATCGCCAGGCTTAATGGTACTTCCGTCGATCATATTCTTCTTATCAACCACACCTACTGCAAATCCGGCAAGGTCGTATTCTTCTTCCGGCATAAGATCGGGATGCTCAGCTGTCTCACCACCAACAAGCGCACATTCAGACTGTTTGCAGCCCTCAGCAACACCCTTAACGATCATTGCGATCTTCTCGGGATAATTCTTTCCGCAAGCTATATAGTCGAGGAAAAACAAAGGCTCACCGCCTGCACAGATAACATCATTTACGCACATTGCAACGCAGTCGATGCCGATCGTGTCGTGCTTATCCAGCAAAAATGCCAATTTAATCTTGGTACCTACTCCGTCTGTTCCGGACAGAAGAACCGGATCTTCCATGTCCTTAATGGCTTTAAGTGAAAAAGCCCCTGAAAATCCGCCAAGTCCTCCGAGAACTTCCGGTCTCATTGTTTCCTTTACATAACCCTTGATCATCTCAACAGACTTATAACCTGCCTCGATATCTACCCCTGCATTTTTGTAGTTAAGCTCTGCCATGTTTTCCTCCATTAATAATTCTTGTATCCAACTTCCTGAAGATGTGCATCCTTTTCAACTACTGCACTTTTAAGTTTTTCAGAGTAATCCTTTAATTTCCCAAGAAGCGCATCATCTGATGTAGCAAGGATCTTAACTGCAAGCAGACCTGCGTTAGCGCCTCCGTTTATTGCAACAGTTGCAACCGGTATTCCGGTAGGCATCTGAACAATGCTGTAAAGTGAATCTCTTCCCCCAAGTGATGTCGTATGCATAGGAATTCCTATAACAGGCATCGGGAAAATAGCTGCGCACATACCGGGAAGATGAGCTGCCATTCCTGCTCCGGCGATGATCACCTTGTATCCCTTTGCCTCAGCGCCTTTGGCATATTCAAAAAACTCTTCCGGTTCTCTGTGTGCCGAAATAATGTTCATCTCATAGCTAATGCCGAATTCATCGAGTATCTCTGCTGCCTTACGCATAACAGGCATATCCGAATCAGATCCCATTACAATTCCAACTTGTGTCATTCTGCCTCCTTTATACCACAACATATGGTACCATTTCAACCATATTAACGCACAATTAGTGTGCGGCTGATTTTTACCTTTTTTACAAAAATCAGCGGCACACTAATCAAGAATATCGCTTTTTAGTTATGCTCGCAAGACTAAATCTTACAGATTCCTGTTTTCCTTCAGAAAAACGAAAAAGAAGTCATTGTACTGTATAAATAAGTCCAAATGCCCTTGTTCCATGGATCGCAGCCATTGCGGCAGACTCTTTCTGGACATATACCTTGTCAAAGAGCATATAATTGCCGATCCATCTCCTTATATCGTCTATTTCTCCCTGCAGAAGCCCGGTATGTGTGATAAAAAGAACGCTCTTATCGATACCCGGATTCTTCTCGATCTGGTTTGAGATATATCTCCTTCTGCTCTTCTCGACCGGTCCTATCATCATCCTGTCGAGTCTGCCTATGCCATCCCTGAATATTATCGAAGGTCTCATCATAAATATCTTTGCCAATCCGCTCATTCTCGGATTGATTCTTCCTAACTTTTCAAGATAACTTGTATTATCTATAAGGAAGCTTGCATGTATCTTCTTTTTATACAGGTTCAGTTTTCTTACGCATTCTTCAACACTTTTGCCGCTCTCAGCAAGTCTTGCCGCTTCCATAACGACAAGTCCCATTCCGCTTGAGAGGTTTTCAGAATCAACTACAGTTACATTATCGAATGCTGAAGCTCCAAGTACAGCATTCTTGTATGCGCTTGCTGCCTTGGAAGACATTGATATATGGATAATACTGTTTGCCTCTGACAAGTGAGAAGCAAAGAATTCCTCGTAGTCATCAGTTGTTGGCTGCTCTGCAAACAGGTCTCTGTCTCCGCCTTCTTCCATATATTTAAGGACGCCCTCGGTTTCAACCTCAGTTCCATCAAGGAAAACACCATTCTTATTTTTTATATAAAAAGATATGGTAGGTATTCTGAGTTTCTCCAAAAGATCCGCAGGAAGATCGCATACACTCTCCGTAGTGATAAGTATTGGCTGCTTGATATTTCTCTGAAGTCTTTGCTCATCGGGGTCAATATAAGTAGGGCTTGTCCTGTGAACTATTTCAGCAGGCAGTACTCTTAGCAGTGTATTTTCCAGCATCTCACCGTTTATCGGTTTAAGAAGATATCCGTCAAAACCTGCCATTCTGAACTTAGCCTGATCCTCCGTATCCGAGTGAGCCGTCATAACAACAACCGGTGTCTCTCTGCATAGTCCTCCAACCTGGGATCTTAGTTGCCTAAGGCACTCTATTCCATCCATCTCGGGCATTTCCTGATCCATGAAAATGCAATCATATTTGACTTTTGAGCACTTTTCAAGGCAGTCACTTCCGCTGCTCACAAGGTCCATCTTCATCTTGGTATCCCTGAGGAGCTTGGCTGTGACCACGCGGTTCATCTGATTATCGTCAACTATCAGTATCTTTGCAGAAGGAGCTTCAAAGCTCTGCCTGTAAAACTGCTTTTCTTCTCGTGTCCTTATCTTTTCAAGAGTAATCTCGCCTACAGGTCTGTCCACCATTATTTCCTGCGGAATCTTCACTATGAATGTGGATCCCTTGGTATAAATACTGTTGACAAGTATCTCTCCGTCCATCTGGTCTGTCAGCTGTTTGGCTATAGTAAGTCCAAGGCCCGTGCCACCAACTCTTACGTTTTCATCCTCGTTTACTCTCTTAAATTCATCAAAAAGATGAGCTATGTTATCTCTCTTAATACCTATTCCGGTATCTTCCACAGAAAAGGTCATCATTATCCGCCTGTCTCCAAGGTGTTTTGCCTGAACAGTCAGTTTGATGCTTCCTTCCTGGGTGTATTTAACAGCATTATTTAAAATATTGATAAGTACCTGCTCTATTCTCATGCTGTCGCCAAACAACCTGCATGGAATATCAGGGCTTATATCTATAAAAAACGAGAGTCCTTTTTTCATGGCTGAATCCCAAACCATATTTACAGACTCAGAGATCATTCCGATCGTATCATAGTCTGAGGGGACGATCTCCATTCTTCCCGATTCAAGTTTTGACAGATCAAGAATATCGTTTACAAGAGAAAGGAGCAGTTTACTTGCATTTTTTATATTCTGGGAATTCTCCAGAACATCTCCGGATATATCCTCTCTTAGTATCAGTTCATTAAAGCCTATTATTGAATCGATAGGTGTTCTTATCTCATGGCTCATATTAGAGAAAAAAGTGTTTCTGGCATTACTTAGTTCTTCTATCTCTTTTCTCTGCTTATTAATGAGTTCATTTTCAGATTGATAAACCCTGTTCTCAAACAGGATCAATATCAGCAAAAAGCCGCTGACAAGGACCACACTTGAAAATGAATCAAAATATGCTGCTGCAGCTGAGTGCTGTGCAACAAGCTCCGGATATTTGTAGGCAATATAGTATGAGATTGCAGTCGTGATCCCTCCAATTCCCATAAGAGCATATTTTCTTCTGCCTTCAACCGTCATTCCCACATAGGCAAAGCCAAAAATAAACCAGCAGGGTGACCCTCCGTTGAGACCTCCTCCAAAAATAAATGCTATAGGCAAAAGCACCAGTACCATTACCACGCCTATCAAAGTAGCACCTGTCTGGACTTTCTTTTTTCTTACCGTAAATACCACTATCAGTAAAAATATAATAAAGCATCCTGCAAGTACTATGGTATTTATCAGACCGTCTCCTACGATAATACCTATGAATATAACCACAAACAAGGTCAACAGACCAATGAATGGAAAGAACGAAAAAATTCTCTCCTGCAAGGTCTTCGAGTGATCATCTGCCCTTGAAAAGATCTTGTTTATTATCATGATGCCTCACCTCCACAGACACTGACTATCTCGCTTTTAATGGCACCGATTCTTCGGATCAGCACATCATGGTTTGCGACAATATATGCTTCCCAGCTGCTCTCCGCAGCTCTTTCTATTTCTCTGGCCTCTCGCGACAAGTCATCTGCACCTATTATTCTCGCAGACAGCTTAAGACCGTTTAATTTTATCCTGTAATCCTTCCAGTTCTTATCTTCATAGAGTTTCTGCAGCTCATCTGCTATTTCCTGGCTATTATTTGCAAACTCCATGAGCATCTCTTCATAAAAAGCCTTGCTTCCTCTGCAGATACGCTGCCCCTCTTTTGCATTAAGCAGCGAAAATCTGTACTCATCTTCGTCCTCAAACTTCTGCATCTGTTCGTCATTTTCATCCGTATTGTCCACATACTCCCACATAGTAGAAGGAAGGAGCTTTTTGAGTACTCTTTCGAGTTCAGAGGTTTCTATAGGTTTAGACAAAAATTCATCAAAGCCCTCCTGGATAAACATCTCCCTCACACCACTTACCGCATTTGCTGTAAATGCAAGGATTGCCGTCTTATCCTCAGAGCCTGCGTTTTTCCTTATGATCTGCATAGTTTCAACGCCATCAAGTCCGGGCATCATGTGATCCATAAAGATCACATCAAATCTCTGCTTCTCGCAGATATGGATTGCTTCCATTCCGCTGTGAACAACCGTAACGTCCATTCCGTATCCGGATAACAAGCCATTTGCCACTATCAGATTCATCTCTTCATCATCAACAACAAGAGTTTTAACGCCCTTAAATGATAGCTTTTTGCCACTGGTTTCGGGATCAAATTCCCATACAGACATCTGCCTGTTCACTGCATTTACAAGTGAATGTGAAAAGACAGGTTTCTTGACGAAGGTTATCTTTGAATTCTTCGGAATCCTGTAGTTGTTATTAACCGCTACTATCACAGATATGTCAGATTTTACGGACTCGTAGAAATCTCTTTCTTCCAGAAATTCATCCTGCGAAATAAACATATGCGTTATCTGTGAATCTTCGCATAATTTTTTGAGTTCATCAAAATCTGTAACCTTATGAAGCGGTAGTCCCAGTCCCTTAATGCAGTTCATGATCATCACATTGTAATATTCACGAATGGCAGGGCTTGAATATTTATTGTCGTTAAGATAGCAGACTATCTCCATCTTTTCAGGGCTCTCAAGTGTTACACTTGGCTTTTCATCGATGACTTTCTGAGGAATGCTGACTATGACTTTTGTGCCCTTTTTCTTTTCGCTCTCAATGTGCACAAATCCGCCCATGGCTGTAACAAATCCATAAACAATGTACAGACCAAGACCAATACCGTCTGCTCGTCTGCTTCTTCCGGAGTCAGACTGAAAAATGCCGTTTACCACTTTTTCAAGTTCCTCCGGAGTCATACCGATACCCGTATCAGTTATTTCTATGCACAGATTTACGCCATAGTCCTTTTTTCTTGTAAATATCTTTAGGTAAACGCAGCCGTTTTCATCTGTGAATTTGCCTGCATTGTCGATCAGGTGGCGGATTATTCTCTTTACTTTTGAGGCATCTCCCATGATCCTTGCGGGAATATTTACGTCCATATCCACAATAAGCTCCGGAAGATTGGGCTTCATGTTTACTCTGTAGTCGGTGACAATGTCATTCACCACCGAAGATATCCTGTATTCATCCACAGATATCCTAAGGCTGCCTGTATCAACCTCTGTATAATCAAGGATGTCTTCTATCCTGCTAAATAACCTTCGTCCTGCGCTCTGGATAGCAGACATATCCGCTCTCTTCTTGTCATTTTTTTCATCCTTCAAAAGAACAGAAGAAAGCCCTGTTACAACATTTATAGGAGTTCTGAGTTCATGAGATACGTTCGCCATAAAGTCTTCGGATTTTTCCTTGGACAATTCGAGCGATCTTTCAAGTTCTTCTGTGTTTCTTTTTGATGCCATCAGCATCTCGCACAGATATCCTGCCACATTGTGTGCAACTATTACTATCAATATATGCATAAATGTTACAGACAAAGAAAATGAGTGAATATCTTCCCTGTGCAGTGCAAGCATTATAGCGTGGTAAACAAGGATCATCAGATAAGAGACCGCAATTATGCGCAGCACATCTTTTGATTTGGTAAGTGAAAACAAAAGAAGTGCGAGCACGATAATTAGTGTAGAATTGTAGAATGCTTCTACATGAGTTCCGTAATAGAAATTAGATAGCGAGATAAATCCCGCATAGAAAAAAATAGTAAACTCTTCATCGAGCTTTTGTCTTATATATATGCTCCAGCATACAACTATGCCGATTATCCATATCGGTATCGACCATAGTTCCCAGCCTTTTATTATTGAACCGACAACAAGTCCTGCCACATACAAAGAATAGCAAACAAGTATTACAACCTGAATACTTCTACTTAGTTCTTCATCTTTCCTGCTTCGATCCATATGCGCACCTCACACAAAAGCCAGATACAACAAAACACCTATGCACAAGAGCGCTACCACATTAAGGACTATTCCTGCTGTCGGGAAAAGCTTGAAGATATCTTTCTCCATTCGCGAGATGATCCCGAGCACCAGGCCAACCAGAGAATAAATAAGGCAAAGCAGCACTGCAGCACCGTAGCTGCCTTTTGCCTCTCCTCCGTTTTTGTAGGATAAAAAAATCGAATAGCAGATCGTACAAACAGATAACACCCCAAGGACAAAGGACATGATTCCTTTGTCCGGATGTTTCTTATCTGTAAAGACATATCTGTCTCTCTTGCGCTTTAATATCTTTATATTAAGTTTGCGATTCTTTTTTCTCTCCTCCATGACTATCAGCCGATGCTAATACCGGCAGCACCGTACTCCTTATAATAATCTTTGATCGCTGCCTTGATATCCTTAGTCAGGATAACCTCGCCGTCAATCGGTCTGTTGTACAGATGCTCTACAACTTCCTGCATTGTGACGATGGATTTTGCTTCAAATCCGTAGCGGTCCCTTATTTCATCAAGAGCACTTCCGTCAGAATCCTGTCCTTTTTCCTGTCTGTTAAGTGAAACCATAAGTCCGACGATATCCACATCAGCCTGAGCTCTTACGATCGGAACAGTCTCCTCAATTGATTTACCGGATGTTGTTACATCCTCAATGATCATTACTCTGTCGCCGTCTCTAAGCTTTGAACCAAGAAGGATTCCCTTATCACCGTGATCCTTTATCTCTTTTCTGTTTGAGCAGTATCTGACTTCTCTTCCGTATAATTCGCTTATTGCTATGGATGTTATTACAGCAAGCGGAATACCCTTATAAGCAGGTCCAAACAGTATATCGAATTCAAGACCAAAAGTATCATGAATTGCTCTTGCATAATATTCTCCGAGCTTTTTAAGCTGCGTGCCTGTGACATAAGCACCTGCATTCATGAAAAAGGGCGACTTTCTTCCGCTCTTAAGTGTGAACTCGCCAAACTTAAGAACGCTGCTGTCTACCATAAAATCAATAAACTCTTCCTTATATCTTTCCATTTTAAGTAAATCTCCTTGTTGTATTCTTTATCATTTCAGAGCTCAGTTTTTAGTTTAATGCGCTCTTTATATCCTCTCTCATATCGATAACTGCTGCTCTTGCTGCTTCTCCAACAAGTTCCTTTGAAGGATCGGCAAACTTTTCATTCTTCCATGCAGCTATTATACCTCTTGATGAATTAACGATCGCACCAAGTCCATCCTTATTAAAGAAGTGAACGAGGTCTTTGCCTTTTCCGCCCTGTGCTCCGTAACCGGGAACGAGGATGAATGCATGCGGCATGATCTCTCTAAGTATTTTGCCCATCTCAGGGTATGTAGCACCTACAACAGCGCCGACGTTACTGTAAGCGCCGTCCATTGAATCAGCGCCCCACTCTTCCACAAGACGTCCTACAAGTTCGTATAACGGCTTCCCATCTGTAATCTTATCCTGAAGCTCTCCGCTTGAAGGGTTGGAAGTTTTTACAAGTACAAATATTCCCTTATCATATTCGTTGCAAACATTTATGAAAGGCTTAACACCGTCTGATCCAAGATACGGATTGACTGTTGCAAAATCAGCATCAAAGCCCTTGATAAGAGTATTTCCAACTTTTGTTCCGCCAAGATGTCCCAGAGCATAGGATTCAGATGTTGAACCGATATCTCCTCTCTTTACATCAGCGATAACAAGAAGTCCGTTTTCCCTGCAATAATCAACTGTCTTTTTGTAGGCGATAAGTCCGGGAATTCCAAGCTGCTCATACATTGCAATCTGCGGCTTTACAGCAGGAACAAGATCCTTTATATGATCGACTATTTCCTTATTAAACTCAAAGAAGCTCTCTGCTACAGCTTCAGCAGTCTCACCGTATTCTTTGATGTTTTTATCAAGGATCCTCTTAGGAATAAAGTCCACCTTGGGGTCAAGACCTACAACAATAGGCGCATTGGTTCTCTCGATCGCGCGTGCGAGTTTCTGTATCATTTTTTCATATCCTCCCAGTACATTTATATTTATATATCGCCGTAGAAAAATGAATCTATGGCACCAATCAGCTTAGCCTTTGGCATCGTCTTTAAAAGGTATTTTTCAGGTTTAAGAGAAGCCGCGGTAACCACGCTTTCCTTATCTCCTTTTGATGTAAGGAACATAACAGGCAGATCTTTTAAAGTCTCATCTGCTCTGATGTTTTTCAGGACCTCCGGTCCATCCATCTGAGGCATCATGTAATCAAGAAGTACCAGATCAACAGCATTATTCTGTAAAAAGTTAAGCGCGATCTTTCCTGAGCTTGCCATATACACCCTATATTTTATTGATAGCCATGTTTTTATCATCCTTAGCATTGTACCATCATCGTCAACAATAAGGATTTTCTTTTTCTGTTCTTCATCTATATTGCCGTTTGTAACAGCAGTATCAAGGTCGTCTACAAGCTGCTGAACATCGAGCGGTCTTAAATATGTTTCCGTGACCTTTATCCCCGACAAAAAAGCGGAGGCATATTCAAGCTCTTCCCTGTTTCCAACTTCATACAGGTAAAAGCGCTCAGTATCGATTGCATTATCAAGATACTTAAGCGTGGCCACGCCATCATCCGCCACATCTCCAAGGTACAAAACATAAAGCTGCGGCTTATTTTCAACAGCTCTTATCATGTTTTCAGCAAATTCGCTCTGCACTACTTCATAGTTTTCCTTTTCAAGTCCCTTGGCTATAGCACTGACCATGAAGCTTTTTGTGGGTCCTATCAGTAAGACTCTTCTATCCATATGCAGTTCCTTCCTTTTCACATAGAATTACAATATCCGCAACAACCCGTCTCTGTCAACTGCTGATAGTAATCTTTTTATTTCTCTGTATTTGTCCTTAAAATCATCCGGCATCCTGTAGTCATCCATCATGGAAACCACGTCATCTGCGCTGTCAAAATACGACCCTTCGACGAATTCCCTAAGGCTCTTCAATGCACCTTTTAGTTCCTCAGGTTCGATCAAAGGCTTTGACTCATCCTCTTCTATGGCAGCTTCTTTCTCCTCAAGAAGAGGCTTTAAATACACTTCATATTCTTTATATAAATTAAGAAGTTCCGGAGTACGTCTGTCTATCTCGTGCTGATTTTTTTCATTTCCGCACTGCTCAAGGAATGCTGCAAGTGATGACAGTTCGGTAGCACCTATTACTCTTGCAGAGCTCTTAAGTCCATGAACGTAAGTCGTATAGTTCTCATAATCATATGCTCTCCAGGCATCCTCTATATTCTGGTATCTTTCGGGAATAGCATAAGCAAAATCTGTAGCAACCTCCTTTAGTGCCTGAGGTCCGCCACAGTTTTTGGAACCCTCTTCATAATTGATCCCATCTATTCCTGTCATGATCGCTATGGCATCAAGATCCTCTGCAGCTATTTCCTTAGATGCAATTACGGGAGTAAAATCTTCATCCTCCGGTCTGATGATAAGATCCTCCGGAAGATTTTTAAGTATGACATCTTCGAGCCTCTGAGAATCCACAGGTTTGGGAAGATATCCTGCAAATCCCTCTCCTATATACATTTCTCTCGCACCGGCTATTACATTCGCCGTCAGTGCAAATACAGGCACGTCCTTATTTAGATTGTCATCCAGCTCGCGCATAGCCCTGTACGTCTCGATACCATCCATCTTGGGCATCCTGTGGTCGAGGAAAATAATATTATATTTGTTTTCGCACACAAGATTTAATGCCTCAAAGCCGCTCTCTGCAACATCCACCTGAACCTGCGTCTGTTTAAGAAGTCCCTGTATGACTGTGAGGTTGGCAAGAGTATCATCCACAACAAGTATCCTTGCATCAGGGGCATGGAAGCTCTCGTGATAGGTATCCTGTCCAAGGAGGGTTTCTTCATAAGTCGAAGCAAAATCGCCTATCTCATTCCAGTTGATAACCTTCTGCTTAATGCTAAATGAAAACTCGCTTCCCTTTCCGTACTCACTACTCACAAGAAGTTTTGAATCCATAAGCTCAAGAAGGCGTTTTACAATATTCATTCCAAGTCCCGTTCCCTCAATGGTACGGTTTCTTTCCTCTTCTATCCTTTCAAAAGGCGAGAAGAGCTTTTCCATATCCTCTTTTCGTATTCCAATGCCTGTATCTTTTACCCTTATACGAAGGGAAATATATTCATCATCTATTTTCTTATGATCGATAATAAGAGTTACGCTACCCTCGTTTGTATATTTGATGGCGTTGGTCATAATGTTCATTACACACTGCTTTATCCTCAGCTCATCTCCAAAGAGCACAACGGGCAGAGTAGTGGAAATATCGGTTTTTAGTTCTATCTGTTTTCCCTTCATCCTTACGTGAGCTGTGTTGATCATATCGTTTATCATTGAACTCACGTCATACTCGACAGGTATGATTTCTGTCTTACCTGCCTCAATCCTTGAAAAATCAAGAACATCATTTACAAGACCAAGCAGGAGCTTACCTGATGAATTGACATTTGCAGCGTACTTTATTATGTCAGGCTCCTTGCTTTCTCTCATGATCATCTCGTTAAATCCAAGCATTGCATTTATGGGCGTTCTTATTTCATGAGACATGCTTGATAGGAAATTGTTCTTGGCCTCGTTTGCCATCTGCTGAGCCTTAAGTTCATCAGCCAGTGTTCTCTGTGCCTGGATCATCCTGATATAACTGATCATTGTTTCAGAAGTCCTGACGAAGGTTCTGTACATATTTTCAATTTCATCATTCGTTCTGATATCCAGTTTTTTTAGTCTCTCATGGTTTTCATCAAGTCCTTTTGCACCCATGTCATAGAAGGACTGAATACTGTCCGCAAGACGTTGGATCGGCCTTACAATTCTTATCTGAGCAAGCTGATTGGTAATAACGCTAAACGGAATGACAACTATGATTATCAACATGATAAGCTTGGTGTCAAACACAAGAACATCAGGTCCAAACTCAAACTTTGTTTTATTATGACCGTTTGCAAGTTCTATCCTGCTTAATTGTTGCTCCAGGGCAACAATATTCGTAACCTCTTCCCAGGGCCTTAACTCTAACTCCTGAACTTCATTACTTACCGGATCAGCGCTTTTAATATTATTGCCGGACATGGTCGGAATAAGCGTATTTGCATATACTGCAGCGCAGATTCCAAGGGCGATGGCCTGGATAGAAATAATTATTGAAAGTGAACGGCTAAGCTTCGATAATCTGTTATCAGCCATTTTCCTTGTAAGCTCATCTACGTCCGTCCTGTAAAAGACTCCGCTCATAAAAAGAGATCTGACTCTGTTTGGTGCCTGTCCGAGCAGTATATATACAATTGCAACTGCAATAAACGCTTCGGGAAGTTCATTTAAGAAATAGAAAACAGACCTGGACGGTGCAAACTCCGCCAAGCCACGACCTGCAAGTATCCCGATCACTCCGCCCCAGATACTTCCAAAAAAGAACATATAGAAAACCATCATAAGGAATGCTTTTCTTTTCTTTCCAAACATTCCGGTCATACTAAAATAATGAGTTAATGCGCCGCCTAAAAAGTAGATCGCAGCTGTATATGCGAGCTCCTGATATACCATTGTCTTTGCAAAGAATAAAAAGAAGCAGCATATTATAGATGGAACAACACCTTCAAGCGCAGCAAGAACAATAACCGGCGAAAACTTAAAGATATACGCTACCACATATTCTCCGGTTGTAAGTTCCACACTATTGTCAATATGTCCGTTGTTTTTGATAGTCAAAACAGTACATATGAAAAGTAGTATAAACATTACAATATGCTGTTTAACTGCTTCCTTAAAATGACTCTTTTGCATCATTTTTCCTCAGTCTTTATCTTTAGTTTCGCTATATCTGATCGCAAGTCCCTCACCCCGGCTTTTGGCTTCGTAGAGTGCCGTATCAGCCTTACGATACAGATCATGATAGCCTCTGCCGCCATCAGGGTGAACTACATATCCGCATGAAACAGTAAACGAAATAATGTCATTTTGATATCTAACCTTAAATGTGTGGCCACAGAACATATTTATCCTGTTTTCCAGACTCTTTAGTTCTACAGTCTCTATAAAAATAAGGAACTCATCCTGACTTATATGACATAAGATTCCGTCAGAGCCAAATGATTCGTCGAGTCTTGCCGCCAATCTTCTAAGCAGCTCATCACCGCCCAGGTGTCCGTATCTGTCATTGATATCCCTAAAGCCGTCAACGTCCATCATTATGAGCGCAGCCTTGCCATTCTGGTGCCTGTAAATCCTGTTCCTTATAAGCGGTACTGCAGTATGTCTGTTGTAAAGACCGGTAAGTGCATCGCGTTCCGCCATCTGTCTTATAAGGTCCTTAGATCTTCTGTATTCATCGATATCAAAGGAAAGGAAATTGGCGATCAGTTTGCCATCCTCTTCCACTATCTGATATATGGTGTGAGTCCATCTAGGCGCAATCTTCTTGTTAACAATTCTGTGGAATTCCAGATCATCTCCTGTTATGCCACTTCTGTATGCAAGGATCAGTCTGTCCTTACTAAAGAAATCCGCAACATTACTCTGTTCCTCTTCAATAACAGTGTTTGCCACGATCTCATCTATCATTTTCTGATAAGATTCATCCGAATGATATGCCTTATCAAGTATTTTCCTTGATTTACTAAGGTGAAGATTAAGGAGCTTATCATTGGTAAGATCCGCAACTATGAAGAACGAGTATTTCTGGAACTGCGTATAGGACGAATACTCAAGCAGTGCTGCAAATCCTTTTGCTGCAAGCTGTGTATACATAGGAGACTCTGCCATGAACACACCTTCCTCATAAGCAGCGTCATCATCAATTGTCTCTTCTGTTTCATCTTCGGAAATATCAATTGTCTCAAAATAAGGAGCATCTATTGTCGTAAGGGGCTCATTCATCTCCGCTTCGATACGCCTGACTGTGGATATCTCTTCGCTTTCTTCTTCAAGATAATCAAGCAGCTCTTCTTTGGGCATAGGTCTTCCAAAGAAGTACCCCTGTGCCTTTTCGCATCCAACGCGTTTTAAAAAGTCCCATGTTTCCAGTGTTTCCACACCTTCAGCAAGAGTCTGTATTCCTATTTCCTCAGCCATATTTATTACATTTTCCCAAATGGCTGTTTCCTTTGGTTTTGATCTAAAGTCCTGAAGGAACTTCATGTCAAACTTAAGTACATCAAATTCAAAATCCTTAAGGAGATTTAGCGATGAATATCCACTTCCGAAATCATCCATCCATACCTGATATCCGCCTCGTCTGAATTTCTCAACGGTTCCCTTAAGGATGTCAAAGCTATCATCCAGAGCACTTTCTGTAATCTCTACATGAATAAGGCTTCTTGGTATGTGATTTCCAACTACAGCATCATTAACTATCCTGTACATATCGCGCTGATGAAAATCTATGCGTGATAAATTAATGGAAACAGGCAGAGGCTTTTTGCCCTTTTCCATAAAGTCTTTGATATCTTCACAAACACGCCTTATAACATAAGCATCGAGTTTGTAGATAAGATGTGCATCTTCCAGGATCGGAATAAAATCACCCGGCATAAGAAATCCATGATCGGGATCGATCCATCT